>Ga0210392_10001009_pt1 | contig 15325 bp, 11 predicted proteins | sample IncBWC30OmetaG_FD_161057 | JGI IMG/M metagenome (GOLD analysis project Ga0210392, IMG submission 161057) | Forest soil microbial communities from Barre Woods Harvard Forest LTER site, Petersham, Massachusetts, United States - Inc-BW-C-30-O ...
CTCGGGGTGGGGCTGGTTGTCGGCGGGTGCGGGGTGAAGGCCCATGGAGTAAGGGAAGGGCGTGTCGAACACGCGGTTGTAGGCGCCGGTGACCTGCTTGAGGAGGGCGGCGAGGCCGTCGCGTTGTGGGTCGGTGAGGGCTTCGACGCGAGCGACGGGATGTTTGGGGAGAAGCAGGAGTTCGAAGGGCCAGACCGCCCAGAAGGGAACGAGGGCGGCCCAGGTTTCGTTCTCGGCGACGATGCGGGTGCGCTGGGAGAGCTCGAGGGTGAGGTAGGAGGAGAGGAGCAGCTGGTGATGCTCGGCGTGGTAGGCGAGCTGGGCGGCCAGCTCGAGGGCGGGCTCGTTGGGGATGTGCTGGGTGGCCCAGATCTGGCCGTGAGGGTGGGGATTGCTGGCGCCCATCATGGCGCCGCGGTTTTCGAAGATCTGGATGTACGCGATGTCGGGGCGCGCGCCGAGTTCTGCGGCCTGGTCGGCCCACATCTCGACGACGCGGCGGATGGCGGGGATATCCATGGTGGCGAGGGTGAGGTCGTGGCGCGGGTCGAAGCAGAGGACGCGGCAGAGGCCGCGCTCGGATTCGGCGCGGATGAGGCCTGCGCTGTCGATGTCCAGCGAGGCGTCGGGAGCGTCGGGTTTGAGGGCGGCGAAGTCATTTTCGAAGACGTAGGTTCCGGTGTACTGCGGATTCTTGTGGCCGCCGGCGCGGGTGTTGCCGGGGCAGAGATAGCAGGTGGGATCGTAGGCGAGCGATGGGGGAGCGGAGGCGGATTCGGTCTGGCCCTGCCACGGGCGCTCGGTGCGGTGTGGCGAGACGATGACCCACTCCTGCTTGAGGGGGTTCCAACGGCGGTGAGGCGACTCCTGAAAGATTTTGGTGATCATGCACGTTCCTTGGTTGCTCGGGTATGGGGGAGTGGTGCATTACGAAGCCAGGCTCCGTCGACTGCGTCGCAGAGATAGGTTTCGGCGGCGATGTTGAGGTGTTGTTTGTATGCGGATTTGAGGGCGGTGGCGAAGGCGTCGGTATGGGTGCGCTTGACGAGGTTGACGGTGCAGCCGCCGAAGCCGCCGCCGGTGAGGCGGGCTCCGAAACAGCCAGGGAGGTGGGTGGCGGTTTCGACGAGGAAGTCGACTTCTTCGCAGCTGGCGGCGAAGTCGTCGCGGTAGCTGGCATGAGCCTGGAGCATCAACTGGCCGAGAGTAGCGGGGTTGCCGGAGAACATGGCGTCGCGGGCAGAGCGGACGCGGGCGTTTTCGGTGACAACGTGGCGGCAGCGGATGAAGGCTTCGTGGGACATCTGCTGCTCGCACTGGATGAGTTGGTCGAGGGAAGCGTCACCGAGGTCGCGGAGGTTGGGGAAGGTGCGGCGCAGGACGGCCTGGCCTTCTTCGAGTTCGCGGCGACGCACACCGTATTCCCCGGTGGCGACGGAGTGTTTGACCATGGAGTTGCAGACGATGATCTGGGTGTCGGCGAGTGCTCCCTTGTTCACGGGGAGATGTTCGTAGGTGAGGTCGCGGGTATTGAGAAGGAGGGCGTGGCCGGCTTTGGCGGCGGTGATGACGAACTGGTCCATGATGCCGCAGGGGGAGTGGACGAAGTCGTTTTCGGCGCGTTGGGAGAGGACGGCGATGTCTTCGATGGAGAGCGAGGCGTGGGTGAAGGCGAGCAGGGCCATGGTGGTGGCGACTTCGACGGAGGCGGAGGAGCTGAGGCCCGCGCCGAAGGGGACGTTGCCGGCGAGATGGAGATCGAAGGCGGGGGGCTCGATGCCGCGTAGCTGGAACTGGCGGAGGACGCCGACGGGATAGTCGGTCCAGGTGTGGCGGGCGGGGGAACGGTCGTTGCGGTCGAGGGTAAGAGTTTCGGGGAAGAGCTCGCTGGTGAAGCCGTAGAGATTGTCGGGGCGGGGAGAGAGGATGGCGTGGGTGGTGAAGGGGATGGCCATGGGGAGGACGAGGCCGCCGGTGTAGTCGGTATGCTCGCCGAGCAGATTAACGCGGGCGGGGGCGACGCAGTGCAGGGGCCGGTTGGGCGCGACGCTGCTTGGCTGAGGGGAAGGGTTGCTGAGGGATGACAAGGAAGTTCTTCTCCGCTGCCATCATAAGGCAACGTTTACTTAATGGCATCCGATGGAGGGGGCAGCTTCCAGATTTTGTGGTTAGGGGGTGAGATTGGAGGCGGACGCGGCGCCTAGTTGATGGATGGCCAGCCAGGTTTGCTGGTAGGCACTAAGGGCGTTGAGGGTGGTGGAGCGGGCGTCGCGGAGGGTGTCGAGATAGTCGATGAGCGCGATGCCGCCGTGCTCAAAGGCGTACTGAGCGATGGAGAGGACATCGTGCGATTCGTCGAGGTAGTGGGTGTTGTAGCGGTCGGAGAGTCGCTTGGCCTGAATGTAGCCGACCCAGGCCTGATCGACGTCGGAGATGACCTGGTAGCGGGCGGCGGTTTCGGTGAGGCGGGAGGCGTCGGCCTGGAAACGGGCGGTCTCCTTATTGCCCTGGTTGCGGTCGAAGATGCGAATGGGAATGTTGAGGGAGAAGCCGGCGGAGTTGTAGGTTCCGCTGCGGTCGTACTCGCCTTCGAGGGTGGGGTCGGCGGTGCCATTGGCGACGGCGAGGCGAGCGTTGGCGTCTGCTGCTGCGACGCCGAAGTGGGCGGCGGCGTAGTCGGGGCGGTTGGTGAGCGCGGCCTGGACCAGCTGGTCTTTCGTTTGGGTGACAATGGGCGGGATGATGTCGCCGGTGATGTCGAAGTCCTCGGAGGGGGATTCGACGCCGATGAGGGTCTGGAGCTGGTCGCTGGCCTGGCGAAGGTTGGTGATGTCGTTGGCTTCGTCGGACTCGTAGTCGCCGAGCTGGAGGTCGAGGCGCTCGAAGTCGAGCTTGCCGAGGTCGCCGGCCTTGAAGCGGTCGTGAGCGATGTCGACCTCGTGGCCGAAGTCCTTGAGGCTGGCGCTGGCGAGCTCGAGAGACTCCTTGGCGATGAGCATGTGGGTGAAGGCGGTCTTGATGGTGAGTTCGGTCTGACGAATGGAGTCATCGAGCTGGGCCTTGGTCTGGCCGGTGGTGGCGCGCGCATCTTCGAGGCGCCACTTGCGCTTGTCGCCGCGTTCGAAGAGGCGTGAGACTTGAACACTGTACTGGTAGGGGTTGGCTGCGCCTTCGGCGGGGAGGGTGACGTTGCTGCCGGTGAAGCCGAAGTTGGGATTCTGGCGGACGCCTGCCTGGAGTTCCTGGGCATGGACGGCCTGGAGGTTTTGTTCGGCGGCGAGGATGGTGGGATTCTTGGTGCGGGCGAGATCGAGGATTTGGGCGAGGGTGAGGGCCCCGGGTTTGGATGTGGGCGAGGTGCGGGGATCGGGAACGGAGTTGACGCCGGCGGCGTACGCGGCAGCGGCGGTCTGGCCGGCGCTGTTGGCCGTGGAACTGGAGCTGGACTGGGATTGATTGGTGTCCTGAGACGGAGCTTGCTGCGCGTGGAGTGCGGAGGCGCCGAGCGTCGCGAAGACGAAGAAGGCTAGAAAAGCGGGTTGGGGTTTGAGGAAGATCTTCATGGTTAGTTCTCGAATTCGGTGTCAGGCGGCGGAAGGATATCCGCGGGGCGCGCGATCCATACATAGAGCGAGGGCAGAAGGTAGACGCCCATGACCAGGGCTCCGACCAGGCCGCCGACGATCACGATGGCGAAGGGGCGCTGCGAGTCTGAGCCGATGCCATGGGAGAGAGCGGCAGGGAGAAGGCCGAGCGTTGCTACGAGCATGGTCATCATGATGGGGCGAAGGCGGAGGACAGCACCCTCCACGGCAGCCTCGCGAACGCCATAGCCTCGGGCGCGAATCTGGTTGATGCATTCGAGCATGATGATGCCTGTCTGCACGGAGACACCGAAGAGAGCGAGGAAGCCGACGCCGGAGGAGACGCTGAAGTGGTTGCCGGTGAGGTAGAGAGCCACCAGGCCGCCAACCGGGGCGATAGCGACATTGGCAAGAACGAGCACGGCCCACTTGAAGGAGTTGAACATGCCGTAAAGGATCATAAAGATGAGAAGGATGGTGATGGGGAGAACCATCATGAGACGGCGGGAGCTGCGCTGCTGGCTGGCGTACTCGCCGGCCCAGTCGAGGTGATAGCCGGGGGGAAGCTTAACTTGCTTACCCACTTTGTCCATGGCTTCGCGGACGGTGCTGCCGAGGTCGCGGCCGCGCACGCTGTACTTGATGGCTACAAAGCGGCTGCCACCTTCGCGGTAGATCTCTTCGGCACCGTCTTCGACCTTGACGTGGGTGAGTTGAGCGAGGGAGACGCGCTCGCCGGAGGGGGACTGTAAGAGGATGCTGGAGATCTCTTCGGGCGTGGAGCGGAAGGCTGGATCGTAGCGCACCATGACGTCGTAGCGCGCTTCGCCGTCGAGGACCTGGGTGACGGGGCCTCCGTTGATGGTGCCGCCGACGGCTCCTTCGATGGCGGCCTGGACATCGGCTACGTTGATGCCGTAACGGTTGGCCGCTGCGCGATCGACGGTGTAGGCGAGGTTGGGCTGGCCGATGACGTGGAACAGGCCGAGATCGGCGACGCCGGGGATGGTGCTCATGACCTGAACGATCTGGTCGCCCTTCGCTTCGAGGGTCTTGAGGTCGGTGCCGTAGAGCTTGACGGCGAGTTCGCCCTTGACGCCGCTGACGGCTTCTTCGACGTTGTCCGAGATGGGCTGAGAGAAGTTCCAGACGGCACCGGGGGTTTTCTCCAACTCGCGATCCATGGCGGCGATGAGCGCGTCCTTGTTCTGATGGAAGGCTGGGCGCCACTTGTCTTTGGGCTTGAGGTCGACGAAGTATTCGGTGTTGAAGAAGCCGGTGGTGTCGGTACCGTCGTCGGGACGGCCGATCTGGCTTACGACCTGGGTGACTTCGGGAAAGCTGGCGAGGGTAAGCCGGGTCTTGTCGGCGATGGCGAGACTTTCGGTGGGGCCGGTGCTTGGCGCGAGCGATCCGCGAACCCAGATGGCGCCTTCGTCGAGATGGGGAAGGAACTCGGAGCCGATGATGCCACTGAACATGAGGAAGATGCCCAGGAGGAGCATGGCCGCAGCCGCAGAAAACGGGACAATCTTGTGGTCGATGCCCCAGGTGATGGTGGCGCGGTAGCGGTCGGTGAGCCAGCGCATGACGGGGTTTTCCCACTCGGTGGTGCCGTGCGGGAAGAGGAAGCTGGCGAGCACCGGTGCGAGCACCATGGAGAAGATCAGGGAGCCGAGCAGGGCAAAGGCTACGGTCCAGGCCATGGGCTTGAAGAGGCGGCCTTCTACCGATTGCAAGGTGAAGATGGGCAGATACGCCGTGATGATGATGGTGATGGCGTAGAAGACGGGACGCTGGACTTCGTGAGCCGATTCGCGGATTTGCGCCATCACGGATTTGTCGGGCTGACGGTGATGACTGAGGTGGCGAACGATGTTTTCCACCATGACGACCGCGCCTTCGACAACCATGCCGAAGTCCAGCGCGCCGAGGCTGAGAAGATTGGCCGGGATGTGGCGGAGGTCGAGACAGATAGAGGCAAAGAGCAGGGAGAAGGGGATGGTGATGGCAACGATGAGGGCGCCGCGCAGATTGCCGAGGAACAGGAAGAGGATGAGCGCGACGAGGAAGATGCCGACGGTGAGGTTGTGGAGCACGGTCTCGGTCGTGAGGCTCAGGAGGTTGCTCCGGTCGAGGAAGGGAACGATCGACACGCCGGGCGGGAGGATGTGCTCGTTGAGGTCCTTGACCTCGGCGTGGATGGCATCGAGGGTGCTGTCGGAGTTATCGCCTTTCTGGAGAAGGACCACCCCTTCCACGACGTCGCTGTCGTCGACAAGCTTGCCATTGTCACGGCGAATCGCATTGCTGCCCTCGTGGCAGGTGCCGTCTTCGGGCTTGCAGGTCTTGCCAATCTGGCCGAGGCGGATCTTGGGTCCCTGCACGACGCGGGCGACGTCCGAGACGCGGATCGGGGTGCCGTTCGAGGTCTTGAGGACGACCTGCTCGATGTCATGGACGTTGGTGAAGAGGCCAACTTCCTGCACGTTGATCTGTTGCGTGCCCTGCTCGATAAAGCTGCCGCCGGCGTTGACGTTATTGGCGGCGATCTGCTGTTGGACCTGCTGGATGGTGAGGCCGTAGCTGATGAGCTTCTGGGGGTCGACGATGACCTGGTACTCGCGGGTGAGACCGCCGAAGCTGGATACGTCGACGACGCCGGGAACGCTGCGGAAGGCTTTCTCGAGCTGCCAGTCCTGGATGCTCTTAAGCTGCATCGTGTCGATGGAGGGGTTGGTGCTCTTGAGGGTGTACCAGTAGATCTGGCCGACGGGGCTCCAGTCGGTGCCGATCTGGGGTTGGAGGCCTGTAGGGAGAGTGACCTGGCTAAGGCGCTCGAGGACCTTCTCGCGGTTCCAGTTGTCTTCGCTATCGTCGTCGAAGATCATGGTGACGCTGGAGAGGCCGGCGAGGGTGGTGGAGCGGAGGTGGGTCATGTGGGGTATGCCCGCCATGCCATTTTCAAGGGGAACGGTGACTTGCTGCTCGACGTCCTCGGCGGAGCGGCCGGGCCACTGGGTGATGACGTTGACGTAGTTATTGGCGACGTCGGGGTAGGCTTCGACGGGAAGATTGTGGAAGGAGATTGCGCCCCACCCGAACAACAACAGCGCCGCAACGAGCACGATGAAGCGGTTGTTCAGTGCGAAATCCACTAAACCCTTGATCATTGCTGCTCCGCCGCGTTCTCCAGGTCGAGCGCGTTACTGACTACCTGGTCGCCGGGCTGGAGGCCTGCGGTGATGACGAGCAAATTGCCAGGAAGGCTATCGCCGGTCTTCACGAGGATGCGCTTGAAGGTTCCGTTCCCAGCGGGCTGGAAGACATAGGAGCGATCGTGCAACTGGAGTACAGCGGTTGCGGGAGCGACGGTGCGCTGTTCAGCGTGAGAGCCTTCGAGGATGGCGGTGGCGAACATTCCGATGCGGAGGAGATGCTGCGGGTTCTCGACCTGGATGCGGACCTTGGCGGTGCGCAGGGATGGGTCGAGTTGGGCGCCGATATCGCTGATGGTGCCGGAGAAGGTTTTGCCGGGGAAGGCGTTGAGGGTGATGTCGGCGTGCTGACCGAGGTGAACGTTGGCGAGATCATTCTCGTAGACGTCGCCGATGACCCAGACGTGGGAGAGGTCGGCGATGGTGAACGAGCCGGCGGCGCCGGCGTAGGTGATGCCTGCGGCACCGGCGGCGGTGACGTTCTGCGCGATGATGACGCCGCTGGCGGGTGCGTAGATCCTCACGTTTTCGCCGGGATGATTTTTGTCGACGCCAAGGATTTTAAGCTGCTGTTCGGCGGCGATGAGGTCGGCCTTGGCATCGTCTTCGCCGTTCTGTGCGGCTTCCTGCTGGGACTTCGGGATGGCACCCTTGTTGAAGAGCAGGTTGTCGCGATCGAGGGTGATGGTGGCGAGGTGCTCGTCGTTGACGGCCTTGAGGTAGGCGTCGAAGGCGGTGGAGACGTCGGGGCTTTGCACTTCCATGACGAGCTGGCCCTTGTGGACGGTATCGCCGAGGGCGACGTGGAGGGCGACCACTCTGCCATTGGCGAGGGAGAGCACGGGGATCTCGCGAGACACATCCGGGTTGACCGAGCCAGTGACCTGGAGTTTGCTGCGGACGGGCTGGGTGGAGGCCTGCACCAGGGAGAAACGCCCGGCACCGTCGACATGCACGAGGTTCGAGCCGCCGACTTCCTCGACCTGTGCGGCGGGGGGAGCTTCGGCGGACTCGGAAGCCGCGTCATGCTTGCAACCCGTGAGGCTGAGCGCGAAGAGGAGAAGAGGTGCGGCGATACGATACAGACCGTGGGTATAGAGGTCCGGACAGTCTTGATCTTGCTGCGTTTTCAGCGTCATTTTCATAGATTTCGAAGGTTCATGCGTAGGGCGAGTCGACAATAAGCAATTACTTTGAGGGTAAACCACGAGGAATGATCGGAGACGCGGACCACGCTCAATCTTATGATTGACAGTTTTATCTTTCGATAAGACGCGTTGCCACTGTAAGAATTTACAGATACTGAAGATAGCGATGAGATCTGCAGCCACCATCATGAGAAGCAATGCGTTCCGACTGGTATCGGGGTTGGTGGGGATTGCGATCATTGGGTATGTGGATCGGCGGCTGAGCGAGGCGATTCCCCTGGCGCTGCTGTACCTGGCGCCAGTGGTTGTGATGAGTACGGCGCTGCGGCGCTGGCAGATTCCGGTGCTGGGTGGAGTATGCGCGGCGGTGGTTGAGTCTGCGAATGGCTATCCATGGACGTTGCGGGACGGAATCGCGCGTGACTCGTTGTATTTTTTCGCGTACACGGCGGCGGGGTTGTATGTGTCGGAGGTATTGATGCGCCGGGCTACGGAAGCGTCGCATTTAGATGCGCTGGAGTCAGAGATTGAAGCGAGGAAGGGGGCCGAAGAGCAGCTGCGGTTGGTGGTGGCGAACTCTTCGATCGCCATTATCACGTCGGATGAGAGGGGCACGATCTTGCAGGCGAATGACGCTGCGGAGCGGATGTTTGCGGGGGAGGGTCCGATGGGAGCGACGCCGCTACAGGGTTCGTCACTGAACGTGTTCATGCCATCGCTGGCGCGGGTGCAGATTCAGCGCCAGGGGTGGGAGCATTTGAAGACGATGCTGCAGTGCCAGGGATTGCGGGCGACGCAGGACCCGTTCCTGGCCGATGTGTGGGTGTCGTCGTACAGCACATCGCGTGGGGGAAGATTGACGGCGATGATCATCGATGCGTCGACCGAGGTGCGCGATCGAGAAGAGGCGAATCTTGAGCAGGTGCTAGTGGGGTCGAGACTGGCGGTGGGAGCGTTGTTCCACGAGATTCGCAATATTTGCGCGGCGATTGCGGTGGTGCAGCAGAATTTACGGGCGACATTTGTGCAGGAAGAGCCGTCAGAGGACTTTGAGGCGCTACGGCAGCTGGTGACGGCTCTGGAACGGATGGCGTCGTTAGAGCTTTCGCTGACGCGGCGACCACCAACGAAGCTGCGACTGGAGTCTTTCCTGCGAGAGCTGCGGATTATTTTGACGCCGTCGCTGCGCGAGTCGGGGATTGAGTTGGGATGGCATGTCGAGGAGAATCTGCCGGAAGTGTGGGCGGACCAGCAGAGTTTACTGCAGGTGTTTTTGAACCTGGTGCGGAATGCGGAGAAGGTACTGGCGCCGGTGGATCATGGGCGGCTGGAGCTGCGCGCTGCCGAGGTGGATGGGCTGGTGCAGGTGAAGGTTTCAGACAATGGGCCGGGTGTGAGAGATCCGGCGAGCTTGTTTCGGCCGTTCGGTGGCGGGTCGTCGAGCTCAGGGTTGGGACTTTATTTGTCGCGTGCCATGATGCTGAGCTTTCATGGCAACCTGGCGTATCAGCCGAGCGCGTCGGGTGCTACGTTCGTCGTGGAGATGATTGCTGTCGAGGTGGAGGGATGAAGGCGAAGAGTCGAGAAGAGGTGATTCGGCTGCTGCTGGTGGATGATCACACATTGTTTCGCGAGAGCCTGCGGCGGTTGCTGGAGAGCGAGGAGGGCGTGGAGATTAGCGGTGACTTTGCGAATGCAGAGGATGCCCTGGCGGCGGTGCAAGCGGGACTGGAGTTTGATGCGGCGCTGGTGGACTATGAGCTGGAGGGAACAGGCGGCAGCAATGGTCTTGAGCTGGTGCGCAAGGTGCGGCGTGTGAGGCCGGAGGCGCGGGTGCTGATGGTGACGGCGGGGATGGGTTCGGCTGATCTGATGCGAGCTGTTACGGAGCTGAACACGGGAGTATTTCTGAAGACGGAGCCTACGGTGGAGTTGATGCTTGCGATTCAACGCACGGCGAAAGGGGAGCGGTGGATTTCGTCGCGAGCGTCGTTGGCGCTGATTGCGTCGGGCGGGTTGGGGGTGGGAGGAGAGCGGCCGGTTGCGGGACGGCTGAGTGCGCGGGAGTCGGGAGTGTTGCGGGGCGTGCTGGAGGGGCATAGCAACAAGGAGATTGGGGCGCAACTGGAGATGACGGAGAGCTCGGTGAAGGCGGTGCTGCAGAAGCTGTTTGAGCGGGCGGGGGTACGCAGCCGGTCACAGCTTGTCCGGTATGCGATCGAGACGCAGATCGACCCCAGATAAGTGCAAAAACGGTGGGCTATACTAGATGAGACAGGTGATCTGGTGCATGCCCTCTGAGCCGTTTTACGACCCGGCAAAGTCGTATCTGGATAATTTTGAGCACGGCCCGTTTGGCCTCTTCGCCAACACCTCTCCTACTTCCCAAACTACAAAACCTAAGCATGTGTTTCTCGGGCATCCGGTGTTTGCGCCGTTTGGCATTCCTGCGGGACCGCTGATCAATGGGAAATTTGTAAAGGCCGCGCTGGATATGGGGTTCGACATCCCGGTGTACAAGACGGTGCGGACGCACAAGTATGCATGTCATCCATGGCCGAATGTGCTGGCGGTGAACGTGGAGGGAGACCTGGCGCCGGACCGGACGCTGGTGGCGAACGAGGATTACAGTGAGCCGCTGTCGATTACGAATTCGTTTGGTGTGCCGTCGATGGACCCGGAGTTCTGGCAGCGGGATATGGCGGAGGCTGCGGCCTATGCGCGCTCGGGGCAGGTGGTGGTGGGGAGCTTCCAGGGAACGCTGCCGGAGAACGGAAGCGTGGCGGATTACATTCAAGATTTTGTGCTTGGGGCGCGGCTGGTGAAAGAGACGGGCGTGCCGGTGATCGAGGTGAATCTCAGCTGCCCGAATGAAGGGACGTCGAACTTGTTGTGCTTCGACATTCAACGCTCGCGGCACGTGGTGGAAGCGATCAAGGACGAGATTGGCAGCGTACCGCTGGTGATCAAGATGGCGTTCTATAAGGACGAGAAGAAGTTGGAAGAGTTCTTGCGCGAGGTGGGGAGGACGGTGGACGGGATTGCCGCGATCAATACGATCTCGGCGGAGATTCTGGACGAGGATGGGAAGCAGGCGCTGCCGGGAGAGGGACGCTTGCGGAGTGGGGTGTGCGGCAGTTCGGTGAAGTGGGCGGGCGTGGCGATGGCGTCGAAGCTGGCGCGCATACGAGGCGAGCTGGGGCAGAAGTTTACGATCGTGGGCGTGGGTGGAGCGGGGAGCGCGGCGGCGTTCGATGAGTATCGCAGGGCTGGGGCGGATGTGGTGATGTCGGCGACCGCGGCGATGTGGCATCCCGATCTTGCGAGAGAGATCAAGGAGCAGGCACATGAGCTATGAGGCAGGGCTAACCAGCTATGAGAGCCGGAGCCGCGAGATAGCGGAGGCGTTGATTGCGATCGAGGGCGTGGGGTTTCGGCCGGCGGCTCCGATTACGTTCAAGTCGGGGATCAAGTCGCCGGTGTACTGCGACAATCGGCGGTTTCCGTTCTGGCCCGAGCAGTGGGCGAAAGTGATTTGCGGGTTTGAGGGATTGATCGCCGAGCGCGAGATTGCAGTGGACGTGGTGGGTGGGGTCGAGGCTGCGGGGATTCCTCATAGTGCGGCACTGGGATTTTCGATGCAGACGCCTTCGGTGTTCATTCGCAAAGAGCTCAAGGAACATGGAACGAAGAAGCGGGTTGAGGGCGGCGATGTAACCGGCAAGCGCGTGGTGCTGGTGGAGGATTTGGTGACGACGGGCGGAAGCAGCCTTGCGGCGATTGAGGCGTTGCGCGCTGAGGGTGCGGTGGTGAGCGATTGCCTGGCGATCATCAGCTATGACTTCCCAGAGGCTGTGCACTTGTTCGCGATGTCGGGTGTGAGGCTGCATGCGACGACGACGTTTCCGGTGGTGCTGGAGTGCGCACTGAGACAGGGAATGATCGATGAGGCGGGAGCGGCGGTGGTGCGGGATTGGCTGGATGAGCCGCGGTCGTGGGCGAAGCGGCATGGGTTTGAGTAGGTGTTGGAGTCGAGGACGATGAGCGCTGCGAGAGACAAGTTCGAGCTGAGAGCGGATGCGGTGGGCTCACTGGTCTGCGTGGGATTGGATCCGGAGCTTGAGCGGATTCCGGAGCGTTTCAAGAGCGAGAAATTTCCGCTGTTCGCGTTCAATCGCTGGATCATCGAGCAGACGCATGCGTATGCGGCGTCGTACAAACCGAACATGGCGTTCTATGAGGCGCGAGGGGCGCAGGGGCTGCGGGAGCTTGAACTGACGGCGGAGTATCTGCGCGGCGAGCATCCTGACGTGTTTACGATCTGCGATGCGAAGCGTGCTGATATTGGAAATACGAATCGCGGTTATGTGGCTTCGATCTTCGACGCGATGGGTTTTGATGCGGTGACGCTGCATCCTTATTTGGGGCGCGAGGCGCTGATGCCGTTCCTGGAGCGGAAGGATAAGGTGAGCATCGTGTTGTGCCGGACCTCGAATCCGGGGGCGGGGGAGTTGCAGGATTTGCGGTGCGATGGACGGCCGCTGTGGGAGACCGTGGCGGCGCGGGTAAGTACGGAGTGGAATGCGGCAGGGAACTGCATGCTGGTGGTGGGCGCGACGTATCCGGAAGAAATGCGAAGGATTCGCGCGATCGCGGCGGAGATTCCGTTCCTGGTGCCGGGCGTGGGTGCGCAGGGCGGCGATGTGGCGGCGGTCGTGGCTGCGGGATTGGATGCTCGGGGCAAGGGGTTGCTGATTGCGAGCTCACGGGGGATTATCTTTAGCGATGATCCTGCGGGTGCGGCGCGGAAGCTTCGGGATGAGATCAACGCGGCACGAGAGGCGGCCCATGCTGCGTCTTGAAGGAAAGATTGCGAATCACGATCACGTGTTTGAGGGTGCGATTGAGGTTAATACCGAGAGCGGTTTGATTGAACATGTGGGGCCGCGGACGGGCAAGAGCGATCTTAATCTCGAGGGGCAAATAATTTTCCCGGGATTTGGCGATTTGCATATTCACGCGCGCGATGATGTGAGCAAGTCCCAGGTGTACAAAGAGGACTTTGCGACGGTCGCTGCGGCGTCGATCCATGGGGGCGTGACGCATGTTGCGGACATGCCGAATAATCCGATTGCGCCGGTAGACGATGAGCGCTATGCGGCGAAGGAGCAGTTGACGAAGGTGTCGGCGGTGCAGGTGACGCTGTACGCGGGGATTGGTCCGGAAACGAATCCGCTGCGCCGTCATGTGCCGTATAAGGCGTTCATGGGGCCATCGGTCGGGGATCTGTTCTTCGCTTCGCAAGAAGAGCTTGAGGGGGTGATTGCGAAGTATCGCGGGAAGAACGTGAGCTTTCACTGCGAGGATCCCGTGATTTTGCGCGAGAGTGCAGGGGAGCCGACGCATGAGCAGCGGCGGCCGGCGCGCGCTGAGACTACGGCGACGGAGTTTGCGCTGTACTTGATTGAACGATACGAGTTGGTGGGAAAGCTCTGTCACTACTCGACGAAGGGTGGGCTGGAGAAGATTGCCGCAGCGAAGGCGCGGGGAGTGCAGGTGACGGCGGAGGCTACGCCGCATCATTTGTTTTTTGATGACTCGATGCTGACGGACGAGAACCGGCTGTGGCTGCAGATGAATCCTCCGCTACGCGGGCCGGCGGATCGGCTGGCGCTGATTGAGGCGTTGCGCGTGGGGCTGGTGGACTATGTTGCGACGGACCATGCTCCGCACACGATCGAAGAGAAGATGAAGGGTGTGAGCGGGGTGCCGCATCTCGACACCTATGGAGCGTTCGCGACGTGGCTGATGGCGGAGCATGGGTTTACCGCGCAGGATATTGCGCGGGTGTGCGCGTGGAATCCGGGGAGGTTTGTTAAGGAGTTTTTGCCGGAGGGGTTCGGCAAGGGATATGGCGCGATCGAGCCGGGATATGTTGGCTCGCTTACGATTCTGAACCCCGATGCGCCGTATGTGGTTCGGCGAGAGGACATGAAAACAAAGTGCGGCTGGTCCCCGTTTGAGGGCTACACGATGCCTGGCCGTGTGACGTATAGCGTATTGCAAGGCAGGGTTTACCCGGCAGGTTGAGGGAGTGTTCGTCGCGATGGAAAAGCTCAAGCACGTAATCAGCGCACGACAGTTCAAAGATCCGGAGTTTTTATTGTGGCTGTTTGAGTCGGCGCACCAGATGGAGCGCGACGACGTATTTCGTGCGCTGACTGATCCACTGCGCGGACGAATCCTGGCGACGCTATTTTTTGAGCCGAGTACGCGTACGAGGTTTTCGTTCGAGGCGGCGATGCAGAAGCTGGGCGGGGGTGTGCTGACTGCGGAGAACGCGCGCGCTAACTCGTCGGCAACAAAGGGCGAGACAATCAGCGATACGATTCGCGTGGTGAGCGGGTATGCGGACGCGATTGCGATTCGGCACTATGAGCCGGGGACTGCGGAGGCGGCGGCAAGAATCTCACCGGTGCCGATCATCAACGCGGGCGATGGGGTGGGAGAGCATCCGACGCAGGCGCTGGCGGATATGTACACGATCAAGAAAGAGCTTGGGCGGTTGAGTGGACTGCGCGTTGCGCTGGTGGGTGATCTGCTCAACGGAAGGACGATCCATTCCTTGCTGCCACTGCTTTGCCTTTATCCGGGTGTGACGATCGACCTGATTTCGCCTTGGCAACTGCGGCTGCCGTTAGCGTATCGGGAGTACCTGATGGAGAAGGGGATCGCATTCCACGAGGGAGAGAAGCTCGAGGGTGTGATTGAAGAGGCCGATGTTGCGTATATCACGCGGGTGCAGAGCGAGCGCTTTGCTTCGAAGGACGAGTATGACGCGGTGAAGGATGTGTATGTGATCAATGCGGAGATCGCGGATCGACTAAAGCCGGAGGCGATTATCATGCATGCGCTGCCGAGGATCAATGAGATTTCGCCAGAGGTGGATGCGAATGCGCGAGCAGCTTACTTCCGGCAGGCGAAGAACGCTCTGTACATTCGGATGGCGCTGCTGAAATACCTGCTGGCATAACCAGGAGTTGGCCTTCGCCCCTGGTTGACGAGATCGCAATTTATTTCGAAGCTAAATAGAGCACGAGCTTCCGATTCGAAACGGCTTATCGGGGGCGTCGATGGTTCAATTGAGTTGCGGCGACGGCTGCACTGGAATTTGAACGTTGATCACGGTGCCAGCATTTGGCTTTGAGGCAATCGAGAAGGTTCCCTTCACGAGCTTGACTCGTTCGCGCATGCTGATGAGGCCGAGGCCGCGTCCCTTGTTGGTGGATTCGACATCAAAGCCGACCCCGTCGTCGCTGACGGTGAGTTGAATCTCGCCGGGGATTCCGAGGAACTGCACGTTGCACTGCGAAGC
>Ga0210392_10001010_pt1 | contig 15323 bp, 17 predicted proteins | sample IncBWC30OmetaG_FD_161057 | JGI IMG/M metagenome (GOLD analysis project Ga0210392, IMG submission 161057) | Forest soil microbial communities from Barre Woods Harvard Forest LTER site, Petersham, Massachusetts, United States - Inc-BW-C-30-O ...
GGCCCGCATCGGCGCCGCCGAGGCGGCGAAGTTACGAGCCTTCGCGTCGGGGACTTCTCTGGTCCGCCGAGCGGGGTTGATGGGCGATCATTATCTCGCCATCGCGCTCGATCTACGGGTGAGTTCGGCCGCCGAACGCAACCAAGTCCTGTCCGCCATCGACGCCAAGGTTCTGCCGCTCAATGCCTCCGGCCACCCTTTCACCGCGGTCCGACGCGTCGGCTCGCCGTGGCTCGATGCGTGGCTGGAGCGGCAAACCGGCGCATCCACCAAAAAGTTCATGCCGCTGTTCGGCATTTTTCTCGTGACGCTGGTGTTCATCATCTATCGTTCATGGCGGGCGCTCGCGGCCATCGTTCTCACCCTCGGTGCGATGGTTGCCATTGCCGTGGGACTGGGCGAGCTCTTGGGTTTTTCAAACAGCGTGGTATCGACGTTGGTGCCCTTGACCGTCATGGTTACGACCACGGCCACCCTGGTTTACATTCATTCGAGGTACATGGAGCCGGATGCGGCGCCGCCCCTCGAGCACCATGCGCGCGCGCTCGCCAATAAGTTTTTGCCGTGCACCGCCTCGATGTTCGCGACCGCGGTCGGATTTGCGGCGCTGGCCGTGTCCGACATCCGCCCCGTGCGCGAAATGGGATTGTGGACGGCGTGTGGATTGCTCGCGTCGTGGGTGGGATGCTTCACGCTGTTTCCCGCGCTGCAGTCCCTGTTGCGCGCACCCCGGCGAACCAGCGCCGCGACGGATGACAAGTGGTTCGCTGCGATCGTCGCGATGCTGGTGCCGGCGACGCGCCGCTACCGCTGGTTCCTGGTCATCGGCGCGGTGCTCATCATGCTGTGCGGAGCGGCTTCGCTGTTCGGCATCCCCGGCAAGCTCGCGCCGCTGCAGCTCGAGACCGACGCGCTGACGTACGTCAATCCGCGCGAGCCGGTGGCGCACGATACACGCCAATTCGTACAGGCGAACGGCTTGGACGTACAGGACTTGTGGCTGCAAACGCAACCCGGACAGGCGGTGGATCCAGAGTTTCTACGCAGCGTGTACTTGCTGGCACGCCGGCTCGAACAGCATCCCGGGGTCAATGCCGTCGACGGACCCACGACCCTGCTGCGTTGGGCACGCTATATCCAATCCGGCTCCGATGAGTTGCCCACGGCCGCTGACGCGTGGCCGAAGCTCGCCGCGGACCTGGAGCAGATTCTTTTGACCGAACCTGCCGCGCGCGGCTATGTCGACGTGGCGGATCTCTCGAGCGTGCGCTTGAGCATTCGCGGCCGCGCCGAAGTGTTCGGTCCTTCGGGAGCCATGCGAAAATTCATTCTGCAAACCTGGAACGAGGCGCAGGCGAGCGACCCTAATTTCCGCAACGTGCGCGGTCAGATGGCGGGCAACGGCGTGCTGTCGGCCATCATCACCGAGCGCTTGCTGCCGACGCTGACGCAAAGCTTTGCGATCACCGCCAGCGTCATTTTTCTTGCCTTTCTGGTGGTGTTTCGCAGCCCGTCGGCGCGGCTCATGACGATGATTCCGTCCTTTTTCGCCATCCTGTCGGTATTTATCGTCATGCGCGTCGGGGGCATACCGCTCAACATCGCCACGATTCTCATCGGCTCGACCGTGCTCGGCGCAACCGAGAACGATTAGGTGCACTTTTTCTATCACCTCCAGGAAGGCCGCTCGAGCGGCACCACCGGCGGCGCGCTCGAGCACGCGATGCTCACCGCCGGCCGGCCGATTCTCTTCGCAACGCTCATCAACACCAGCGGCTTTCTGGCGCTCACGCTGTCGGATCTTCCGCCGATGCGGCAGTTCGGCGTCGTGTCCGCATCGGCATTCGTGTTGGCGCTGATTGCCGACTTTACCGCGCTTCCCGGCGCGCTATGGATTTTGAGCCGCGAGGCGCGCCGCAAGTCGGCCACGGCGAGCGCCTAACGACCGCGGCGCACATGAGGCCTCAGCTTTGCGGGTCGATCGGTACCGCGATGCTCCACTGATCCGCTCCGTCCGCCGTCGGCGTGATCGTGAGCTTGCCGTTCAGCCTCGAAATGCGATGCGCCATCGACGCGAATTCGGGCAGATTCGCCAGGGCCGCGTGACTCATCGCGCCGCCGCTATGCGAAATGCGCACGAGCAGCGTCGAATCGCTGACGCCGCCGTACAGAGCGATCGATCGTGCCTGCAGCGAGGTCGAAATGAGCCGCAGCGCCTCTTCGGCGATGCGATAGATCGCGATGGCGGCATTGGGGTTCAGGACGGGCTCAGGCCCTGCCAACTCGGCGGTGCATTGAAGCGCAGACACTTCGCAAAATTTCCCCAAATGCCAGCGTATCGCCGCAAACAACCCGACGTTTTCCAGCAGCGTCGGACGCATTTCCTCTATCAGGGTACGCTTCAAGTCCACCGCGGCGCGCAAGGATTCACGCGCCCGGTGAAGCTTGGCCTGCAGTTCGGGCGACTCCAGCCGCGTTTCGACCCAAGCGACATCCATCAGCGCGCCCACCAACAAGCCGCCCAGATCGTCGTGCAGTTCGCGCGTCAATTGCGATCGCTCCACTTCGATACTGGCCTGCAGATGCGACGCGAGCGCATTCTGGTCCGTCGATGATTGCTCGGCGGCTAGTGGACTGGTCGCGGAAGGCAAACGCGCAACTCCATGAGGACCTAGACCGGAGGTGCCACTGTACCGCCCTTGCTGCGCGCGCACCCGCCCTGTAATCCGCAGTGTCGCGTAGGGACTGACTGACAGCATCTGCCGGCTGCGCCGTCCTACAAATTCCGCACGAGGAGCCTATGTATTCCCGGTGAGTATTCCCGGTGAACCGCCACGCGGAATACTTCAGACCGGCTCCTGGTCCTGCGCCATCCTGCGAGCTTCGGCCATGGCGAGCATCCGGCTTGCCAGCGCGGAGATTTCGGGAATTTTGATCGTTTGGCCGCGTTTATACAGGTTGATGGCGTGGCGCTGATGCAGTGCAATCCCATCCATGTACACCGCATGAAAATCCGGCCCCTGCTTCCCGCGCACCCGTTGCAAGATGTTCTCGTGCTCTTGGTCCAGCGTTCTCGGAACCGGTAAATTCTTTCGGGTTGCGATTCTGGAAATCTCCAACAGGGTTCTTTCGCAGTCCTCGACCAGACGCGTTGCAAAACTTCGGAGCGAGTCGGAGGTCTCCTGCGCGAGCGCCAATTGAGCCAGCTGCACTTCGGTCATGCACGTCATGGTGGCACTTGCGATAAATGCATCGGGCTGTATGGGTTCGATATTGGGTCGAAGACGCTTCATTTGCTCCCTGGGAAATGGGCATGCCGGCTTGAGCGCCACTCTACTGCGTGCTCTTGGCGCTCATCCAGCCTTTCAACGCGCCACTTAGGGTAGGTGGAGTCTCACAAACTTGCCGGGCGAGCGGCGATATATGCGCTTGCCCAAACCGTAGCTCGCCGCTTGCAACTCTTCGCGCCGTCGATTGATGCGCCCTTTGAAGACTCCGCGCACCGCATCGTCCGGCCCCAGCAACCGCTTGCCGTGCAACTCGTCCAGCTTCACCTCGAGCAGCACGAGATCGTGATCCAGGCCCAACAGCATCTCCAGTTCGCGCGCGCGGCGCCGTATTTTCTTCAATTTCGCCCCGAACAACGACCGCACCAGGCTGGCTTGGTTCGAAAGATATTTCACTTGCTTGCGCCATTCGTGCAGTGTGTCCGGCGTCGGCCGCCGCAGGGCGGCGCTGAAGGCCGCGCGGCCCTGGCGATAGGTCTTCTTCATCCCACGCCGCGCCGATTTGAGATCGCGTGCTTTGGCGGGCAGGGTTTCCATCCGCTGATCGATCGCGTGCAAGCGCGCGGCACTCTTGCGCAGCGCCCCGCTCGTCAGTTTGCGCCGGTTCGACGCCAGTTCGGCGCGCAGCAGGCGCCGTGCCTGGTGGGCATAGGCTTTGCAACCCTTTACGTCATTTGGCCGCGGCAAAAGCTCGAGCGAGCGCAGCAACACCGCCGCGTCGCGAAGCGAGGTGAGCGGGCGCGCCGCGTCGCGCACCTCCCGGTTGAATGCTCGATACGATGAGTCGCCCAGGGCCGCCCGCAGCAGACGCAGGGCCGCTCGAATGCGCTTCATTTGTCGGCGCGACGAATGCACGGATCGATCGCCGTCACCCGACCCGAGGTTTGCGGCCTTGGCCAGCATGGCACGCACCGCGTCGCGCAGCGAATGCGCCGCAGACGAATCGATCAGGGTCGGCCGTGGGGAGCTCATATCCGTCGCACTGTTGATGCTTCGCGGTGATTATGGCTCATCGGCTTGTCCGTGGAACCCACCGTGGCGTGGGCCGCGCCCCGGGGCGCACTGCACCAAGTGTCACGAGTACCGGGTCTTGAAATGACCGCGACCTCGGCCGCGTCCGTGTGGCCAAGGATTGACCTCGACGAAACCGACAAGAACTATCGGGTGACCGCCGAGCTTCCGGGCATGGAAGAGGGCGACGTGGAGGTGCTGCTGCCAACTGCGGCGTGCGGGATCAAGCCCCGCACGCCTTCTTGACCGCTGGAGCTCGAGCTATTTGGAGTCGTCCGAACTCGGTTTCGGAGACGTCGGCGGGACACTCGGATCGGGATTCGGCGTGGTCGGCGGCGTGGGGTTCGATGACGGCGCCGGCGAATCCGGCGAACTCGGTGGAAGCGACGGCGACGTAGGCGTGTGGGGTGAGCAGCCCGCCGCGATCGCGCTGAGTGCGATCGCCGCAAGCATCAATCTTGGCGCGTTCATACTTAGACTCCTCTTAAATGGCTGGTTGGTCGGCGCTGACTCCGGCGTCGGCGGCGATCGACTGAATCCTTTTCAAGTGCGCTTCCAGCGTGGGCAGCGCTGCGCGGGCGAATGCTCTGGCCTCCGGATCCTGGCCGGAGGCCGCCTCCTTCTTGAACTCGGCGACATCCTTTTCGTGATCCTTGATCATTCCTTTGATGTAGGTCTTGTCGAACGAGTCCCCGGAAAGAACTTGCAGCTTCGCTTTCGCGGTCATCGCCTCCACGCTCGGATTGGCGGGCAGCGTTATATTCTTCGACTGGGCGAGGGCCTGGAGTTTTTCATTCGCCGCCGAGTGATCTTTGACCATCTGGGCGCCGAATTCCTTGACGCTTTGGCTGTGGGCTTTCTGCTGTGCCAGGTTGCCCATCGCGACCTCGGCCATACCGCCCTCCGCCGCATCTCGATAGAATTGGACGTCCGGGATATCCGCGCCCATGACCACAATTGGGAACAGTAAAACCAAAGACCCTGCAAGACCCTTCATAACGAGACCCCATGACGCGAGTTCTTGGATGCCACCAAAATGCACTTTTTGAACTGCATTTCGCATAGCCAAAACTTCCACGCTCTACGTAGGAAAACGGGAATTTTTGCGTGAGAAGGCGGGCGCGCGGCACGCGCGGTCGATTGTGCGCGGCACACGGGCGCGCTCGCGGCTCAAAGGGGGCCTGCTCTTATCTCGGCAACGCGTACGCCACCAGGTAGTCGCCGCGCGTGCTCATGTCTTTATATCCGCCGGCTGCGATGACCACATATTGCCGTCCGCCGATGGCATAGGTCATCGGCGTGGCCTGGCCGCCCGCCGGCAAGCTCGCTGTCCACAATATTTTTCCGGTGTCGGTGTCGAATGCGCGCAGCCGATCGTCGAGGCTTGCCGCGATGAAAATGACACCGCCCGCGGTGACGATGGGGCCGCCGAGACCGGGCATGCCGAGGTTCAAATGAATCATCGGCGTATCGCCCAGCGGAATCTGCCATTTGATGACACCTCGCTGCATGTCGATCGCGGCCAGCGTGCCCCACGGCGGCTTGACGCAGGGAATGCCGAAGTTGGAGATGAAGGATCGGCGGCGCATGCCGTAAGGCGTGCCCAGCTGCCGTGCGAACTCGAAGTCCTTGTACTCTTCCGCGTCGCGTTGTGCGGCCAGTTCAGCGCGCGGAATCAAGGCCACGATGAACGGCAAATTCATGGTATTGGCGACGGCGAGCTGGCGCTCTGGATCGAACGCGATGCCGCCCCAATTCGAGCCGCCGGCATTGCCGGGCTGCATGAGTGAGTCCTTCAGCGCGGGCGGCTGAAAAAGGCCCTCGGATCGATATTGCTCGATGCGCCTGCGGCAGGCGCGGGTGTCGAACCAGGCGACGCCCCACGCGTCATCGGGCGTGATCTTCGACTGACGCACCAACGCCGGCGGCGCCGTGGGATAAGGCTGCGTCGGCGAAGGCTGTTCGCCCGGGACCGCGTCCTGCGGCACTGCCCTCTCCTCAATCGGAAACAGCGGCGTTCCGTTGTCGCGATCGAACGTGAACAGAAAGCCGGTCTTCGTGGCCTGAATCACGGCTGCCACGGCCTTGCCGTTGTGCATGATGTTCGCGAGCGTCGGCTGCGATCCGACATCGTAGTCCCACAGATCGTGGTGCACGAGTTGCTGTCCCCATTTGAGCGTGCCGGTGTCGCCGTCGAGCGCCACGATGGAATTCGCCCAGCGATTGTCGCCGGGGCGCGAGCCGCCGAAGAAATCCGGACTGGCGGAGCCGGTCGGCACGAACACCAAGTGACGGGCGGTATCCACCGACAGCGGCGCCCAGGCATTGGCGGCGCTCGCATTGCCGACCGATGCCGAATCCCACTCCTTGTACACCGGGTTGCCCGGGTCTCGCGGGATGGGATCCCAGCTCCACACCCGCCGGCCGCTGCGCGCATCGAAGGCGCGCACGGTGCCCAGCTCTTCGAGCACGGCGCGATTGTCGCCGATCGAAGAACCCACGATCACTTTGCCGTCCAGGATCGCGGGCGGCGAGGTCACCAGGTAGTTGCGCCACTCGTCGCCTTCCTGAAATTGCGAACGGATTTCTTTGAGCAAATTGACGGCACCCTGTTCGCCGAAATCGGCACAAGGCTTGCCCGTCGCGGCGTCGAGCGCCAGCAGCCGGCCATCCAGGGTGGGTGCGAAGATGCGCGCGCGGCACGGCGCATCGTGCGCGCTCTGCTCATCGATCCAGAGCGACACGCCCCGCGATACCCCATCGGAATAGTGCAGGTCCTTGCGGCTTTGGGAGTCATGCCGCCAGCGCAGTTCGCCGCTGGCCGCATTCACCGCGATGACATCGGTGCTGCTGGTGGTCAAATACAGCGTGCCGTCGTAGAGGATGGGTGTCGCTTCGAAAGCGGAACGGCGCCAGTCCTTGACGCCCTGCCCGAGTTCGCCGGTGCGAAAGGTCCAGGCGACCTTGAGCTCGCCCACATTCTTGGCCGTGATTTGCTTCAGTGAGGAGTAGCGCGTGCCGCCGGGATCGCCCCCATAAGCCGACCAGCCCTGCGACAGGTCGGGCGCGGACTGCTCCGGGGCCGCAAGCACGAAAACGGGCACGGCTGCCAGAATCAACAACACTATTCGGCGCATAAAAATATCCCGCCACGAATGGGCGGCTGAGATCCTATCGGCTCAGCGCGCGGCTTACCACGCGATTGTTACGGGCGGCGCGGCGCTGTGCCGAGCGGGACTTTAGGCAGGACGAACGGCGTTTCGCGCGAGTGTATCCAGGCATGCAGCGCGACCGCGCCGAGCACCACGGGCAAGCCGACCAGAACGTTGGCGGAAAAGGTTTCACTGCCCAACCAGCTGCCCACGATCAGCCCCACGGGGGGATTCACGTAGGCATAGGTGGCGGCCAGCGACGGCGACACGCGCTCGACCACGAAGCGATACGCCGAAAACGCGATGAGCGAGCCGAACACCACGAGGTATCCCCACGCCCACCACTGGCGCGGCGCCTGCGGCATCGCCCAGTGCTCGCCCAGCGCGGCGCTGATTGCCAACCCCATGAGACCCGCGGTCAGCATCTCTGCGCCGAAGCCGGTCGGGCCGTGCGGAATGTCGACGCGGCGGGAGAGCACGGTCCCCAAAGACCACGAGGCTGTTGCAAATAAAATGAGCGCCGTGCCGAGGGTGCTGGCCTGCAGGTCCCGCCCCATCAGCATCACGGCGGCGCCCGCGGCGCCGATCGCAATGGCGATCCATTCGGCGCGGCGCGGCCATTCGCCGAAGGCGCCGGACCAGAGCGCAGTCGCCAGCGGCATGACGCTGATGAGTGCCACCGTCGCCCCGGAACTCACCCAGTGTTCCGCGATCGACACGCCGCCGTTTCCGACCACGAGAAGCAGAAATCCCACCAAGGCCGCTCCGCCCCACTGCTTTGCCGTCGGCATCGGCTCGCCGCGCAGCACCTGCCAGCCGAGCAGCACCACGCCGGCCACGGCAAAGCGCGTCCCCACCAGAAAAAACGGCGCCATGCCTTCTATCGCCACTTTGATCGCGAAGTAAGTCGTGCCCCACACAATGTAGACGGTCAGCAGGCATGCGCCGAGCAGCCACGCGGACGGCTTGATGGCATCGGGATGCTTCGGTTTTGACGGCATGCGGGGTTCTCATCGGCGCGAAACGCGCCGGCGCAATGGTACCGGTCCTGAAGCAACGACGCTTTAGGTTATCTTAAGGTCATCTAAGATTTGCTAACGCCCGAGGCAAGCCAGGTCGCGGACAACCTGGCCGCTGCACGCTGTAAGCGGCTATCGCGATCAGCGCTCGTACGCGGCTGCGCGCCGCCGGCCCTCGAGTTCGCGCAGATCCCTGCCGCGGGTTTCGCGGCCAAAGGTCAAGATCAACAGCAGCGACAACCCCGCCGGCAACGCCACCGCGGCGGCGGCGAGGCCCAGCGCCGGAACGAGCGCCAATGCGCTCAATCCCTGCGCCATCAGCCCGCCGATCTTGCTCCAGCCGGCAACCCAGCCGGTCGCGCGGCCGCGGATGCCCACCGGATAGCTTTCGGCCGCATACGGGAGCAAGGTTGAGATGACGGCGCTTGATCCAACAATGAGAAGGGACAAAGAAACGACCGGGTTGGAGAGGAGCGGAAAGGTACCCATGCTGCGCAACATCAGGGCCAACAGGCCCAGCGTCGTGACGGCTATGGCCGCGAGCACGGTCCGCTTGGTGCTCCACACGCTGTAAAGATAGGCCGCGACAATGACGGTCGGCGCAGCGATGAGCGTGGAACGGGCAATGACGGCGCTCGCCGCACCGACGCTGCGCCCCTCTGCCACGAGGGCGCTGGGCAACCATAGCAGGACTCCGAAATTCACGAAGCCCCAGGCGAGAGCCGCCAGCGTGAGGGCAACGCTGGCGCCGAGGAACCCTCGAATGGCAAATACCGGAAGCGCATGATGGGCCGCCGCCGATTCCACGGGGCGCGTTGTGCTGGTGATGCCGAATCGCGCCAACGTGGCGCGCGCTTCACCGATCCGACCCATGTATTGCAGGAAACGCGCCGACTCGGGGATCAGCGGACTCAGCGCGATCAGCAACAGACCGGTTGGAAGGTTGAGAAACCACATGATTCGCCAACCGAAGTACGGCTGCAGCAGCGCCGATAGTTGACTCGCGGCGAAATAACCGCCGATCGTGCCCAGACCGCCAATGAGCACGAGGCACCAGCCGCGATGCTTGGTCGGCATGATCTCAACCAGCAGCGCGTACGCGACCGGCAACATGCCGCCCGCCGCCGCGCCCATGAGAAAGCACATGCCGATATTCCACCAAAATGAGGGCATGGCACCGCAGATGGAGGTTCCCACAAACATCACGGACGAGAGGAGAATCGAGGCGCGCCGGCCGAACAAGTCGGCGAGCGCTCCCCATACGAATGACCCCACGGCGGTGCCGATGAGCGCGGAAAACGGCAACAGCGCAACCGTGGCGCGATCAACTCCGTATTCGGTGCGCATTCCCGGCGTCACGAATCCGAGGCTTGCCGGCTTCATGACATCGATGATCAGAGCGACCGCCAGCACCGCCATCAATCTCCAGTGGGCGTGGGTCAGGGCAGCGTCTTCGGGCGGGCAGAGGAATTCGTCCGCAGCGGGTGCGACGGCGGTCTTGGGCAGCAGACCATAGGCCGTCGCCGCAATCCCGCCGACGATGAGCCCCATTCCAAGCAGCATGCCGGCATCCATCGGCATGCCCGCGAGAATGAAGCCTGAGTGGCGTGCCATCCAAAACATCGGCAGATGCAATGCCACGCCGATGCTGACGACCGCCGAGCCTATCCAAAAGGCGAGCGTACTGCGCCGATCAGCGAACAAGAAGACACCCGCAGCCATCCCCACGCTCCCCTTATTTACGTGGCGCCATACTGCCAGAACGGCGCGCTGCTAGGCTATCGCTGCACGGTGGAATCGCGCGTCGATGGTTCTTGTCATAAGAAGCGCACCCGGCTATAAAAGTCGCATGAGCAAAATGATTGAATTCAAGCGGCTAGACGGCCAAAGCGTTCATGGTTATCTCGCCGAACCGCCGCAACGGGGTGCGCCCGGGATTGTGGTGATCCAGGAGTGGTGGGGTCTCAATGACCAGATCAAAGGTGTCGCCGACAAGCTGGCGGCGGCGGGCTACCGGGCACTGGTGCCGGATTTATATCGCGGCAAGGTTGCCTTGCAGGCTCACGAAGCCGAGCACTTGATGAAAAATCTCAATTTCGGCGACGCTGCCGGCCAGGACGTGGGGGGCGCCGTTGGATATCTCAAGGCGTCGGGAAGCGCGAAGGTAGCGGTAACGGGCTTTTGCATGGGCGGCGCGCTGACGCTGCTCTCAGCGGTGAATCTCCCTGAGCTCGATGCGGCGGTTGTTTGGTACGGCTACCCTCCCCTCGAGTACGTGGATGCATCCAAGATAAAAATACCCTTGTTGGCGCACTGGGCCCTGCATGACACCGCGTTTCCGATTGCAAAGGTGGATGAACTGGAGAAGATGCTGCGCCAGTCCGGCGCTCAATTCGAGTTCCACCGCTACGACGCGAAACACGCCTTCGCGAACGAGACCGCGGACTCGAAGAATCTGCCCTTCTTAAAGTACGACGCCAAGGCTGCTGAACTGGCCTGGCGCCGTACCATGGATTTTCTCTCGAAGCACCTGCACTAGACGAACACCGGCATCGAATCCGCCAGGAGCGCCGCGCTCGATCACGGGCACTGCTGCATTTCCTCGATCACGGGCGCTGTTGCGTTTCCTTTGGCGGCACCGTCATCGCGGTCTCTTGGCCGGCGCCGGCCTGCGCAGCATTGAACTGATCCTTGCAGGCTTTGAAAGCAGCGCGGTACGACTCCGAATTATCGGCCTTCAGTCGCTTCATCATGCAATGCGCCATCTCTCTCGGCGTGGCGGGAAGAGCATTGGAATCGCCGGCGATCGCCGGCGCCGAAAGGGCGAGAGAAGCTGCGATTGCCATCGAGGAGTGTCGTCGGTTCAAGAAGCACCTCCGATGCGCGCTCGAGCGAACCCAAGCGCGGGTCCTGCGGCGAATTGATGCGGCGGATTCGACGCTACGGGGATTCGACGCTATGGGCGTCGATTGGTCTCGTCGCGTCGCGCGTCTTCCTTGGCCTTCTCGTCTTTATAGTTCTGCTTCACCGTCTCTTTCGCATCCCCGAACTTCGCCTGCGCTTTGCCGGCGACCTGATTCGCCATGCCCTTGGCTTGCTCGGGCAGACTGCCGACGGCTTTGCCGGCCACTTCTTGCGCTTTGCCCACCGCTTCCTTGGCGCGGCCTGCGACCTGATCCTTGTTGATACCCATGATTTACCCCCTTGGTACGTTTGTAACTCGCGACAAACTATGGCACGCGAAGCAAAGGCCGCGGCGTAGGAGAGCAGGCCGATTGACTGTCGGAATGGCCACCGACCGGTTGAAAAACAAGCCCTTACGCGTCAGCGGCGTCGTTGCCCCGAGCGGCCCGCGAGGTAGCCCACTGCGGCGGCAATGCAGGCGGTAACGCCGATCGCGACCCAAGGATTTTCGTGCACGTATTCGTCGGCCGAAGCGGCCGCGCTTTTCAGTGTTTCGGCCGTTGTCGCACTGACTTCGGCGATCGCATTTTTTGCCGTGCGCAGGGTTATGTTGACGTTGCCGCGCAACTGCCGCGCGCGGCGCAGGGTCCTGTCGCCCGTCTCCGACACCACCGTCTCGAGGGCACCGGTCAGCGGCTTTAATTCGTTCGGCGTATTCATCAGCATCTCCCGAGGCTCATTGAAGCGACGCGAGACTCTGCGCGCCCGCCCGCGCCCTGGCCATCATCCCGATAGTGCACCTGTCGTAGGGGTCCTCCTACTTCCGTGACCGGCTTGGCTTATCGAGGATCCATACGCCGTGGTAGGCTCAATGCTGCTTCTCGATTTCGGATGTCTTCATTGAAAGCCTTTCTCATCATCCTATTGGTCTGCATCTCCGGCTGCAGCTGGTTTCACAGAAAGCCACCCGTACCCGAGCCGACCGAGCTGATCGTCACGGGCGCGCCGGTCGGTTCGATTGTGTTCGTCGACGGCGTTCAATCCGGTCAGGCGAAGGAAGTCCTCAACCAGCCTCAAGAGCTTCAGGTCGCGCCCGGCACGCATACCATAGAAGTGAGAATGGGCGACACCGTTGCCTATCGAGAGAACACCTACGTCGCGCAGGGCGACAAGCGCGTCATTGCGGTGTTGTCGGGCCGGAACTAAGGAAGCACTGGGTTTGCCCATGAGTGAGCACCCAGAGGCAGCGGCAGATCCGTTCCACCAGGGCTTCGGCAGGCCCATCGCCATGCGCGGACTGGACCGCCCGCCCTACCACCGATGCGTTCATAGGCGCGCAGAACCGCAAGAGCTGTGAAGCACGGTACCCCGTTCTGCCGATGATGCGGTGAGCTCGCCGCTCTCCCTCTTCCTCGTGATCAGTCGAGCGCCGGCTGCGTGCCTTGCATCAGCAACGCGGCCAGGACCGCCAGCGCGGCCGCCGCCATCAACAGGTGGGCGGCAAAAAAGCCCCCGAGAAACCAATAAAGCACCGCGGCGGTCGCGGCGGGAATCGATGACAGCAGAATAATGCTGAGTTTGAGAAGCGGCGGCGTGGAAGAGCGCAGCATGGCGAGAGTCAGAATCAAACCGACGGCAACCAAAGTGGTCGAATCGGTGAGCCAGAGGCCCTTCAATTCCGAGGCGAAAAATGGTGAAACGCCCGCCTTATCGATGGCCGCCGAGGATTTTGCAAAGAACGCCGACGCGTGCAGCGCGCCGCCGAAAATGAGAATCGCGGAAGCGGATCCCAGCAACACTTTAGACATGACGCGGCGCATACGAACTCCCCTTTGTTTATCCGGAATGAATTGATAATATCTACTTTATAGTAGATAATTTAAACTAACAATGAAAAGTTACAAACAACGCTGCGGTCTGGCCAAGGCCCTCGACCTAGTGGGAGACCGCTGGGTACTTCTTATCGTCCGTGAGCTGCTGATTCGTCAGGGCTGCAGATTCACGGACCTGAAGAACGGACTGCCCGGTATTGCGACCAACCTGCTGTCCGCGCGACTGAAGGAACTGGAAGCCTCCGGCGTCATCCGACGCCAGGAGGAGCCGCCGCCCATCGCGACCACCCTCTTCCATCTCACGGATCGCGGTCGGGCGCTCGAGCCTGCCGTGCAGCTGCTCGGCGCGTGGGGCGCGCCACTTCTCTCGAAGAGCCGCAAAGAAGATGCCGTGCTCGCGCATTGGATTGTCCTTCCACTGCGCCAGCATCTTAGGGACCACACGCCGAACGCACCGCCCGTCGCGGTGGAGCTGCGCAGCGAAGGGCAACCGATTGTGATTTCCGCCGCGGCCGGCACGCTCGAGGTCCATCTGAATAGCGCTCAGAATCCTCGAGCAATCGTCAAAGGTTCATCGATTCAGATTCTATCCCTGCTGTTGGGCAAGACTGAGTTGAAAGCGGCGCAGAGCGGCGGGGTGCAAATCACGGGCGACCTGAACGCGGTGCGTCGCTTCGCGCCCGATTCTGCCAGCCCCGCTGCTCGCTCTGGGCGCGAAACCTAACTGCGGTCGTCGTGTAAGTCGTCCCGGATTGTCTTGCCGCCCTTCATCACGAAAATGACCTTGCCCATCTCGCGCAAATCGACGCGCGGATCATGGGCAACGGCGATCAGATCGGCGAACTTGCCGGCCTCGATGCTGCCGAGCGAATCGGCCATGCCTAGAGCCGCAGCGGCGGTGACAGTTGCGCTCTTGAGTACATCGGCGGTGCTGAGGCCGGCGTCCTGCAGCGCGAGAAACTCCTCCCACTCTCGTGCAATCGGCACGACCGGCAAGTCCGTGCCGAACAGAATCGGTACGTGCGCCTTGTAGGCTTTGGTCACGCTCGCTTTCGCCTGCAGGTAGTACTCGACGGGCACCCCGACCTTCGGATTTTCCGTTGCCAGTTTCGCAGTCAGCAGGGTCGGCACGTAGCCGGTTCCGCGTTTGGCCATGGTCGCGATGTTCAAATCGCTCAACGGACCATGCTCGATTGTATCGGTCCCCGCCTCGATCGCGATTTGGTTGGCCGCCGCCGATCCCGCCGAATGGGTGGCCACGCGGCGATTCAAGCGATGCGCGGTCGCGACGATGGCGGAAATCTCCGCCGGGGTTTCCATCGGTCCGCTCTTCGGGTCGAGCAGCGTCTGCGCGGCCAGCCGCAGTTTGATGACGCCCGCGCCGCGCCGGACTTCCTCGCGAACCACTCGCTCGCAATCCGTCGCACCAGAACAGCTGCCGCGGCTCTTGAAAAGCGGCTCCAAGTCCTCTCGCTCGCCGAAATTGTGAGCATCGTAGTCGCCCCCCGGTACCCCGAACATCGCCTCGGAGGCAATGATGCGCGGTCCGTCGATGAGGCCGGCGTTGATGGCGTCGCGCAAATCGTAGGTCACGCTCGCCGGATCGCCGAGATTGCGGATGGCTGTAAAGCCGTTGTGCATGATGCTGTTTGCACGGCCTGCGCTCGCCAGGACACGCGCGGCCGGCCGCCCGAGAAAAGCGGGCATGAAGTCCGACCAGGGCACCTCAGAGTTCACATCCACCGTGACCGTCACATGCGTGTGCATGTCGATGAGTCCCGGCATCACCCACGCTTGCGAGAGATCGACGATTCGGCCGCCATCGACGAATCCCTCGACGACGGCGGTGATCTTGCCGTTCTCGACAATGATCGACTGCTTATCGAGCGACGGCTTGCCGGGATCGGCAATGAGATGCCCGGCATGAATGATGGTCTTGGCCGCCGGCGCGGACTGGGTCGCTTCCGCGAGCAGCAGACTGACGGCGAGCAAACACCAACGAGCCGCGCGAATCCCCATGACAGTCAGCCGCCCCGGTCGCTGCCCAGGTAGCGATCGAACCAGGCCACGGTGCGTTCCAGCGCGTCAATTTGATTTTCGCGCTTGTAGAAACCGTGA
>Ga0210392_10001011_pt1 | contig 15317 bp, 16 predicted proteins | sample IncBWC30OmetaG_FD_161057 | JGI IMG/M metagenome (GOLD analysis project Ga0210392, IMG submission 161057) | Forest soil microbial communities from Barre Woods Harvard Forest LTER site, Petersham, Massachusetts, United States - Inc-BW-C-30-O ...
CCCTTCCCGCGGAGCAGTGCCCGCGGGCCGACCGTAGCCATACGCCGGGACCCGTTACCGGATGCGGTTGGGCCTATCTGCGGGTAGGCCCTCCCTCGCCGCCGCTCTTCCCACCCCGGATACGCCGCATCATCCAGGTGATCACATGGTTACAAAACAGGAGATCGAAGCTGCCCGTACCAGAACGGCGGGTGGACCAGAGAGCAGCTGGCTAGCTGGGGTATCCGCTGGCCACCACCTGCGGGCTGGAAAGACCGCCTGCTCACGCTGACACCGCAACGGGCCGCGGAACTGTACGGGCTGGCGCTGGTCGGTGTGCCAGATACAGCGCCTGTACCTGCGGATGACACGGGCCGGCGTGGAGGCGCGGGTCCGTGAAGCGGGGCTGGCCGGGGTGATGTGGTGCCCGCTGTGCGGGCATACGAACAGACACGAGCCGAATAAGCGAACCCCCTCAGACGGGCGGCGGCGGCCGCGGGCGCTTTGGGAACGCCGCTCCTCTGGGCGCCCGCCGTTGCTCCTTTGGGCGCCAGCGCCGTCGCCGTGATGGGCAGGCGCCCCGGCAGCTCAGTAGCCGGCCGCCTGCAGCTGGCGCAGCACCGCCGCCTCCCAGCCCAGACCGCCGCGCGGGCAGCTCACGAACAAGCCAGCCGGCCTGACCGCCAGGACATCCGCGACCGCATCGCGGACGCTCCCGCCGTCGCGCGTCTGGCTGATGGCCGCGTAGGCCGCGGCCCGGCCGCCCACCTGGGCCAGCGCCGCGTGGTAGAGCGCCGCGTAGGCCACCCGGTCAGGCTGCTGGCTCTGCGTCTGCACCACCACGATCTTCGCGCCGTGACTGGCGGCGGCCGCGGCGATATGGCAGCGGCGGTACCACTTCACCGACCCGCCTGTGCCGCCTGGGCTGGCGCACTCCCTGTCGGTGATCGCCAGATCCAGCGAGGGGGCCTCGATGACGTTGATGCCGCGCGCCGTGGCGAGCCGGTTGAATGCCTTCATCGTCGCCGCCGGGTGCGCTGCCTCGCTGGGCACGGCCGCGCTCCACGACTCCAGGTCCAGCATGGCCCACGACCCGCTGCGCAGCGAGGCGCGCCGGAAGCTGGCCAGCGAGGTGAAGCGGGCCAGCCGTGTGGTGCTGGGTTCCGCCATGCGGCTGCCGTTCTCGTAGCTGGACGGCTTGTCCCAGAAGTAGCTGCCGAGCGCTGGGTGCGCGCCGGTGAATACCGTGGCCTCGTAGTCCTGGATCATGCCGAGCCGTGAGGCGGGCTGGGCACTGGCTGCCGTGGCGGGCAGCACCGCCAGCCCGGCCAGGGCCAGGCCAGCGGTGCGGACGAGGATGCGCTTCATTCAGGGGCCTCCGTGTCCTGGGCGCCGCCGCCTTTAGCTACTGGGCGCTGACAGTTGAGCGGTCTACCATCTTGCCGCATGACGGAGTCGGGACACTTCGCCGAGGGCATGTCCTATCTGCTGGAACTCGCCCACCTGTGGAAGTGCGACTGGTGCATCGGTGAGATCCGCTGGCTCGGCGGGGATCTGGTCATCCGGCACGGCCGGGCTTGCGCAGCCCGCAATCCCGACGGCAGCTGGCCGCCGCGGTGGCCACTCCCCAGGCCGGCGCCCATGATGACACCGGCCGGGATCACCACGCCGAAGCCGAAGCCCGAGCCGCGCAGCGCGCGGGCCGTCCGATTGCAGGGCGAGGCGAAGGCGCTGGAGGAGCAGGGCATGCGGCGCAGCGACATCGCCCGCCAGCTGGGCGTGGGCACCAGCTGCGTATCGAAGTGGCTGAACGGTTCCCAGCACTGAGCGCAACGCTGAGCGCATCCCAGCGCGGGCGCGTGTCACTGACAGCACCCCGCAGCTGGTCAAGGGAGGTCGTGGCTCAGCCTGCAGAACGCCGGCACGAGGGCCGGCGTTCGCAGTGGGTCAGACTTCGGTCAGCAGCGGCGCTGCGTAGTCACAGCGGGTGCCGCAGTAGGACAATCTGTTGCTCAGGATCGCGATGGCTTCGGTCTTGGTGACCCCGGTCTTGGGGTCCCAATTCTTGATATGTCAGCGAGCGCCATGGTGGTTTCCCACCAAGCGCGGCGCCACTCAGCCTCGGCCTGCTTACGGGACTGCTGCGCGGCCAGCTCAGTGCGGGCCAGCCACTCCAGATCGCCACGCTGGCCAGCGGGTCAGGTGTTGCCATGCGCCTCCTCCTTCCAGACATGGGCGAAGCCGGCGCGGCTGGGGTGCCACACCGGCTTCGCTGTCACTCTGCGCAAACTGAGCGCTACTCAATCGTTTCAGACGAGACTTGGATGATCTAGTGTCTGAGCGCATCCGTTCTGTGTTGCTCGCGTGCGCAGAATCACAGCAGAGCAAGCAAAATCACGGCACCAGCACAGGATCACAGCAAGATCATTGCTGGTGAGTACTGGATGAGTACCCGCACCTGCTGACGGCCAGGTGAGGATACGTTTGCGCAGGTCAGCGCACATTTCCTGCGGCGGGGCGGGCGAGCCAGCCTGTAGGCCGGGTTCTGTGCACCCGCGCGAACGCGGGCCGACGGCCATCCATCTGGGACTGCCATTGCTGGCAGCCTCGTGCGGTCTACCCGCGAGCATCGGGCGGGCCGCCCTCAATCGCTCGCGCAGTTCCCCGGCAATGGCCGGGGTCCCTTCTGACCTTGCTCCAGGTGGGGTTTACCTAGCCGCTACGGTCACCCATAGCGCTGGTGGTCTCTTACACCACCGTTTCACCCTTACCTTTGGCCAGCCGGAGGCCGGCTAAAGGCGGTCTGCTTTCTGTGGCACTGTCCCGCGGGTCACCCCGGGTCGGCGTTACCGACCACCCTGCCCTGCGGAGCCCGGACCTTCCTCACCGGAGCCGTGACTGGCACGGTCCCGGCGCGGCCGCCCGGCCGGCTCGCCCGCCGTGCCTTCCAGCTTAGGCGTATAACGCCCACTACCGCGCGGGAAGATGCCCGGTGTCGTTGAAAGTGCGGACCACGGCGGGCCCGTCGGCGTACCAGTCGATCTCGCACAGGCAGGCCACGTCCAGGTGCATCCGGCGCAGCGCCGGCGGCGGGGCCAGCAGCGCGTGCCGGAGCACGGTCTTCATCGGGGTGACGTGGCTGACCACCACGACCGTGCCGGGCTGGCGGTCAGCCAGCAGCCGGTCCAGCGCGGCCAGCACCCGGCGGCTGGTGGCCGCGAAGCTCTCCCCGCCGGGCGGCGCCAGGCTGGTGTCGCCCATCCAGGCGGTCATCTCGGCCGGCCAGCGTTCCATCGCCTCGGCGTAACTGAGCCCCTCCCACTGACCGAAGTCGGTCTCCAGCCAGCCGTCGTCCACCTCGACGGGCGCCCCGGTGGCCGCGGCCACCGCCGCCGCGGTCCGCCGGGCCCGCTGCAGGGGCGAGGTCACGATGCGGTCGATACTGCCGCGCGCGGCGAGCCGCTGGGCGGCCGCCTTGGCCTGCAGTTCGCCGGTCTCGGTCAGCGGGATGTCGCCCCGGCCGGCGAACCGGCGCTCCGCTGACAGCGGCGTCTGCCCGTGCCGCAGCAGCACGGTGGTCAGCGGGTCGTGGTGCGCCGCGGTCCAGCCCGGGCCCGGCCGCGACGCGGGGCGCGGGCCCGGGTCCTGCCCCGGCGGCTGTCCCGCATTCGACGGCTTGGCCGCGTCCATGGCCTGGTTGGCCAGCCGGTCGGCGTGCGCGTTCTGGGCCCGCGGCACCCACTGGTAGGTGATCCGGCCCAGCTGGCGGGCGGCCGCCCGGGCCTCGGCGGCTAGCGGGCGCAGCGCGGGGTGCTTGATCTGCCAGCGCCCGGACATCTGCTCGACCACCAGCTTGGAGTCCATCCGGACGTCCACGTCGGCTCCGGCGGCCAGGTCGGCGGCGGCCTTCAGGCCCGCGATCAGCCCGTGGTACTCGGCCACATTGTTGGTGGTGGTGCCCAGGCTGTCGAACACCTCGGCCAGCACCTCGCCGGAGGCCGCGTCGCGCACCACGGCCCCGTAGCCAGCCGGGCCGGGGTTGCCGCGCGAGCCGCCATCGGCCTCGATGAGCAGCTTCACAGGCCGGAGTCCGGGGTGCGGACCAGGATCCGGCGGCACTCCTCGCAGCGCAGCACCTCGTCCGGCGCGGCGGCCCGGATGCGGTTCAGGTCCACGGTGTTCAGCGACAGGTGGCAGCCCTGGCACCGGCCGCCGCGCAGCGCGGCCGCGCCCACTCCGTGCTGGGCGCGCAGCTTCTCGTACAGCGCCAGCAGGTCGGCCGGCTCCTCAGCGGCCACGCTGGCCCGGCGTTCGCTGGCCTTGCCCGTTTCCTCCGCGATCTCACCGAGTGCCCCGTCCCGCCGGGCGGCTACCTCGGCCAGTTCGGTGGCCAGCGCGGAACGCTCGTCGGTCAGCGCGGCCCGGCGGCCCTGCGCGGCCTCCCGGCGTTCCATCACCTCGAGCACGATCTCCTCAAGATCGGACTGCCTGCGGGCCAGCGAGACGATCTCCGACTGGAGTGTCTCCAGTTCCCGGGCCGAGGTGACCGTCCCGGCGTCCAGCCGATCGCGATCCCGGTCGATCCGGGTGCGGACCTGCTCCACGTCGGCCTCGGCCTTGCCCTGCTCCCGTCCGAGATCCTTCTCCGCCGCCTCCAGGGCGACGATCTCGTCATGCAGCTCGCGGTCCTTCGCCTCGATCCGCTCGGCTTCCGCCGTCTCGGGCAGGCTTCGCCGGCGGTGCTCCAGCCGGGTCAGTTCCGCGTCGAGATCGGCCAACTCAAGCAGCCGCTGCTGCGCCTCGGGAGATGCTTTCACGGGTCCCCACGTTAGCCTGCCCGTGCGGCGAGCGGAAACAGCGAGCCGGGCCAGCCGGCCCCGGCCGGGCTCAGGACGGGAGCGGCAGCATGACGACCATCGGCGGGGAGAGCTGCTGGGCCCCGGCGACTGGCTCCACCGTCAGCGCCACCTCGTCCCCGGCCCGCAGGCCAGACACGATGACCGGGGCGGTCATCCCGGCGTGCGGTGGCGGCAGCAGGCCCGCCGACCGGGGTCCGGTGTTGCCGACCAGCCACAGTTCATAGCGTTCAGAAGATGGAAGGGCGGGCAGCCGGGCGGCCGTGAACACGAGAGCGCGGGCCTGGTGCGACATGACTACGGTCGCCGTGCCGCGCGGACTGGCGTGGGCCGTCATCATCGCCGCGTCCGGGGCGTTCAGCACTGCGGCGATGGCCCGGGCCCGGGCCTGGTCCTGGCTGAGCTGATGCTGGGCGTTGAACGCGATGCCGCCGATGGCCAGGGCCACGGCCAGCACGCCGCAGGCGATGGCCATCCCCCAGCGACGGCCGGGCCAGGCCGACTTGAGCTGGGCCACGGCCGGCGGGTGCTGCCGGGTGCGGGCCGCGGCGGCCAGCACCCGGTCGCGCAGCCCGTCCGGCGCGCGGGCGGCGGTACTGGCGGCCAGCCGGGTCGCGGTCTCCAGCAGCCCGCGGGTTTCCTGGCTGCACGACGGGCAGGCGCTCAGATGCCGCTCGAAGCGGGCCCGGTCGGCCCCGCCCAGGGCGTCCAGCGCGTAGGCGCCGGCCAGCGTGTGCGGATCGGCCCGGCGGAACCAGAATGCGCCCACGGCTAGTCCACCCCCAGGCAGTCGCGGAGCCGGATCAGCCCGTCCCGCATCCGCGTCTTCACGGTGCCGACCGGCACGCTGAGCAGGGCGGCCACCTCACGGTAGGTGCGTCCCTGGTAGTAGGCAAGAGTGATCGACTCGCGCTGCAGGTCGGTGAGCGAGCCCAGGCAGCGGCGGACCCGCTCCGCGTCGAGCCGGGCCTCGACCGTCTCGGCCACACTGTCGTAGGGGACTTCGGGCCGGGCCACCCGCTGCTCCCGGGCGGTGGCCGCCTGCTGGGCGCGGACCCGGTCCACTGCGCGCCGGTGCGCCAGCGTCATCAGCCAGGCCATGGCCGTGCCCCGGCTGGCGTCGAACCGGGCCGCGTTGCGCCACACGTCCAGCAGGACTTCCTGGCAGACCTCCTCGGCCTGCGCGGGATCCCGCAACACGGTACGGGCCAGGCCGAACACCTGCGCCGCCACCTGGTCATAGACCGCGCCGAAGGCCGCACTGTCGCCCCGTGCCACCTGGCCGAGCAGCACCCCCAGTGGGGTAACCGGCTGGCCTGGCTGGCTGAGCCGGCCCGCGCCGGGCCGGTCCGCTCCAGGCTTCCCCGGGCCGGGCCGGTCCGGGGAAGCCTGCGGCTGGCTGTCGGTCATTGCCATATCCCTAATTCGTCGCCGCATTACGCTTGGCTTGCTAACCAGAGTGATCTGCGGCAATCCGGATCTCTGTAGGCTACGAATAGCTGCTGTGAAAGCTTCTGAACGTTTTCCCGGGATCGGCCGTGGCGTGTGGGTGGGCCTGCTCACCGCCTGGGTCGCTCTCGGGGTTGCCCAGCTAGTCGCTGGGATAGGCCGGCCGCAGGGCTCGCCGGTGGCGGCGGTCGGCAGTCTGGCCATTGACAATACTCCGGCCCCCATCAAGAACTTCGCGATCGCCACGTTCGGCTCGAATGACAAGAAGGCCCTGGTCATCGGCATGCTGATCGTGCTCGCGGTGCTGGCCGCGGGCATCGGCGTGGCGGCCATGCGGCGGCTCAGCTACGGCTACATCGGGCTGGGGCTGTTTGCCGTGATCGGCCTGGCCGGCGCGCTGACCAGGCCGAACGCCGAGCCGGTGGATGTGCTGCCCACGCTGATCGGCGCGCTGGCCGGCGCGTTCGCGCTGTCCCGGCTGGTCCGCGCGGCGTACCGGCCACCGGCCCGGCCAGCAGTCCCAGCCGGCCCGGTCCCGGCGGCCGGGCCGCCAGGCGAAGAAGCTGAGGCCGCGGGGGCTGACCAGCCGCCCGCCGGGAGCGCGCCGGATGAGCTGCCTGCAGAGACCGGTGAGCGCGGGCCGCTGGACTGGGTGCCGCCTGCAGCCAGTGCGGCTAACCCCAGCCAGGCCGGCCGGCCGCCGGCCGGCTGGCAGCCGGGGCGGCGCAGCTTCCTGACCGTAAGCTCGGTGGCGCTGGCCGCGGGCGGCATCACCGCGCTGGCCGGCCGGTCGCTGTCCGAGCGGTCCAATGTGTCCGTGGCGCGGTCCGAGATCCGCTTCCCGCGGCCCGCGCACGCTGCGCCCCCGCTGCCGTCGGGCACCCACCCCGAGGTCACCGGGCTGCCCCCGTTCATCAGCCCGAACAACGCGTTCTACCGGGTGGACACCGCGCTGATCCTGCCGCAGGTGGCCCCGCAGACCTGGCACCTGCGCATCCACGGCATGGTGGACCGGGAGATCACGCTCAGCTTCGACGAGTTGCTGCGCCGCCCGCTGATCGAGGACTACGTGACGCTCACGTGCGTGTCCAACCCGGTCGGCGGGCCGTATGTCGGCAACGCCAAGTGGCTCGGGGCCAGCCTGGCCAGCCTGCTCCGGATGGCCCGGGTGAAGTCGGGCGCGGACCAGCTGATCTGCACATCGGTGGACGGGTTCACCTCCGGCACCCCGATCGCCACCGTCATGGACGGCCGGAATGCCCTGCTGGCGGTGGCCATGAACGGCACCGCGCTGCCGGTCGCGCACGGCTTCCCGGCCCGGATGGTGGTCCCCGGCCTGTACGGCTACGTGTCCGCCTGCAAGTGGGTCACCGACATCAAGGTGACCACGTACGCGGCGGAGTCCGCCTACTGGTCGTCCGGGCGGGGCTGGTCGCAGCGCGCGCCGATCAAGACCGAGTCCCGGATCGACGTGCCGAACGGCGCGGTGAAGGCCGGCCGGACCCCGGTGGCCGGGGAGGCCTGGGCCCAGCACAAGGGCATCGACGCGGTGCACGTCCGGGTGGACCGGGGACCGTGGCAGCAGGCCACGCTGGCCGCGGTGCCCGGCATCGACACCTGGCGGCAGTGGGTCTGGGAATGGGACGCCACGCCGGGCACGCACACCATCGAGGCCCGCGCGACCGACGCGACCGGCTACACCCAGACGTCGCTGCAGGAACCGCCCGAGCCCAACGGCGCCTCCGGCTACCCGAGCATCACCGTGCAGGTGAGCTGACCGAGCGGGCGGGCTGGGGTCGTCCCGCGGCCTACAGCAACTGGTCGCGGATCTGGCTGGACAGATAGGCGCCCAGCCAGCGGCCTTGCTCGTCCAGAAGCCGGCCGAGTCTGGCCCCCTCCGGACCCTCCTCGTCCACCTTGCGCCAGGTCACATGCGGGCCGAGCCGGATGATGGCCGGGCCGCCGGCCAGCCCGGGGAGGCCGAGCAGGCCGCTCGTCCCGCCCGTCGCGTCCCAGTCCGTGGCCGGGCACAACACCAGCACCGGGCAGCTGATATCCAGGCCGCGCCGGACCCGGCGGCGGGTCACGGCGAGCAGCGGCGCCGCGCGGCGCCCCCGGCTGCCCGCCAGCCGGGCCAGCCACGACCCGGCGCGCAGCGACGGGCCAGCCAGGATCAGCGCGTCCGCGGGCCGCCCGCCGCGCCGGGCGTGGCACCAGAGCGCGGCCACCAGCGCGCCGCTGGCATGCCCGCAGAGCACCACGGTCTCCACCCCGTCGGCCTCCCGGACGTGCTGCGCGGCCGTGTCCAGGCAGGCGAAGTAGGCATCGAGTTCCGCCACGCTGTCCGGCGCGGCGCGGCCGGCCTCCGCGCGACCGCTCTCCGCGCGGGCGGTGTCCCCCAGCCGGCGCAGATCGGCGGCATAGAAGTGAAAACCGCGGTCGGTGTACCAGCTGGCCAGGTCGGCGGGCACGAACGGGTCGTCCAGGCAGTGCAGGTAGATCGCGGCCCGCTTGGTCGGCCGGGCGCTGCGGCGGCGCAGCACCGCCCCGTCCAGGCCCGGGGTGCCGGGCGGGTCCTCGGGCAGCAGCAGCAGGCTGACCGCCTCGTACCCTTCCGCGGCGCCGTCGATGTCCGTGATGAAACCCATGGAGTTCCCCCGTCCCCGTTGGTCACGACGACCGGCCCCAGTTGACCTGGCCCCCATCATGACCCCTGCCACTGCGGACGTCGGCCCGGCGCGCCGACCCGGCCCCGCGAATGCGCCTGGGCGGCCCGGGCTCGTAGCCTCAGAACATGGCCAATGACGAGCAGGAAGTCATGGAGACCGAGCAGAAGTTCGACGTGCCCGCCGGTTTCGCGGTGCCCACCCTGACCGGGCCGGGGGTGGCCAGCATGACGCCGCCTGACGTGCTGCACCTGTCCGCGACCTACTTCGACACCGCCGGGCTGCGGCTGGCCGGGGCCAAGATCACGCTGCGCCGCCGCACCGGCGGCACCGACCCGGGCTGGCACATCAAGCTGCCGGTCAGCGCGGACACCCGCCGCGAGCTGCACTTCCCGCTGGACGAGGGAGAGCACGAGGTGCCGGCCCCGGTGGCCGCCGAAGTCGCCCGGTGGACCGGCGGCGAACCGCTGCGTCCGGTGGCCCGGCTGGAAACCACGCGCACCATACGGCGCCTGGTCGACCCGTCCGGCCAGGTGCTGGCCGAGGTGGCCGATGACGCGGTGACCGGCTCCCGCCCCGATCCCGCCGACCCGGCGCGCTGGCGGCTGGCTGACCAATGGCGCGAGCTCGAGGTGGAACTGGTCTCCGGCCACCGCAATTTGCTTAACGCCGCTGCCGGGCAGCTGCGTGCGGCCGGTGCCGAGCCGTCCCGGTCCGCCTCCAAGCTGGCCCGCGTCCTGGGCACCGGCTAGCCCGGCCGCCCTTCTAGCTGAGCAGGTCGTCGACCGGGCGGCCGGGCAGGCAGTGCTGTCCGCCCCCTCTAGCCAGGACGAAAGCCCGCGGAACTCAGAGCCAGCGCAGAAGGACTGCCAAGCACAGCCAGATCACCGGGACCGAGACTGAACAGGTCAGTAGCCGCCGAGAGGAGTCCCGTGATGAACAGCGACCAGCGGACCGTGTCGGCCGTAGTCGCCCGTGACCGCGCCCGCCGGCGGCTCCGCACGGCCACCATCGGCGCCGGTATCGTGGGCGTGGCCGTGGCCGGCGTGGTCGCGGTCGAGTTGCCCGCCGCGGCGCACGGGAGCACGAGCAGCACCGGGCACTCGGCGACGTCGGCCGGCTCCGGTGCGACGTCCTCGGGCTCTGGGTCGTCGTCCAGTTCCGGCTCGTCATCGAGTTCCCGATCGTCGTCATCGTCGAGTTCCGGCTCGCTGGGCTCGTCGTCCGCGCCGTCGTCCAGCGCCGGGTCGGCCGGCGCCACCTCGGGAGGATCGTGATGGAATCCGCCGCCGCGGGCCAGGATGCCCCGGCGCAAGCGGACTGGACCGCCCTGGGCACCCAGGTGTGGCTGCTCGTCACCGACCCGGCCCAGCTGGCCGAGGGCCGCCGCCTGCTGGCCGCCGATCTGGCCGAGGTGGACGCGGCGTGCAGCCGATTCCGGCCCGACTCCGAGCTGATGCGCCTGGACCAGGCGCCGCGCCAGCCCGGGCCGGTCCAGCTGAGCCCGCTGCTGGCCGAGGCGGTGGCGGTGGCGCTGCACGCAGCGGAGCTGACCGATGGCGACGTAGACCCGACCATCGGCAATGCCCTCGCGGTCATCGGCTACGACCGCGACTTCGCCCTGGTGCCGGCCGATGGCCCGCCGGTCACGCTGACCGTGCGCGCCGCACCCGGCTGGCGCCTGGTAAACCTGGATGAGCAGCACCGGCTGCTCACCCTGCCGCCCGGGATGAGCCTAGACCTGGGTGCCACGGCCAAGGCGTGGGCCGCGGACCGCTCGGCGGCCCGGCTGGCCGCGGCGCTCGGCTGCGGCGTGCTGGTCGGCCTGGGCGGGGACATCGCGGTGGCCGGGCAGGCACCGGACGGCGGCTGGCGGATCCGGGTGCAGGACGTCACCGGGCGGCCGGAGGACCCGCCGGACGGGCCGTCGGCGGTGGTGGCCATCCGGGACGGCGGGCTGGCCACGTCCAGCACTACCGCCCGGCGCTGGCGGCGCGGCGGCACGGCGCTGCACCACATCCTCGATCCCGCACCGGGCTGCCCGCCGCGGAGTACTGGCGCACCGTGTCGGTGGCCGCGGCCAGTTGCGCCGACGCCAACACGGCCAGCACCGCCGCCATCATCCGGGGGGAAAAAGCGGTCGACTGGCTAGCAAATCTGGGCTTGCCCGCCCGGCTGGTAGATGTAGCCAGTAACGTGCAGACCGTTGCCGGATGGCCTGCCGACTAGCCCAGAGGACCTGATGCACTATCGCACGCGCGAGCTGCGCGCGGCCGTGGCCAAGCGTGACCGCAGCCAGGGCCACCTGCGGGCCGCGACGGCCACCGTCGGTGCGGCTGGTGTCGTTACGGCTGGCGCGGTGGTGTTCATTCTGCCCGGCGCCACGCACAGCAGCGTGAGTGCGCAGACGGCCAATGCGCCGCGCCCGGCCGCCCCGGCCAGCCGCCAGGCCGCCCCGGCTGGCACCGCCACATCCGGGGCCGCGGCGTCCAGCGCCGGTGCCACCGGCCATGCCCGCCGGCATCGGCACCACCACCACGCGAGCCAGGGCGGCGCGGCCGCTGCGCCGAGCGCCCCGGCCAGCACCGCCCCAGCCCCGGCCCCGGCCCCCAGCACGGCCCCGCCGCAGACCACGTCCGGCGGTTCCTGACCCGTTCAGCCCGGCTGCTCGGCCGCTTCCCCAGTAACCAGCGGCGGGCTGCCGGTCCGTGTGTCGTAACGCCAGATCCCGGGCAGCAGCCAGCAGGTCAGCACCGCGGTGGCCACGCTGAGCAGCCCGCCCGACCAGGCCGCGAACGACGGGCCACCGATAGCCGCCGCCGCGCCGGCCTCCGCGTCGCCGAGCCGCGGGCCGCCCTGGATGCCGGCGTAGATCAGGCTGTTCACCCGGCCCTGCATCTGGTCCGGGGCCACCTGAGTCACGATCATCATCCGGAACACCGCCGAGATGACATCGGCCGCGCCCGCCACGGCCAGCAGCACCAGCGCGGCCGGCAGCCAGCGAACCAGGCCGAAGCCGGTGATGGCCAGGCCCCACAGCACGACGCAGATGACCACCGCCCGGCCGGCGCCGTGCACCCGGCTGACCCGGCCAGTGAGCAGCGAGCCGAGCAGCGCCCCGGCGCCGGGTGCCGCGTTCAGGTAGCCGACAGTGGCGGCGCCCCCGCCGAACACGGTGGCCGCCAGCGCCGGGAACAGCGCCCGCGGCAGGCCGAACACCATGGCACCCAGGTCGATCAGGAACACCCCGGCCAGCGGCTGACTGGACCGCAGGTAGCGGACGCCGCCGATCAGCGAGGCGAGGTTGGCCGGCTGGCCGCCGCGTTCCGGCGGCAGCCGCGGCAGCAGCAGCACGGAGCCGAACGCCACCGCGAACGAGGCCACGTCCAGCCCGTACACCAGGCCGAAGCCGGCGTGCGCGATGAGCAGCCCGGCCGCGGCCGGGCCGAGCACGGCGGTCAGCTGGAACGCGGCCGACTGCACGGACAGCGCCGCGGGCAGGTCCGGCGGCGGCACCAGCTGCCGCAGTGAGGCGCGCCGGGCCGACCAGTCCAGGCCCTGGAACGCGGCCGCCTCGGCGGTGCAGGCGAACACCGGCCACACCAGCGGATGGCCGGCCAGCGCGTTGGCCGCCAGCCCGGCCGACCCGGCCGCGAGCATGAGCTGGGTGAACAGCATGACCCGGCGCCGGTCCCAGGCGTCCACCAGCGGGCCGCCGAGCAGCGAGCCGGCCAGCAGCGGGACGAGCTGGCCCAGGCTGACCAGCCCGACCATCGCCGTCGAGCCGGTCAGCCGGTACGTCTGATAGGACACGGCCACGATGGTGAGCTGGCTGCCCAGCTGGGACACCAGCTGCCCGGTCCACAGCCGACGGAAGTTCCGGTGCCGCCGCAGCGGGCCGATGTCCACCAGGATGCCGCCCAGCAGCCGCCGCGCTCCGGCCGGCTTCGGCGCCGGCTTGGGCATGCGGCCTCCCTGCGTCGTACGACGGCATCCGGTGTCGTATGTATACCGGAACGGGCGTATTGCCTGATCTGCCGGGACCCGGCCGGGGCAGGCCGGCGTTCAGAGGGAATTGAGAGACATGGCATAGCAGCACCTGCACCCGGCCGGACATGCTTAGCATCGGGACGACGAGACCGGCCAGTAAGGACAGCAATGAGCGGAATCACCCACAGCACCGCGCTGTGGTACGCCAGCCGGGCCACCGGTGTGGTGAGCCTGCTGCTGCTCACCGGGGTGACGCTGCTCGGCGTGCTGGTGAACCGGCAGGGCCGGCTGCCCGGGCTGCCCCGGTTCGCGGTCACCGGGCTGCACCGCAATCTGTCCCTGCTGGCCGTGGCGTTCGTCGCGGTGCACGTGGTCACCGCGGTGCTCGACCCCTACGTCACCATCGGGCTGACCGCGATCGTGATCCCGTTCAGCTCGCCATACAAACCGCTCTGGCTCGGCGTGGGCGCGATCTCCCTCGACCTGGTGCTCGCGCTGATCCTGACCAGCCTGGCCCGGGGCCGGATCAGCCGCCGGCTCTGGCGCGCCCTGCACTGGCTCGCCTACCTGGCCTGGGGGTCGGCCCTGCTGCACAGCCTGACCAGCAGCACCGACCTGCACAGCGGCGTCCTGCTCTACCTGGCGGTCGGCTGCGCTGTCGCGGTGGCCGGGGCGGTCATCTGGCGCATCGCCCAGGCCGGCCGGGACGTACCGGTCGAGGAGCGCGCCGCCGCCACGCTCGACATGATGGCGCCGCGCAGCGTCCGCCCCCCGGGCCGCCGCGGGCCGCGCGAGCACATCCGCTGACCGACTCACGAAAGCCGACCTGCGATGACCTATGGCACCACCGTGCCGCACCAAGCCCGGCAAGCCCAGACGGCCGGCGGAGACGGCGACGCCGGACTGCCCCGGCTGCTCCCCGTGCACGGGGCTGTGCCGGTGGATCTGCGGACCCACCGGCAACGGTTCGGCGACCCGCCCTACTCCGGCCAGGCCGGGCGGCTGATCCCGGTACTCAAGGCCGCGGGGCTCACCGGCCGCGGCGGGGCGGCGTTCCCGGTGCACCGGAAGCTGGCCGCGGTCGCCCGGGCCGGCACGAAACCAGTCGTCATCGGGAACGGTGCCGAGGGTGAGCCCGCCAGCGACAAGGACAAGTCGCTGCTGTGGATCTCGCCGCACCTCGTCCTGGATGGCCTGCAGCTCGCGGCCGAAGCGGTCGGCTCCACGGCGGTCGGCCTGTACCTGCACCGCAACCCCCGGCTGCAGGAGCGTCTGCGTGCGGCCATGGCCGAGCGCGCCGCGGCCGGGGTCGACTTCGCCGGGGTGGAGATCTTCGACGCACCGCCGCGCTTCCTGGCCGGCGAGGAGTCGGCCCTGGCCAGCCGGGTGAGCGGCGGGCTGGCCCGGCCGCGGTTCAAGCCGCCCATGGTCTTCGAGCGCGGCGTGGTCGGCCGTCCTACCCTGGTGCACAACGTGGAGACGCTGGCCCACCTGGCGCTGATCGCCCGGTTCGGGCCGCGCTGGTTCCGGCTGGCCGGCACAGCGGACGAGCCGGGCAGCATGCTGTGCACACTGCACCAGGCCGACGGCCGCCGGGACGTGGTGGAAACCGAGCTCGGGACCCCGCTGCGCAGCCTGCTCACCCTGGACGGGCACGTCCAGGCCGTGCTTAGCGGCGGGTACCACGGGGCCTGGCTGCCCGCCGCGGACGCGGCGCGGATGACGCTCAGCAACGGGCACCTCGAGCCGGCCGGCGCCTTCGTGGGTGCGGGCGCGCTGGTGGCGCTCCCGGCGGACCGGTGTGGCATCGCCGAGGCGGCCCGAGTAGCCCGGTACCTCGCGCTGGAATCCGCCGGTCAGTGCGGGCCGTGCTTCAACGGCCTGCCGCGCATCGCCGCCGCCATGTACGAGATCGCCAGCCCGCGGCCCGACCCGCGCGCGGTGACCGACATGATCCACTGGGCCGGCCTGGTCGAGGGCCGTGGCGCCTGCCATCACCCGGACGGCAGTGTCCGGTTCATCCGCAGCGCACTGCATGTCTTCCGCGACGAGATCACCCTGCACGGCCAGGGACGGTGCGTGGACCCGGACCGGCGGCCGTTCCTGCCGTTGCCGCGGGACGTCGCGCTCAGCGCCGCGGACTGGAGCTGACCGCGATGAGGAAACAGCTGCGCGTCGACCCGACCGCCTGCTCCGGCCACGGCCTGTGCGCGGAACTGCTGCCCGAGCTGATCACCCTGGACGAGTGGGGCTACCCGATCGTGGCCGACGGGCCGGTGCCCCGGTCGCTGGACCGGCACGTCCGCCGGGCCGTCACCGATTGCCCGGTGCTGGCCCTGAAGCTGTTGCCCGCACCCTGACCACCAGGCCAGCCCCT
>Ga0210392_10001012_pt1 | contig 15283 bp, 16 predicted proteins | sample IncBWC30OmetaG_FD_161057 | JGI IMG/M metagenome (GOLD analysis project Ga0210392, IMG submission 161057) | Forest soil microbial communities from Barre Woods Harvard Forest LTER site, Petersham, Massachusetts, United States - Inc-BW-C-30-O ...
CTGCGGGGTGGGATGATGTTTTTTTGCGGGATGAGATGGCTTGTGCGGGTGTTTTGAGGAAGTCTGCTTTGCCATAGCTAAGTCCTTCCATTAAGACGCGCAACTCATCATACGCCCGTTCTATGGTGGGAATTTTGAACAAAACGTGACACTCAGATGGATGCGGATATGTCGCAATTTGGCACTCCGACTGCTAATTATTTGGGTGGAACCAAAGAAGTCTCTTGTCATATGAAACGAATTCATTCATTTGTAATCCATAGGGTGTAGAGGCTTCGCACGGGAAGCGCATCAGAAAAGAGCAAGCGCTTCCCAATGCGCAGGCCGAGCAAGGAGGCCAATATGATTTCTCAGGATCATGCGTTGCGTCAGTTCTTTCATGATGTCGTCGCCGAGTGCTATGGCGAACATGTTCATATCAGCGACCGCGAGGTCACGACTTATATTGCCGATCTGCTCACCGACTTCTGCATCTCTGACCACCTTTATCCGATTCGCGATGTAACTGGCCGCCCGGTCAAGGAAGTCGGCGAAATGCTGCTCGCTTCCGACCCCGTCCACGGGAGCGCGCCTTCTTTCGACGCAGAACGCGAGATCCGCAAACATATTGGCGACTATGCTCTCTTCTGCACAGGCATGTATCCGGAGTCAGTCCACAAATGGCGCGAGAATGAAAACGCCAATCTCTACGACATGATCCGCGCCGGCAAGGAGAGCTATTACATCGTCTCCCAGTTCGATCTCTTCGAGTATGCAGTCGAGGCCCCGCTCTTCGGCCGGCTCTCCGAAACTTTTGAAAGCTGCATGTTTGGCCTCAACCAGGTGCGCTGCGAACTCGAACGCAGGCTGCCGGGAGGGATGCCGTCGCCCGGAGCACAAAAGTTCCTGATGTAAGAAGGAATCGGGACACAGAAAAGCCGCTGCAATTTGCAGCGGCTTGCTTTTTGACGCCGAAGACGCGTGTGCCTGGACAGCCAGTCCTCAAACCTGCATGATTTCGGCTTCTTTTTTCCTGCTCATTTCGTCCATGCGCTTGATCTCTTCGTCGGTCAGCTTCTGGATTTCTTCGAGCGAGCGCTTTTCTTCGTCTTCGGAGATTTTCTTGTCCTTGGCTGCTTTCTTGATCAGATCGTTGCCGTCGCGGCGAATGTTGCGCACCGCCGTCTTGTGCTCTTCGAGAACCTTGTTTAGATGTTTGACCACTTCGCGACGGCGCTCCTCCGTCATCGGAGGAACAGGAACGCGCAAAATCTTTCCGTCATTCTGCGGATTGAAGCCGAGATCGGAGGTACGCAGCGCCTTTTCAATTTCGACCAGAACGCTCGCATCCCACGGCTGAATGACGATCATGTTGGCGTCGGGAGTAGTTACCTGCGCCAGTTGGTTGATGGGCGTGTGGGTGCCGTAATAGTCCACCTTCACCTGGTCGAGCATAGCCACGGAAGCGCGCCCGGTGCGCGTCGATGCCAGGTTCGTCTGAAAATCGTGCACAGCTTTTTCCATGCGGACCTTGAGCTGGCTGTGCACATCTTTGAGCGCCGGAATTCCGGCCATTACTGAAACTGCCATGGTTGTCTTCCTTTATCGCAATCCAAAACCCGTATTTTACTTCGTTAGAAGAGTCGCGTCATCTTCGCGGGGCCGCGGAGGGTGTGTCGTGCTACATGCGGCTGTATGGGACCTTGATGCCGAAGGCGCTCGACACCCGATCCAGCTCTGCTCGAATCTTTTCCCATTCAGAAATTGTTTTGGAGTCGAGCTGAAGGTTGTAGATGAGTCTCTCAATTTCCTGGGCGCTGCTGATCGTGGTCTCGACCGCCACATCGCCTCTCTTGGTCTTCTTGAAGTCGCTGAACATCGAATCGGTCTGCTTCTCAAAGCTGGCCACCAGGCCCTTGACGTCTTTCTCCTGGCTGGTTCGGCGAATGGCACTCTTCTTGAGAGCAGCATCGACATTTTCCCGGAACGACTTGGAATCCTCCTTCAGATTTTTCATGAGGGCTTCCACATCTTTATCGCTCACGCGTTTCTGCGCATGCAGAACAGAGACCGGTGAAATGCTCATCAGTCCGGCAAGTATGGCAACACTGCAGTAAAACAGCGCAGAATGGTTCTTCTTCATCAAGTACTCCTTAATTCAGCACAACACCGAATGCAAAATGGATCTGGGAATGGAGATTATTTGAGACTAATCGTGTGAAACACAGCCGGTGGCCGGAATCAATCCCCTTTTAGTAAGAATAGTTGTTTCCGCAAATAGATGCCATTACTCTGGTTTTCACCGGACATGGAATGATACTTAACAAACGCGCGCCGATTACATTTCATTCAGCCAATTTGCTGCTGGCCATCGACCTTATCGGCACCTTCGTCTTTGCGGTGGAAGGCGCAATGGCGGCAATCCAGGGCGAACTCGACATCCTGGGGCTTATGGTGCTTGCCTTTGCGACAGCACTGGGCGGCGGAATTATTCGCGATGTGTTGATCGGGTCTGTTCCGCCGAATTCGATTCGCGACTGGCGGTATCCTGCCACAGCATTCGCGGGGGGAGCCGTTGTTTTCTTTCAAACCAATTTCGTCTATAAAGTCCCTGAATCGCTGATCATCACCCTCGACGCCGCAGGTCTTGCCTTGTTCGCCGCAGCTGGAGCGGCGAAGGCACTCGACTATAACATCCATCCCTTTCTGGCCACGCTGATGGGGGGCATCACCGGCGTCGGCGGCGGAACGATTCGCGACGTGCTGCTGGCCCGCATTCCATCAGTCCTTCGTTCCGACGTGTATGCGGCAGCCGCGCTCGCCGGAGCAGCCGCCATGATTCTGTCTCTGAAGCTCAAGATGCGTCCAGCTGTCGCAACAGCTATTGGCATCGCGGTCTGCTTCACCTTGCGCATGGTCGCGGTCCGCGAGCACTGGAACCTGCCCAAAGTGGTTGGTCATTGAGTCGTAGCCGCTGTCACATCTCCGTAGAACTTCCATTGCGTGCGGAAGTCTCTGGGCAGATTTTGTCTAGTGAGACTGGCGCGGATCATTTCAACCGGAATGTTGTTCTCTTTGAGCACGGCGTCGTGGAATTGGCGGTTCGTCATTTTCCCGGCGCCGACAAGTTCCTTATGCAGCGCATAGATCTGCATTCCACCGAGCAGATATGCAGCTTGATAGAGGGGCTCGTATGCGCCTCCGAGCGAGCGGCGCACCTCGCCGGTGGCGGCCTGCTTTTCAAAGCCAACGCGGTCTACCAGCAGGTCGATGCACTGCTGCGGCGTCCACTTTCCGAGGTGGAAGTTGAGCGAAAAGATGATGCGTCCGCAGCGGTGGCGGCGCCAGGCCAGCGCGCCTATGCGCTCTTCCGGCGTGCGGTCGAAGCCCATGTCCCAGAAGAGCATTTCCCAGTAAAGAGCCCAGCCCTCGATGAGAAACGGAGTACCGCCAAAGGCCAGCCGATAGGCGCGGAAACGATCCTCCATAAATCCCTGCAGCTCGTGTCCCGGCATCATCTCGTGAAAGACCGTCGCATGGGACATGGCGATGTTGTTCGCGCGCATTGTGGTAATGCGTTGCTCATATGACATTGTGTTCGTCGGATACGCAACCTGCAGCACTTCGCCGCCCAGGAAGAATGGCGACACCAATTGTTGCTGCAGAGGAATCATCCGCATGCGCCAGGTCTCGCGCGCCAACGGAGGGACAGTGACAAGATCGTGTTGATCGATGAATTCGAGTGCCTGAAGCACATACTTGCGTGCCAGTTCTGTCTGCTTTCCCGCCTCAACATAGGTGTTCTTCACCTTGTCGAGCGCTTTCTTCCAATCGTCGCCGAAGCCCATCTCTCGTGAAGCCCGAACCATCTCGGCATCATTCCAGGCGAATTCCTTTTCGGCGATCGCGATCAGTTCCTCCGGAGTATAGGGAATCATGGCGAACTGGAGTTCTCGCAGAAGGGCTTCGCGGCCGATTGCATGCCCAATAATATCGCTGGTGTCGTCCGCGTGAGCAGCATCCATCGATTGCGCTAATGCGTCTTCTTCCTCGCTAGATGACGTCTGCTTCTGACCAGCCGGATGTGGTTTGATTCCGACGACTTTTTCCGAAAGAAATTTGCCATAGGTATCGAGCGCTGCATCCGCCGTCTTGAAAGGCTCGGCAGTCCACCACGTAAACATGGGGTCGTAGCCGTCATAAAACTCAAACCAGCGGCGCATGACGTGCCGCAGAATTTGCAGATTTTGAATGGCACGATTCGCAGCCTCGCGGCGGCGCAGTGCCGTGATACTCTTTGGGTCATCTTTTGCGGCTGCGAGCTTCGTTTCCAGGTCTTTCTGCGTCTCAGTGCAGACATGCTCGATCTGCGACAAACTCGCAGCGGATTGCTTGCCGTCGATTGGTTCCATGTCGCGCTGCGCCGTCCATAGAGCAATGATCGCGTCAGCAAAGGGCAGGTAAGGCGCAGCTTCACTCTCGAAGTGCGCGTCGTCATCCAGATGACTGAGCTGTCGGTCAAGGTAGTTGCGAAACAGGATGTGGTCAATGCGCGCATCCTCGCTCAGTTTGTCGAAGTCGATTCCCGCAACTCTGGCCTGCCATTCGGAGTAGAACTTCCGCATACGATCATGTGTTTGCGGCGCGAAAGCGATGCTGTAGAAGCGGCGCAGCAATTCCTGATCTGCCGAGAAGCGATCGATGTAGGGCCGAAGTTCACTTGTCGATGTATCGATCTCGAAAGCGGCAACTGTCGACGCTTTCGCATCCGATGACGCAAGGGCCACTTCAGGCAGGAAACTCAAAGCAGCAGCAGAAGGTACGGTGCGAAGGAGAAACGCACGGCGAGTGGTCATTAATTACCCCAAAACGATGGATTCTATCGAGTGGGGTAATTGTATACAGACGCCTACATGAGCATAGTCACGCCGGACGCATTCGCCTGCTCATGCGCGTGATACGACGAGCGCACCAGAGGGCCGGACTCGACGTGGCGGAAGCCCATACTGAGTGCTTCCTGTTTCATGAAGGCAAACTCGTCGGGCGTGTAGTAGCGCGCCATCGGCAGATGGTCTTTGGAAGGTCGCAGATATTGACCGATGGTGAGCACGTCGGTTCCAACCGCAGCAAGATCGCGATAAACATGTAGCAGTTCGTCCATCTCTTCGCCGAGGCCGACCATCACGCCGGACTTTGTCGTGACTGACGAATCGAGCTCCTTCGCGTACTCAAGCAGACGCAGAGTGCGCTCATAGCGCGCTCCGGAGCGAACTGCGCGGTAGAGACGCGGCACGGATTCCGTGTTGTGGTTCAGGATTTCCGGACGCGCTTCTACAACGGTCCGAATTGCTTCTTCATTGCCCTGAAAATCGGGGATCAGCACTTCTACCTGGCATCCGGGAGCCTGCTTGCGAATCTCATCGATGACTATGGCGAAGGCGCGCGCTCCTCCTACAATATCGTCGTCTCGATTGACACTCGTGATGACGGCAAACTTCAACCCCAGCGTGGCCACCGCTTCGGCGACTCGGCGCGGCTCGTCGAAGTCAATCGCGTCTGGCCGGCCTTTGGGTACAGCACAGAATCCGCAGCGGCGGGTACAGGTGTTGCCCAGCATCATGAAGGTGGCGGTGCGATGGTTCCAGCATTCGCCAATGTTGGGGCAGTGCGCCGATTCGCATACGGTATGCAAATTGAGGCTGCGCGCCAGCTTCTTCAGATTGTGGTAGTTGTCGCCCACTGGAGCCCTGGCTTTTAGCCAGTCAGGCTTAGGTGCGGGTGTGCGCGGAGCGAGGTCGATCTGTATAAGTTCGGCAGCGGTAGCCATGGCAACCTTCTATTGTATCGTCTGCGCCGGATTCGCCTAGTGCTGCATACCCATGCTGTCTTTGCCTATAGGGAGGGTGTTGAACTTAAATCGCTTGTAACTCACGGGTTCAGGTTTTGCGGCGCCTTCCTTTATGTGAAATGTGTAGTCAATGGCAACGTTTGTAAAAAACTGCCGTGACTTTGACACGGGCCAGAAGATTTCAATCTTTTCGATCACAGTGGCCTCTCCTACACCGATATGTTGCCGAAGGGGATTCCCTCCAAAACTAGAGCCATAACCAACCGTGCGGTAGACGTGGCGCACCTTGCCTGCGTCTTTGAATGTAAGAGCAATGCGCGCGCCGAACGCGGCGCGATTTGTCTGGACACCCTCGAGTTCGAGGGTAACCCAGTGATTTCCATGCCCGGGGTTGCGGTAGAGAACAGCCTGATAGGTATCTCCCGGAAATGCGCCGCCCATTTCTGCAAAGACATCTTCATTGCCGTTATTCTCTAAGTCGGCAAACACAATCCCGTGGCCTTTTTGCAAATGGCCGAAGGCGCCCGCAGTGGTCACGTCCTGAAAGTCTCCACCATTGTGATTGCGAAACATGAGGTTCGGTAAGAGTGCTTCGTATGCCGGCTCACCAGTGCCGAGATAGATGTCCTGCCAGCCATCATTATCTAGATCCCCGAAGTTCGCCCCCATGACCAGGACGGCGCGGTCGAGATGTACCGCCTTCGTCACGTCTGTGAATGTCCCGTCGTGGTTGTTGCGGTAGAGTCTTGGCAGTTCAGCAGAATACGGCTGACCGATCTCGAAAGCGCCAACGTCACTTACGCTTCGCATCGAATAGCCCGCGGAGAAGATATCCGGCCAGCCGTCATTGTCGTAGTCAAAAAACCATGTCGCGAAGCTTTCGCGCTGCTCAGCGACATGCGCTTGTTCGGTTACGTCTGTGAAATTCCATTGATCGGCGCGCGGATGCTGCGGATCGCGAGGGCCGTCGTTGCGAAATAGATGGTTTGTGCCGAATTTGACTGAGACGTAGACATCCGGGCGCCCGTCATTGTTGAAGTCTCCCCAGGCCACGCCTTTTACAAAGCCCAGATTGGCGAGGCCGTTTGCCGCGCCGACTTCAGTAAATGTTCCGTCATGGTTGTTATGAAAGATCTGTGAGGGGTGCGGATCGTCTGCTTTGGATTCGTGCCCGACGAAAAGATCGAGCCAGCCGTCGTTGTCGAAGTCGGCCCATGCCGCAGTTTGCGTCGGATGCGCCGAGAGTACTCCCGCTTCCTCCGTCACGTCATCGAATGTGCCGTTGCCGTTATTCCGAAGCAGCGACATCGGGTACACACCGAATTTTCCCCACCAGCCGCCACGCAGGACCAGCACATCCGGAAGACCGTCGTTGTTGTAGTCCGTCTCGACGATGTTAAGTCCGCCCAACTCTCCTGTCAGGCCCGCCTGACGCGTGCGATCGCTGAATGTGCCATCGCCGTTGTTGTGAAAGAAGTGAAGTTGATCGAGCGGGCCGGATGAGGAAATCATCACGTCGAGCAGGCCATCGCCGTCAAAGTCTTCCGCGATCGCGCCGCCAGAGTGTTCCGTAGCTAGAAGATTTGCCTGCGGCGCTACGTCGGGAAATTCGCCAACATCATATTCCGACTTGAATCGGCTTTCTGGAATGAGCCACTGGTTCGGCACCTGGGCTGGGTACTGCCCGAGCTGCATGTACGCGATATTCAGAAGCCAGCGTGAGATATCGTCCTTCGGGTTGACTTTGAGCAGAATCGTCAGTTCACGTATGGCGCCCTGTGCTCCGCGCGGGCGGGTGTGCACGCCTGAGCCTTTGATGGGAAAGATGCAGGACTTTTGCATGTGCACATCATTGCAGTTCTCCTGCTCGCCCAGCCGCAGATATGCGATGGCGAGGCTTGCGTGCCAGTCCCGCTCTACTTCCGGAGGCAATTGGATGTTATTTTCATGAGAGAATTTTCCGATCAGCTCCAGTTCATCGATAGAGGCGGCGCTGTCGCCTGCGCGCAGTAACTCCTTACCAAGTTCCATGCGTACTGTAATTTTCTGCTCAGGAGTCAGGTTCTTTTCGAGCAGCGCTCGGTAGTATTTCGCCCGCTCCGCTGGCTTGTTGGGATCGGCTTTCCAGTCGGTCTGCGCATAGATCTTGCGGAGCCGCGCCTCCATCTTCGCTGTTCCTGGCGACTGGTAGAAACCAGCGTCATGCGCTTGTTGGGACATTGCAGCCGTCACAAAAAAGAAAGCGATAAAGAGCAGGCGATGCATCGATGGAACTTTAGCACCAAAACCTGGCGATTGCGGGTAGCAATTAACGCAGACGCTCGATCACTTCCGGGCGGACGAGGTAGAGGAAAAAGATAAGGTTGACCAGAATCATGACGATCAGCTGGGGCTGGCGAAAGTGCACAAGCATGTAAACCCCATAGCACATGGAGAGGAAGGCAGCAGCTAAAGACAGTGCCCATCCCCAGCGGCGCTGACGCAGAAGGCCGCTGGAAGCGGCAGCGAAAAACGCGCAGAGCACGACGACAACTGATGGCAGTTGATGCTTGATCACACCATAGAGTCCGATACCGCAGAGCAGGATCATCCAAAGCGCGACTGCGGCCATGCCCGGAAGTGGGCCACTGATTTGTTTCTTCGTCATAGTGTGTGCAAGTAGGCAAGTAGTTTCTGGAGCTGCTCCTCGTCGATTGAATTTGCAAACGCGGGCATCATGCCGCGTCCATGCATGATGACAGCCGTCACGCGCTCATCGTTCGCAGGAGCGCCGCTGTGAAGATACTTCCTGCGAAAGAGACCAAACAATCCTGGGCCGCGCAGAGCCGAGTCGCTGTTTGCATAATGGCACCGTTCACAATGGCTCGAGAAGACTTGCTGGCCGCGAGCCTCTTCAGGAGTCAACTCATTCAATGGCTTCGATGGAGGAAGAGCGCGACCGCATCCGATTGCGATCAGCCCCGCTGCTGCCATCAGCATGACTATTTCTAATAAATGTTTCTGTGAGTGCGACAAGGCTATGGTTCATGATAGCAGCGCAAATGGGCTTAGTTCGCCGCTGCTATCGCAGCAACCACACTGTCCATCGCTGCGCGTGTTGTGTCGGTTACGGGTGCATGGTCGTTGCACAGAATGGAAAACGCCAGCGTGCGGCCACTCGCTGCTGCTAGATAGCCGCTCAATGCGTGCACCTCGGCCAGGGTCCCGGTTTTGGCGAAGACGTTGCCCTTGAGTGGCGTTTGCTTGAACCGATTTTCCAGAGTCCCGTCGACGCCGCCAACGGGAAGAGAAGCACGATACGCGTTGCCCCATGGTTGGCGCGATGCATAGGTTAGCAGTGTTGTTGCAGCGCGGGGTGTGATGACGTCCTGCGGCGAAAGACCAGAGCCGTCGTAGAAGAAGAAATCTTCCGGCGGCAGTCCGGCGGAGACTAGGAACTGCCGAACCACGCGCGCACCCTGGGCGACGGAACCGTCATCGCCTTCAGCCTTGCCCAGCAGGCGCAGCAGTATTTCAGCATGCAGGTTCTGGCTGACCTTATTGGTGACGGTGACGATCTGACTCAGTGGTGGAGACGTCCTCTGGGCGACGATCTTTGCGTCCTGTGTCGGCGTGAACGGAAGCGTCTGTCCACTATTGAACGGTTTGAGCGCAAGTGTCTGTTGCCCTTCTTTCTCAAAGATCTGTGTGTCGCCTGAAAGGCGATGGCTTACCTGTACGGCTGGATTTATTGTGACGCCGTGCGCTGCTAACGCCTGCGCGAAGCCATCGCCCGCGAGTTTCGCCCCATCCTGCACTGCGATCTCGAAGTTTGCGGGCTTGGTGCCTGCCGGGATTGTTCCGTAGGCTCGCAGGAAGGTCTGGTCGGGTTGGCGGTCTAGACCGAGATGCTGTTGGCCTCCTGCCGGGGAGGTGATGGCTTCGTTGTGCAGAGTGGCGGGGTCGTCTGGGAGGGATGGGTTCCAGGTGGCGAGGGCGGCGTCTCCGGCTGCGGCGCCGGGGGTGAGGGTGAGGTAGCGGATATTGTCATTGACGGTGAGGGCGGAGACGGGAGCGCCGTAGTCCCATTGCAAATCGTCCTGTGCCCAGCCTTGTCCGTAGCGCTCGAAGGCGAAGAGGGTGTCGTCGGCAACGATGGTTCCGTCGAGCGAGCGGATGCCGCTCGCGGCTACCTGTGCGGCGAGATCGTCAAGGGCCTGAAGCGGCGGATTGGCCCGGTCAGTGTGAGGGCTGTAGGGATAGGTGCGTCCGGAAAGGGTTGGGTCGCCACCTCCGATGAGGCGCAGTGAGCCGCTCAGGTGCCCATCGGTGATTGGGCCTTCGGCGACGACGTAGGTCTTCAAGGTGAAGTCGGGGCCGAGGAGCGCGAGCGCGGCAGCGGTGGTGAAGAGCTTTGCGTTCGAAGCTGGCTGGAAGTACTGCTGGTCGTTGAGAGCGTAGACCGGGTTGCCGTCGAGAGTGACGACGGAGATTCCCCAGTGGGCGCGGGCTATGGCTGGATCGCTCAGGATCGCGCTGATCGTCCTCGCCAAGTTAGCAGGCTTTGGCTCGGCGGCGAGGGGCGTTTTGGCCAGAGCTGAGATGCTGCTGAGGGCGATGAGGCAGAGGAACAGGCCGCGCTTGTGCGCTGGCATCCGAGGTGTTGTCGGCATGAGTGTCCTTGGGGCGAAGTGTAGCATTTACCTCGTATGTCCTTTACGCGACGGAGCGAATTCCTCTGGCAGCTGCGCACGCGGTCACTGGCGCTGGGTGCGCGGACGCTGGTGATGGGCGTGCTGAACGTCACGCCGGATTCGTTCTCGGACGGCGGGCTGTATCACGATGTCGGTGATGCGGTCGCCCATGGGCTGCGCATGCTGGACGAGGGCGCGGACTTTCTGGACGTTGGCGGCGAGTCGACTCGGCCTGGGTTGTCGGAAGGACTTTCGGTTGAGGCTGAGCAGGAGCGCGTGCTTCCGGTGATCGCAACGATCCTGAAGGCGCGTCCGGAGGCGGTGATCTCGATTGATACTTACAAGGCTCCTACGGCGAGGTTTGCTGTGGATGCGGGCGCTGAGATCGTCAACGATGTGAGCGGGTTTCTGTGGGACCGTGAGATGGCGGCTACCTGTGTCGGGCTTGGGTGTGGCGTTGTGTTGATGCATACGCGGGGGCGTCCCGATGAGTGGAGGTCGCAGCCGCGTCTGGCTGACGACGAGGTATTGCCGTTGGTCAAGCATGAGCTTGGCGACCGCTTGCAGGCTGCGCTCGATGCCGGTATTTCACGGGAGCGGATTGTGCTTGATCCGGGTTATGGGTTTGGCAAGCACTTCGGTGAAAACTATGCGCTGCTGGCGCGCCAGGCGGAGTTGCGGGAGCTGGGGCAGCCGCTGCTGGCCGGGGTTTCGCGGAAGTCCTTTCTTGCCCGCACGCTGCGGCCGCTTTATGGCGGGGCGGATGCTCCCATGGATGGTCGGCTATACCCTACGCTCGCGGCCACCGTTGCCGCCATCCTCGCCGGGGCGGATCTGGTTCGGGTACATGATGTGCGGACTGCGGTTGAGGCGGCTCGGATTGCGGATGCTATCCTGGCGGCTACTCCCCGCTACTTCCAGGGTGGCTAAATCTTTGATTCTGCTCAGTCTTTGGATAGAAGTCCGCTAAAATATTGATATTTATACGCTTATGCGCAAAGTATTGAAATAATTGACTTTGCTGGATTTCTTGATCGTCAGCTCGGAATTGTCGGCTCTACTTCTATTCTAGCGGATTGCGCGATATAACATGCCAATTTTGCCGTGCCTTTTTTGTCTTTGGAATGAATGAATTAGCCGAATTTTTACCGATTGCCCCTTGACGAGGTGATGTGGTGGAAAAGTTTCGCTCTTCATGTTTGGGCTGACAAGGTAGGAGACAACCCGGGCCTGAAGGCCCCTCGAGCGTGTCTTCGTTTCACCGCCTGAAGGCCGGTGCTTCTTATCCTGGAGGTGCTTCGCACCTCTTACTGTTTGGTCTCATAAAAGGGCCTGTCCTTTCCCACCCTTTGCTGCGCAAAAGATGGGGCACCCCTTTTGTGCCGACCGATACAAACCGCAGGTCCCTCGGCTTCGCTCGGGATGACACGTTCAGGAGCGGCGACGCGCGATGAGGCTCGGGCGGTGTAATGTGGCACAAAACACCCTTTTCAGTGCTTTTCGCGTTCGTTGGTGTCGTGAATGCGGCTGGCTTCGAAGCTGACGATCTTCCATTGGCCGAAGCGGCGGTTATAGACGCGGGTATAGCGGTATTTTCCGCTGATATTGCTGGCTCCGTTGGTGCCTTCGAGGTCGGCGCGGGAGGTTACAACTGCGGTATCGCCATAGATGCGGACCTTGAGGTCGTTCAGGTCTAGGGTGGTAATGTGGAGACTTCCGGCGCGGCGCAGGGCGAGGGCTTCGGACTTGGTTTCAATGATGCCGCTGGCGCTGATGCCGATGTAGTCGTCGGCCAGAAGGCGGTCCATGACGGAGACGTCGTTACTGAGCTGGGCCTCGCGCCACTGCATTTCGAGAGCTTCAATCTCCTTGTGCAGCTCGTGGTTGGGATGGTGCGGCAGCGCAGGTACGGCAAAGGCCGGCTGGGTGAGCGTCCAGAGGGCAAAACACAGCAGCAAAAGGCATACTCCTGGGGGTACCGAAAGCTGGGTGCGGACGCGGAAATCTCTGCCCATGTGCGTAATGGATGGTAGTCCGCTTTGAAAGTACCAGTCAAAAAGATTGGTCAGACGGGCAGTTTTGGGCGTTAAAGGCCGCATTCGCTGGACTGGACGGGGATTGACGGACATGCTGTTGTCTGCGATGCGGCAAGAACGGTGGGATGTTGTGTTCACGAACGTGGGGCCCTGTTTCCAACGATTAGACGACGGCAGTCAGGTTTTCGACAGTGCGCTCGCGCATCATCTGGTAGAGTCCCCCGACGGCGTACTGCTTGAAGTGGGAAGTGTCGCGGTGCGCTTCGAGGGATTTGCGGTCCTTGTACTGCTCGTAGATGAGCACCGTATTGGGATCATCTTCGACCCAGTGAGGGATGTATGAAACACAGCCGGGTTCCTGGCGGGACGCCGTGGCCAGTTTTTCGAGTATCTCGGAAATCTGCTGGCGGTCTTCGTCGGCAAAGCGCATGCGTACTGTGAAGGTGACCATAAGTTCGAAGGCTCTGGTAGAAAGTACGATAAATCCTTTCACTAGGGAAGCGTGAAAATCCGGGCTTTGTGAAAACGAGGTCACTTGTGGGTGAACGGTGACGGCCGGGAGACGCTTTCCTTTACCGCAGGCGGGCGTAAGGCACTACCCTTGATTGCATGAAGAACGGTCGCTGCTTAGGTCTGGTGGGCGGGCTCGGAGTGGCCGCGACCATTCACTACTATCGGATGCTGGCCAAAGCGCATGAAGAACGCGGACGCATACCGGATGTGGTGATTGCGCATGCGGACACGCCCCGGGTCTTTGAGTATGTGCAGGCCGGCGATCGCGAGGGCCTAGCTGAATATCTGAACACCTTTCTTCGCCGGTTGAAGGCTGCCGGAGCTGAGGTTGCCGCTATCCCCGCGGTTACGCCGCACTATTGCGTGCGAGAGTTGATGGCAACTTCGCCTCTGCCTCTGTTCAATATTTTCGAACCTCTCGTCAAAGAGCTTGCGGCAAGAGGAACGCGACGGATCGCGTTGTTTGGCACCCGTTTCGTGATGGAGTCGGCGCTTTTCGGATTAGTGGACGGGGTGGAATTCATTCAGGCGAGGCTGGAGGAAGTGGATTCCATTCATAGCACCTATGTGGAGCTAGCGCGCGAGGGAAAAGGTTCGGAAGAACAACACAGAAGGCTGACTGCCATCGCTCATGCTCTACGGGAACGTGATGGAGTCGAGACAATTGTTCTGGCGGGAACCGACCTTGCGGTGCTTTTCAACGAGGCGAACACTGACTTTCCTTACATCGATTGCGCGGCGTTGCATCTTGAGGCGATAACGAAAGGGTTGCTGGACGCGTGAGTCGATTGCGGTTTTTCTTTTGGCTGAATCGACTATCCAGAATGGCGAATATGCCATCTTGTTGCAGAGAGTTTCTCAATCTACCTTGAGAAGCAAGTCAGAAGTTCCCCAGCTTCGCTTGCATCGTCACAGAGGTAAATAAAAGGAGATAGAGAGATGCCGAAATATGTCATTGAAAGGGAAATACCCCAAGCGGGGAAATTTTCCCTCGAACAAATCCAAGGAATATCGCAAGCATCCTGCGGTGTTCTGCGGGAGATGGGTCCGGAGATTAACTGGGTTCACAGCTACGTTACCGACGACAAGATCTACTGCGTGTATATTGCCCCGAACGAAAACGCTGTGCGCGAGCATGCCCGCCGTGGCGGATTTCCGGCGAACCGGGTCTCGCAGGTGCGATCGATCATCGATCCGACATCTGCCGAGTAAGCATGGTCTCAGGCTTAGGAATTGGTTGAGCGTCGGCTGCGAGAGAATGCCCATTGAGAATCTCTCGCAGCGGCGGCATGCGAAATAAGTACGAGACGCATACCATCAGACAGCATCACAAGCCTGAGGTTCCATCGCATGCGATCTGACATTGTTCCCGGCGCACTTTTTCCTGACTACGAGCTGACTGACCATACGGCCAAGCGGCGCAAACTTTCCGATCTTCAAGGCCAGCATCCCATGGTTCTCGTGCTTAGCCGCGGAGGATTTTGTCCCAAGGATCGCCGGCAGGCTGAAGGGCTAGTGCAGCTCCATCGCGAACTCGAAGTCTCCTATTGCCGTCTCGTCACGATCAGCACGGACAACATTACCCTTACCAACGAATACCGCGCGGGCGTTGGTGCGCACTGGCCTTTCCTCTCCGACGCGAGCCGCATCGTGCAAAAAGATCTCGACATTGCCGAGTACACCGACCCAGTAAACAACCCGATGATTCCCCACGTGATCGTTCTTGAGCCCGGACTGGTGATTTACACGATCTATAACGGTTACTGGTTTCTGGGCCGCCCGACGCTCGAAGACCTGCGGCAGGATCTTCGCGCTGTCACCAAGAAGTGCCGTCCTGATTGGGACATCACGACGCCGGAGATGAGAGCGGCGTGGCAGGAGGGGCGCAAAGAACTCTTCTATCCTTACGGCAAAACCTATGCCCAGACTCTCGGTGAACAGGACTGAGCAGGCTTATTCGCAGTGGAATGGCAGTGGCGACATCCACCGAATGGTTGAGTTGTTGTCTGTGATCTACGTGTTATATTGCGAGATATTCAAGGTTGGAAAGCGTGCATCGTGGCCGATAACGACACCAAGATCAAGCTGATTGAAGATGCAGATGCTACGGGCGATGTAGCGCAGGTCTATGACGAGTGGCGTGCCAAGTCAGGCCGTCAGCTCATGCCGGGGATTCTGAAATGTTTCAGCCATCGGCCTGATTTTCTGCGGGACGTCCTGCGCTTCGGCGATAC
>Ga0210392_10001013_pt1 | contig 15265 bp, 15 predicted proteins | sample IncBWC30OmetaG_FD_161057 | JGI IMG/M metagenome (GOLD analysis project Ga0210392, IMG submission 161057) | Forest soil microbial communities from Barre Woods Harvard Forest LTER site, Petersham, Massachusetts, United States - Inc-BW-C-30-O ...
CTTGCCGCATCCCTGGCTGCGTTGAGTGATTCCGCCAGCGTTTGGTCGCTCACTTTCACCAGCGCGGCGGTGATTTCGGATTCGGGTTTGGAAGCATCGACGGCATCAAGGGCGGTCTGCACCTCGTCGGCAAACTTGGCGGGCGTAACGGCGGGGATTTCATCCTTGGTCAGGGCGGCAATGGTGGGGGCATCGGCATTCTCCAAAATGGCGGCGTCCAGGGGCGTCACGCCGCCGGTGGCGGTGGCGGCGAGGAGGTCCAGCGAATTGCGCGCGGAGGCGCTGCGCAGTTTTTTGGCCTGAAAATAACTCCACTGGTCGCCGGCCTTAGATTGGAGTTCGGCGGCGGCGGAGCGGTCATATTGGGCCTTGGTCATCTCGCTGGAGGCGAGGCCGGCAAGCATGGTGGCGATCACCGTCATGATGATGGGGGTGACGCCCAAAATTTTACCCCATTTGGATTGCGGCAGTTCCTTCTTCAGTTCCTCGGGAATGACGATTTTTGGAGCCATAGTACCGCCAGCCTACCAAAAGATTTTTTTTTTGCCAGCGCGCTTGTGTGTGGAAATTTTTTAGGCTATCACGCGCCTATGCTGATTGTTCACGTGCAGATCCAGGTGAAACCGGAAGTGCTCGAGGCGTTCATGGCGGCGACGCGGCTCAACGCCCGCGCCAGCCGGCTGGAGCCCGGCGTGCTGCGCTTTGATGTCCTCCAGCAGGCCGATGACCCGACAAGGTTTGTGCTGGTCGAGATCTACCGCGATGCCGCGGCGCAGGCGGCGCACCGGGAGACGCCGCATTATTTCGCATGGCGCGACACCGCGGCACCGATGATGGCCGTGACACGCACGAGCACCAAATACAGCGACATTTTCCCGGAGAACGGCAGCGTGTGAGGGCGCGACATGAACTTTGAATTCGCCACGGCGCCGCAAATCGTCTTTGGTCCGGGTGCCATCAAGCAGACCGGCCCCTTGGCGAAGGGTTGTGGCCGTCGGGCGCTGGTGGTGACCGGCGGCAACCCGGCGCGCGCGGAAAAATTGCTGGCCAGCCTGGCGGCGGCCGGCATCGGCACGAACACCTTTTCCGTCACTGGCGAACCGGAGATTACCACGGTGGAAAACGGTGTGGCACGGGCGAAAGATGGCGGTTGCGAATTTGTCATCAGTCTCGGGGGCGGCAGTGTGATCGATGCCGGGAAGGCCATCGCTGCGATGATGACCAATGATGGGGCGCTGCTGGATTATCTGGAAGTCATCGGTGGCGGGCAGGCTTTAAAAAAACGGCCGGCTCCGTTTATCGCCATACCCACCACCGCCGGCACCGGTGCCGAGGTCACACGCAACGCGGTGCTGGCTTCACCCGGACACAAGGTCAAAGTGAGCCTGCGCAGCGTGTTGATGCTGCCGAGCGTTGCGTTGGTCGATCCGGAGCTGACGTATGATTTGCCACCGGGATTGACGGCATCGACTGGTTTGGATGCGCTGACACAACTCATCGAGCCGTATGTCTGCCTGCGGGCAAATCCGATGACGGATAATTTTTGCGTTGAGGGCATGCAGCGTGCGGCACGCTCGCTGCGGGAGGCGGTTTTCAACGGACAAAACAAGGCGGCGCGTGAGGACATGGCGGTGGCGGGCTTGTTTGGCGGACTTGCACTGGCGAATGCGGGCCTGGGTGCGGTGCACGGCTTTGCCGGGCCGATCGGCGGGATGTTTCCCGCACCACACGGGGCGGTGTGCGCGGCGTTGCTGCCGCATGTGATGGCCGCGAATCTCCGTGCGCTACGCGAGCGCGACCCGCAAGGCTATGCGTTGAAGCGTTATTATCGGGTGGCCTCGCTGTTGACCGGCAACCCGAATGCGACCGCCGATGCGGGCGTGGAATGGGTGCAAAAGCTGGTGGCGGACCTGCTGGTGCCGAAGCTGGGGGCTTATGGCATCCGCGAAGAACATGTGGCGGACATCGTCGCCAAAGCGGCCAACGCGAGCAGCATGAAGGCAAACCCGATCATGCTCACGCAAGAGGAATTGGCGGCGACGCTGCGGTTGGCCTTGTGATTTGAATATGGACGCGCCCTGGAAAAACCCATCCATCATCGTCCACTCGCAACTGCTGGCGCGAAGCCTGAAGCGTTGGACGGGTCGCGAGCTGCTGCCGGAATTTCCGGCCGGCGGTTCGCCCGCGGAGTTTGCTGATAAACTGTTTCACGCGCCTTTTGTACAAGTGTCGCATGGTGTCGAAGCGGACCCGGTTTTGAACTACGGGAACGCCACGGCGTTGAAGCTGTGGGAGATGACGTGGGAGGAACTCACGCGGACGCCGTCGCGGCTGACGGCAGAGGCGCCGAACCGCGAAGAACGCGCACGCTTGCTGGCGGCGGTGACGGCGAACGGGTTCATTGATGATTACTCCGGCATCCGCATCTCGAAAACTGGCCGGCGTTTCCGTATCGCGCAGGCGACGGTTTGGAACCTGGTCGATGAAGGCGGGGTTTACCGCGGGCAGGCGGCGATGTTTTCGCAGTGGGAATTTCTTTGAGGTTCGGGGCGAGTCGTTCTAGCTTCTCCGTAGCTGTGAAACAAACCGCCCGCCCCCTGGGAACTGGCACCGGTAAAATTGCTGTTTTACTGGGCCTGCTGGCGGCGGCGCATGTCTTCTTCTATGCCGCGACGTTCCCGTTCTACAGCGTGGTGGATGAGCAGATGCACGTGGACCTGGCGGTCCGTTATTCCCATGCCGATATCCCGCGCAGCCTGACGCCGCCGGACACCAACGCACTGCCTTTCCTGGTCATCTACGCCTCGCCGGAATTTTTGCAGGTAGACGGACCGATCGCGCCGCCGCCGTGGAAGCAGCCGATGGATGCCGTCCGCGACCGGCTCGTGGCCAAACAGGTGGCATACCAGGAGAAGTTCCAAAACCATGAGGCCTCGCAACCGCCGTTGTACTATGCGCTGGCGGGCGCGTGGTGGCGGTTGGGAAAAGCCTTAAGCCTGGACGGCCTCACGCTTCTCTACTGGCTGCGGTTTTTAAATGTGCCGTTGGTCATCGCCTTGGTCTGGCTCGGTTGGACGGCGGCGCGGAAGCTGTTCCCGGAAAATCCCCTGATGCAGGTGATGGTGCCGGCGTTCATCGCGTGCCTGCCGCAGACGATGTTTTATGCGGTGAACAATGACATCCTCTCACCGCTGGCCTTTGGCGCGGCGTTTGTGCTGGTGCTGAAGTTTTGGGATGCGGAAACACCGACGTTGGGCCTCGCCGTCGCGACCGGGCTGGCGCTGGCGGCGGCGTTTCTGACCAAGATCAGCAACCTGCCGCTGCTGGCGGTGGCCGGTCTTTTTCTGATATCGAAAGTGATCAGCCTGGGTTGGCAGAAGCGGCTGAATGCGGCGGTATCACCATTGGCGGCATTGGTGGTGTGCGCGGCCGGACCGGTGGCGGCCTGGATGGCCTGGTGCAGCACCAACTTCGGCGACCTCACGGGGTCGTCGTTGAAAATAAAATTCCTGAACTGGACGGACAAGCCGGTGGGCGAATGGCTGCACCATCCATTGTTCACGGAGCATGGATTCTGGTACTTCCTGAAGACAAACCTGGCGACGTTCTGGCAGGGCGAACAGCTGTGGCATCGCCAGCCGCTGGCGAACCCGGCGGTGGATGAGGCGTATGTGGTGCTGACGCTGGGAGCGCTGGCGTTGGCGCTGGTGGCGCTGGTGCGTCCGCGTTCACGTTTCACCACATCGCAACGGCGGGCGGTGGCTTTCGGCTTCCTGTGTTGCGGCGCGATGCTGGCGTTTTTCGCTCTGCTCTCGGTGAAATATGACTTTCAAGACTGCTTTTATCCGTCGCGCGAGCACCCATATTTCGTTTCCGGCCGTTTGCTGCTGGGGATGCTGATCCCGTTCCTGCTGGTGTTCGCGGCGGGGTTGGACCGGCTGATGTCGAATTTTCAGATGCCGACAAAAATCTTTCTGCTGGTGCTGCTGCTGGGTTTCATGCTCGGGTCCGAGGTGGCGACGGATCTGCCGGTGTTCGGGAGCGAGTATAACTGGTTAAACCAATAGGGCGGGGGAAATTCCAAGCACCAACATCCAAGCTCCAGAGAAATCCCAAGCACCAATGTCCACATAGACCGACGAGGAGAACGTGCAATTTTTGACTCAGGCAAATGTGACCTTTGCGACTCCTTACGTCGTCTTCTACAAAGGCTCCGAAGTTCAAAACCATTTCCGCATCTTGAAATACAGGTAGGTGGCGATCGTGGAAAGAATCATGGCGGCGCCGGCGATGGGGTAGGCGTGCTTGTAGTCCAGTTCCGGCATGTCCTTGAAATTCATCCCGTACCAGGTGCCGATCATCATCAGCGGCGTGGTGATGACGGTGATGAGGGTGAGCAGCTTGACGACTTCGCCGGTCTGGTTGGACGACATGTTCAAATAAACCTGCAGGATGCCGGTGAGCGAATCCGCGTAACTTTGCGCCAGTTCGCCGATCTGAAACAGCCCGTCGTAAACGTCGCGGAAATAAGGCACGAGCGTCGGGCGGACGAGTTTGAAATCGCCCTGGGCAAACCGGCCGAGCACCTCGCGTTGCGGGCCGATGATCCGGCGCAGGTGCATGACCTCCTTTTTGACCTGCAAAATCTTGTTGAGCGTTTCCTTGGTGGGCTTTTGCAGCGCCTCCTGCTCGAGTTCGGCGATTTCCAGCCCCAGTTCGTCGAGCGCCGGCTTGTAATTGTCCACCAGCGCGTCGAGCAACGAATGCGCCACGCGGTCGGGGGCGCGGGCGATGCCCATGGTGCCGTTCACCGCGCGCTCCTCCACGGAGGAGACGCTGCGCAGCGGCTTTTCGTGGTAGGTGACGAGAAAATTTTTGCCGAGGAAAAAATCCAGCTCGCTGGTGGCGAAACAGCCGTCCTTGCGGTCGTAATCGACAGCATGGATGACCATGAACAGGTACTGGGTAAAGAGGTCGCCCTCTTTGGGCGAGTATTCCTCGACCTTGGGGGAGGGGCTGGGCTGGACGCAGTCCTCGATGGAGAGCGGATGGAAGTGGAAGATCTTCTCCAGGACTTCCTTCCATTCGGCCTGGTTGGGATTTTCGAGGTCCACCCAGAGGAACAGATTCGTGTCCGCGAGCAGGGTGGGCATGAGGAAGGGCTCGATGTCCTTCGTATGCAGCTTGCCCGCAGTGGTGAATGCAAATGAGCGGATCATGAATGTTTCTCGGCTGCCTCAAATCGTAGGCGCAACGGCGGGCAAGGCAAGTATCGTTTGCGGGCCGCGGTTGCCATCCAAAAAAATGATTTTTGTCACTTGCGCTTTTGACCGGCGGGCGTAGGTTGCGGTGGGCTGACATGGATGCGGTGGTGCAGAGTTGGAAGCTGGTAGATACCGCATGGCAATGTCAGCCCACTGCTTTTCCGCCGCTGCGTGTCTGGCCATCGCATCAGGCCGGCGGGGGAATTTCTTCTTGTTTGACGGGGGGCATGATTTATTTTCAACGGATGAAGGCAGTCAAGGCGGCCATGATCATCGCGCATCCGGGGCATGAATTGCGGGTGCATCACTGGGTGGAAACGGCGCGGCCGGAGGTGCTGGTGCTGACGGACGGGTCGGGGCGCACCAACCAGTCCCGGCTGCCCTCGACATCGAAAGTTTTGCAGGGCGCAGGCGCGGTGCCGGGGCCGGTCTACGGGCGGTTTACCGATGCGGAACTGTACCAGGTGATGCTGACGGGAAAATCAGAGGTGGCGGTGAACCTCGTCCATGAGGTGGCGGACTGGCTGGTCGCCGGGCAATTTGACCTGGTCGCGGGGGATGCGCTGGAGGGTTACAACACTTCCCACGAATTTTGCCGATACATGACCGGGGCGGCCTGTGAACTGGTACGCCGCCGGACGGGGCGTTCCCTGCCGAATTACGATTTTCTGCTCACAGGCCGGCCGGATGAATGCCCGGAGGCGGTACGCGGCAAGGCGATCCACCTGCAACTCGACGACGCGGCCATCAAACGCAAACTGGCGGCGGCGGCAAGCTATCCGGAACTGCAGCATGAGGTGGCGGCGGCGTTGAAACAGTTCGGGGAAAAAATCTTCGCCCAGGAATGGCTCCGGCCGGTGGCGAACGATGCGGGCCTGGACTCCGCGGAGGCAAAGCCGTTTTACGAAACACACGGGGAAAAACAAATGGCGGCCGGGCATTACCAGCACGTCATCCGCGCCGGCGAACACATGCTGCCGCTGGCAGGGGCGATGTGGAGCTTTGCCACCCGTTGACCGTGCGCATCCTGATCACCAACAATTCCCTGGCGGGCCGTTCGGGCACGGAACTCTACGTGCGTGATCTGGCCTTGCAGTTACGCGCTTTGGGACACGAGCCGGTCGCGTGGAGCACCAGTCTCGGCGATGTGGCTGATGAGTTGAAGGCCGCAGGCATTCCCGTGACCGATGATCTGGCGCAATTGCCGTTCCAGCCCGACATCATCCACGGCCAGCATCATCTGGACACCATGACCGCCCTGCTGACCTTGCCCGGAATTCCTGCGGTTTATTTTTGCCACGGCGCCCTGCCTTGGGAGGAGATGCCGCCGGTGTTTCCACGCATCCACCGGTATGTGGCCGTTGACCGACCTTGTCATGAGCGGATTGTCCAGGAAGCCGGCATCAGCCCGGAAAAAATCACCACGCTGCTGAATTTTGTGGACCTGGAACGGTTTCAACCGCGCCCGCCCCTGCCGGACAGACCGCGTCGCGCGCTGGTGTTCAGCAATTACGCGCGCCGCAACCATACCCTCCGGATCATCCATGAGACCTGCGCCGAACACGGGATCACCCTGGACGTGGTCGGTTCATCGGCGGATAACGCAACCGCCGCCCCGGAAAAAATTTTGCCGCAATACGACCTGGTTTTTGCGAAGGCGCGCGCAGCGCTGGAAGCCATGGCCACCGGCTGTGCCGTGATCGTGTGGCACACGAGCGGTTGCGGACCGCTGGTCACGACGCAGGGATTTGAGCGGCTCCGCGCCTATAATTTCGGCTTCCGCACGGCCGATCAACCGGTCACGCGGCAATTCCTTTCCGGGCAGATCGCCGGCTACAATGCCGCAGATGCCGCGGCCGTCAGCCGGCTGGTGAGAAGCCAGGCCGACATGCGGGCAACGGTTGACCGGATCGTCCGGATTTATGAAGACGCATTGGCGGAGCACCGGCAGCAGCCGCCAAATCCCGCCGCGGAAATGCGCGCGGCCGGCCTGTATTGGCAGCGCATGGTGCCGCTCATCAAGCATGGGCCCAAATCATTGCCCGCCTTGGCGCGGAAGAACCAATATGAGAAAATAGCCCGGATGGCAGACAGGCTCGCCCGCTGGTTGCGCGCCCGCTAGCCCGCTTTTTCAGGTCCTGTGCAACAGCACGATGAGCAGCATCACCGCGGCGGTGACCCAGAGCACATTCTTGAGATTTGAATTGGTTTGAGGCGGCGTATTTTGATGGCTTCGTTTGGGCGCGCCGCAGTCCGGGCAGGAATTACTGCTGCCAAACCATTGCCGGGCGCAGGCGGTACATCTCTTCGGCTTCATGACTGGCTTGAATCGCTTATTGGGCTTGTTGCAGTTCCGCTATGGCCCGCGTCAGCCTTTGCAGGTTGCCATCCTTGGGAACGATGGCATCGACATTCAATTCTTCATAGGTCGCGTGCTCGCTGGCGGTCAGCATCGTGGAATGCACCAAAATCCTGCCGGTAAAACCGCTGGCGCACACATTTTTCACGAACTCCAGGCCGTTCATCTCCGGCATCTGGTGGTCGGTGATGATGACGTCAAAGGTTTCCAGTCCGGTGGCGAGCCATTGCAGCGCCTCCGCGCCGCTGGCGAAGCTCCGGCAATACCAGCCTTTCCTGACGAGTCCCGAGCAGATGCCTTCGCGCACCAGTGCGCTGTCATCAACGTAAAGAATGCGGAGGCCATCCGGCACCGGGGCCATGGGCGGGCAGGATTCCACAAAAGGGTTGGCGAGCATCGCGCTGGTATTCATGGGGTTTGTGGCAACAACCTATCGCTTCTCCAGACGGTGCGGCAACTACCCCTTGGGGAAGTTGTTGTGCGGCCCGCTGCGACGAAGCAATTCACCGTCCAGCAGCCTGCCGCCGCGCCCGCTTTTGCTGCTTGGTTTTGCCCCTAATTTTATGCTTTAATGACCGCCGCCTTTTTTATGGAAGATACGAATTCACTCATCGAACAGCGCCGCGCCAAGCTCAAATCGCTGGAAGCGAAGGGCATTTTTCCGTTCCGGAACAAGTTCACGCCGGACAGCAAATGCAACGACGCCCGCAGCGGGTTCGAATCCGGGGCGCTGCCGGAGGGCACGCGCGTGTCCGTGGCGGGCCGCATCACCGCGCACCGCGAGATGGGCAAATCCATGTTCGTGGACGTGCGCGACCAGAGCGGACGCATCCAGGTGTATGCGCAGAAGAACGCGCTGGGCGATGACCAGTTCAACATCTTCACGCACCTCGACCTCGGTGACTTTATCGGCGTGACGGGCACGCTGTTCCGCACCAAGACGGGCGAGCCGAGCCTCAAGCTGGAATCGTTCACCATCGTCGCGAAGTCGCTGCGTCCGCCGCCGGCGAAATGGCACGGGCTGGAGGACACGGAAATCCGTTACCGCCAGCGTTACCTCGATCTGATCGCGAATCCCGCAGTGAAGGATGTTTTTCTCAAGCGCAGCGCCATCGTCCATGAGATCCGCGCGTTTTTTCACAGCCGCGGCTATGTGGAAGTGGAGACGCCGGCGATGCAGGCGATTCCCGGCGGTGCGGCGGCGCAGCCGTTCAAGACCAAGCACAACGCGCTCGGCTGCGACTTTTACCTGCGCATCGCGCTGGAGCTTTACCACAAGCGCCTGCTCGTCGGCGGCATCGACAAGCTGTTCGAGATCGGAAAAAATTTCCGCAACGAGGGCCTGTCGCGCCGGCATAATCCGGAGTTCACCATGCTCGAGGCGTACCAGGCGTTTGGCGATTACGAGACGATGATGGAGACCGTGGAATCGCTCATCACCACCGTGGCGCAGAAGGTCGTGGGCACATTGGTCATTGAGCACAACCAGGACGTGACCGAGAAGGCGGCCATCCAGCATGCCTTGCAGGAAGTGGACGCGATTTCGACCACGATGACCGGGACGTTGCTCAAGGCCACCGATGGCAATACCGCCGCGGCCTTTGTGAAGAATATCGGTGATGCGCGCACGGCTCTCGTGGCTGCGCAGGACGAGATTGGCAAGAAACCGTCCCACGAGGTTGCCCAGGCGGCCATCACCGCCATCTTGACGGCCATCGGCACGATCGGATTGCATAAGATGAACCTCGCGACGGGTGACAAATCCATCGAAGACATCCTCGCCTCGGCCGCCGTGCGCTTCGACGGCACTGTCGCCGCGCTCGAAAAACTGTCCACGCCCAAAGTCATCAACCTGACCAGCCCGTGGAAGCGCGCCCGGTACAATGACCTCGTCAAGGAAAAGGCCGGCGCGGACTGGTTCACCATTTCCGCGGCGGAACGCCGTCAGAAAGCGCACGACATGGGCGCGGAGATCGGCAAGGAGTTTGAAGATTTTGAAGTCACGAACGCCGTGTTCTCCAAATTCATCGAGCCGACGCTCATCAACCCGACGTTCGTCACGCATCTGCCGAAGGAACTGGTGCCGCTCGCCAAGCTTTCGCCGGAAGACCCGGCGTCCGTGGAAGTCTTCGAGTGCTGCATCAACGGCCAGGAGATTTCGCCCGGCTACACCGAGCAGAATGACCCCATCGCGCAGCGCTCCACGCTGGAGCACCAGGCGGGCGGCGAGCAGCAGAAGCTCGACGAGGATTTCCTCGTGGCGCTCGAACATGGCATGCCCCCGGCGGGCGGCATCGGCATTGGCATCGACCGCCTGTGCATGATGTTGCTGGGCCAGGAAAGCATCCGGGACGTGATTTTGTTCCCGCAGTTGAAGCCGAAGTGAGAATTGCTTTCGAGCACATGAAATACACAGCGAAAGAAGTTTTATCAGTGCTTGATGCCTGCTGTGATAAATTTACTTTCCCAATGCTTGATAACGGATACGTATATTTGGGAGCCACCCGACTGTCAGTTTTTCGATCAGAAGAAAACTGGGCCATAACAATCGAAGTTTTCGGTTTTTCTCCAAGATCGGGCATTCCGGACACACATATCTACACCTTTGCTGGCAAGCTCTGGAATTTAAAACGCCCAGAAAACTATGTCAGCCGACAAGCTTACGAAAATTATCTGGCGAATAATCCTAACAATGAATCACGGTTTATTTTTCCGGTCGAGGAAGGTGATTGGATTGATGGTGAAGATGTGGCTGCAAATTCATCCGTAGTGATGGTACGCGGTGAATCAGTTCCATTGCCGACACCGGGCGATTTTAAGAAATTCGGCATCGAGTTAGAAGATGAGCCCGAGATGCGGATTTATGAGTTATGCCGCTTTCTCACAGAAATCCGACGCGAAGCACTTCTCGCCACTCCGGATGAGTTGCGGGGGAACATCGATCCACAAATGCAGCAAATTTTACGGCTCGACGAATGGAACCACCCCGACGTAGTGAACAATGATTGCCGGCCGAGCAAGTCTGAAACATTTCAACAACTCGCTGAGGTGATCGTTTCTGGCGACGTTCGCAAATATCAACCCACCCTTCAGCCAAATACTCATTGGCATAATTGGCCGGATGGTGGAACGCTTTGACTTTACTATTGGGGTTTACTTTGCCTGCCAAGCCTTGCGTCCTAGCGTATTCAATTTAAAAAATAATTATGTTAACTGTTGCCGGACTTTCAAAATCATTTGGCGGGCGCGAGTTGTTTGACGATGTTTCGTTGAACATCATGTCGGGCGACCGCATCGCCATCACCGGGCCGAACGGCGCGGGCAAATCCACGCTCATCAAGATCATCCTCGGCAAGGAGGAGCCGGATGCGGGCAGCGTGTCGTTCATCCGCGGGACGCGCGTGGGCTATCTGCCGCAGGAGAGCGAGCCGGCCGCCAACGAAACGGTTTTGGAGATCGCGGTGCCGCACGAGCATGAACACGACGGCCAGTTTGTGGCGAAGGCGAAGCAGATCCTGAACAGCCTCGGTTTCAAGCTGACGGATTACGACCGTGCGGCGCGCGAGATGTCCGGCGGCTGGATCATGCGCGCACACCTGGCGCGGTTGCTGGCGGAGGAGCCGGACCTGCTGATGCTGGACGAGCCGACGAACCATCTGGACCTCGAGACGCTCATCTGGTTCCAGGACTATCTCAAATATTATCCGGGCGCGATCTTGATGATTTCGCATGACCGCGAATTTTTGAACAACCTGTGCACGCACATCGCGGAGCTGCGCGCCTCGCGCATCATGCGGTACACCGGCAATTACGACAGCTACCTCGAACAGCGCGCCGCGAACGAGAAGATCATGATCGCCACCGCCAAGGCGCAGCAGCGGGACATCGACCGCCTGCAACTGTTCGCCGATCGTTTTGGCGCCAAGGCAAGCAAAGCCTCGCAAGCCCAGAGCAAACTCAAGCAAATCGAGCGCATCAAGGAAGACATGGTCGTGGTGCCGGACAGCTCCGAGGCCACCATGGGATTTCACTTTCCGCAGCCGCAACGCAGCGGCCAGCGCGTCATCTCACTGGAAAAGATCAAGTTCGGTTACGGTGAAAAACTGATCTACGACGGCATTGATCTGGAAGTGGAACGCGACCAGCGCATCGTGCTCGTCGGGCCGAACGGCGCGGGCAAATCCACATTGTTAAAACTGCTCGCGCAGGTGCTCACGCCACAGGCGGGTGAACACAAACTCGGACACAACGCCAAGTACGGCTACTTTGCGCAGCATCGCGCGGCGATGCTGAATCCGAAGCACACGGTTTTCCAGGAGGCATGTGACACGCCGCAACGCATCACGGAGCAGGCCATCCGCACGGTGCTGGGGAGCTTCCTGTTCCGTGGGGATGACATCTACAAGCCGGTCAGCGTGCTGAGCGGCGGCGAAAAAAGCCGGCTGGCGCTGGTGAAGCTGCTGCTGGATCCGCCCAACCTGCTGCTGATGGACGAGCCGACGACGCACCTGGATTTGGCGAGCGTGGATGCGCTCATCGAGGCGTTGAAACAATACCAGGGAACACTGGTTTTCATCAGCCACGATGTGCATTTCATCCGCGCCCTGTCCACGCACGTGATCCGCGTGGAGGCGGGTGCGCTCCGGCATTTCACCGGCGGCTACCAGTATTATTTGGACAAGACCGCGCAGACGGCGCGCGCGGCGTTGACGAGTTCCAGTTTCGCCCCGGCGGCGAACAACAAGCCGGCGGTGCCGCAACTGGACCGCAAGGAACAGAAGCGGCTGGAAGCGGAGCAGCGGCAGGCGCGTTCCCGCAAGAAGCAGGAGATCCAAAAACGCACCGCCGCGCTGGAAAAAGAGATCGCCGATCTCGAGGCGAAGGAACGCGACTACGCGGCGGAACTGGAAAAGCCGGAGACCTACCATTCCGGCGGCCGGGCGACGCAGATCAACCGTGAGCTGATGATCGCCTCCGACCGGTTGGAGGCCGCCACCGCGGAATGGGAAAAAGCCGGGGCTGAGCTGGCAGCGCTTGAGGCGGAAGCGGCCGGTTAAGTTATCGTCGAACTTCACGAACGACCAGAATGGCGGGGGGTTCAACCTAACCAAAACCCCGACAAACCGGGTTATTTCAGGATTTCCCTTCGCAACCCGCCACCCTTAGCCCGGCGGATGGTGTTACACCCCAGTGTTTTGACACAAATGACATCACGCCTGGTGCTTCCCCGCAAATTTACGGAGATATAATGTCTCTGATAGCCTATGGACTGGTAGACTGCCTGTTGGTTCATTAAGCATTATTGAAAGACATTCCAAAAGATGAGATTCAGAAGATCCTTGGGCAATCGATTCGGAAACATCGTGAGCGGCTTGATTTGACCCAGGAGCAGTTGGCGGAAAAATCCCAGACCCACCGCACCTACCTTGCGGACATTGAACGCGGCGCGCGCAATCCTTCCATCGAAACCGTCCGGCGGCTGGCCCAGGCCCTGGGGGTTCCCATCAGTGCAATCTTTCAAACCGCCGAGCTATGAACCGCCCGGGCGTACCGGCTTCGCCGGGTTTTCCCAATCGTGATTGCCGGGCCACCCGGATTACAGAAAATGGAAAACTCGCCTGGTGCATCACCAAAGATGCGAGCCTGTGCCCCTACCGTTTGCTCAACGAGACAAAAAATATTTGCAGCCACCCGGATTGCGAAGCCATCGTCAAGTGGACCGAAGAGTACGAGGAGTGATTTTACCGCCGCGGCTGCGGCCGGACATCACCGCCCCGGCACAAAAGATTTTGCAGTTTGAACGGTTTGTGCCACAGTGACGTCGAATGAACGCCATGAAAAAACTACTTTTGATCGCAGCCATTGCCGTGACGGCCGGCCTCACGGTGCGCGCCGAAGACGCCAAAACCCCCACGCCGGACAAGCTGACCACCTGCCCGGTCTCCGGCGAAAAGCTGGATGGCGACATGGGCAAACCCATGGTCTTCACCTACAAAGACCAGGAAGTGAAGCTGTGCTGCAAGTCCTGCAAAAAAGATTTCGACAAGGATCCGGACAAGTACATGGCCAAGATCCGCGCGGCGGACAAGGCCGACAAAAATTGACAGGCCAAAGACAAAATCCGTCCGGCGGAAACCCGCCGGACGGACGATGAATATATTGTGAAGATTGCGCTGACCATCCTCTGCAGCCTGATGCTCCTCTGGAGCCAGGCGGTGGTCGCATCTGTACCGGCCACCAACCCGGTGGCGCAGGATTGCGGCTGCCACGGCAAGATGGCCTGCTGCAAGGCGGCCCCGGCCGCGCCTTCTGCGCCGGTTGACGCCACGGCTCCGGCCGTTTCACAGAATCAAATTTTGTCCCCAGTTCCGGCGACGGTGGTTTGGGTTTTGGCCGCCGCCGGGACACCATTTATTTCCCCGACCGTTTCTCCTTCCCTGGCCGCCGCGGATGCGCCGCTATTCGCGCGCATCTGCATCCGGCTCATCTGAACTCTCTCCGCTGACGCCCGTGGTGTGCCTTGCGCTGTTGCGTGAGGTCCACTTCCCGCTTTTCACCACGGCTTTCAGCTCCCAAAAACTGCGTCCGTTTGTTGCCACGCGTGGCGTGGTCCCGTTTGAAACCAAAAATTTGTCTGAATGATATTATGAAACTTAAAATCGCATTTTTGCTGTTCGTGGCCGCGTTGGTCGGAGTGGCCTGCCACAACGTGTCGCCGGTGGCCAAATCGTCCAAGCCCATCTATTACACCTGTCCGATGCATCCATCGGTCAAGGTGGCCCAGCCGGGCGACTGCCCCATTTGCGGAATGAAACTGACCCCGGCCTATGCGGAAACGGACAGCGGTTCCGCCGCGCCATGCGGTGCGTCCTGCTGCGCCATGACAGCGACGGCCACCAACAAACCCTGAATCCGGCATGAAAACCAAAATCATCCTGTTGCTGCTGGTCGCCGCCGGGGCGGGCGCGTTCTGGTATTTCAAAACGCATTCCGCCATGCCGGCCGGCGGTGCGGCGGTCGCTTCCGGGCGGAAGGTCCTTTATTACCAGAGCGCGATGCATCCGTGGATCAAGTCCGACAAGCCGGGCAAATGCCCCATCTGCGGCATGGACCTGGTGCCGGTCTATGAAGGGGATGCGGGCGCAACGGGCGATACAAACATGGTGGTGCTAAATGCGGACAGCGTCACGGCCGTCAACGTGAAGACGGAAGCCGTTTCCCGCCGGCCGCTGGTGCACACGCTGCACGTCATCGGGACCATCCAGAAAAATTCCGCGACGACGGCATGGTTCGTGTTCGACATCTACGAACGCGACCTGCCCTGGATCAAGCTCGACCAGACGCTGGAGGTCACCCTGCCCTCCGTGCCGGACCGGACGTACCAGGCGGAGATCAAATCGCACGGCACCGAGGCGTTTGCCGACCGCAAGCTGGATGAGATGAGCGACAGCACGAAAATCCGCGCGCGCATCACCGATGCGCCGGTGGAGGTGCCCGGTTTTGAAGGGCAGGCCTATTTTGACGGGCTGCACGCCGAGTCCCACATCCGGGCGGCGACGCCGGAGGTGCTGGCGGTGCCGCGCAGCGCGGTGATCTGGCGCGGCAGCGGACCGCTCGTGTATGTGGACAAGAAGGGCGGCGG
>Ga0210392_10001015_pt1 | contig 15256 bp, 17 predicted proteins | sample IncBWC30OmetaG_FD_161057 | JGI IMG/M metagenome (GOLD analysis project Ga0210392, IMG submission 161057) | Forest soil microbial communities from Barre Woods Harvard Forest LTER site, Petersham, Massachusetts, United States - Inc-BW-C-30-O ...
AGGGGGCATGGCATTGTATTGGGCAAGTTAAAAAGCTCCGTACGAGCAAATAAGACGAACTCAAAGAACGGTCATAGAACACTACTATCATGCCTCCCTGCTATTGCAAATACTTCGGCTGTAACGGCCAGTTTGTCGATGATAAAACCCGAAAGCGTCATGAGAGATTTGATAGCTCACAATCTTATCACGATCACGATATTATTCAGGTATATCGTTGCTTCGACCCTGCCAAGTTATGCCTGATTAACCTTGTTTCAGCGCAACACGAATAGAAATCTTATGGACATACGTGGTCAGAATCACTTTGAACTCCCAAACACAACTTCCGGGTCATCCACCCAGATTGACGAGTTGAGGGCTATGCGCAATATACATAAGGGGCACACCCGACCCCATCAGACCAGCGCCTCAGGGCTGAAACCAACTGACCTTAAAACACTGCAATCTTTAGTCCAGCTGGAGCGGACAACTATGTCCCAAACAGAGGCTATGCGAGCATTTAAGGCTCGAGCGCTAGGATCATCACCAACTAGAGCCCTTCTTGATGAGATCAAAGCGCACCGAATGGGATTGGAAGCCACGCTAGCGGCCGTCACTGTTCTCTGGTGCCAGGACGGTTCAAGAGCGATGAGCGTGAAGGAAGGCCTGAGGAAGGATTTACGAAAGAGTATCGAGGAGATTAACAATGTGAAGCAAGTACTCACCACCACCGCCGGGGCCGTCACAACGTGCAGAACAATTAGTGCTGAAAACCCGAGTGAGTATCTCAGCTGTGAGCATACAACACGTACTGACCTTGACGAAAGACAAAGACTTTATTCGCTCCTTGGAAGAATGTAACTCGTTCTTACAGCGAACCTTGTTCCAAGTACTTGTCCAAGATAGTCTGGACCACTCGACTCGAAACTCAAGCAACTTCAGGCTCAAGTCACTGAAGGACGACTTTAGGAAGACGATGAGCAACAGCTTGTCACCCACGGATGAAGAATTCCTCCGAACCTTTCCAACCGATATCAGGGTTGCTCGGAAGATGCTTGGAGTCCCAAAAACCATCACGTATGCATGCTGTCCAGCATGTAACTCTTTATATCCCCCACAAGACGAAGACGGTGTCATGATATATCCGTATAATTGCACCAGCGAACAATGTCAAGCTCGAGGTGGGTGTGACCTGCTCAAACTGGGATCAACCCCGAACAGGAAAAGCGTTGGCGTACCCAAGCGTCCATTCGTAATGCAAGACTTCCATGACTTTGTAGCACGCCTATTGTCCAGGCCAGGCATGGAGGTCGCTATTCGACAGTCTGGAGAGCGTATGCGCGACGAGACTGTAGAAGATATAATCTCTGCGGATGGCATCAAGGCATTCAAAGGGCCAGATGGCGTACCTTTCCTCTCTGGTGGTCAGCATACCGAGCTTCGTCTGCTGTGGTGTCTCTCCGTAGATTTCTTCAATCCTTATCACAACAAAATTGCCGGGAAGGTCGCCTCTGTGGGTTCTATAGTCCTGTCCTGTCTCCTGTTACCGCCAGATATGCGGTATAAATCAGAGAACCTCTGCCTTGTTGGCATCATCCCTGGGCCTCGCGAGCCGTCAGGGCATGAAATTGACCACTTCTTGCGCCCTCTCGTCGAAATCATGAAGGAATCCTGGGAACATGGTGCAATATACAGGACGCACGATTACCCTCATGGCCGACTTGTCCGCTCAGCGATCGCCCTCTCAGTAAACGACTTGCCGATGGCTCGGAAAATCATGGGTATCGCCAATTATGTCGATAGGAATGATGCAAAAGAGGAAAATTTCGACTTGTGGAGAGTACGCACTCTCCAAAGGGTCCAAGAAGACGCCCGTAAATGGCGAAGTGCGACATCACAAAAGGAACGCAAACGGCTATACAACAAAACTGGCGTACGTCACTCAGTGTTGATGGAACTGGTTTACTGGGACCCTACCACCATGATCCCTGTTGACTGCATGCACCTCTTCTTCATCGGCTTACTCCAATACCATACGCGAACGGTGCTTGGGATGGACTCGGCAGGAACCCGTGATGCAAAAGCAAACACGACGGCCAAACAACTAGAAGATGCAAGAAAGATGCTACATACCAGCCCAGGATCTCTGGATCTGAGTGCGCTTACGGTTGATGTGCTGAATATCCTCTGTGAAGAAAGGGGAATTAGTGTCAAGCGATCGAGAAAGCCCCATAAAGGGGATCTAATCGAGTCGATAAAGGTATGAAAGACAAGAGACTCCCACCTCGCTAGATAAGCTCACGCGCGTCACTGATTTAGGAATCCCTTTCAAAGGGGGGGACGTCTCCTGTTTCGAACATCATCGGTGAGGGAATTATACAAGAGATTGTACAACAACGCACAAGTTTCGAGACCTTGCTACAAATGGGCATCTCTCAGGACGAATTAGGGATGATTCGTGACGACATAGCCAATACTATTCGCCCCCGCTGGCACGCCGCCCCTCCAGCCAACTTGGGACAGGTATCCCATGGTAAGCTGAAGGCTGATGAGTGGAGATCGTGCTTCGAGTTCGACATACCTGTGTCTCTGCTTCGGATCGAGACGCGGAGAAATGCATCACAGACGGATGAATATAGGGCCAAATTGGTGCACAGTACATTGGTGCTCGCCATTGCGATTCGTTGGGCAACCTCCCACCGTGTGTCAGCTAAGCACATCGAACAATACGAGAAGAATATGAAAGATTACCTCAAAACGCTGAAGGAACTCCGGCCCTCGCAGCGTTTCCGCCCCAACCATTTCAATGCCCTTCTCGTCGGCAAATATCTTCGTCTTTACGGCCCTGTTCGGGGCTGGTGGATGTTTCCTTTCGAAAGGGTCATAGGTGACCTGCAGCGCTCAAGCACGAACAATAAACTGGGTGAGTGATGCCCGTTTTCTTCCTCATGCAAGACCCTTACCGGAACAAGGAGAAATGGAGAAAACAATGTTTGCTGCCTTCACCGCCAAGTCAATCATGCAGGGAACCATTCAACGTTTAAGTGGTCTGGATGGGTGGAAAGATAGCATCGCGATCAGGGAACGATCATTCGGCGCCAAAAAAGGAGGTACGTACATGTCTTGGATGCGCACATCGAACAGAGATGAAAGCCACATAGATGAAACCTCCAAGGCACCGAAAGCGACTAGTTCGAGATTAAAGCCACTGGATGATGTTGTACGAGCAGCGATGAAGAAGTGCGAGAGTGACCTACAACGCGAACTGGGGAATTTTCACTGTCCAGACGAAGTTAACTTTCAGGACAGGGTGACAATTCGCGACCATGAATTCACGACCTACCGCACGTCAGAGAGCCACGGTGTTGTTTTCTTCCGAGACACTGTTGGTGTTGATTCCCTGGTTCCGGGAATGGTCCGCGTAATCTTCCTGGTAACACAGGGCAGTGCAGAACACGTATTCCTGGCTGTTCACCGCTATCTCACACCTCCGACGTCTCTACCGAACCCCTTCGCACGTTACCCAGATTTCGGCGCAAGTCTGTGGTCTTCAGACACGCAGAAAGAAATAACTATAGTGCCGGGAAATCGTGACATCTATCATGCAATTTACCGGGACTGGGACTACAAGATCGTAGTAATGAAACCTTTGAATAAGGTCAGTTATATGATCTCGAAAAAAGGAGACCTCACTAACCTTGATCTCCTTGATTCGTTCTTAGAGCTGTTGACAGTTCAGTAGGCGACTTTGACACGGATTAATTAATTAATTAATTAATGTAATATATTATTGCTTGTACGCGATGGATGACCCGACCCGACCCATCCGACCCATCCAACCCATCCAACATGAGGAAGGATGGAGGAAGAAGAAAAGCATACACTACACATTTCCAGCAGCCTATCAACGCACCAATTTCCACGGCCGGTGACGATCACGTGAACGATAAATACGATAAGCCAATTTTAGCAATATCTCCGGATCTCCGGATAGAGAGCGCACGCTGCAGACTGGCGTCAAGATGCGGTCTCTCGTGCTCTACAATACATGAGATGTTCAAGGTGACTACGGGGGCTATTCGTGCACAGGATGTGGGTTGTACATGGTATGAAAGAGGACGGTTTTGATCATTATTATGGGTGAGCTGGGGGGGCGGGACAGGGTGTGGTGACTGAAGTCATCCTGGATCGGGGGCCTCCTCTGACGGCTTGAAGCACGCCTTGGTCACTTCGAGGAACTTCAGGAGTGCCTTGCCACCTTCTTTGGTGCCGAAGAGGGTTGACAGTGAGAGGTCGTGGGCTATCGGGGTGAGGTGCGTGCGAAGCGGGGGCATTGACGGATGACGTGTTTGTGGGTTGGTGCCGCATTCCGAGCAGCTGGTGGGTTTGCGAGGGTGGAAGCGGGCAATGTATTCGCCGATGAAGGCGTGGCCCGTGATAAGTCTGACGAGGATAGCACAGGTGTGGCGGGAGCCGCCTTTGGCACCTTGGATTGCCGGGGGGAGCTTCCCAGCGGGGGGATTGGGGAGGGCGAGGTAGACTCGGGAACGCCTGTCGGCGTTGTGCCAGCGAGCCTGCCAGGCCGCGAGGGCGAGTTCCTTCGCTGTCGCTCTTTGGAAGGCAACCGTGTGGGGTTCGCGGAGGTTTGGTTGCAGGGGATTGGCTGCGCTGTTGAGCGCAAGCTCGATGCACCGTTTGATGCCTACCGACTTGGGCTTAGCCTGAGAGGGGCACCAGTCGAGGTGGACTTTCGTGTTCCTGAAGACCGAGAAAATCTGAGTCAGCGTTGAGCAGAATTCACGAGCATAGAATTGGCCTGCATGAGGCCTCAGGATGGCTCGGATGGCCGACGGGTTGGGGGAGAGGATGGTGATGAGTGTCGTTGGTGAGCAGTTGAGGTGGCTTTGAGCCAATCGGGCGGCTGATACGAGTGACCCAAGGTCAGCGTCAAAGGCGGTGGCAGATGTGCCGAGGGTTCGCGAGGAGTGTTCGGACTGGGTTTGGTTTGAAAAGGCGACGGCGATGCAGGTGGCTGGCATCTGATTGTCGTCGCGGTTGTGGTTGGCTTTTGATCCGCGAGCGAAAATGGTGATGTGATTTGGGTTGCCGGTGAGGTCCTCAATTGTATTTGCCCAAATCTTCCGTTCGTCGCCGTGTCGGACGCGGTGGTTGGCCACGAAGCGGGGGTGGGCAAAGTCAAGGTTCCATGGTGGGGCAGCAAGGAGGTCGATGTGGGGAGCGGCGGGAAGGTTAGCTGTAAGAGAAAGTAAGCTTGAGCGGTAGGCGCGGCGAGGGGGAAGGATGGGCAAAGGGATCAAACCGCGGATGCGGGGACCCCAGGGGCCTGTGACTCTTGCATTCTTGATTAGTAGTTGGAGGCCAGTTGAGTCGGAAGTCGAAGTAGATCCCTAGGTACCGGACTGTGTTGGAGGCAATGCCAAAGGTTCCAAACACATTATTGCTTGTATACGCGATGAACCGACCCATCCAACTTCAGAAAGATGGAGGAAGAAAAAAAGAAAAGAACACGCATAGCTTTGGCCAATCAAGCGATATTTTTAGCAGCCGATCAAGCGGATAAACGATAGCCGATTTAGCCGATTTATAGTCGGAGGGTCGCGGGTCATCGATACCACTTCGGCTTCCCGAGCCCGAGGCCGTGTGGTGAGATGAGACGAACGAGCTCGTTACCGCATTTAGTCTCTATTGAGCCCCTTACCGCAATCGGTTCCCATTTCCCACCGGCCGTGGAGATGTGAAGGCACTACCACGTTTGGGACAAGGCTTCCAGCCCTATTAGCCCCACTGAGCTGGCCCAGTTGTTATCGCTCCAACCATGACCGCCAGGACCACCACACCTCCCCCCTCCTCTAAGTCCTCTTTGCCTCTACCAGGAACTCCTTTCAAGACACACAGTGGGACGACGGACCAATTTGTTCTCAAATATGAAGATAGACCCACTATTAAGAGACGGCTCGCATTCGACATGTCATCCTATTTTGTTGGACCGGTCTCCCCGCAAGTTTTTCTAGACAGGTTTCTGGCCCCGGTCCCCACCCCGAACAATGTTGCTTTCCGCCAAGGGATGTTTTCTCATTTGAAAGAGTCGACTAGCGAATCTGCAATGTGCCGAAATTTCGTAACTAACTTCATACCCGATTGTGAGTTGCCCTTCATGGGACTAACCCCGACTCTCTAGGTTGAAGCTGTTGGGGAATACCTCCCAGATCTGTTTTTTATCAACACATCGCACATGACCGATAACGCGCGGGACGCTTTCGACGAGTGGGGTTACTCTTGTCAGCCAGACTGTACAGTCATGGACCGCGACCACATCAATCGCAACCCGAAGCTCGAATCCCAGCTCGACAGTTCTCTGGCTGAGTTTTTCATTGAATTTAAACACAAAAATCACGACCCATTTGGAGCCAGTGATGAGCCGGCCCCTAATGACACATTTTTGTATTCGGACGACCTGTTGATGAAGATGGTCGAAGGCCCGGTCAGCGAGGTGGCAGGCCAGATTACTGCCTATGCTACGTTGCTCCTGGGCAACCAGTACCGCACCCACACATTTCTCGTGCTCATTGTACAGGGCTTTGCCAGATTACTTCGATGGGATCGCGGTGGTGCAGTCGTCACCGATCGATTTAATTATGACGAAGATCCGTACCTTTTCCAATTCCTCGTCCGCTACAATTATGCTGGTCGCGACATGCGTGGCCACGACGACACCGTTCGCAATCCCACCGAAGACGAACTGCGAGCTGCACAAGCAACAGTCGACGAGTTGAAGAACCTGAAGCTGGTCACCATGGCCATAAATGATCGACGCTACGTCATCCGTGCCCCTTGTGCTCGACCAGAGATCCCAGTAGGTCGCTGGACTCGAACGTCGATCGCTTACGACTGTCAAAGTAAAAAACGTGTTTTCTTGAAGGACTCTTGGCGGGTCGAACTCCCTGAGGTCTATCCGGAAAGCGAAATTTACGAAAGGCTTCAGCAGGCCATGGTTCCCAATGTTCCCCGTTGCATAGATGGCGGTGACATTGGTGGCAATGCCTATCACCGCACCCGGTCACACGAATTCATAGATTACACCCTCAATCCTGCTTCAAAAAAAATCACACGTCATCGCCATCACCGGCTGGTCCTGGATACTGTCGGCCGAAAACTCCATCGCTTCAAATGTAGCAAGGAGATGGTACGTGCTATTCATGTTTCGTTAATCGGTAAGTATATCATTTCCTACCGGCGAATCACTGTATGAAGCACGTTACAGCTCACCAAGCTGCTCACAAGGCTGGTATTCTTCACCGCGACATCAGCGCCGGAAATATAATGATTGTCGAGGGTCATCCGGATATCAGGCATGGAATGCTCATTGACTGGGACCATTCCAAGATGATCGAACCCGTAACGGGTGCACGCCAACACGCACGCACTGTAAGTAACCTGCCCAAAGCAGTACGCCTTTGGAGATCCTGACATGTCTTGCCACTAGGGAACATGGCAATTCATGGCGGCAGAACTTATTCAGCACCCTGAAACACCCCAGACCTTTATACATGATCTCGAATCCGCTTTTTGGGTTCTGATCTGGGTCGTCGTTTCGTACATGCCTACAAGCATGGACATCGGAACGCGCTCAAACTTTCTCAAAGACATAATGAGCCCCAAGGTGTACGACAAATCCAGCAGCGGGCTCGAAAAGCTCAGCTTCCTACGAAGCAGGGCGGTTCCAACTGTCCCCGGCGTCGAGAACATTGGATTCTTACTTTCTGAGTTGATTAAGCTCTTCGCCTTCCGATACCCGGTCGTGGAAACCACGACCCCTCCAGATGCCAAATTCGCCAGTGTCATGGAGGCCATGGACGCTAAGGCTGCCGACATAAATATGGACACAGCTGACGATGCAGGTAACGCCGGAGATAAGGACCCAAATGAGGACCCAAAAGAAGAAAGCAACGCCAAAGAGGACAAACTCAATGCGATGTACCGGAGGGGTTTAGAGAATCATCTCGGCGTGATTGGCCTCTTTGACCTCATTCTTAGTCGAAATGGCTGGCCTCAAAGTGACAAGGCCGACCCTCAAGAAATGGTGCTGTCCCGAGACGAGAAGTGTGGTATGCGTGCTGGTACCGCGAAATCGAAGTCTGCAGCTGAGGTGTTTGTTCAGCCGTCGTAACCACGTAATTTACATATATGCTCTACCATGTGTCGCCGCGTGTGTAGTTTTGTCGCAGTCTGATTAATCTGATTCCTTCTGTGCCCCTGTGTGAACAATGTGGGTGCGACAAAATCCATTAATTGTCCATTGTTCCCATTGCTTCTGCAGCCCACTTCAGGCAGAGATGACCTGAAAGGACGGTGACAATACGGAGGGTAGGCCTTGCTCTACGCAGAGAGTCAAGGAGTTCTGATTTATACCCGTCACCCCCTTCAGCCGCGAAGACGCTTTCTACCATTGGAAATGATTTCACGTAAGCGCACATCGTGTCCTGTCACTTGGGTAAGGCAAGGAAGAAGAGAGGAAAGGTGACAACCCACAATATCTCCAGGTGATAATCGACCCTGGCCCCAGAAGAAACTCAGGGATCGAATTTGTCTGAGCTTGCGGACTGGAAATCCTTCCCAATCATAGCCATTCAGGGGTGCTTGTGGCGTGGTAGATGGCCTGAGTAGTCGAAGCCCAAGATGGTCGAGCTTCTGGAAATGCCACAGCATCTCCAATAGACGACGAAAGGTGGGGTCATGGGGATTAAGTTGTTTCAACTCAACTTCTAGGTGATAAAGGCTTGACGAGTTACCTACTCGCTCGGCAATGTCGCAGCAGACCGCCAAGGGTGCCTTAAGGGTTAGAAGATTAGGAAGAAAAGGCTGACACCGTGACCGGCTAGGCTGGGTACGGTCCGATGGCGCATTGCATCCGATACGGACAGACTTCAGGCCCGTGTGCTTGATTAAAAAGCGAATGAGTGGTGGCTGTGGGATATCCCCTTCGAGCTCGACGTTCTCGAGGAACGCCATGTTGAGCTCACCAAGCAAAGTCGACCATTGGGGAGGTTTCAAGGACACCATGTAAATCGCCAGGGTCTCGATAGGGGAGCGCTTGAGGATCCCCATTGTGGTCCGCACCAGTCCGGGAGCGAAGGCGTAGTCAGATGAAATGACAAGTGATGTGAGTGTTTGGGAGCTACATGACGGTCCACTTCGTAGGGCGACAGAGGGGGGAAGATAATCCACCGAAACGTAGCCTGAGAAGCATAATCGGGTGAGTGGTAGGGTGTAAAATAGTCGTTGGAACTTGATGAACTCGGACGCAAGGAGAAAAGGGTTTGAGCCATGGAGGGAAAGGTGGAAATCCCGAAGATTACAGGAATTTGACGGCTCAAGAAGGAAGCGCATAAGGAATCGCATCGCGCTTCGGGCCTCCTGTGCGTCGCAGGGAATCGAACAGTACATCTCTTCGGGGGAATGAAGGATATGGACAGCAGACCAGAGTCCAAGGGACGCATATCCGCTCAGATTACGCAGTTCCACTCCCAAACCTCCACCACAGGTGTCGTTCAGCACAAGTCCACGACGTCGCAAGTACTCTGGTAAGAGCAATCGACATATGAATCGCGAAGTGACCATCAATGCTCGAACATCTTGGTAGTCCAGATAGGTGGAAATCATAATGAATAGTTCGGCGGGGATGTCCAGCATTCCCCTATTCTACGAAGTGTTGGAGTTCTGAATGGGAATTCGGATGAACAATTCACATACCAGGTATGCACCATACCGCTGTACTCGTCGTCGCTTATCTGCCTTCCGGCAATTACAACCGCTTTGTGAGAGTGAGCGTCGTTTCGTGCTATTTCCATCCAGTTGACGTCCCAACTGCCTGATGAGTGAGTGGAAAATAATATCAAACACATGAGACGATCACTGAGGCTCACCCGCTGGCGCTTGCAATGCTGACGTGACAAAGCATCTCCATGTCGCTTGCGTGGGTTGAGCAATGAGAGATTCGGTGCCATGCCTGTTCTTGGTCGCGTGATAAAGGAAATTGTCCTTCACATGGCCCACGCAGCTAAATACCCTGAGAGATGCAGACTATTGTCGAATATTATTGTTGGAGATAAAAGGCGGGCATGGGCACATCGTTGAATTATAATTGTGATCTCGTGGCATTGTAATTGTGATTGTCGGGAAATAACAATCACACACAATAGGCGCCTGCACCTCGGGAACGAGAAAATTGCCAGAGTCCCTTATAGGAGAGCAGGGCACATCGTTTTTGATATCTCAATGTCATTGTACACGATATACCACGCTGAGCGTGCTCTTCGGCAACACAACCAAACCGAGAAGACCCTGAAACGGTACAGCATTGCTGTTCTAGGGGAGTTATGTGTCAAGCGGGCCATCCAAGTAGACCTGGGCGTGTCCAGACGCCTGAAGAGACCGTACATCGATGCATTATTGGTCTATGTGAGATGACATTCACCGTCACTTATCCGTTGCTAACAACGAAGGTAGCAAAGGCAACGTCGCTGCAGCGACGACACGGGTCAATCAGGGTTGAAGATTAGACTTCCGTACTTCTTGCCGCGAGGCGCAAGTACTCCCTCAGTGCAGCAGAGCTCGGTATCTGACTGCATCTCTATGGCCCAGCAAAAAAACAAGAGGAGTATCGATGACCTGGAGGACTCAGACAGAGATCGAAAACGGAAACGTTCCAGCAAGGATCCTGACGGAGGTCGAGCAGAGAGTACGCCGGGACCCGACGTGGGTGCTCTTCGCGATCATCGACAAGGCCCGCGGTGGGCGCTGCGCCCAGTGGCCGAGGACTCACATGACTCGATATTTCCGGTCACATCGAACAGCCCTCGAGTTGATCAAGAGTCAATTCCTGCTGGTCATACATCCGCTATTGCTTGCCAGTCGCACAGGATTGCAATTCCGAGCAAACGATCCTGCCCATTCGGCAAGGATGTACCTAGGAAGAGAAGAAAGAAGGAAAGTTACGTGATTGTAAGGGCCTACAAGCAAAGAAAGGATCTGGAACATACGGATGAGGTTGAATGCGCCCTGACGCCAGACGGTGATTTGGATCTTGTGAGCGTATCTCGAAAGTTGAGCGTCAGGGAGTGCCAGGCAAGTCGATTTAACGCCATTCCGTTCTGTGGTCCATGCTCATTATTGCTCGAAGGTCCTGGACGCCCGCTCTTCACGGCCATGGTTTAGCAAGCGCCCTGTTCTGAAAAGCGGCGCTATTAGACTGTTGAAAGCGAAAGAAGGATACTTGCGAGTAGTTGGTCAGTCATTTTCGTCACTGGTCAGTGATCAAGGTGTCTAGACCCCCCTCACACAGTAACCTGATTTCAACGTCCCTCCACCATCCGATCATTTCCCATCATGAGAGTTCTGACACCTATACTATGAATTTACTGTACCACTACGTATAATAACATGCAAACAGTCAACGCAGTCGTCGAATTGAGAGATGGGAGAAATCAACTGGGTACTATGATAGACTGGTAGGTGGCGAAGGTGACGAGGGAGTAGATATGGTTGGTGTAGAACCCATAGGCGAGGGTCTCTTCGTAGCGATCCAAGCCACAAGGCCATGTACTACATCTATCGAGAATCTTATGTAGAGGGCAGGGAGAATGAGCAACTGTACTCACCACGATGACCCACAACCCCAGTGGCGTTGGAGGCCTTCAGATTTCTCCATTTTGATTGGAGGAAATGACGGCTCCACATGTTCCACATGGGATCACACAGCGACTTCCAGTCGATGTCACTCTCACTGTCAACATCGAGAGAAGCGATCCTATGCATCTACTAGTTAGCCGTACAAATATCACGAACAGAGGTCACGTACTTGTAAATCAGGATGTAACTATCGTCTTCTTGCCAGCGTCGGGTCTTACCTTCGTTTTTAACCTTGCCTTCGAGCGACTCAGACCTGTAAAATTGCATGAAAAGGATGTCATTACAGGATGAATCAAGAACACACCATTTGCTCTGACACTGTTTTGGTGTTCGTGTCGCTCCCATCGCCTTCGAAACTGAAACCCAGTATCCTCGACCAGACATCTTTAATTTACCTTCCCGAGCTAAGTCTTCCATGGCACGTAGAAGTTGACCTTCTTCCTCCAGAGACCAGGCCCCTTAAACAGATACAACTGTCAGAAAATGCTTAATAAACCTCTTATCAGTCTACGTACCTCTCCGCTTGGTGTCTCGAAATTGTGTGTGTTGGCGGAACCGATCACTACAGTCGGCGGGAGTGCGCTGCACTAAGTCTGCGACAGCAACCCAGTTGCTTCCATGTGTCTGGACAGCTCTGAGGTGGAGGTCGGGTGATAGTATATACATACTAATACAGAAGTCGTACTTTCGCAACTGCTCGTCCTCCGCTGCAGTCCACTTTCCTGCTCTTGCAAGGCAATCATGCGCACGCCGAACATGATAAAAAACGGATTTTACACCCCTCTGAGGCACGGCACGGGCTGAGACGTACATCTCACACAGGGCGGCCACAACTAGCTAAGTAAACAAACACTGACCGATATGGGCCCAAAACCCATTCGAGGGCTGAGAAGAGTGCATCAGATCATCCAACTGTTCATCGTCCAGGCTGTTTTCCTAAGCAGCGATGAGCCGAAACAATGACACGGTCATTGAGTTGCGCACCTTCTGGTACATCTTTATTGCGGCTTGGGTTTTTTCTACCTCCTCTTTCGTGAATGCCCCCTTTCGACATGGTATGCCTGACAGCCCGCGTTCGTTTGGTCATTTCTCAGGTAGGCAATTCAAAAGCTCACCAGCGTCCTCTATCTCTTTGACACTCATCCAGTGTGTCGCCAGGATCTCCGCGTTATCCCCTTCCATATGACGCAAGTGGACCGGAAAAAAATAAAGGTTAAAAAACACTTACATGATCAATGACTATTAGTACCCATCCAATACACGGCCGATTACATCCGGAAAACCGGATCGCCTCACCGGGCTAGTGGATCTACAGATCTACACTACGGGGCCTTGCCAGTGATCGTTGATTGCTGCTCTCCTCATTAGATTAGTACAGGCTGCCTTCGCCTTCCTGGATCGGAGGTGCTCCGCATTCACGCGGAACTAATCTATTTGAGTGGGTTATGGCCGGGATCACACGGGGATAAGGGAAAAGCGTCGAAAAAGGATATATTTATTTGACGAGCAGCAGTAAACGACGAGCAAGAGTACACTGAGGGACATTGCTCCCTTGTTGAACCGGGTGTCCTCAGGGTCGGCAGCGTGGGCTGCGGTGGCGGTGGCGCGGTCAGTTTGCTGTGATCCGTAGGGCGAGATCTTGTGATTTATTTCTTTAGTTTTAGTACATTCACAACATCCTCATCCTTAAAGTACGAAACAGCACCAGAAGGCTCTAGTTCAACAGTGCAGCACCCATGTTTCAACTCGACGAGTTTCCCCACTTGCCCGATCCAACGGTATCCGGTAATGAGTACTTTGTTGCCTTCAGATGGTGCCCAAGGTGCAAGGTAGGATGGGTCGATCGAAATCTGGGTTGGTTTACCCTTCTGGACCACAGACACGACAACCTCATTTGGTTGTGGTTCGATCTTCCGCCATGCAACAGGCACCGTCTTTGCGGTGAGTCCCTCTATCCTGATATGTGGAGATGACGCAGGAAGACCCCGGATATTGAATGGAATGCACTCGTCACAAAGCCGTTCCTGAATCTCTTCCGCAAATAGCCAGTGTTTCCACGCTGGTGTGGAATAAACATGAAGCATTTGAACGTTCTCTAAGAAACTCACCGGGTGCTTGAGGCAAGCTCCAAGGAGAAGTTGCGCTTTCCTCGCGTTCCTCTGGTCCTGGTGAGATGGGACGAGGTAGGTCTTCTGGTGGAGGAGTACGATTGGATCGACTTGACGACGCTACTGCCATATCTCTATGAGGCTTGTCAGACACGAGGAATAAGTCACAATTCGTGTGGAACTCACAAAAGGTCAAAGTCACCAAGCTTAACTTGATGCCTTATTGGGCCCTGCGACATCAGCTTGGCATCCAATTCAACGTCGACACTACAACGACCTTCGGCTTTGACGAGGCCACGATACCCCTTTAAGGCGCCTTTTTTAATATAGATGCGCTGTCCCTCCCACACGCGAATACGCTGGGGCCTGGGCAGAGCGGCGGCTTGAACACCCGATACTGTTAGGTCGTCCTGGTTGACATCGACCTAGACCTGTCATAAGTTTCTTGCTAGAAGCATGGATCGAGATGGTCTTACGCGCTGCCCGCTTGTTTCATCCATCACTTGCGCCGTGCGCCCTGATGCCTGTACTATGAGGCCCCTGCGCGTGCCACCACCTGCCCCGGGAAATTCGACATAAAGACCAGGAGTAAAATGGAAAAATCGGAATGGATAACTGTAGAACTGAAGGCTAAATGCCGACGTGTTGATCTATACAGGCAGAAATCAATCAGGGCAGTTGGAAGAGGCAAGGAGGGACACACCTCTGTGTTAATTTTGTTGTCCAAGAAGGTTACCTTCTGTTTGTCGTGGTCAACAGCGATGACCATGCCAAAGCGATCCAACCAGGGGATCTTGACATGGTCCCCTTCGAGAAAATACGGAATTATACCGCGCATGGAGACACAGACGATTAGGCCAGAGTGCCGTTCGGGAATTTGGGTAACGACGTTCACGACTTCATCATGAATTTCTCCGATTCGGCCGATGACACCGGCGTGTTCTCCCGACATTACAAGGATCCTGTCACCTACCTGAACTGAATCCTGGGCATAACGTTTGAGACTTGCGGCGAAGGAAGGAAGGCTGCGAATCGTTGCCGATAGCACGAAGGGTGTGAAGTCCGGACGGGACTGCTCCGAAACGCGAAGAAGGGACAAAGGCAAAAGCTCGAATGCCAGCCCATCCTGGTACAAACACCCTCTAAAACTAAACTTGTCGGGTCCGAGAACTTTGACTCTCCTCTCGCCGTAATGCTGGGTGAGTTCTTCGGCGGTCCATGCTCGTGGAGTTGGACGCCCATCTCTCTGCTGCTTGCCCCCTGGTTGAGGGATTCGAGGAACAAATGCCACAACAGCATAGCACTGGTACATTGGGGTGCTCGATTCGCAGACGTAGCCGATGTCATCACGATATCGTCCAGCTAGACAGTACACCCATTGTCCGCTTTCTATTCGAGAGGGCGAACGGTGACACAAGGAGAATATTCCGACGTACTCTGTCGGCGGTATGAACGTC
>Ga0210392_10001016_pt1 | contig 15244 bp, 12 predicted proteins | sample IncBWC30OmetaG_FD_161057 | JGI IMG/M metagenome (GOLD analysis project Ga0210392, IMG submission 161057) | Forest soil microbial communities from Barre Woods Harvard Forest LTER site, Petersham, Massachusetts, United States - Inc-BW-C-30-O ...
CGCCTAAACCGCGGCTTGTTCGGCCGTCCCCGGCACGCCGCCGGTATCGTTCAGCCACCGGTTCAAGGCCTCCTGCAACTGCTCCCGATCGATCGGTTTTGACAGGTAGTCATCCATGCCCGCCGCGCGGCATTCGTTGTCGGCGCCTTTCATGGCGTGCGCCGTGAGCGCGATGATGGGGATATGCTTGCCGCCGGATTCCTGCTCGCGGATCTTGCGCGTGGTTTCATAGCCATCCATGACCGGCATTTGACAATCCATCAGGATCAGATGATATCGGCCGCTCTGCCACGCGTCGAATGCAGCCTGACCGTCCGCTGCCACATCGACTCGATAGCCCAACTTTTCCAAAATTCGGCAGGCGACTTTTTGGTTGACCGGATTATCCTCGGCCAACAGGATGTGTTGCGTTTCGCGCATGCGCTGTGAGCGCAGCGCATGCCGGGTCACAATGGGCTGCGTCGACGTCCGCCAGCCTTCGGCTTGCGTGCCGAGCACCATCGTGAGGCAATCGGTGAGGTCGCGATGCGTCACCGGCTTCAATAGATATCCTGCGAAACCAAGCTCGGAAAACAGCCGCCCATCGCCGCGCTGACCCGAAGAGGTAAGCAGAACCAGGCGCGCGCCGCGCAATGTGTGCTCTCCGAGGATGGTTTTGCCGAGCGTAGCGCCGTCGCAACCCGGCATTTGATGGTCGAGCAACGCGACCTCGAACGCCCGTCCGGCCGCCGCGGCGTGTCTCATCAGGCTCAACGCTTCATCAGCGGAACCGGCGCATACCGCGTCCATGCCGCATAACGACAGCTGGCCCATCAGTACTTTTCGATTCGTCGCGTTGTCATCGACGATGATGATCCGCTGGCCACGCAGCGCGATTGGCGGCGCGGGCCGCGACTTGGTCGTATCGTACGCAACACCCAAACGCGCCGTGAACCAAAACGTGGAGCCTGCGCCCTCCTCGCTCGAGACGCCGACTTCACCACCCATCAGCGCCACCAGGCGTTTGACGATGGATAAACCCAATCCCGTGCCGCCGAAGCGGCGTGTGGTCGAGGAATCGACCTGGGTGAATGCCGTGAACAGGGCATTGACGCGGCCGGCGGGAATTCCTATACCGGTATCGCGAACCTCGCAACGCACCATCACGCCGCGCTCATCTTTGTGGGCGACCTTGCACTCGATTGAGACCTCGCCCTTCTGCGTAAACTTGACCGCGTTGCCGCCCAAATTCAAAAGGATTTGGCGCAGGCGGCCCGCATCGCCGCGAACTCGGTCGGGCAGGCCCGGGTCGAGCAATGCGATGACCTCGAGTCCTTTCGCATGCGCCTGTATCGACAGCAATCTCGCGACGTCCTCGACGGTGTCGCGCACATCCATATCAAGCACTTCGAGATCGAGTTTGCCGGCCTCCACTTTGGAAAAATCCAGGATGTCGTTGATCACGGTGAGCAGCGCAGACGCGCTGTCGCGCACCGTCTCGGCGTAGTCCAATTGCATCGGATTGAGGGGCGTTTCAAGCAACAATTCAATCATGCCGATGACGCCGTTCATCGGTGTGCGGATCTCATGGCTCATGTTGGCAAGGAATTGGCTCTTGGCCTTGTTGGCCGCGGCGGCGGTCTCCGTCGCTTCGAGCAGCGCCAAGGCATACTGCTGGCGCTGGTTGATGTCTCGCTGTGACCCGGAGACCGTCAACGGAGTGCCGGCGGAGTCGCGTTCCAGAGCACCGCGAACCCGATACCAGCGCGATTCTCCGGCCCGGCTCGTGGCGCGCACTTCCACGTCCACGAGCACGTCTTCTCGAATGCAGCGCTCGATGGCGTCGCGCAAGCGTTGGACATCTTCCACGTGGATGATATCGAAGAATTTTTGCTGAGCTCCCAGAAACTCCTGCTGATCGAAGCCGAACATTTCGCCAAAGCGCGGCGAGACCCACATCTCTCGCGTCGGCACATCGAGTTCCCAAAGGCCATCATTGGCGCCTCGTGTCGCGCGCTTCAGCCGCGCATCTGCAGCATGCAATTGTTCTTCGGCGGCTTTTCGGTCCGCCTCGCGCTTGAAGTTATCGAGTGCGAAGACGATGTTGCGCCCCATATGCATCAGCAGCTGCACGGTCTCTTCGTCAAATGCCTGTTTTTCAGCGGAGTGAAGCAACAGAACGGCGCTGCTGCGGCCGTTTTGAATGAGCGGCAACGCGGCGCAGGAAGCGATGCCCGCCTCCCTCGCCGCTTGGTGCCAAAGCGCGGTGCGCGTATCGCCTAGGAAATCGTTGCTGATACAGGGCGCCTGCGTGCGATAGGCGGTGCCGATCAACCCTCGCCCCTCGGGAGTCGAGCCGTCGATCGACAAATGCACATCGCGCAGCTTCTCCGCGCCGGCGCCGGCCACCGCGACAATCTGCGCGTCCCCCGAGGGTTCGCGCGGCACGCATATGCTGGCGGCATGCAGCCGCCCGCCATGCACCGCCGCCTCGCATACCCGTTGATACAGGTCTTGCGGCGAGGCCGCGCGCATGATGGCTTCGTTGGTGTCGCTCAACGCGGCGAACATGCGCGCGAAGCGCTGCGTCGCGAGCTCCGCAAGCTTCCGGTCCGTCACGTCCCGCGAGATTGTCACGATGACCCAACGGCCGTCGACATGTACGGCTTGACGATTCAATTCCACGAAGGTTTCTCGACCGTCCTTGAGACGGCCGATGGACTCGCTGCGGATGCCCCGCGGGCTCGCGGCAATCGCCTCGTCGTACTTGCGGATCAACTCTTCGCGGCTTTCCTTGAGCAAGTCCAAGGGTCCCATCTTCATCAGCTCTGCGTGGGAGTAGCCGGTACGGCTGGAGGCGGTGGCGGTAGCGTCCACGAACGTTAACGATTCGCGGTCGACCATGTAAATTGAATCCACGCACGAATCCACGACGGCGCGAAAGCGCTGCAGCTCCGCAAGTGTTTGTTCGGGCAAAACCGGTCCCTGATCGCCGCTGCCGACTTGCGGTGCATCGATCTTGCTGTTGCCGAGACGCGGGAATCTGAACATGAATTGCATTGCACCAGCGGTATAGGGGGAATTCTGTGCGGCGCCCACCAAATTTACATAAGAAAGCCCAAAGTGCACGCACGAAAGGCCGAAATCGTGAATCCTGCAGCCAGGAAGCCTAGTCTCGGATCTGGCCGCTGCCCCGCACAACGTACTTGTAGCTGGTCAATTGCTCCACGCCGACCGGACCGCGAGCGTGAAACTTGTCCGTACTGATGCCGATTTCGGCGCCCATGCCAAACTCGGCGCCATCGGCAAACTGCGTGGACGCGTTGTGCAGCACGATGGCGCTATCGACCTCGTTAAGAAATTGCTCCGCCGCGGCCGAGTTATCCGTGACGATGCACTCGGTGTGCTGCGATCCGTACTGCGCGATGTGGGCGATCGCAGCAAAGACGTCATCGACGACGCGCACGGCGATGATGGCGTCAAGATATTCCGAATACCAGTCCTGCTCGGTCGCGGGTTTCACTCGCCGATCCACCCGGGTTGTGGCTTCATCGCCGCGCACTTCGCAGCCGGCGTCGAGCAGTGTGCTCACCAGAGGTGCCAAGTGAGTCGGCGCGCAGGCCCGATCGATGAGCAGGGTTTCCGCCGATCCGCAAACGCCGGTGCGGCGCATCTTGGCATTCACGACGATGCGCTTCGCCATCTCAAGATTTGCACCGCGGTCAATATAGACATGGCACACCCCCTCGAGGTGCCCGATCACCGGCACCCGTGCGTCCTTTTGTACACGCGAAATCAAGCTTTTTCCGCCGCGCGGCACGATGACATCGATGTTGTCCGCCATGTCGGCCAGCATGTGCCCGACTGCCGCGCGATCGGTGGTCGGCACCAATTGAATGCAGGTCGACGGCAAGCCGGCGGCGCTTAAGCCTTCCTGCAAGCAGGCGTGGATTGCTGCGCTGGATCGCGCGCTCTCCGAACCGCCCCGTAGGATCACGGCATTGCCGGACTTTAGGCACAGTGCGCCCGCATCGGCGGTCACATTGGGCCGGCTTTCATAAATAATGCCGATCACACCCAGCGGCACGCACACCCGCTGAATCAGCATCCCATTGGGCCGCGACCACTCCGCCAGTCGAACGCCGATGGGGTCGCGGACCTCAGCAATGCTCTCAAGCCCGCGAGCCATCGCCTCGACACGCGAGTCGTCCAGGTGCAAGCGATCGAGCAGGGCCCCCGACAATCCGGAGCCCGCCTCGCGCACATCGCCTTCATTGGCCGCCAGTATCGTCGAACGGGCGCTGCGCAGCGCGGCGCCCGCTGCCCGCAAAGCACGATTCTTTTGAGCCGTGGAAGCGAACGCCAGCTGCTGCGCGGCGGCGCGCGCGGCCCGGCCAATGCTCTGCATCAGATCGGCAACGCTGTTCACAGGATTCTCAGCAATACCAGGTCATCGCGGTGCACTATTTCGTCGCGCCCGCGAAATCCGAGCACCTTTTCAATGTCCGCGGACTTGCGGCCGATGATGCGCGCCGCATCGACGTCCGAATACGCGCAAATTCCCCGTCCGATCTCGGCGCCGTCGGGGCCGATGATACTGACGGTATCGCCGCGCTCGAAACGCCCGACCGCCCGGGTAACGCCGGCGGGGAGCAGGCTTTTGCCGAGCATCAATGCACGAACCGCGCCATCGTCGACCGATATGGCGCCCGCCGGCTTCAAAGTGCCGGCAATCCATTGTTTGCGTGTCGCCACCGGTGTCGAGGAAGGCACAAACCACGTGCAGCGTGCGCCTTCCTCGATGCGCTGTAGGGGGTGCTCGACGGCCCCCAGGGAGATGCATAAATGACAGCCCGCGCCGATGGCTATTTTGGCCGCGGCTATTTTAGTCTGCATGCCGCCGGAGCCCATATCGCTGCCTGTGCCGCCGGCCATCGCCTCGATGGCCGGCGTGATCTCCAGTACACGGGCGATGAATTGTGCGTCGGGGTCCTCGCTGGGGTTCGCGGTGTACAGGCCGTCGATGTCCGACAGCAGCACCAAGCAATCGGCGCCGACCATCTGCGCCACTCGAGCCGCCAGCCGGTCGTTATCGCCGTAGCGGATCTCTGCCGTTGCCACCGTATCGTTCTCATTGATGACCGGCACCGCGCCGAGCGCCAGCAGCGTGTTCAGGGTGCCGCGGGCGTTCAAGTAGCGGCGGCGCTGCTCGGTATCGCCCAAGGTCAAGAGGATTTGCGCCACGGTAATTTCGTGCGTATCCAGCAGTTCTTTATACGCGTGGGCGAGCCGGATTTGTCCCACGGCCGCCGCCGCCTGGCTTTCCTCGAGTTTGAGCTTCGCATTGCCTAAATTCAGGTGCCGCCTCCCGAGCGCGATCGCGCCCGAGGACACCAAGATGACCTCTTGGCCGCGCTTGCGGCAGGCTGCCACATCAGCCGTGAAACTCTCGAGCCAGGACCGATTCAGACGCCCCTTATCGCTGTCCACCAACAGGGTCGAGCCGACTTTGACGACGATTCGCTTTGCATCGGTGAAGCGACGAGCGGCGAGTTTCCGGTCTGCAATGGTCATGAGATCACGATATTGCCATTTACTTAGCGGAGGGGCCTCACCTAATATTCGTCAGGCTATTCCAGCGCACCAGTTTCAAAGAAGGACGAACCGTGGGTAGAGAGTACGAACCGACAGTCGGGCAGTGGTATGACGACTTGGAAAACGACGAGACCTTTCAGGTTCTCAAAGTGGATGAGGACAAGGAAACCGTTGAGATTCAACACCTCGACGGCGATACCGAAGAGCTGGACGTCGACGAATGGGCGGAGCTGGATCTGGAATTGACCGAAGAGCCGGAAGGGTGGTCAGGCTCAAAGGCGGAGAAGGACGCGGAAGACGAAGAAGAGGAGGAAGACTGGGACGAAGATGAAGACGATGAGGATGACGACGATGATTTAGACGAGGATGAAGAGGACCGCGAGGAGTACTAGCGGCCTAAACGCGTTCCAGCCAGCCATGCCGGTCCGGCTCCTCGCCCTGTTGTACCGCGATTAATTTCGCGCGCAGTGCCTGGGTGACCGGACCCTTGCCGCCGGCGACTTTGTGTTCGATGCCGGCGTAAATCAATGTGCCCACACCGGTGAGCACGGCGGCGGTGCCTGACAGCGCCGCTTCGCCGGTGCGTACCCAGTCGAGCATTTCCAGGACATCGAATTTGCGCTCCGACACGGTGTACCCCATATCGCGTCCCAGCGTCAGCAGGGAATCGCGCGTGACGCCGTGCAGAAATGTGGAGTCCAGGCTGCGCGTGAGCAGCTCGCCCTCGCGGATCAGGAAGAAATTCGCAGCACCGGTCTCTTGCACTTGGCCGTCCGGGCAGAACAGGACTTGATCCGCTTGATAGGCCGAGCGCGCGTTCATGATGGGCGCGAGCGCCGCGGCATAGTTGCCGCCGGTCTTCACCGAACCCATGTGCTGCGCCGAACGCGTGTTCTGATCGTCGACGAGGATTCTCAGCAGTTTTGCGCCGCCCGCGAAGTAATCCCACACGGGGCTCGCGAGCACGACCAACATCGCCTCGGTGGTCGGTGTGGTGGCCGCACCGATATTTGCCGTGGTGCCAAAAATAATGGGACGCAGGTACAGCGCACCCGGCGCTTCCGGCACCGCGTCGCGGCAGCGATTGATCACGGCGCGCACCATGTCGGCCACTTGCGCCGCATCGGGCTCTGGTAAAACCAGCTGGCGCGTGCTCTGCTGAAATCGCTGAATGTGCCGATCCATACGGAATATGTGCACGGATCCGTCGGCGCGGCGAAATGCTTTAAACCCTTCGAAACAGGTGCTGGCGTAGTGCAGCATGTGCGCAGCGGGACTGATTTCGATCGGTCCCACAGGCTTGATTTCGCTCCGGCTCCATTTGCCGTCGCGATGGATGGCCACCGCCATATGCGAGGTAAGCAAGGTGCCGAACGCGGGTCGCTGAGGTTGGGACGTCATGAGGATTTCACCGTAGGAATAAAAATCGTCGCGGGATGCTCGAGTCGCTCTTTCAATGCCTGGATCATCGCAGCCGCATCATAACCGTCCACGAAGCGATGATCGAATGAGGACGACAAGTTCATGACTCGCCGCACCACCACCGCGCCTTGAACGACGACCGGCCGCTCAACCGCTTTGTTGAGCCCGATGATCGCCACCTCCGGCGCATTGATGATGGGCGTGGATGCGATGCCGCCGAGTTTGCCCAGGCTCGTGACCGTAATCGTGGATCCGACCAACTCCTCACGCGTGGCCTTGTTGCTGCGTGCGCGTTCGGCAAGGCGGCGGATTTCCGCGGCCATCTCCCACAGGCCGCGCGACTGCGCATTGCGCACGACGGGAACTTTCAAGCCGTCCGGAGTCTGCGTGGCAATTCCCACGTGCATGGCGCGATGGCGCACCAACACGCCGCGCGCCGCGTCGTACAAAACGTTGCATTGCGGAAATGATTCGAGCACCCGCGTCAGCGCCATCACCACCAGCGGCAGATAGCTCAAGGAGCCTGCGTCTTTTGGCCGCGAGTGGTTCAGGTGTTCACGCAGCGATTCGAGCTCGGTCACGTCGACCTCTTCGACGTAGGCGAAGTGCGGAATCGTGCGCTTCGCCTCGCTCATGCGTTCGGCTATGAGGCGACGCAGGCCGATGACTTTGATTTCGGTCGTGTCAGCCTCGTCCGCCGTGTTCGCGTCGGCGGCACGCGGCGCGGCGCCTTGCAGATCAGCGCGCAAAATTCGCCCTCCGGGACCTGAACCTGCCACGGTGGCGAGGTCGATCCCGGCTTCGCGGGCCAGGCGCCGATTCGCCGGCGATGTCATCACACGGCCCTTGGCCGCTGCAGGCGTGGCGACCGCTGCAGGCGTGGCGGCCGGCGCGGGCGGCGCGGCCGGCGCAACGGTTTGCGCTGGGGCGCTCACCGCCTTGGATGGCGCGGGCGTTGCAGCGGGGACGGGCGCCGCTGCGGGCGCGGCTACCGCCGCACCGTCGCTCAATTCGAACACGATCAACGGCGAACCTACGGCGACCTTGTCGCCGGGGGCTCCCGTCACCGACACCACGCGGCCGCTCACAGGAGCCGGCACTTCGACGGCCGCCTTGTCGGTCATGACCTCGACGATGAGTTGATCTTCGGTGACGACCTCGCCGGGCTTGGTGTGCCAGGCGACGATTTCCGCATCAACCGTCCCTTCGCCCAAGTCCGGCATCTTGAATGTGAACTGGCTCATGCAGGTTCCATGACAGCCTTGAGCGCTGCCTTGACTCGCGCCTGGCCCGGAAAGTACTCCCACTCAAACGCATGCGGATAGGGCGTATCCCAGCCGGTAACGCGCTGGATCGGCGCCTCCAGGGCCCAGAAGCACTCTTCTTGAACGGTTGACAGAATTTCGGCGCCGAATCCCGAGAAGCGGGTGGCCTCGTGCGCGACCACGCATCGGCCGGTCTTTTTGACCGATGTGCAAATGGTGTCCACATCCAACGGCACCAGCGAGCGAATATCGATGATCTCGGCGTCCACATTCAGCGCCGCCGCCGCGGCAACCGCGACATGCACCATGGTGCCGTACGTGATAATGGTAACCGCCGCGCCGGCGCGCACGATGTCCGCCTTGCCCAAGGGCACTTTGAAATAGCCTTCGTCGACCTGACCCTTCGGGTGCGTGCTCCACGGCACCGCCGGCTTGTTGGGATCGCCGTCGAATGGACCGTTGTACAGACGCTTGGGCTCGAAGAACACGACCGGATCATCATCCTCGATGCAGGTGATCAACAGGCCTTTGGCGTCGAAGGGATTGGAGGGCATGACGACCTTAATGCCGCTGACATGCGTGAATATACTCTCGGGACTCTGCGAATGCGTCTGGCCGCCGCGAATGCCGCCGCCGCAGGGCGTGCGGATGGTGACCGGCGCGAAGAAATCGCCGGCACTGCGATAGCGGATGCGCGCCAGCTCGCTGACGATCTGATCGAACCCGGGATAGATGTAATCGGCGAACTGAATTTCGGCCACCGGCCGCAACCCATTTACGCTCATGCCGAGGGCGGTGGCCACAATGCCGCCTTCGGCAATCGGCGTATCGATCACGCGGTGCTCGCCGTACTTGCGCTGCAGCCCTTCCGTGGCACGAAACACGCCGCCGAAATACCCGATGTCCTCGCCCATCAGCACGACCGATTGATCTTTGCCCAGCATGATGTCCATGGCGGAGTTCAAGGCCTGGATCATGTTCATATTGGCCATATCAGGAATTCCGTTCCTTGCGCATCAAGGCCTGTTGCCGCTGCAGATTCTGCGGCATTTCCTTGAATACATCCTCGAACATCAGGTCGGCGTCGAGCCTCGGACCTTCGGTCATGGTGCCGAAGCTGACGGCCTCCTTCCAGCTCGCCGCGACCAGCCCTTCGAGCTCGGCGGCCAAGGCCTGGTGCCGCGCCTCGGACCACTCGCCGATTTTGATCAAGTGCGCCTTCAATCGCAGGATGGGATCGCCCAAGGGCCAGTGTTCCGCATCGTCCTTGGCGCGGTAGCGCGCCGGATCATCACTCGTGGAGTGCGCGGCGCCTCGATACGTCACGAGTTCAATCAGCGTCGGACCGCCGCCCGTGCGCGCGCGCTCCGCGACCCACTGCGTTACCGCATACACGGCGAGAAAATCATTGCCGTCGACGCGTATGCCGGCCATGCCGTAACCGGGCCCGCGGGCCGCGAAGGAACGCTGCTCACCGCCGGCATAGCCCTGGAAGGTGGAGATGGCCCACTGATTGTTGACCACATTGAGAATCACGGGCGCTTGATACACGGAAGCGAACAACAAGGCATGGTGAAAGTCAGCCTCGGCGCTGCTGCCCTCGCCGATCCAGGTCGCGGCCAAATTGTCTTCGCCCTTGATGGCCGCCGCCATGGCCCAGCCTACCGCCTGGGGAAACTGCGTCGCGAGGTTGCCGGAAATGGAGAAAAGATTGTTGGCCCGCGAGTGATACATGACGGGCAGCTGTCGGCCCTTGCACATGTCCTTGGTGTTCGACAACAACTGACACATCAGATCGACCAACGGAATGCCGCGCACGACCTGCAAACCCTGGTTGCGGTACCCCGGGAACAGCATGTCGCTGGGACGCAGTGCCATGCCTTGCGCGACCGACACGGCTTCCTCTCCCAGCGAGCGAATGTAAAAAGAGATCTTGCCGCCGCGCTGCATGCGCTGCATGCGATCATCGTAAGTGCGCGTCAGCAGCATGTGCCGCAGGCCCACCTGCAGGTCGCCCGCGTCAAGATGCGGATGCCAGGGACCGACGGCATTGCCGTTGTCATCCAGCACGCGCACCAGCTCAACCGACAGAGACATCATGTCTCGCGCACGTGCGTTGACCTCAGGCCTCGGCACCGCGCCGGCCGGAGAGATCTGCACATAGCTGAAATCGGGTTTTTCGCCGGGGCGTGCGGGCACGCGGGGCAAATGCAGGCGCGATTTTTTGCTCATCCCGCTAATTTACGTCCCCAAGCCGATCGATGTTGCAATCATTAGGGCTCAGCCTAATAATCCGGTATATTCATTCCGAACATAGGTATGTTGTGGAACAAATTAACCGACCTGCCATTGATCGACTGGATTTGCGCCTTCTCGACATTCTACAGCGGCAAGGCGCGCTGTCGGTTGCCGAAGTCGCCGCACAAACCAAGCTATCGACCACAACCTGTTGGCGGCGCATCCAACAACTCGAGCAGAACGGCGTCATCAAGGCACGCGTCGCGCTGCTCGATCGAAACGCGCTCGGACTGGATGTCACTATTTTTGCGCACATCAAGCTTGCCACCACGGGCCGCGACGCACTCGCCGAATTCGAAGCGGCGATTCGCGATCGCGCCGAAGTGCTCGAATGCTACACGCTCACCGGAGAATGGGACTTTCTCTTGAAGATCGTCACCAAGAACATCAAGGCCTATGAAGCCTTCTACCTCGATTACCTGTCGCGCATCCCCTGCGTCCGGTCGGTCAATTCATCGGTCGCGGTCACAGTGATCAAAGAATCGACCGCGCTGCCATTGGGAATTTAGCCGCGTCACGGCAGAAGTATGGTCGACCCGGTGGTGCGCCTGGCTTCGAGATCGCGGTGCGCCTGCGCCGCATCGCGCAAGCTTAGGCGCTGTCCGATGTTGGCCTTCACCACCCCTGAGGCCACCTTCGCGAACAAGTCAGCGGCGCGCATCTGCAGTTCATCGCCGGTCTTGATGTAGTCGAACAGCGTCGGCCGGGTCGCATACAGCGAACCACCGGCCACGAGATCGGAGAATTTAAAGTCGGTGATCGGACCCGAGGACTGCCCAAAGCAGACGAACAGCCCGCGCCTGCGCAAACATTTCAACGATCCGCGCCAGGTATCGTTGGCCACCGAATCGTACACGACGTCGCAGCCCTTGCCGCCGGTGATGTCCTTCACGCGCTCGGCGAAGTCCTCGGCGCGGTAATCGATGACATGCGAGTAACCGCCGGCCTTGGTAACAGCGATTTTGTCCGCCGAGCCCACTGTGCCGATGGCGGTCGCGCCCAGGGATTTCAGCCATTGGCCCATCAACAATCCGACCCCGCCGGCAGCCGCATGGACCAGCACGACGTCGCCCGCCTTGACGATGTAGCAGGAATTCAAGAGAAACTGTGTGGTCAGGCCCTTCAGCATCATGGACGCCGCCACGTCAAAGGCGATTGCGTCCGGCAGTCTCACCAGCCGCTCGGCCGGCACCACACGCCGCGTGCGATACGCGCCGATGGGCAGCGTATAGGCCACACGATCACCGACTTTGAACGCCGCTCCCTCGCCGACCGCATCGACGACTCCGGCCGCCTCGCCGCCCGGAATCAGCGGCGTCATCGGCCAGGGGTAATGGCCTTTACGATAGTAGGTGTCGATGAAATTGACCCCGATGGCATGCTGCACGACGCGCACCTCCCCGGCCGCCGGTGCCGCCGTCGTAAGCTCGCTCCATTCCAGCGCCTCGGGGCCGCCCGCCGTTCGCACGATGATGCCAAAGTCTGCCGTTTCTTTCGTCATGATCTACCTCGCCAACGTGCCGGCATAGCGGCGGATGCGCAGCATCGCTTCGCGTAAAGTGGCCTCGTCCGTGGCGAAGCACAGCCTCACGAACCCGCGCGTCTCTTCGCCGAAGGCGCCGCCGTCGAGCACCGAAACGCGCTCCGATTCAAAAAGCCCACTCATGAAATCGTAGCCTGAAAGACCGGTGGCGCGCACGTCGATCAACGTGAACATGCCGGCGTCCGGAACACAGCAGCGCAGTCCGGGCACGCCTTCCAGTCCCTTGAGCAGCATGTCGCGGCGCGCCGTGCACAGCTCGCGAACCCGCAGTTCCGGCGCGTTGGATCCCTGCAATGCGGTGAGCGCCGCCTCTTGAATGAAGCCCGGCAGGCCGAACAGCATGCACATGGAAAGAGATTCCGCGTGCTTCACCAAATCTTTCGGCCCCACCAGCCATCCGGCCCGCAATCCCGGCAGCGAATGCGATTTGGACAGACTGCTGATGGTCACGACTTGCTCAGGCATGGCGGCCGCAAGACCGGGCACGCGCCCGTCGGGCGCGAGACCCGCGTACACCTCGTCCGCCACGATCCACAGCGAATGCCGGCGCGCGAGGGTACCGATGACGGCCAACTCCTTCTCGTTCAATATCACACCGCTCGGATTGTTCGGCGTGGCGAAAAACAGCGCGCGGGTCTGCGGCGTGATCGCCGCCTCGAGCTGGTTCAAGTCGGGGCGAAATCCGCCCGACGCCGGTGCCGGCACGCGCACCAGCCGCGCACCCGAAGCTCGAATCGTCGCGGGATAACTCGGATACAAGGGCTCGAGCGCCAGCACCTCATCGCCGGGTCCGGCCACGCACAGCGACGCCGCGAACAGCGAGTTCTGCGCACCCGAAAGAAAAATCGCGTTGTCCGCAACAACCGCCTGGCCGGTGCGCCGCGTATGCGCCCGCGCGATCGCCTCGCGCAAACTCAAGCGGCCGGCCGCAGGCGTATAGCGGATGTCGCCGGCGCGCAAGGTTTCGATCGCCCGCTCGAGCACCGGCGCCGGCGTCTCCAGATCCGGGTCCCCGATGCTCAGCACGATCACGTCCTCGCCGCGCAACTGCGCTTCGCGAGCTTGGTAGTGGATGGTCCACGCCGCCACGCTCTCGCCCTTGACCCGATCCACCAGCGGCGAAAATTTCATCGGTTTGATTCTCTTCCCTTGCCACGCACGCCGCGCGCTTGTCATACTTTACAATGGCATTCACAGTTGAACACTCTCTTCGCTGCCGCAAGGACTTCCCGGCACTCGCGCGCACCCCTCAAGGTTTGAATCTGGCGTATCTGGATGGGCCCGGCGGCAGCCAGGTCCCGCGTGTCGTGATCGACACCATGGGCGATTTCTACGCCACCTGCAACGTGAACACGCACGGCAGGTTTTTCCCTTCGCAGGAAGTCGATCGTCGAATGGACCTTGCGCGCGCGCGTGTGGCGGATTTTCTCGGCGCCGAGACTCCCGCTTGCATCTCGTTCGGCCAGAACATGACCACGCTCAACTATTCCTTGAGCGGCGCAATCGCCCGTACCTTGAAGAAGGGCGATGAAATCCTGATTACGCAGCTCGACCACGAGGCCAATCGCGGCCCCTGGCTGCGCTTGCAGGAACACGGCATTGCGATCCAAGAAGTGCGTTTACTCCCATCGGGGCAGCTGGATTTGGAGGATATGGCCGCCAAGATTACGTGGCGCACCAAGGTGTTTGCCGCGGGGGCGTCGTCCAATGCGCTCGGCACCGTCAATGACATCGCACTCGCGCGCCGGCTCACGCAGGCTGTGGGGGCTCTGCTGGTGGTGGACGCCGTGCACTATGCACCGCATTTTCCCCTGGACGTCAAAGCCTTGGGGCCGGATTTCCTGCTCTGTTCGGGCTACAAGTTTTACGGACCGCATGTCGGTGTGCTGTATTCGCGGCCCGGAGCACTCGATCGATTGCCGACGGATCGCCTGAGCGTTCAGGATCCTGCAGCCCCCTTTCGCATCGAAACCGGCACGCTGAATCATGCCGCCATCGACGGTTTACGCGCCGCGGTGGAATACCTTGCAAGCTGGGGCAGCGGTGCGACTGTTCGAGAGCGCGTGATCGATGCCATGTCCGGCATTGCCGCTTATGAGCACGGGCTCGCCCAGTTCTATCACGACGCCGTTCGCAAACTTCGCGGCGTGCGGGTATGGGGGCCGGACTTCAGCTCACCGGCACGAGCGCCCACAGTGTCGATCACGCTGGACAAAACCACCGCGGGAGACGCGGCGGCGGCGCTCGGCAAAGAAGGCATCTGCGTCTGGGACGGGCACTTCTACGCGGCACGCGCCGTGGAAGTGCTGGGACTCACCGATCGCGGCGGCCTGCTGCGCACCGGCGTGTCGATGTACAGCGCGCGCGAGGATCTCGAGCGCCTGTTGGCCGGCATCGCCAAACTGACCTAGTCCTAGTCCTCGGCACCGTGAATTTGACGGGGTTTGGATGGCCTGGGGGATGGGGAGCTTCACGGCATGAAGAGCAGTTGCCGTGAAGCTCCCCGTCCCCTAGGCCGTTCGCGCTCGACCGCTCAACTTCACGTGCAGGAAGACTAGCGCCGAATGGCCACTCGCAACTGGTTCTTCTCGTTGCCTCGAGGCTTTTTACCCTACCTGGCGAACACTGACCAGGTGGTCTGCCAGCCGCTCCGCGTGATCGCGCAGCTCCGCGGCCGCGGTCGCATCCAAATGGTCGGCCCGCAGCATGGGCCCAAGATAGTAGAGGTGTTCGCTGGCGCGGCCCTGTGCATCCACGCAGGCGCCAAAGCGGCCGGTGCGAATTCCCAAACTCAACGCATCCGATGTCACCAAACCCGCCTCGCGAAGTGACATGAGAATCGGGTCCTTGGATCGCTCGATGGCATAGTTGGGTCCGGTTGCATTCACGACCAGGTCCACGGTCAGCGATGCCGTGGTGCCGCTCCCCCGGGGGCACCACGACACCTGCAACTGTTGATCGCGGGCCATGACGCGCTGAATGCGCCCCGCCATGATGCGCAGTTTGCCGCTGCGGCGAAGAGTCTCGATGCGCGCCATCAATTGCGGCGGTAGCCGGTGGCGGTATATGTCCCAGTGCACGTGCAGGTGCCGCACGAAGCGCCGGCGCTCGACTTCGGGTAGCTGCCGCCATAGTGAGGGCG
>Ga0210392_10001018_pt1 | contig 15215 bp, 21 predicted proteins | sample IncBWC30OmetaG_FD_161057 | JGI IMG/M metagenome (GOLD analysis project Ga0210392, IMG submission 161057) | Forest soil microbial communities from Barre Woods Harvard Forest LTER site, Petersham, Massachusetts, United States - Inc-BW-C-30-O ...
AAGAGCCCCGCTGCGCCGCCGACGATCAGCGGAATGCCGACCAGGTGCAGCGTACGGTTGGTCGGGTTTTGATGAGTCTCTCGGTAGAAGTCGAGCGCGAGCTGCCAGCGTTCGGCCAGGCTGCCGTGAAACTCTGGGTGCCGACCGCGCCAGTCTTGTTCCAGCTCGCGCACGCCCGCGGCGAACAACGCGAGCGCGCTCCGCTTGAAGCCGAAGCACAGCGCACCCATGCCGCCCACCGCCAGCGAAACGCCGAGCAACGCTGGCTTGGAACGAACCCTCATGCCGCGTTCAGCTTACCTGAACGGCGGCCCGTCGCAATCAGGACGCGCGCGGTCGGCGTCGGCGCGCGTCCCACGCGCCGAGCAGTCCAACCCCTCACCCGGGGTCGCACGAGCGCGCGCCCTCTTCTATGGGTCAAGTGCACCTGTGAGAGCGATTGCTGATCAGGCCAGCATATGAGACAATTTGCCTGATGGAGCGCACCGAGCTGACGTCAGAGCAGTTGGCCTGGGCCGAGCGCGTGGAGCCGTTGTGGCGGCGCGCTCACGCCATTGTCGCACATCGGCCTGACCTCGATGTAAGCGATGTATTCCACGCGCTCCGAAACCTCGAACGGACGCCGACGCAGCGACTGCGCCGTGCTCTCGGCCATGGTCGCGATCGCCCTCACGACGGCTGAACGCCTGCGTACCCCGAAAAGCGTCACCCGACGTCGATTGCCTCGTCTTGCTCGATTCGCGTTCGTCACTGGCAGTGTGGCTGGGCTCAGCTCCCCCGCTCTAGCGCAACCGCGTGCCGACGAGGGCTTGAATCGAGACAGGCAAGTCAAAACAGTCGTCGACTATCAGGCGAGCATGGGTTGTCCGAACCGCGACGCCTTCCTCCGGCAGATCCAGAGGCGGAGCTCGAAGGTACAATTCGTTTCAGACCCGGCCGGGGCTCACGTGCTCATTGTCTCGGTGGAAACGGGCGACAAGGTCGCTACTGGTCGGCTCACTCTCCAGAGCGCGAGCGAGCTCGGGACGCCGCGCGAGGTCTTGGGAGGCAGCTGCAAAGAAGTGGTATCCGCGTTGGCGCTCATCGCCGCGCTAGCCATAGACCCCGAAGCGTCCACCGCCACGCTTGCGCCAGCTCCCGAGCCTGAACCATCGCCGCCAATCGTTGACGAGCAAGGCTCGGCGGCCGTCGGAGCCGCCGTGGCACCACCTGCGTTGGTAGCTCCGCAGGCCCCGGCACGCACTGTCAGTCCTCGTTTCTCGGGCTCTCCAGCTCGCACTCCTGTGCCGAGAGCACAGCGAGCATCGGCCGCGTATCAATTCGCGACGCTGGTCGGCGCGCAAATCGGTTCTTCGCTGTGGCCGGGCCCCAATCCGGTCTATTTCGCAAGCGCTGGGGCCTACGTCGAACAGGAGCTCAGATACCGGGATGGGTGGGCGCCCCGTGTGCGGCTGGGTGTAATCCACGACGAGAGCTTCGAGGTACACCCAGCAGCGGGCGCGGCACGCTTTCGGCGGACGGCGCTGACACTCGATCTGTGCCCGGTCGAGCTTCAAATTTCCAGGCGGCTGGGGCTTCACCCCTGCGCCGGGGCCGAAGGCGGGGTTCTCGGGGCGGAAGGGATCGGCGACGCGTCGGTCACTCACGCTCAGAGCTCGAGCCGAGGCTGGTGGGCACTGCGTCAGCTCCTGAGGTTCAATCTAGCTCTGGGGAATCATTGGTTTTTCGAGCTGGAAGCGGGCCTGCGCGAGGCGCTGCGGCATGACACCTTCGTTTTCCATCAACCCAGCGTCGAGATCGCTCGCGTGCCTGTCTTGGAGCCATTTGTCGCGCTTGGCGGCGCGTATCGCTTTTGAGTGATAAGAACGGAGCGCCGCGGCCAAAGCATCAAGTGAGCGACGCGAGCCCAGCCCTAGACTTGACTGCCAGATCGGCCCAGTCGTCGATCCCCGCATCTCCGCAGGGCGAGGTCGAAGGCGTGTTGGACAGCCGCAAAGTTCACGAGCTGGTCACCGCGCATTTCGACTTCGTTTGGCGCTCGCTACGGCGTCTCGGTGTGCCCGCGGCAACCGTCGACGATGCGGCCCAACAGGTATTTCTGATCGCGAGTCGAAAAATGTTGGATGTTCCGTACGCCGCGCAAAGGAGCTTCCTTTTCGGCGTCGCGCTGCGGGTCGCCGCGGAGGAACGCCGCGCGCGCAAGCGTCGACCGGAAGACGCCACGGGCGACTCTCATCTGAGCATCGAGGATCCCGCGCCCGGGCCCGAGGAGCTCCTAGATCGCGGTCGCGCGCGTAGCATCATCGACAACATTTTGGAGGCGATGCCGCTCGAGATGCGTACCGTTTTCATCCTCTTCGAGGTCGAAGAGCTGAGGATGAGCGAGATCTCTGCATTGCTCGAGCTGCCCCCGGGCACTGTCGCGTCGCGCTTGCGCCGTGCGCGTGAGTTGTTTCAACTGGCCGTTGGGCGTTTGAAGGCGCGCCCTGAATATCGAGTTTCACCATGAAGAACTTGCAAAGAATTGCCGATGCTTACCCAGGTGAGCTCGAGGACATTCTGTTGTCGTCAATGCGCGACGACGCGCCGTCGGCTGAGGCTCGCAAGCGCACGCTTTTGGCTCTCGGGTGCGCTGGTGTCGCCGTTGGAGTTTCGACGACCGCGGCCGCGGCCTCGGGCGCCACGAAAGTCTCCACCTGGCTTGTCGTGGGAAAGTGGTTGAGCATTGGCGTAGTCACCAGTGTTGCGGCGTTGAGCGTCGCGCAAGAAGTGCCCCGGTTGATGGCGCGGCAGAGCGCTACGCCGAGCGCTCGCGGCGCTACCGCTTCCCAGCCGGCGACCAGAAAAATAGCGCGCTCTGCAGCAGCCGCAGTCCCGGCAGAGTCAGGCGCCGTCGCGCCGATCGCCGAGGCACCACTTGACGGCAAGCTCGCCGCTGCGGGCGGTATGCCGAGCTCAGCCCGCAGCGGCACGGCAAGCAGCAATTCGTCCGATTCGCAGCTGACCAAAGAGGTTCAGTCGCTCGACGCGGTGCGCGACACACTATCGAGAGATCCTGAGCGCGCGCTGAAAATGCTAGCCGCCCAACAGCACGAGTTTGCGCACGGTGCGTTGCTGCCCGAAGCTATTTTGCTACGCATCGAGGCACTTTCCGCGAGCGGGCAGCAGGCTGCAGCGCAAGCGTTGGGGCGTGAGTTCCTGGCTGCTTATCCGGGAAGCCCTCACGCAGAAATGGTTCGCGGCATCGTCGCTCGCGAGTCCCGATAGAGTGATCAACTCGCGAGCGACGAGTCAATTATCGATAGCAGGTCGGCAAGTGAGCCTTAGCGCCACTGCCACTAAACGCATCGAAGGAAATTTTCATGAACCGAATCGCATTTCTCCCTTTCAGTCTAGCTCTCTTGTGGACCGCCTGCGGCGGCAGCGCTGTCGACCTCGGGGGGGGTGACAAAACAACCAAGCCCCAAGGGGCAGCCGGCACTCCCGCACCAATCGACCAAGTCAATGGAGACGCGGGAGCTGACGCGGGAACTGTTGGTTTCAACGGAATGGGCGTAGATCCGAGCACTGGCGGCACAACGGGAGCGGGCGGCGCTGGGGCTTCAGCTAGCTCTGACGGCAGTGCGGCAAAGGGCACAGGAGCAGCGGCTGACTCTGACGGCAGCGCGGCAACGGGCGGCACAGGGGCTTCAGCTAGCTCTGACGGCAGCGCGGCAAAGGGCACAGGAGCAGCGGCTGACTCTGACGGCAGTGCGGCAACGGGCGGCACAGGGGCTTCAGCCAGCTCTGACGGCAGTGCGGCAAAAGGCACGGGGGCAGCGGCTAACTCGGACGGCAGCGCGGCAACGGGCGGGAGCGGCACGGCTGCTACGGCCGGGCAATAGAAAAATCCAAACGCCGCCGGACCTTGCCTTCAGGGCACGGCGCGTGGTCCACGAATCAACGGCACCTTTTCGAAGATGAGCGCTCAGCGGGTCACTGCGGCAGCTTGTTCGGAGCTCTCGTACGTGAGCAGCGGAGCGCAGCGAAGACGAAGCCAAAACCAGAAATCGACGGGCGTCGCTGCTGCTTAAGATACCGGCGATGGCCCCGTTACTTTTGTGAGGGGGGCTGGGGTAGATCTAGCTCAGAGTGGCGTAGTCCATTCCGGGGCGCCGTGGTGGCAACCCAGGCGACGTAACTTGCGAGGGTATGGAGAGGTCTATGCCCCGCGTCTGAACACTACGTGTGGAGCACTGAATCATGATTCGATCTCAGATGATTGCCGGAACAGTGTGCTTGTTGTCCCTCTTTGCCGCCGGTGCGGCCCACGCCGATGATTCGCCCACGGCGGGCCACGCGAGCGCAGCTGTGTTGCTCGGTGACGGTTTCAAGGATGGCTATGGGCTCGGGCTCGGCGTCCGTGGCGGTTATACGCTGCCGATGAACGTCTACGTGGGTGGCACGTTTATCTATCACCTGGGGAAAACGACGAGTACGCCGTTTGGTGACGAAAAGGCCAATATTTACTACTTCGGCGTCGAAGGTGGATACGACCTGGCTGCAGGGCCAGTGGTCGTGCGCCCTTACCTCGGTCTCGGCGGTGTCACGGCTGCGGTTTCGCTCGGCGGAGCCAGCGATTCCGAGAGCAAGTTAGCACTCTGGCCGGGCGCGACCGTGCTGTTTCCGATTGGTCACTTGTCCGTCGGCGCCGATGCTCGCTACGTGATCGTCGCTGGCAGCTCATCGACGGACGATGGTAACTCGAGCAGCGAAAACGCCTTCAGCTTGTTCGCAACCGCCGGCTATCAGTTCTGATCTCCCGCCAACCGGGGGCGAATTGCCACTCTGCAATTCGCCCCTTGGCGCTCTCATTTGGTGTCCGGCGGAGGCCTACGCGCAGGCGGCATGCTCGAAAGCGGACTGGCTGGAGGATGGCCGAGCTGGCCCCAACGCCAAATGCGCGGCAGGCCCGCATACAGCAGGCGGTGGTACAGCCCTGAAGGCAGCAGCCGTCTGAGTGCATTGAACAAAAACGCGTCCAGAGTGCCGGAGACCCAAAGCGGCGGGCTCTTCTGCTCGATGACGTCGAGGATCGTCTCGGCTACGTCGCGCGGGGTGTAGAAGGTGAGCGTCATCAGACCCTCGATCAGCTCGTCCATGTTCGCGTAGTGCGCGTGGTACGGGTCGTTCACGTCGAACAACGCGCGCTGCCCTTGCTCGGTGAAGCGCACTTTGCGAAAGCCGTCGGAGTGAATGAAGCCCGGGCGAACGAGCGACACGCTCACGTTGAACGGGCGCATCTCGTACCAGAGCGACTCCGAGGCGCCCTCCAGCGCGAACTTCGACGCGCTGTAAATCGACATGGTCGGCATCGCGGTCATCCCGCCCACGGACGACACGTTGATGATCCGCCCGTAGCGCTGCTCGCGCATGTGCGGCAAAACGAGCTTGATCAGCTCCATCGGTCCGAGGAAATTGGAATCGAGCTGGGCGATGCGCTCGGCCTCGGTCACGTGCTCGGCGACGGCGCGGTAACTGATCCCGGCATTGTTCACCAACACGTCGACACCACCCCAGCGCCGCTCCACCGCGCGAATCGCGGCCTCGCGTTCTTCGTGGATGGTGACGTCCAAGGGCAGTAGCAGGATGCGCTCGCTGGGTAAGATGCCCTGCTCGGCGAAGCGAGCCAGGGACGAGCGGCGCGCGGTCAGCGCCAAACGATGCGGTCCCGCCATGAGCAGCTTGGCGAGCTCGAGCCCAATGCCCGCGCTCGCGCCCGTGACCAAGATGGTCGCGACCTCGCGCCGCTCCTTGCGCCGCCCAAACAAGCGCAGCACGGCTTTGGCGCTGTTGCGCATGCCGCGCAGCAGCGCCACCACCCGACGGAAAGCTCCGCTGTGCGGCAAAATAACCGAGCTGCTGGGCTCCGGAGGTCTAGACGCGAGCACGCAGAATCGTACCACGCTTGTTCTACGCATCGCGGGCAAGGAATAGTTGCCACAGCCCTTGGCGTTACAAGGAGCTTGAAGACACGGTTCGTTCTATGGGTGGGTCGTCGCGGCGCTCGTCGTTTGCGTGCTGCAGGCGACCAGCATGCCGGGTACGTCGTATTCCGGCCCATTGCCGGCTGCGACACCAGCCCTGCTCGGCCTGGACGCCCGCCTTCGCGAGCACGTGACGGTGCTCGCGCGTCGAATCGGCGCGCGCAACGTGGAGCAAACGCGTCACTTGATCGTCGCGCGCGTACCAACTGGCGTTGCAGTCCGGACCGCTTCGAGTATACTCGAGAGTATACTTATGCCGACCAGCGTGCACATCCCAAAGCCCCTGCTCGTCGCGGTCGATCGGCGAGCGCGCGCCTTGAAAATTAGCCGTAATCGCTTGATCGTGCAGGCCTTGCAGCGAGAAGTCACGGCCGGCACAGACTGGTCGCCAGGGTTCTTCGAGCGGTTGGCGTCGCCCGAGCCTGCCGTGCAGGCTCGGGCGGACGAGATGTTGCGCGCCATCCAAGGTCAGCGGCGTTCCAAGAAGCCGGTCCAGTTTTGAAGTACATTTTGGACACGAATGCGGTTTCGGCTCTGATGAAGGGCGAGCCGAAGATACTCGAGCGCTTGAAGCGGGTTGCTCCGGCAGACATCAGCATGCCGCAACCGGTCGTCGCCGAGATTGCGTACGGAATCCAACGTCTCCCTCGCTCGAAACGCCGGGAAGCGCTAAGTGCTCGGTTCGAGTTGCTGAAAACCGAGATTCAGCGAACACTCTGGTCGGACGACGTCAGCGCCGCGTTTGGCGATATCAAATCCGCATTGGAGCGGAAGGGCACGCGGATCGAGGATTTCGACGCTGCTGTCGCCGCTCACGCAGTAGGTTGGGGCGCGGTGCTCGTGACGGCAAACCTAAAGCACATGACGCGCGTGCTGAGCCTCGACATCGAAGACTGGTCGCTCGATGTCGACGAGGCCTAGTGCCGTCGGCAGCGACTCCCCAGCCAGCCCAGTAAGCGGGTTTGCGCTGCTGAGCTTGGGTCTCGCACTGCTGACACGTGGGCGCCGCTGATTCGCGTCGGCGGCGCCCAGCTCGCTTGTCACGCGCTCAGAAGCGCGAGATCTGCTCGACCTTTTTCGGCACCGACGAGTCGCCGGTGACGGCGATGTCGTGCGCGCCCTGCGCTTCGAAGATCTGCTTCGTGCGTTTTTCAGTCTCGCTGTTGTCGGTGTGCACCGCGATCAGGATATTTCCGCTGCGGATCTTGCCTTCGTAGGTTTTGGCTTCGAACTCGGGCATGCCGAGCCCAATCAACCCGCCGGCAATGCCGCCGACGGCCGCGCCCGTCGCCGCACCGCTCAGCGTGGCCATCAGCGGACCGGCTGCGATCAGCGGGCCCACTCCGGGGATCGCCAGCGCGCCGATGCCCGCCAACAAGCCGAGCGTGCCGCCGATGATGCCGCCCAATCCGCCTCCGGCCACTGCACCTTCGGGTGCTTTGGTGTTGTGCTCGTGAGCGAAGTCTTTGCCACCGCGCGTGTCCGGGAAGAGCGCAGAGATGTCGCCAGCGGCGACCCCGCGGTCTTGTAACTGCGCGACGATGCGCTCGGCCTGGATCTGAGTCTCGACGATACCAATGACTGATTTTTTCATGGCCTCACCTTCACTTGTTGATTTCCAACTGACTGTCGACCTGCGCGCCGCCCGCAACGGCGCGAGCTTCCGCTTCGATCGCTGAGCGTTCGGCCTCGGTCTTCACCGGGCCACGCAGAGTCACTCTGCCGTTGATGGTGATGATCTTCACATTCTTGGCCGTGAAAGACAGTGTCTTGTCGCGCATCACGGCTTGCCGGATCTGCTGCGTCGTGGTGCGGTCGGCTTCGCTCGTGCCTTGATCCATGGGCGTGAGCGCGGCGCTGTTTCGGTCGCGCTGATTCATCCGCGAGTTGTCCGCGTCCGCTGAGCGCGGCGTGGGGGAAGCCGCAGCATTGCCGGTCGACGGGTTCACGCCCGAGCTGCCGTCTGCGCCGTTGCCCCAAGTGCCGTTCGAAGCATCTTTGCTGGAAGCCGCGTTGTCGGCGGCTGGGCTCAGGTTTGGCGCCGGCTGCGTGGGGTTGTTGGCGCGTCGCGTGTCGGCGGGCGCGGCCGCTAGCCCGTCGCTCGATGCTGGCGCGAAGTCCGGGCCCTTGTTGGGCACGTTCGAGGCTTGCGCCACGCTGTCCGAAGACGCCGCAGGTGGCGTGTTCGACGCACACGCGGCCGCCACAATCGAGCTGACCAATAAAATTCCGAGCTGCCTCATTTGCTGGTCCTTTTCTGCCTCTCCTTCTGCGCGCGCAGCCACTGCGCCCCGCGCCGATTACATCTCCGAGAGAAGCGAAGCGCAGCTCAGCAATAAGCAGACCACTCGAGCTGACCGCGCATAGCAGCACATTAGGGCCGTTTTTCCGCGGGATTTGCAGCCGTGACGATAATGGCGCGACGCCAATGGGGCGCGTTCGCACGAGCGCGTTCCCGGGGGCAGAGGCATCGGGTCACATCTCAATTGCAGCTCGAGCCTGGCGCGCTGGTTGCAATGCGGCGAGCGAAGGTGGTGTTCATGATTCGACTACAACACGTGCTGCTCGTTACTTATCTCGTCCTCTCGTCGACGGGCTGCTGGGTTCACGCTGAGCCCGAGCACCCCCATCACCACGAAGAGCACCACGGCCACGACGAAGTGATCATCCACGCCGAGGACGGCGATGGGCACCATGACGATCATCACGATCACGACCACCATGACTAGCGAATCGCTGGGTTAAAATGCCCCAAATGGGCGTCGCCAAAATGCACCATGTGACTCTGCATGTGGCTGAGCTCTTACCGCTGTGTGTCCGAAAGCGTCGCTAATGCGTTTGTATTCCGATGCTTCTGTGTCCGAAAGCTTCCCTCGCATCAGCGTAGGAAACATCTGTTAACGTCTGCGCATGGGCTTCAACCGTGCGTTGCGAGTGAGCGCGTCGCTCGTCTTTGCTTGGGCATTCGTTAGTGGTTGCACCGTCAACGCGACCTCGACGACTCAGTGCAACGTCGACGCGGCCGTCAATTGTACGAACAATTCCGTCGGTTATTCATGCCAGGGTGACGTCACGCCGCAGCAGAATGACGTGACCCTCAACTGCGGTGCCGGCGTAACGGAGCCCAATGGCGAGACCGGGTTTTGCTGCGCCGGGCCGACCGACGGCGCCTGTACAATCGATAACAGTGCCGGTTGCACTAATGGTTCAACCGGCTATTCGTGCGCTGGGGCAGAATCACCCACCGACGCCGACCCGACGCAGGCATGCGGAGCGGGCGTGGGCGACAACAACGGCAATACTCTCTATTGCTGCTACACGACGCCGGCCAGTACTAGCTGCGCTCCGGACGCGACGGTGGCGGGCTGCGGTGGCGGTTCGTACGGCTTTTCGTGCACTTCGACCGATACGCCGACGGACGCCAATGCGGCGCTGAATTGCAGCGCGCCACTGACCGAAGACAACGGGGTTTCGCTTTACTGTTGCGTAGGCTTCGCGCCGGGGACGAGTAGTTGTATGCCCGACTCGAGTGTGGTCGGCTGTTCCGGAAGCTCGTTTGGCTTCTCCTGCACGTCCACGGACACGCCGGACCAAACCCAGACCTCGCTCACTTGCAGTGACCCGACGTCGGGTCCCGACAACGAGATGCTCTATTGCTGTTCGAACAATTGACACTCAACACGAGGGTTGGAACATGAAAACTAGGACAATCATCGGTACGTTCGTCGTCGCGGTAGCCTCGGTGGGGCTGTCTGCAACCGCGAACGCTCAGCCGCGGCCAGCCCCGCCGCTCGGCGTTCGCCCGGCCCCGCCAACTGGGGTCGACCAGCGGCAGGACCACGACCACGAGCTCCGCAAGGAAGAGGCCGAGCACAAGGAAGCTCAGCTGCAGCACCAGGAGACCGAAGCTCAAATTCGCGATCGTCTGCTCAAGCAACAAGCGGCGGACCGCGCGCAGCGGCAGGCCGCCAGGAAAGACACGCGAGCTTGGGATGCCGCTCGCGAGCAACGCGCCGCCGAAGCGCGCAACCAAGTCAGCGCTACCTGGGGTAGCATTGCCGAGCGGCCAGAGGCGAAGGCGGAGCTTGCAACGCATGCCGAGCGCATGGCGCAGCTGAATCGCATTCTCGACGTGGCACAGGACAAGGGCGACACGGCATTGGCCGCCAAGACCAACGCCGTCATTCAACGTGAGATTGCCCGCGATGCGCGGATTTTACAGGCTATCCGAGCGAAAGAGGGTGTCCGATGAAAGCGCTGGTCTTGATCTTGGCCACGGGTTTAGTGGCTTTGGGTTGTCAGAAGTCCGAGCCCGCCGCCCCGCCTGCGGCAAGCGCCGCTCCGGCGGTTGCCCCAACTGCCGCCCCGGCGACTTCGGTCGCCGCTGATCCAGCCGTGCCCGCCGTGGACACCACGGTTGCGGTCAACACCGCGGCCCCCGCGGCCCCCGCGGCTGCCGCGAAGGCGGTCCCCACCGAAGCCGACTACGAAGTGCAAGCGCAGTCGACGATCACACCCACGAACGCCGCTCAAGTGCTGGCCGCGATCGATAAGCAAGTCGGCAACTAACACTTGCGGCCCGCACATCGAAGGACATGAGCCCATGATCAAAGCCATTGCTCTGCCGTTGACGCTATTGGTCATCGGCTCTGCCATCTCGGGTTGTTACGTTTCGGCGGAGCCGGTCGCGCCTGCGGGCGAAGGTGAGGTCGTCGTTGCCGATCCGCCTCCGCCCCCACCACTACCGCCCCCAGAACCGGTGCCACCCCCGCCCGCACCGGGCGCAGTGTGGGTGACTGGCGCGCACCGCTGGGACGGGCACCGCTATGTCTACGAGCGCGGTCATTACGACCAACCGCCGCGCGCCAACGCTCGCTACGTGCAAGGCCATTGGGAAGCGCGCGGCAGGGGCAAGGTCTGGGTCAACGGGCACTGGGGCTGAGCTGCGTCTCAGCGCTGGGCGGAACGGCGAAGCGGAGCCGAGTGCGTTTTTGCGCGCGCTCGGAATGTAAAACTTTTACATAGAAGGCCCCGATGCGAAGGCACGATGCGGGCCCCCCCGTGACCGGACTCTTAAGGGGCGCCGGCAGGACACACGCCCGCCAAGTTCTGCGTTTTGGCGAGGCTTTCGCGAGCACCGCAGCGGAGCGTACCGCCTGTACGACGCCCTTCACGAGTGGCGCACGCCAACCGGAGCGCAGCGAAAACGACGCGCTTCGTGATACCCGAAGGGGTAAAGCCAAAACCAGAAATCGGCGGGCGTCGCTGCTGCTTGAGATACCGGTGATGGCCCCCCCCCACGCGATTTAGCCGTCCACGCACCCTAAACTCTGTCGGGCAGGCGTGGCCGCAGCGAAGACACTGGCGCGGCCCGTTGCCCACTGTCGGCCATTACGGAAAGCGCGCCCTTTTCAGCTTGGCCCCCCAACCCGACCCAACCAAGTCCTGCTGCGATTTGACGCCCGCTCCCGGTCCCTCTCCCCAATGGCCGCTCCCGGTCCCTAGCTGGCCGCTGCCTTCGCTCATTCACCGGGCCCTTCACCAATCAAGGCCTCGCTACACTGGCTAGATACCGCTAGCCGCGGGCGCTGGCGTGGACCCGCCGCGCGCTTCGCGGCATTGTACGCGGCATCGTGGCGCGCAAACCGGTAGGCAAGGTCCTTAGGCAGGCGCCGACCGTTCCCGGGCAGCTTCCGGAGACGGCGTCGTGGCGCTTGCAGCCGCCGACTATTTTCTCGTACCTCGACGCGGTCGCGCACCACGGCTCGATTCGTAAGGCAGCAGAGGCGCTTCACATTGCATCGTCCGCGCTCAATCGGCGCGTGCTGGATCTCGAGGCAGAGGTGGGCTCGCCGTTGTTCGAACGGCTGCCACGCGGTGTGCGCGCGACTGCCGCGGGTGAGCTGCTGCTCGCCTACGTGCGCCGCTCACTGAAGGAGCTGCGTTTGGTCGAAGCGCAGATCGACGGACTGCGCGGCTTGGTGCATGGCTTCGTGCGCATCGCGGTGGCCGAATCCGTCACGGGCCGCATGCTGCCCGATGCCATCGCCGAATACCACGGACGGCATCCGGGCGTCGGCTTCTCGGTGCGCGTCGGCGGACCGAAGGAAATCGCCGCGGCGTTGCTGCGTGACAGAGTGGATCTGATCCTCACTCACGAGCATTCCGATGATCCGGAAATGGCCATTCTGGCGGACGTTTTTCAGCCGCTGTGTGTGCTCGTCACGCCCGAGCATCCGTTGGCGACTCGCACGCAAGTGCGTTTGAGCGAGTGCGTCGCGTATCCCATCGCGATGCCCGACGAGACGCTCGCGGCGCGCACGCTGATCGACATGGCCCTGCGCCGACACTCGATTCGGTTCGAGCCAGCGCTGGTCTCCAACTCGATCGAAACGACCAAGATGTTTGCCAGAAGTAGCAATGGCTTGTGCTTCTCGTTTCATATCGGCAAAAGGCCGGATGTTTCCGGAATGATCTCCATTCCGCTCACCGATCCGGAAGTGCAAGAGGCGAGCCTACGCCTCGCGACTCGACGCGGGCGCGTGCTTCCCGTCGCTGCAGCGTCGTTCGCAGAGCAGTTGATCGCGGTCTTCGAAGAGCTCTGAGCAACGCGCGCGTCGCGCGCTTCCGCACTGTTCATGCCGTTGCCGCTGAGCGCGCTGATTTTGAGAGCAGTGCGTTCGCCGATTGGCGCTAGTCAGCGCGCGAGCAATGCGCGTAGATGGCAATGCAGTGATTCTTGCGCTCTCCACTGAGCGCATCACGGCAAACATCTCGAAAACGCCTCGAAACAATCCCGAAGCGTGAGCACGCACGCGCACCGTATGACCATCCTGACGGAGAGGTAAAGCGATGACGACTGAAAGCAAACCGAAGCTGTGGACCCCGGGAGATTGGAATGCATTCTTCGGATTCGGCACCAACATCCTAGTCAACTTGTTGGTGCTCTCGACCCTGCTCAGGTTCGTGCTCAAAATGCCGGACCACATCGTGTTCACGCGCATCTTGCCGGCCACGGGCTTGATGATGTGCCTGAGCACGATGTACTACGCGCGGCTCGCCTACAACCTCGCGAAGAAGACCGGACGCACTGACGTATGCGCGCTGCCCTCGGGTATCAGCGTGCCGCACATGTTCGTCGTGGTGTTCGTGATCATGTTGCCGATCAAGATCATGACGAATGACCCGATCAAGGGCTGGGAGGCCGGCCTGTGCTGGGTGTTCGTGCAAAGCTTCGTGCTCATGGCGGGTGGCTTCATTGCGCCCATCATCCGTAAGATCACGCCGCGTGCCGCGTTGCTCGGCACGCTCGCCGGTGTCTCGATCTCCTTCATCTCGATGCGACCCGCGCTGGATATGTTCATGACGCCGGTGATTGGCCTAGTCTGCTTCACGGTGATTCTCGCCAGCTGGTTCGGCGGCGTGCGCTACTTCAAGGGCATCCCGGCGGGCTTGGTTGCGATCGCGGTGGGCAGTCTGATTGCTTGGGGCTCGACGGCGCTCGGCTACAACTTTGGCGGCATGTCGGTGGCGTCGTTGAAGGACTCGTTCTCGAACTTCGGCTTCGCGATTCCGACTCCGGCGATTGGCCACGTATTTGGCGGGTTCCACTTCTTGGGCACGATTTTGGTCACGGCCATCCCGTTCGGCATTTACGACTTGGTAGAAGCGCTCGACAACGTGGAGAGCGCCGCCGTCGCTGGCGACAGCTTTCCGACAACGCGCGTGCTGACGGCCGACGGCGTCGTCAGTCTGATCGGTTGCTGCATGGGCAACCCGTTCATCAACGCGGTGTACATCGGGCACCCGGGTTGGAAGTCGATGGGCGGTCGCATCGGTTACTCCGCCGCGACCGGCATGATGGTCATCGTGCTGGCGTGGTTCGGTATCATCCCAGTGCTGGTGGCAGCCGTCCCGGTGGTCGCGATCTCGCCCATCTTGCTGTACATCGGCATGCTGATCGGCTCGCAAGCCTTTCAGGAGAGCCCCAAATCCCACGCTCCCGCGATCGTGCTCGCGCTCACTCCGCACCTGGCGGCCTGGGGCAAGCTGATGATCGACAACGCGCTCGGCGCCGCGGGCACCAATGCGCACGCGGTCGGGCTCGACAAGCTGATGCAGGTCGGCGTGCTCTATCATGGCCTGGAAGTGATGGGTGGCGGTGCGATCCTCGGCGGGTTGATGCTGGGTGCGATCGGCGCGTTCATCATCGATCGCGAGTTCACGAAAGCAGCCGGGTTTGCTGCCGCCGCTGGCGTGCTCAGCTTCTTCGGTTTCATGCACGGCGAGGCGATCGGCATTGGTCAATCGCCGCTCGTGACGATTGCCTACCTGGGTTGCGCCGCCGTGCTGTTCGGTTGCGCGAAGTTTGCGAGCGTGACGGCGCCCCAGGAGGATCATCACGAAGAGCACCACGCCGAGGCGGTGGCCGCAGAGTAGAACGCGTCGAGGCACTCCGGGTGCGGAGGGGAGGGCAAGAGGCGTTGTGAGCGCCTCCCCCTCCGCGCTTTTTTGTGCGCTTAATACTACTCGATCAGTCTTGGCACGATCAGACCCAGTAGTATCAAGCGCGGTCGATGCTCTGCAGGTAATCGGCGCGGCGGACCAGCAAGCGGGCGCGGCGGTTCCAGGCGGGGGCGAGCGAGAGCTGGAAGGCGACGAAGTACGTCAATGTGAGAACGAGCGGCGCGCCGTACACTGGCGGCACTGCGTGGCTGTGACGGCAGATCATCGCCAGCATCAAGTTGAGTAGCATGCCGTAGAAACCGCCGACCAAGGACGTCAGCAGCAGCACGCGGCCCGCGCTGATGCAGCGGTTTTTCTCGGGTCTGAAGCCGAGCAGCGGTCCCCAAAAGGCGTCCTTGTCACTCAGCTCGTTGAGTCGCTCGTCGATTTCACGATGAACCTGCTGTGCCATGCTCTCCACAGCAGAAACGGCCGTGCCGGCCGCGGTTTAAGGCGCAATTTCGGGGCGGCTCTTGACTGTCGGCGGCGCCATGTTAACACCGTTCACATGGCGCCTCGCTCCACCCCGCGTTCGCTCGTCAAAAAGCGAGCGGCCGCGCGCGCGGGCGCATTTCTGCGAGGCGTCGACGACACTCACGCACAGCTCGTGTCGGCCGCGCGGGACGTGTTCTTGGAGTCGGGGCCGGCGCATTTCTCGCTCCGCGAAGTCGCGCGCCGGGTGGG
>Ga0210392_10001019_pt1 | contig 15210 bp, 12 predicted proteins | sample IncBWC30OmetaG_FD_161057 | JGI IMG/M metagenome (GOLD analysis project Ga0210392, IMG submission 161057) | Forest soil microbial communities from Barre Woods Harvard Forest LTER site, Petersham, Massachusetts, United States - Inc-BW-C-30-O ...
AGTCCATGGCCGCCGAAGGCCGGCGCAATGTCATGGAAAATGTGAGCGTCCGCGCCGTCCAGCCGGTCCGCATCGTTCACGGCCGCGTGTTCGACGATCTGACCGTGCGCATCAGCGCGGCCGCAGCCGATTTCGAAGTCGATCAGAACGGCAAAATCGTTTTCGGCGATCGCAGCGTCAAGCCGTTCATGGAGGATTGGACCTTCCAGCGCTCCGTGGGTGTGGCCACCTCGAACAAACCCGGCACGCTCGAGAACACCTGCCCGAGTTGCGGCGCTCCCGTGGCCTTGACTCAGATCGGCGAATGCCGTTACTGCAAAGCCGCGGTGACCAGCGGCAAATTCGACTGGGTGGTGTCGCGCATCGACCAAGAGGACGAAGGCAGCGTCGGAACCGGCGCGTCGTTGAACTTGAACAATGTCGGCGAGGCCATCGCGTTGCAGGTGGGCGGGGCGATCGTCGGCGGCTTGCTCAGCAGTCTGCTGTCGAACCGGCGCTGAGGCGACCGAAGGCGCTGCGCCCGCCGCACGGCACTTAGTCGCACGGCACTTATTTGCCGATGCAAAAACTGCTGAAGATCTCCCCCAGCAGATCATCGCTGCTGAACTCGCCGGTGATTTCGCCCAGGGCCAGTTGCGCGCGCCGCAATTCCTCGGCGAACAGCTCGAACGCGCGCGAGGTCCTCAAGATTTGCGCGGCCTGCTGGACGCTCGATCTTGCGCGCTCCAGTGCATCGAGATGGCGTCGCCGCGCCGACAGCGCGCCGGAATCGCCGCTGCGATACCCCGCGCGGCTCTTCAAGTGAGCGCGCAGGAGGTCGAGGCCGGCGCCGGTCTTGGCGCTCAAGAAAACCTGCGGCGGCTCGCGCGATTCATCGACGCTCGCTTGCGCACCGCTTAGGTCTATTTTGTTGAAAATCAGCGTGACCGGAACGCCTTGCGGCAACTCGGCGAGTTCCGCCGCAAGCATCGAGCCACGGCTCTCGCCTGCCGAACTCTCGCTTGCCGAAGCCGAGGCGTCCAACATGTACAGCACGCGATCCGCTCGGCCGAGTTCCGCAACGGCGCGGCGCACACCCTCGGCTTCGACCACATCGACGGTCGACCGCAGGCCCGCCGTATCGATCAGGTTCACGGGCATGCCGTCCAGATGGACCTGCTGGCGCAGCACATCGCGCGTGGTGCCGGGTTGGTCGGTGACGATCGCGATTTCATCGCCCACGAGGCGGTTCAACAAGCTGGATTTTCCGGCATTCGGCTTGCCGGCGATGACGACGTTCAGGCCTTCGCGCAGCAAGGCGCCTTGGCGCGCGGCCGCCGATATGCGGTCAAAGCCGATGAAAATCTTTGCGATGCGATCGCCCAACGCACTGCCGGGAACGAAATCCAGTTCCTCGTCCGGAAAATCGATGGCCGCTTCCACCAGGGTGCGCAATTCCGTGATCTGCGCCTGCAGCGCGTTGACGTGCGCGGAGAACTCGCCTTGCATGGAGCGCACCGCCGCACGCGCCGCTGCCGTGCTGCCGGCGTCGATGAGATCCGCGATGGCTTCGGCCTGGGCCATGTCGATCTTGCCGTTCAAGAAGGCGCGCTCGCTGAACTCGCCCGGCCTCGCCATGCGGCAGCCCAGCTCGAGCAGCCGCTTGAGCAACAAATCCAGCACCAGGACGCCGCCATGGCCCTGCAGTTCCAGCACATGTTCGCCGGTATAGGAGGCGGGGGCCGGAAAGTACAACGCCAATCCCTGATCGATGGAATCACCCTCGCGGCCAAGAAAGTGCGCGAGCTGCGCGACCCGCGGCGGTGGAAGAGCACCGATCATGGATACCGCGATGTGCGGCACGGCGGGACCTGAAACCCGGATCACCCCGACGGCGCCTCGCCCTGAAGCGCTGGCGATGGCGGCGATGGTGTCACTCGAGGCCACGGACTTTGGAGCCTAGGCGCGCTGCTTGGCAGCCTCGGCCTCGACCACTTTGTTCACGCGCCACTGTTGCGCGATCGACAGCACCGTGTTGGTGAGCCAGTAGAGCGTCAACCCGGAAGGGAAAAACGCCATCATGCCGGTCATGACCAGCGGCATGAACTGCATGATCTTGGCCTGCGTCGGATCCGGCGGCGGGGGATTCAGTCTGAACTGCGCGAACATGGCGCCGCCCATGAGCAGCGGCAGCACGAAGAAGGGGTCGCGCGAGGACAGATCGTTGATCCAAAGCAGAAACGGCGCCTGCCGCATTTCCACGCTCTCCAGGAGCACCCGGTAGAACGAAATGAACACCGGGATCTGCACGATCGTCGGCAGACAGCCGGCCAGCGGATTGATCTTTTCCTTCTTGTAAAGATCCATCATGGCGCGGCCCAGCTTCTCGCGGTCGTCCTTGAAGCTTTCCTGAATCTGCTTCATGCGCGGGCCCACGGCGCGCATCTTGGCCATGGAACGTCCGCTCGCCTGTTGCAGGGGATAGAACAGCAATTTGATCAGCAGGGTGACGAGGATGATGGACCAGCCCCAATTGCCGGTGAGCTTGTGCACCCAGTTGAGTCCGGAAAACAGCGGCTGCGCCAGCACCGTGAGAATGCCGAAGTCGACGGTGCGCTCCAGGTTCCGGCCCATGGCCGCGAGCTGCGATTGCAATTTGGGACCGACGAACAGCTCCTCGTGAAACTGCCCGGTGGCGCCGGCGGGCACCTCGACGAAGGGTCCCGTGGCCCGGATCAAATATTCGTTGTTGCGCACCTGCAGCTGGTATTGATAGGGCTGGTTTGCGGGCGGGACGACGGCCGTGACGAATTGATGCTGCAGGGATGCCAGCCAACCGTTGGTGATGACGGCCGCGTATTTCGCATCGCCCTCGCTCTCGACATTGAGATCCTTGGACCGGGTGCCGTCGTAGACCGCAGGGCCTTTGAACGAATAGGTCTCGACGTCGAAATAGGAACGCGAGGCGTGTTCCCAATGACGCACGATCATTGCATAGGACGCCAATTTTCGCGGCGTGGCACTGTCATTCTTGACCGCGTAATCAAGCCCGATGGCGTACTCGCCGCGCTTGAAGACGAAGGTCTTGGTGACCGTCAGGCCCGCACCGTCGGTCCAGGTCAGCGGCACCCGCAGCTCGTTCGCACCGGGCGCGAGGACAAAGTTTTTCTGCTCGGATTTCCACACCGTCGAGTGCGTGGGCGCCGCCTCGCCGCCGGCGCCGATGAGTCCGCTTTGCAGTAGGTACAAGGTCGGCGGCGGTTCGTAGGAGAGGAGCCTGACCGGAATATTCGGCGTGTCCTTGCGCAGCGGATATTCCTTCAGATCCGCTTGGTTCAGCTCGCCGCCTTTGAGGTTGATGCCGATCTCGAGCACATCGGTGCTGACATGAAGCGGCATCGACGGCGCTTCCGAATCGGACGCCGCCGAAGGCGCGGCCTGGCTGGCGGCCGGCGGCGCGGCGCCGGCGCCGGCACCGGCGCCGGCACCGGCACCGGCACCGGCGGTTGGCGCCGCGGGGACGGGTACGCTGTCCGGCGATGGCGGCGCCGAATCGGCCAACGAGTTGGCGGGCGCACTGGCCGCCGGCCCGGTGCCCCCGGTACTGGTGCTCACGCTGGTTTGCGCCGTGGGCGCCACCTGCGGCTCGTAGTCATGCAGCCAGGTGGTGTAGTTCAGATACAGGATCGCGGCGAGCACGCCCCAGAGCATGAGACGGATATTAGGCATGGGTCGGTCTCTCATCCGGCGTGCCCGCATCCGGCACCGGGTCGTAGCCGCCCTCGGCGAAAGGGTGGCAACGCAGGAGCCGGCGTAGTCCCATCCATATTCCGCGCAGGACCCCGAAGCGTTCGATGGCGGTGTGCGCATAGCAGGAGCACGACGGGTAGAAGCGGCAGCGCGGACCGAGCATGGGGCTTACGCCCAACTGATAAGCGCGGATGATCCACATGAAAACTTGGCGAGGCGTTACCATTTCTGCGTGATCGACTTCCAATGCTCATCGAGGCTGAGGCGCAAATCGGTCGAGCTGGCCGATCGCGCGGCCTCTCGGGCGGACACGGTAACATCGACCGGCGGCAAAGAGTGTTGGTTCAAGCGAAAGGACTCTCGGGCGAGGCGTTTGATGCGATTGCGTGCCACGGCGCTGCCGAAGGTGCGCGTCGCGATGCTCAAACCCAACCGGGCATGGGTTTCATGATTGGCAAGAACAGCAAGCGAGAAAAACGCATCGGAGAATTTTTTGCCGCGCCGTTTGACATCTCGAAATTCGGCCGGCTGATGCAAACGCTTGCGCGGCTCGAACGTCAGTTTACGGATCGCAAAGCGCCCTTGAGGGATCGCGTTACGGGCAGAGTTTCTTGCGGCCCTTGGCACGGCGGCGGGCCAGTAATGCACGGCCGCTCTTGGTGGCCATGCGCGCACGAAAGCCGTGGGTACGGGCACGATGCAAATTACTGGGATTGAAGGTACGTTTCATAGCGGGACTCGAACAAAAACCACGGGCCAATCAAGGGGCTAAGGCGTTTACGAAAGGCGGCAAGGGTACTGAGCGAGCATGGATGTGTCAATAGACGCCCCTCCAAGTTGGAGCTAGACTCCCTGCCCTTTCGTTCGCTTTGCCCCTTGTCACAAACCTCTAGGAGAGCGCTCTTGCCGGAGTCGCTATGGAACCGCTGTCTGCGAGTGCTCGAGGGCGAGCTCCCGGAACAGCAGTTCAACACCTGGGTACGGCCGCTGCAGGCCGTGGAACGGGACGGCGAACTCAAGCTGCTGGCGCCGAATCGTTATGTCATCGAGTGGCTGGGTCAAAATCTGCTTCCCCGGATCAAGGAACTCATTCTTGCGTTTGCCGAAGGTCTGGCTCCGGAAGTGGCGCTGGATGTGGGGACGCGCGGCGGCGTCATCGTTCCGGTTCCCGCGCCCGGCCTCAGGGAAGATATGGCCGCGGGTGCCGCGGCACGGGCGCGCAAACTTGCGCCGGTGGTGCTGGGCAGCCGCATCAATGCGGAATTTACTTTCGACAGCTTCGTCGAGGGCAAGAGCAACCAGCTCGCCAAGGCCGCCGCGGTTCAGGTCGCGGGAAATCCCGGCCGCGCGTACAACCCTTTGTTCATCTATGGCGGCGTGGGCTTGGGCAAGACGCACCTGATGCACGCGGTGGCGAACAGGGTCAAGGAACGCAACGGCGAGGCGCGTTTGGCGTACGTGCACAGCGAGCGCTTCGTGGGCGACATGGTGCGAGCGTTGCAGCACAACACCATCAACGATTTCAAGGCGGCGTATCGATCGTTGGATTGTCTGATGATCGACGATATTCAGTTTTTTGCGGGAAAAGACCGCTCGCAGGAAGAATTTTTCCACACCTTCAACGCGCTGCTCGAAAGTCAGCAGCAAGTGATCTTGACTTGCGATCGCTATCCGAAGGAAGTCGACGGACTCGAGGAGCGATTGAAATCGCGCTTCGGCTGGGGCCTCACCGTTGCCATCGAGCCGCCGGAACTGGAAACCTGCGTCGCGATTTTGATGAGCAAGGCGGCGATGACGCACGTCGACCTTCCGGAGGAAGTCGCGTTTTTCATTGCGAAGCGGATTCGATCCAACGTGCGCGAATTGGAAGGCGCGCTGCGCCGGGTGGTCGCGACCTCCAATTTTACCGGCAGACCGATTACGCTGGAGTTCGCCAAGGAAGCGCTGCGCGATCTGCTGGCGTTGCAGGAAAAACTGGTCACGATCGAAAATATCCAAAAGACCGTGGCCGAGTACTACAAAATCAGGATTGCGGATTTGCTGTCGAAACGGCGCAGCCGATCGATCGCGCGGCCGCGGCAAGTGGCGATGGCCTTGGCCAAGGAGCTGACCAATCACAGCCTGCCGGAGATCGGGGACGCATTTGGCGGGCGGGACCATACGACGGTCCTGCATGCCTGCAAACGCGTCAAAGAATTGCGCGAGGCGGATCGGCGCATTGGCGAGGACTATTTAAACCTGTTAAGAACCCTGGCGGGATAGGGTAGGAAAAGCTGTGGACGAAGCTGTGGATAAAGATATCCACAGTTGAGTGACAGTTTGCGAGCGGTCTGTGGACAAGTGTCGGAGTGATTTCGTTAGTCTATAAGGTAATGATTAATAAAGGATTAATTGCGTTATCCACAGTAATTCGGTCCCTCATTAATCATAGTAATAATCTCTTTTAAGAATCTAAATCTAAGATTGGAAGACGGGTGAGCCCATGAAATTGACGGCAGAGCGCGAGAAATTATTGACCCCCCTGCAGGCGGTCATCGGGGTGGTCGAGCGGCGCCAGACCATGCCCGTACTGGCCAACGTGTTGCTGGGCATCCGAAGTGGTCAGCTGACCATCGCGGCCACGGATCTGGAAGTGGAACTGGTGGCCGCTACGGACGTGGCCGTTTCCGACAGCGGCGACATCACGGTTCCGGGACGAAAATTTCTGGATATTTTGCGGGCGCTGCCGGAGAAGGTTTCCGTTGCCTTGAGCGTGGAAGGCGAGAAAGTCGTCATCAAAGCCGGCCGCAGCCGCTTCAGTTTGTCGACTCTGCCGGCGGCTGATTTCCCGGTGATTGACGACATCAATTCGCAGCAGACGGTGCAGCTGCCGCGCAAGGAACTGCTGCGGCTGCTGGAGAAAACGCATTTCTCCATGGCGCAGCAAGATGTTCGTTACTACCTGAACGGCATGCTGCTGGAAATCGATGCCCTGGTGCTGCGCGCCGTCGCGACGGACGGGCATCGCCTCGCCTTGTGCGAAACGGCGCTGGCAGCCAAGGCAAAGAACTCGCAGCAGGTCATCGTGCCGCGCAAAGGTGTGCTCGAGCTGCAGCGCGTGCTCACCGATGATGGGATTGCGGAGGTTGCGATCGGAAGCAATCACGTTCGCGCCCAGATCGGCGATATTCGCTTCACTTCGAAGCTTATCGACGGTCGTTTCCCGGAATATTCACGCGTCATCCCCGCCGCGCCCGCCTCTGCCATCCGCGCCGACCGGGACGTCTTACGTCAGGCGCTGCAGCGCACGGCCATCCTCTCAAACGAGAAATATCGGGGGATTCGAGTCACCGTGAAGAAGAACATGCTCACGGTCCAAGCGCACAATCCGGAGCAGGAAGAGGCCGAGGAAGAGATCGAGGTGGGCTATGAGGGGAACGATCTCGAGGTGGGCTTCAACGTAAACTACTTGTTGGACGCCCTCGCCGCCATCGACGGTCAGGACGTTGAGCTGGGTCTTACCGACAGCAACAGCAGTTGCCTGATTCGTTCACCGGGCAACACCAATGCGCGATATGTCGTGATGCCGATGAGGCTCTAGCGGTGGCTTTGAGCCGGCTGCAAGTAACGGATTTCCGCTGCTTGCAGTCGGCGGAATTGCATCTCGACTCCCATTTTACGTTGATCAGCGGACCCAATGCCTCGGGCAAGACCAGCTTGCTCGAGGCCATCTATGTGCTCGGCCGCGGGCGGTCTTTCCGCACTCGGCACCTGGAGCATCTCATTCGAATCGGATGTGCGCGGTTCGTGGTGTTTGGCGAGGTCGACACCGCCACCCGCCGTGTGCCCCTAGGAGTTGAAGGAACGCGCAGCGGGATGCGCGCCCAGATCGACGGGGACCGGCCCTCCTCGCTGGCCGAGTTGGCGCTGTTTCTGCCGGTGCAGATTATCGACCCCGAGGTTCATCGTCTCATCGAAGAAGGCCCGAGCCGCCGGCGGCGATTCCTGGACTGGGGAGTGTTCCACGTGGAGCAATCCTTTGTCGGGCATTGGCAGCGGTACAACCATGTTCTCAAGCAACGGAACGCGGCACTGAAGGCGCACCAACCGAAGGCCGTGGTATCGGTGTGGGATGGTGACCTGGTGCGGTCGGGCGAGTTATTGGGCGCGGCCCGCGCGCGCTACGTGTCGGCCTTGGGCCCCCATGCCCAAGCGCTCGGCCGCAATTTGCTCGGCATGGACCTAGCCTTGAGCTATCGAAATGGATGGTCGAAGGAGTACGGCATGGCCGAGGCCTTACAACTCAGCTGGAATCACGATCAGGACGCGGGTGCCACCCAGGTCGGTCCGCACCGCGCCGAACTCGGGATTCGGCTCGACGGGACTCCCGTCAAGGACCGGATATCACGCGGCCAGCAGAAGCTGTTGGCGGCGGCGCTGCTGATTGCGCAGTTCAAACTGTTTCCGGAAGGATCGCCGGTGCAACCCACCCTGCTCTTGGATGATCCGGCGGCCGAGTTGGACGACGAGCGCCTGGCCAACCTGATTCGCGAGGTCTCGGCGCAATCAGTCCAGTTGATTGTCACGACGCTGCACGGCGAGTTTCGCGCCTTCGGCGAACCTGGACGGCGATACAAGATGAATGGTGGCCAGGTAACGCCTGGCTGACGTTTCACGTGGAACATGTAGCCATGGCGAATGCCGCCCGCAATCTCATCTACCTGTTGGCGCTCATTGCGTTAGCGCTCTCCTTGGTCATCCCGCTTTACGGCATCCCGACCAGCCTGGTTGCCATCTTCCGCCGAGCTCCGTACTCCCCGTGGCCGCCACTACTGGTGACGCTCGGTTGGGTGGTGCAATGGCCAGCGATCTTTCTTCTGGCCTTCACGCTGCCCGGCTCCCGCAGCATTGCGGGTGATGGACAGGAATCGATTCAATTCGACCTCGCGATGCTGTGCGGTTTCATCCTTTACAACGCGGGGCTCCTCTACTGGGTTTATCGCCACCGCCGGCGATTTTTACCTGAGGAATAGGCGCAAATCGCGCCGCAATTCAAGAACGTCAACCGAAGCTGCGATCCGCGGCTCACATAGGCCTATAACTTCATGATTTATAAGCCATTTAAACGGCAAAAGGATTCGTTTTTGGCGCCGGAAACTGTTAACATGTTGGATCGCAATTTAGGATTGAGTAATGGCCCAGGACGACGTATACGATTCCAGTAAAATCAAAGTCTTAAAAGGTTTGGACGCCGTCCGAAAACGCCCCGGTATGTACATCGGCGACACGGACGATGGCAGCGGCCTTCATCACATGGTTTTCGAGGTTGTGGATAACGCGATTGACGAGGCATTGGCCGGTCATTGCGATCGCGTCGTCGTGACCATTCACGCAGACGAATCCGTCACCGTGACCGATAACGGCCGTGGAATACCTGTGGATATCCACGCCGAAGAAGGACGCTCCGCGGCCGAGGTCATCATGACCGTCCTGCACTCCGGCGGTAAGTTCGATGACAGCTCGTACAAGGTCTCCGGCGGTTTGCATGGCGTCGGCATCTCGGTGGTCAATGCTCTCTCCGACTATCTGGAATTGAATATTCGGCGCGACGGCAAATTGCACCGGCAGGAATATCGGCTCGGCGAGCCGCAGGCCCCGATGGCGGCGATCGGCGATACGACCGAACACGGAACCACGTTGCGCTTCAAACCGAGCGCGCAGATCTTCACGCACATCACCTTCAACTACGACACGCTTGCGAAGCGCTTGCGCGAATTGTCGTTTCTCAATTCCGGCGTGCGCATCGAACTCGTCGATGAGCGCGACGAGAAATCCGAAGTGTTCCAGCACGAAGGCGGACTCAAGGCCTTCGTCACGTATTTGAATCGCAGCAAGACGCCGGTGCACGACACGGTGCTGTGGTTCCAGACCCGCGACGGCAACACGCAAGTGGAAGTCGCGATGCAGTGGAACGACTCGTACCAAGAAAGCATGTATTGCTACACCAACAACATTCCGCAAAAAGACGGCGGCACGCACCTTGCGGGTTATCGCGCCGCATTGACGCGCACGTTGAACAATTACATCGAAAAAGAACTGGCGTCGAAGAAGGAAAAGATTCAGACCACCGGCGACGATTCCCGCGAAGGATTGACCGCGATTCTTTCCGTGAAATTGCCGGATCCCAAATTTTCCTCGCAGACGAAAGACAAATTGGTCTCGTCCGAAGTCAAGGGCGTGGTCGAATCCGCGGTCGCCGCCCGGCTCGAGGAATTCCTGCTGGAGCATCCGCAGGAAGCGAAGGCCATCGTCAACAAGATTCTCGAAGCGGCGTATGCCCGCGAAGCCGCGCGCAAGGCGCGCGAGATGACCCGCCGCAAGGGCGCTCTGGATATTGCGGGACTGCCGGGCAAACTCGCCGACTGCCAGGAAAAAGATCCCGCGCTGTCCGAGATTTTCTTGGTCGAAGGTGATTCCGCCGGCGGCTCCGCGAAGCAGGGGCGCGATCGGCGCACACAGGCGATCCTGCCGCTCAAGGGAAAAATCCTCAATGTCGAAAAGGCGCGCTTCGACAAAATGCTCGCGTCCGCGGAAGTCGGCACGCTGATCACCGCATTGGGTTGCGGCATCGGGCGCGATGATTTCAATGTCGATAAGTTGCGGTATCACCGGATTTTCTTGATGAGTGACGCGGATGTTGACGGCAGTCACATACGGACATTGCTGCTCACATTTTTCTATCGCCAAATGCCGATTCTCATCGAGCGCGGCCACATTTACATTGCGCAACCGCCTTTGTACAAGGTAAAAAAAGGCAAACAGGAAACCTATGTCAAGGATGACCTGGAGCTGAATGCGCTGTTGCTGAATACGGCGATCGACGGCGCCGCGCTGCATGTCAACGCGGAGGCGCCGCCGCTGTCGGGCTTGGGCCTCGAGTCATTGGCGACGAAGTATGTCGAAGTGCAAAGCATCGTGACGCGCTGGGCGCGTCGCTATGACGAACGCTTCCTGGAACAATTGCTGTATGTTCCCAAGCTGACGACGGAAGGCTTCGATCGAATCGACACGCTCCGCGATTGGTGCCGCAACCTCGAGCAACGCTTGAATTCGCTGGATGATGTATCGCGCCGCTACCGTGTCGTGGTCGAAGCGCTGCCGGCCGGGGGTCATCGAATCAACCTGCAGCGCATTGAGCACGGCCTGACTTCCGAAAAACATGTGCCCCGCGAGTTTTTCGATTCAGCGGAGTATCTGCGCATTGCAGAGCTCGCGCAGACCTTGAGCGACTTGATCGGTCCGGGCGCCTTCGTCCGGCGTGGCGAGGACAAGCTGGAGGTGGCGAGTTTCAAGGCTGCGATGAATTGGCTGTTCGAACAAGCCAAGAAGGGCCAGACCATTCAGCGCTACAAAGGCCTGGGCGAAATGAATGCCGATCAGCTCTGGGAAACGACCATTAATCCCGAAACGCGCCGCGTCCTGCAGGTCCGGATCGAAGACGCCGTGGCGGCGGACGATATTTTCACGACGCTGATGGGCGACGCCGTGGAACCGCGGCGCGAATTCATCGAGAAGAACGCGCTCAACGTGTCGAATTTGGACATCTAGCGGCGGGCGGACGCCCGCTCCAAGCTATTCCGCCATCTTCAGATTGCGCAACACCGTGGCGTAGCGTCGATCGCGCGTGAGCCCCTTGAACAGCGGATCATTGTGCAACCAGATGATCCCCAGATCCCGCTCGACGGCCGCACCCAGCCACTTGAACGCCTGATCGGCGTCGCCGAAGTCGGCATAGGTTTCGGCGACCTGGAATTCCGCGCCGGCTGAATTACTCAAAAGGCTCGCGAACGCGGCGTTGGCTTCCGCGGTTCGGCCCTGGGCGCGATAGCTGAGCGGTAGCCCAAACGCTTTCCAGCTTGCGTCGGGTTCCGCTTCGAATGCCGTGTGGGCAGCGTCAATCTGTTCCTTCGCCATCAAGATCCGGCCGAGATCATAGTGCGCACCCGGCTGTGCCGGATTGGTGTCGAGCACCTGCCGGATTTCAGACTCCGCTTCCGCAAGCCGGCCCGCGAAGGACAGCGTTCGCGCAAAGTAGCGCCGCGCAAGCAGGTTGAGGGGATCATGCTCCAAAGCCTGTCGGAACAGCGCTATCGCGTCCTCGTCGCGGCCAACGCCACGGGCGAGAACCGCCGAAATCATGAACACGCTTGAATCGGTGGGATCGATTTCGCGTGCGCCGGCAAGGGTCGCATCCGCTTGCGCCCATTCATGCGCCATCATGTGCGCAATCCCCAGCGCTGCGTAGGCCTCGCCGTTTTTCGGATCCAGTTCGAGGGCCTTGGAGGTTGCTTCCCGCGTGACGGCCAACGCCTTGGCCAGGCTTATGTAGCCGTTGGCGACTTGCCGGGTGGCGACCGTCGCAATACCCGCCCACGCCGGCGCATAAGTCGCATCGAGCGCGAGCGCGCGCTTGAAGCAATCGTTGGCCTTGGCGAGATCCTCACGCGTATCGCGATCCTTGAAATACCGGCCTTGTAGGTAGAGGCCGTGGGCTTCGGCGTTCACCGTTCTTGCCGAGGCGGCGGCGGTGGGCAGCAGCGTGAGCCTCAGCTTCTGAACGACGCCCAAGGCAATCTCGTCCTGAACCTTGAACACATCCTTGAGATCGCGATCATAGGTCTCCGACCAAATGTGCACACCGTCACTGGCTCGAATCAGCTGGGCCGTAACCCGGATGGTGCCGCCGGCCTTGCGCACGCTGCCTTCCATGACATTGGCAACGTTCAACGTCTTGGCGATCTCACCGATGGTGGCCTGCCTGCCCTTGAAGTAGAACGAGGAGGTTCGTGCGATGACCTCGAGCCCTTGAGTCTTGGCGAGCAGGTCGATCAATTCCTCGGTCAACCCGTCGGAGAAGTATTCCTGGTCCTTCTTTTCGCTCATGTCCACAAAGGGCAATACCGCGATGGACTTCTCGGGGATCGCACTCGGTGCGGCAGTCGCCGGTGCGATCGGCGTCGCTTGGGGTGAGGCGGGCTTCGACAGGACCAGCTTGTCCAGCGCGACATAGCCGCCAACCAGGACGAGCACCAAAACGATAGACAGCGCGACCCAATTCGGGCGTCGCGACCGGCGCGGCGCCGGCGCCTGGTCAGCCGTGGAGCCGGTCGGTGAGGGCTGAGCAAGCGGTGCCCCTTCGCCGGCGGAAAGGAGCTGGGAGAGGCGCGCTACGAAGGCCGCCGACGCTTCCCCTCCAGGAAGGCGGGTCCACTGGACGCGCTGAAAAGACTCCGGCACGTCCGCGCCGGCACCCGGCGTGGCATCCAGACACACCGGGATGATGAACGGCCGGTTGCGCGCGATCATGTGGGTGCGCTGGTCGGCCAAGTCCCATTCGAGCCTGAAGTAACCTTCGGGCCGCGATGCCGTGTTCATCGAAATGATCGGGATGAACAATGCACAGTCGCGGATCTGCCGGCGAATCCGCTGGTCCCAGGCGTCGCCGCCGCGCAGCTCGCTCTGGTCGAGCCAGACCTCGATACCGCCTCGGCGCATCGCCTCGCAAAGGTGTTTGGCGGCCTCGGCGTCCTGCGAGGCATAACTTAAAAACACGGCCCTGTTCGATTCCCCCATGGACGCGCACCTTAGCTGAAAAAGCGCGCGCGGTCCTCGGTCAAAGAACTTTAGGCCGTCGCCCCTCGCGCTTCATGGCTGGCAAAAAATGCTATGCCGCTCGCGTACCTCTTCGCGACATACATTGCCGCGTCGGCATTTGCGATCAATTGGTCGGCACCCGTGCCATTGTGGGGATAGATCGCGATGCCGATGCTCGGCTTGATGGCAAGTTCCACGCCGGCTATGGCAAGCGGTTGGGCAACAATGCGCAAAACGGAATTGGCAATCTGCACAATATTCTCTTCCCCTCGCGGATTCATCAACAAATACAGAAACTCGTCGCCGCCGTTGCGACATACCGTGTCTTCATCCCTGACGTAGTGCTCTAGGCGCTGTGCAATGGTTCTCAATGCGGCATCGCCCGCTGTATGCCCATAGGCGTCGTTGATTTTCTTAAATTGATCCAGGTCGAGAAACATCACCGCCAGCGTCCAATCGTGACGGTCGGCAAGTGCAATCGCATGGGCCAATCGATTGTCGAACATTTGTCTATTGGGAAGCCCGGTCAGCGAGTCATGCATCGCGCGCCACCGTGCTTCGTGCACATCGAGCTGGGCTGCCGACAAGACCCTCTGGGTGTGGGTCAATGCTATTTGGCTGTTCTGTTGCGAATATTCCGTCACGGCCGCTGCTATCGCGTCATCCAGGCAACGATTGAAGGTATTGAATTCCTTGGCCGAGATGGATACGCCTGCCTCGGTCGCCAATTGGGTGACAGCCTGGCAGACATCACCATAGTCACGGATGACCTGTTCAATGGTGAATCCCTCTTGAAGCAAGTCGCGCCCGTGCAGCGCCGCCATCGGTACAACGTCAGGATTCAAGCCATTATCGGACTCGTTCGACGTGATGGGGCGAGGCGCAAAATAGGAGCGCTGCTCCATCCGCAGTGTCTTGATGATCTGATCCAAAAAGATCGGTATGCCGTGTGCGCGCTCAGGACGCGGAAGCTTGGGATGGGACCTGCTCGCCACCATGTCCCGACAGCGATCAATCAAGAGCGCGCGGTGCGAGCTTAAAAAATCGTGCAGCATACTAACGGAACAGTGACACTCGAGCGGATCAGTATGGCCGCGCACAAATGCAGGGCCTTCCCCGACCGGAAAAGGGGCACCACATCACGCCGGCTGACCGCAACGCTAGACATACGCCGATGTTGACTTGCTAACCTCCGGACGGGACGGGGCAGCCACGATGGGACTCAGCGGCAATCGCGCCGTAAATTGCGTGCCGCCCTCTTGGGTCGAGGTCACTGAGATGCTGCCATGGTGAGCCCGGACAATCTGCGAGCAGATATGCAGGCCCAGTCCTAAGCCGTTGCGGCTGGCCGACACCGAATGCCGCCAAAACGGTTCGAAAATCTTGCTCAAGCTTTCTGCCGGGATAGGCTCGCCGGCGTTCCATACCTCGAGCACCAGGTCATCCTCGTCAGTTCTCGCATTGATCTTGATCGGAGTATGCGGCTGTCCATGCGCCAAGGCGTTTCCCAAGAGATTCGAGGCTACTTGTTGGAGTCTTCCCAAATCGCAGCGCACCGAACGAGCGACATGAAAATTCGCAATGATTTCGCAGTCCATTTGGCCATCCTGGAGCTCTTGGACCACGGTCATCAATCCGTGACCGATGTCTTCGACTTCCGTCAACTCAACTCCTATTCCCCCTCCCAATTTGGCCCGCGCAAAGTCGAGCACGTCATCGATCAGCGATGACATGCGGCGCGCATTCGTTTTGATGCGGGCCGCCATATGCGCAAGTGCCGGCTGATCGAGCCTGCGCGCCAGGAGATCCGAGCTCGCGAAGATTGCCTGCAAGGGATTACGCAAATCA
>Ga0210392_10001021_pt1 | contig 15190 bp, 16 predicted proteins | sample IncBWC30OmetaG_FD_161057 | JGI IMG/M metagenome (GOLD analysis project Ga0210392, IMG submission 161057) | Forest soil microbial communities from Barre Woods Harvard Forest LTER site, Petersham, Massachusetts, United States - Inc-BW-C-30-O ...
TCGGGTTCATACCAATCCTTGGCCTGGCTGGCAACATATGCTTCGCCGGATTGTTTGACGTGAGCGAGCAGTGCATCGCCAATCTGATGAGCACGGCGCAACTGAGACTCGCGCAAATCGCTTTCCAGAAAATGCCGCAGGTCGAGGTACAAGAGCGCGCACAGCAACACGAAAATTGCCGCCAGCCAGCCGGCGTACCAGGCAACCAACCTGAAGCTGATAGAGCGCGTGTTCATGCCTGCACTTCATCATTGAGGCTGTAACCGACACCACGCACCGTGCGGAGCAGCTTGACCGGGGACGCATCATCCACCTTTTCCCGCAGGTGCCGCACATAGACATCCACGATGTTGGTCAGGCCTTGGAAACTTTGATCCCAGACGTGTTCGATGATCATCGTGCGGGAAAATACCCGGCCCGGATGCGTGGCCAGATACTCCAAAAGCGAGTATTCCTTGGCCGTCAGATCAATTTTTTTCCCTCCCCGCCTCACATTCTGTGACAAGCGGTCAATTTCCAGATCCGCGACGCGTAGGACGCTGGAACGATTCACCGGCCCACGTCGCAGCAATGCCTTGATGCGCACAAGCAATTCAGCAAAAGCAAATGGTTTGGTCAAATAATCGTCGGCACCGGCTTCGAAATTCTTCACCTTGTCCGCCATGGCATCACGGGCGGTGAGGATCAGTATGGGCACATGCTGATTTTTGCGCCTTATCTTCTCCAAAACTTCGGTGCCGCTGAGCTTGGGCAGCATCAGATCGAGGATGATGAGGTCATAATCATAAGCCTCGGCAGTTTCCCACGCGGCCTGCCCGTCAGGGCAGATATCCACGGCAAAGCGTTCAGCCTTAAGGCCGCGCACAATGATGTCGGCAACCTTCTTTTCATCTTCGGCCAGCAGAATTCTCATAATGTTGTGTAACTTCGACAATTAAGTAGACCAAACGTTGATTAAAGCGCAGTAAACGTTTGATTAAAATCCGTTCAGAAACCCTCCCGGCCGGCCGTGGCCGGATTTTAATCAACGGTTCACGCGGTTTTAATCTTTTAACCGTCAATTATCTATGACGGGCAAAACACCGGGGGAGTAACAGCCTTCGAAGCAAAAGGTGGATTCGCCCGCGGTAAAACATTCAACCGTGATGATGTAAAAATTGAAACGACCATGCGATGAAGGCTCTTATGAACACCATGGGAAATATTCCAGGCCACGGGCGATATTCCGCCCACAACTCACACAAGCCGGTCAATTTTTATTGCGCCGCACCGGCCGCCAAAATGGTGGAACTCGCAGGCGATTTTAGCCACTGGCATCCGTTGCCCATGGAAAGATCGCCGGATGGCTGGTGGGTGACCCGGGTGGAACTGCGGCATGGCCATCACACCTACCGGTTTCTCGTGGATGGAAAGCCGATGCTTGATCCCCACGCAACCGGAGTGGTCCGCGATGACCATGATGAACAGGCTTCGCTCATAGCCGTGAGCTGACCAGCACCAGCCAGACATTAAAATGTGCTGAATCATGAATTAAAATCCGTTCATTAAGTTTCAGCGGAAACATAAACGTGTTAGAGAATGCTGAAATGTATGCGAAATTTTTTCCCACTCCTGGCCGGTTTGTCCATAATTTTTTTGTCGGGTTGCGCCAGCGGTAACAAGCTCGTGCTTGGTACCGTCGGCCCGCAACTATCGCAACCGGCGGCAATCAATACCACCAATGGCACCCTGGTGGTTTATTCCGCCTATGAAGCGGGCGCTGAATTCAACAGCCGCAACGAGTCTGGGCAGAGTCATTCCAATTATAAAATTCTCACAAGCGATGGAAGACTGCTGCAGAAAGTCCACAATGACACTGGAACCATGCTGCAAAACCCCGCAGCGGTGCAGCTCGCGCCCGGAAAATACACCGTGGTGGCAAAGGCCAATGGTTATGGCTACGCGACCATCCCGGTCATCATTGCCCCGCAACAAAGCACCATCCTCCACCTCGAAGGCGGGGGCGCGTGGCCGGATGAAGCGGCCTTCAACCCAACGAACGGCGTACGCTTGCCGGACGGATTGGTCGTCGGGTGGAAATCAGGCTCGTGATCTGTGTAACAACCTAAAAATTAGTCCGCTATTCCTTACATATCGTATTACTCATGAAATTAACCCGAGTTGTCGGTAATGTGGCAGTTATTGGTGGTGTGGTAGGAATCAATCTTCCCAACCAAGCGGGCGCAACCGTCAGTGACGAAGATTTCCAAGCGCTGCAAAAAGCGGTGCAGGAGTTAAAAACGGTCCACGAACAGGATCAACAGCAGATTCAGGCCTTGCAATCACAACTGGGCCAGGTGCAGATGATTGCCACCAATGCGCAGTTCGAAGCCCAGTCGGCGATGGCACAGACCAACTTCGTGAACACGGCCAGCGCGCCTGACCCGCGGTGGAAGATGACCGACACCATCAAGAGCATGCAGCTTTATGGCGACCTGCGCCTGCGGTACGAATATCGCGGTGTGAACAACGCCGCAGGCGTGTCGCCCGACACTTTTTACCGGGAGCGGTTCCGTTATGCATTGCGCATCGGTCTGCGCGGTGATCTCGTGGACAATTTCAACTATGGCTTGCGGCTGGAAACATCCACTAATCCGCGTTCGCCCTGGGCCACTTTTGGCAACAACACGACTGGCGGCTCGGCCACGCCCTCGGACAAGTCGGGCAGCGGCATCAACATCGGCCAGGCGTTCATCGGCTGGCATCCCGCCGACTGGTACGAGATGTGCGTGGGCCGGATGCCCCAGCCGCTCTACACCACGCCGATGGTTTGGGATTCGGACATCAACCCGGAAGGGGCCTTTGAGAAATTCAAATTAAAGGCCGGCAACGTGGATCTGTTTGCCGACTTTGGCCAGTTCGATTATGCGGATCCCGGTTCGGCCAACCAGTTGCCGTCATCGGACGCTTTCCTGACGGCCTGGCAGCTCGGTGCCAATGTGAACATCACCAAGGACATGAACTTCAAGATCGCCCCGGTGGTTTATGCCTACTCGGGCACCGGTCCCAGTGGCAACGGGTTGAACCTGCCATTTGTCGGGCAGGGCAACGCAGCCGGATTGAATGCCGGTGTTCCCGGCGCGAGCGCGCCCAACATCGCGGCTTACAATCAAAGCGGCATCAATGATCTGCTGATCTTGGAAGTCCCATTCGAGTTCGGTTTCAGGATTCCGAAAACGCCCCTTGGCGCCCTGCAAGCCCGGTTATTTGGTGATTTCTCCTATAACTTCGATGGCAGCGACCGGGCGCGGGCGGCGTATGGGGCCGACCCGGCGGCTTTTCCCGGCCACAGCGGACCGGTCAACGGCCAGGACAAGGCTTATCAGATCGGTTTTGGCATCGGCAGCGCGGGGCCGGTTTATGGCCCAACGCAAGGTTTGGTCTATGGTTCAACCTCCAAGAAAAACACCTGGGAGGCGCGCGTTTACTGGCAGCATATTGAACAGTACGCGCTGGACGTGAACCTGATCGACTCAGACTTCTTTGAAGGCCGCGGCAATCTCGAGGGGGTTTATTCCGCGTTTGCGTACAGTTTCACCGACTGCATCATTGGCACCGTCCGCGCCGGCTATGCCACCCGCATCAACAGCGGCCTCGGCACGGGCGGCAACAACCTGGACATCCCCGGAATCAACCCGATCAAAGACTATGTCCTGTTGCAAACCGACCTGACCTGGAGATTCTAAGGCTAAAATTCACCTGAACTACCGGCTCTTCTTGCCATTGGCGGTGGGCGGAAGGCATTTCTTTTGGTATAAGCATCAGCGCGGTATAAAAGAATCCATTTCCCTGTCTGCCTGCTTTTCAATCTCTTCGAGTTTCGACTTTTGTGCGTCGGATAAATCCTTCTCTTCCAACTCACTGACTTCTTTCAAAAACTCCTGATGCTGCCAGGCGAGGTTAAAAATAATCTTGTCGGGCAGCCAGCTAACCGGCTTGGTCAGGGGAATTTGCAGGTTCATGGCCGGCTGGTGCATGGCTTCGTTTTTGACGTGGAGCAGGCGCACGGCGTCGGCCCGGTCGCGGGTGCGCAGGGAGGTTTGCTTGCCGGTCGTGGTGTCCTCGCAATAGAACACCCCGGAACGTTGGAACAGATTGAACCGATTCTTCATGTGCTGTCTTTCTTGGTTCTGAATCGTGAACCATTTCAGCACGGCACGGTTAGCCGGTAGTGGGCGGGTGGTGGTGAACTTCTGCCGAATCTTGGCGGGTCATTCAACCCACCGCCGATTTGCTGGCACATTCACTGACACCCGGCCTTCCGCCGCCGTAAAACCATTGAAAATCCAACACATTCTTGCGGTGGCAATGGTCGCGCTGCGACGTTGTCTGCCCGCGTAGCGGGCACGTTGAGGCGTGGGCGACCCGCGATAGGCAGGGGGCGTCACTCCGTGCGCGCCGGGCATGGCCCGGACCAATAACCACACTCACAATGCGACGCTTCCTGCTCAGCCCCATCGCAAGTTTGGTTGATCCCCGCTAAAAGACATAGACCCCAAAAATCCGGCAGAGCAAATCCAGCGTTCCCTCGGTCATGGACCATACCGTCTGGCGGACTTGCGGGATTTGCATCACCAAAACCACCCCGATGAAGCCAAATTGGGCGAAAGCCATGTAAGCCTCCCACGTCATGCCCGTCACCACCCGCATCACCTGCGAACCGTCCAGTGGCGGTATGGGAATCAGGTTAAAAAAGCAAAGCAACAGGCTCAACCTTGCCGCATCATAACAAACTTGGGCCATCGGGAGGCTGTTAAAGGCCAGGCAGGCTTTCGCCAGCCCCACCAACCCCACCGCCAGGATCAGGTTCATCCCCGGGCCGGCCAGCGTCACCAGGATGTCGTCAAATTTTTTGTGCCGCAGATTGTCCGGGTTCACCGGCACCGGCTTCGCCCACCCGATCATGTAGCGGTTGATTCCGCCGGGGAGAAAGATCATCAGCAACGGCATCAACACCGTGCCGATCGGGTCGATGTGCACCACCGGGTTCAGCGACACGCGGCCCTGCGACTTGGCCGTGTCATCACCGCACATCATCGCCGTCCACGCGTGCCCGAACTCATGAAACGTCAACAGCGCGATCAGCATCAAATACTGGATCAGGCCGTCGGCGAGTTGATTTGCATCCATCCGCGCAGCTTAATTTGTCCCCCCGCACGAGTCGAGACTGGACGATGATATTGGTAGGGACAGCGCGCTGCGCTGTCCCCGTCGCCGAGCGTAGCGTCAGGCGACGGAATCGGACTACTGGGGTGCCGTATCTTGACACATTGGTACTGCCCGCCTCCCCGCCGTTTAATTTTCTTTGCACCCCAACCCCAAAAAGTTTTAACCTTCTGCCATGTCATTGCTCACTGGAAAAACCGGAATCGTCTTCGGCGTCGCCAACAAACGCTCCATCGCCTGGGCCATCGCCCAGGCCTGGGCCCGCGAAGGCGCCAAACTCGCCTTCACCTACCAGGGCGAACGCCTCAAGGATAACGTCGAGGAACTCGCCGGCACCTTCGGCTCCGACACCCTCATCCTCCCCTGCGACGTCACCAAGGACGAGGACATCGCCCGCGTTTTCAGCGAGGTCGGTGCCAAGTTCGGCAAGCTGAACCTCCTCCTCCACTCCGTCGCCTACGCGCCCAAAGACGCCCTTGAAGGCGAATTCGTCAACACCAGCCGCGAAGCGTTCCGTGTAGCCCACGACGTCAGCGCCTATTCCCTCGTCGCCCTCTCCCGCGCCGCCGCCCCATTGATGACCGATGGCGGCAGCATCGTGGCCATGAGCTATTACGGCGCGGAAAAAGTGGTTCCGCATTACAACGTCATGGGCGTCGCCAAAGCCGCCCTCGAAGCCAGCACGCGCTACCTCGCCTACGATTTGGGTCCGAAAAAGATCCGCGTCAACTGCATCAGCGCCGGCCCCGTGCAAACGCTCGCCGCCCGCGGCATCGCCGGCTTTAGCGACATGATGAAACACTACGAAGCGCATGCGCCGCTCAAGCGCAGTTGCACCACGGAAGAGCTAGGCCACACCGGCGCATTCCTCGCCAGTGACGGCGCGGCGGCCATCACCGGCCAGGTCCTCTACGTGGACGGTGGCTATCAGATCATGGGCATGTAGGACAGGCGTTGCGCCTGACTCTGACTGTGATGCATGGCCGGGATGGGTGGAATTAGAACTATGCTGAACAGAAATATTGCCATCATCCTGTCTGCGGCTTACGCCCTGCTGGGCATCAGCTTATTTGCGGCATACCTCATCACTTTTCATTTTAAACACATCAGTGTTGGAGGTTTAATCAAGATTCATGACTGGCTTGCCATAACCTGGCCGTCATCAATCCTGGCCGCTTTTATTTTTGGGCTTCTTATCAGGCAATGTGGAGTTTTAGTTAACAAAAAAGAAGATACCAGGCTTCAGTTGGGGCCTTTTTTATTTTATTCCCAGATTGCTCTTCTTATTTTTTCAGCTCTATTTTTTGGGGCCAATTCGTATCTCTATGACAATGTCGCGCTGCCAGTTTCGGCAGATCAGCTTAAGTACGACGAACATGGGTGGGTTCAATCACATTTTGCTGAGGTCAAAGCCGCGCTTTTGGCTCATTTTCGATTCCGCCTTGCTGGCGATTTCGCAGCCTGGACTATTGCTTTTGTTCTGGCTTTGATGGGTTTTATTAAGGCATCAGCAAATTCACGTCTAAATGTCTCTGAGTTTCCTAGGAATAAATAGAAACAGAACATCTAGTGCGCCGCGATCCATGTCAGACAAAAAAGAAAACCGTCTAGATTTCGGCCATTCGCCCGAAACGATTGAATTCTGGAAGCGCCTCACCCGTGAGGCGCTTTCGCTTTCCACCCGCACGCCGTTTTACCTCTGCTCGGCGTTTCCCGTTGCTGAGCGGCTTACGGAATTCGATAACGCCCTCGTCGCCGCCGGTTTTTCACTAAACACTCAAAATCCAAAACTAAAAATTTCCTTTCAGCACTGGCTCTCCTGCAAAACCCAGCCCGTCGCCCCCCTGCTCCGCTGGTGGCGCAACCAGGGCCGCCCCATCGAGGTCGTCAGCGAATTCGAGCTGCGCGCCGCGGTGGCCGAGGGCTATGCCCCCGCCAACATCCTCGTCAACGGCCCGGCCAAACACCGCTGGCTGCCACGCTTCGAACTCCCCGGGCTTTCCGTAAATTTTGATTCCCCCGCTGAACTCGCCGCCCTGCTGCCGATGGCCAAAGACCTGCACTGGCGCTGCGGCGTCCGGATTTTGGCGACCGAAGAATTTGACCCGGAAAACCCGCAATTCCCCACCCAGTTCGGTTTCACGCCCGAAGAAGCCGTCGCCGCGCTGAAAAAACTGCTGCGCGCCAAGGCGCTCATTGAGACCGTCCATTTTCACCTGCGTACGAACATCCCTTCCGCGGCCATCTACGAACGCACCATTGCCGAGGTTGCCGCCATTTGCCGCGCCGCCAAATTCAGCCCGCTCTATCTCGATATCGGCGGCGGCATGCCCGTGCGCCACGTCCTGTCCCGCAGCAGCAAGGTCTATGATGGCGAATTCGGCCTGCGTTCCTTCGCCCAAATGCTGCGCCAATCGGCCAAGCTGTTCCCCGACCTGCGCGAAGTCTGGCTGGAGAACGGCCGCTTCCTCACCGCCAGCAGCGGCGTCCTCGTGGTGAAAATCCTCGACGTCAAGGAACGGCGCGGCCTCCGCCACCTCATCTGCGACAGCGGCCGCACCATGAACGCCATGAACTCGCTTTGGGAACAGCACGAACTCCTGCCGCTGGATGACCACACCGGCAAACCGGCCCTCACTACCGTTTACGGCCCCACCTGTATGGCCTTCGACCAGCTCGCGCGCATTCCCCTGCCGCGTTCTTTAAAAGCAGGTGACCACCTGCTCTGGCTCGAAGCCGGCGCGTATCATATCCCTTGGGAATTGCGTTTCTCCCACGGCCACGCCGCCGTCGTTTGGCACGATGAACACGGCCTCCACCCCGCCCGCGACCAGCAATCCTTTGAAAACTACTGGGCCCAATGGAAATGATTTTATGCGATTTGGCACTCCGTTTGAAATATGACAGTCTAACGTGTCGGATTTACATCGCTGCTTTTCAACAACAAGCCGAGCAGGCATCTGTTGTAATCAGACGCGTACTTATAAGCAGCAAGATTAAGTTCCTTCGATGACTGTGATCGTAATATCTCCGTTGTTCCACATATGACTTTCACTCCATTCGAATCTATGAATGCGCTATTGGTTTTTTCCAAGGCTTCCACACCCGGCGCATCGACACCGATTGAAAAGACGCCCACAAATCGTCTGTCACCCGCATTGAATGCGGATGACGCATCGTTTGTCGGGTTTCTCACTAACAAGGCTCTTATTTGAGAATTTGCATCGAACGCATACAATCGCACCTGGTCGAAATCCACGTATTCTACATGATAAGTGCGCTCTCCGCCCACAAAGTCTTTTAGCAGAAATACGAGCATTGCTAAAACCACAGTTGAGCATGCCAATACGATGATTGGTTTTCCCTTGCGTGTAATGGTCTTGTTCATTGTTGAAATTTTCCACTTATCGCGGCGAATTTCTTCAACTGTTACGCCGGCCGGATCATCTCAAACCGCTCGCCCGTCTTGCAATACCAGTGCGGTGAAGCCATGCGCCCGATCGTCAGCAATTTATCCGTGCGCACCCGCTTCTTCTCCACATCAAACAATTCATCCCGCAGATGCACGCGCTTGATGAGCCCGATCACCATCCGGTTCCCGCCAATCTGCAACGTCCCCCACTCGGTACATTCCAAACTCGCTGGCGCCTCCACGATCCGCGGCGGCTTCACCACCGACGACGGCGCCGCCGTCAACCCTGCGCGCGTCAATTCGCTTTCCCCGTAAGGCAGCGAAGCCGCGCACTGGTTCATCGCCTCCGCGATGGCTTCATCCACCAGGTTCACCACAAATTCATGCATCGACCGGATGTTGAGCGCCGTATCCTTGGGCGTCCCGTCCTCGCGATTACCCGGCGCAAACGCGCAGATGGGCGGATTCGCCCCCATAAGGTTGAAGAAGCTGAACGGCGCGGCATTCACCTTGCCATCCGCGCTAATGGTCGTCACCAGCGCAATGGGCCGCGGCGTCACCAGGCTCGCCAGAATCTGATAAGCCCGGTCGGCATATTCTTTTTCCAGGTCCAGTTCCATAGATCAATCCAGTTTAAGCTTCGCAACGTAAGCGCCATCCACCCCATCGTCAAACGGCAGCAACTGGCGCTCGGCTTCCAGTTTAAAATCTTGGTTCCCGGCCAGAAACTGCTTCACCACCTCCGAATTTTCCTCCGGCTCAAGGCTGCACGTGCTGTAGACCAGCACGCCGCCGGGCTTTAATTTCGGCGCGGCATGGTTGAGCAGATCAAGCTGCGTGGCGCGCAAGCGCTCGATCTCGGCGGATTGGATGCGCCAGCGCAGGTCCACCCGGCGGCGCACGACGCCGGTGTTCGAGCACGGGGCATCGATCAGGATCCGGTCAAACGTGGCCGCTTGGAAATCGGCGATCGACCCCACCATGGTTTCCACATTCGTCACCCCGAGACGCTTGCAGTTTTCCTTCACCAGCTTCAGCCGGTTCAGATCGAGATCGTAGGCGATGATCTTGCCCTCGTTCTGCATCTGCTGCGCCATGAACGTGGTCTTGCCGCCGGGCGCGGAACACAGGTCCAAAACCGTTTCACCCGGCTTGGCCCCAAGCAACACCGGTGCGAGCAGCGTGCTCGGGTCTTGCACATAAAACCATCCGTCGCGAAAACTTCCCAGCGAATGCAGCGGCGGATGCGCCTTCAATTCATACGCCACGTTCTCCCCCGTCCAGTCGCGCGTCACAAAATCATACTCCACGTTTTCTTCACGCCAGCGTTCAATCAGCTTGGTGGCATCCGTCTTGAGCGTGTTGATGCGCGCAAAGGTCTTTGGCGGCGTGTTGTTCCATTCCAGCAACTGCCGAGTCTTCTCTTCACCAAATCCCTTCCGCCACCTCTCCACCAGCCATTCCGGATGCGACCACCCGAGCGCCGGCTGGGAAACCTTCATGTCCGCCAAAATCTTCCGGATCTCCTCCGTCTCGCGCAGATACCCGCGCAGCACGGCATTGATGAAACCCGCCTGCGTATGATATCCGGCGCGCTTGGCCAGTTCGACCGTCTCGTGGACGGCCGCGTGCGGCGGGATGCGGTCGAGCCAGAAAATCTGGTAAAGACCCAGCCGCAGAAGGTTTTGCAGCGCCGGCCGTTGTTCCCGGCCCGGCGTGGTTTTGCGGGCGATCAGGCAGTCGAGCGTCGCCTGCCATCGCACCACCCCGCAGACCAGCTCATGGCACAGGCCGCGATCCACCGGCGAAAGCCGCGCCGTGGCCAGCGCCGTTTCCAGCAGATTCTCAGTAAATTCGCCGCTATTTAGCCGTTGCGATAAAACTCGGGCTGCAATTTGTCTTGGATTTTGTACGTTCAATTCGTTTAATGTGGGAAACCTGATTTCGGGACGCGAGATAAAAACTTATTATGAGAGAAGAATTCGAAAAACTGGCGGCGGCGGGCAAGATCGAGGGCAAGCACGTTGAACCCCTCACCCACCTCGTCGAAGGCGGTTGCTGTTCGCATCGTAGCTGGGGTTTCGGCAAGATCAAGGCGGTGGATACCGTCTTTGCACGCTTCACCATCGATTTCCCCGGCAAGTCCGGCCACACGATGGATCTGTCATTCGCTGCGGAACAACTCAAGGCGATTCCGAAGGACCACATCCTCGCCCGCAAGGCCGCGGATATCGAAGCCGTGCGCCATCTCGCCGCGCATCACCTCGACCTCATCAAGCTGGTGCTCAACAGTTTTGGCGGCAAGGCGACCACCGACCAGATCCAGGCCGCGCTCGTCCCTGACGTCATCCGTGACGACTGGAAGAAATGGTGGGAAACCGCCAAGCGCGAAATGAAAAAAGACGGCCACTTTATCGTGCCCGTCAAAAAAACCGAGCCGGTCGTCTATCAGGCCCAGGAAACGTCCCTGCAAGACCGCGTCCTCACGGATTTCCGCGCGGCCAAAGGCTTGAAGGCCCGCATTCTCGTCGTGGCCGAAATTCTCAAGGCCGTACCCGACCTGAAAGACAAGTATGCCGCGGCCAACGAAGTGATCGCCGCCCTGAACGCCGACATCTCGGCGTATCAACGCACCCAGCCGGCCGTCGCCCTCGAGGCGATTTTCGTCCGCGATGAACTGCGCGCCGATGCCGCCGCCCAGCCCGTTGCCGGCGAAGTCACTGCCGCCCAGATCTGGTCGCAGGACGGCATCAAGTTCGGCGCGCTGCTCGAGGCCATTCCCGCCGCCAAACATCATCGCGCCTTGGAATCGTTCAAGGCCGCCAATCCCGAACGCTGGTCGGAAGTGTTGCGCGGCGCCATCAACCTGGTTTCTGCCAAGCTTGCCAAGGAAATCGCAAATCTCCTCATCACCAATGGCATGCTGGGCCAGCTCAAGGAAACGCTCGCCCGCCACATCAACCAGCACAGTGCCAGCAGCGAATTGCTCCTGTGGTTCGCCAAGGAACGCAACGAGGACTTCGTGGACATCCTTGGACCCGAGGTTTTCCGCGCCATGCTTTCCGCCATGGAACGCGACCAGTTCAACGAACGGCGCTCCAACCGCCTCCGCGATTTCATCCTCGAAGACCAGGCGCTGATCGCCGAGCTCACCGCCTCCGCCGACATCGAGATCATCAAGGATTTGACCCGTGCCCTGAAGCTCTCGCCCGTGTTTGATGACATGGACAAGCGCTCGCTCCTCGCCCGCCTCGTCAAGGCCCACCCCGCCGTCCAGGTGCTCGTCAGCGGCGAACAGACCAAGCAGGAAGCCACGCTCATCGTCTCGTGGGAAAGCCTCGAACGCCGCCGCGTTGAATATCAGGAACTCGTCGAGAAGAAGATTCCCGCGAACTCCAAGGAGATTGCCATCGCCCGCAGCTACGGCGACTTGCGCGAAAACCACGAATACAAGGCCGCCAAGGAAATGCAGAAGATTCTCATGCGCCAGAAGGAGGATCTCGAAGCCGCCCTCAACCGTGCGCGCGGGGCCGATTTCACCAATGTCAGCACCGAGCTCGTCGGCCCTGGCACCATTGTCCAGGTGACCGACGTTCAATCGAACCATGTCGAGACCTTCACCGTTCTTGGTGCCTGGGATTCCGATCCCGACAAGGGCATCATCAGCTACCTCACCCCCGTGGCCATGGCCCTCGTCAACCACAAGGTCGGCGACGAAGTGGAGATCGAGATGAGCGGCCAGAAACGCCGCCAGCGCATCGACAAGATCACCGCCTGGAAAACTGAAGCCGCCCCGGCCGCCTGATTAATCTTAAGAACAAAACCGGAAGCAGGATTAAAACCCCGCTTCCGGTTTTTTATTTGTACTTAAGATGTACGACCTGCCCGCACACCGGTTTAAACCGGTATGCGTGTATATCGTAAATCCCAAATCGCAAATAGCTTCACGCTTTGCCGCCGTAGCTCACATAGTCGTCCATGTCCAGCACATCAAACCATGAGGTGATGTCCTCGCGATCGGGTGCGCCTGCCTTATGGATTCCATTGAGGTACTCACGTCCTTCGGTATTGTCGGGCGCGCGGTTTTCCTGCCAGTTCGTCCACGCAATGATTTCCGGCGTCGTGCGCTTGTGTTTGGCATGCTTGTTGATCCAGGCCAGAACTTCCGTGTCACTCTTGCTGAGTTCCTTTTTCAACGCCTCGGCATCTATCCCCGCGAAGTCCAGGAACGCCTGGTCCAGCGGACACGCATAATGATATTCGCCGTTCTTGCCGGCGATCGTCGCCCGGCCCTTGTCCAGCATCCGTGGCAAAATCACGTAGCCGCCCAACCGCACCCGCGGGCTGCGGGGCGGGAATTTTGTGAGATCAGGGGTGTGTAATGACATAATTTTTCCGTTTTTCAGTTAAATGTCGCCTTTCTAATGCGACAGAACCCAAAGTGGACTGAAAATGGTGAATTGCAAGTGGAGCGTAAAAAATTTATTTTAGCCGGGTGAAACACTCAGGCAAAGCGGCGCAATCTGCGCTGACACTCATCGGTCTCTCCGGCACGGCGGTATTGTTGCTGCTCGGCGTGGCCTTCCTCGGCAAGATCGTCGCCTCCTTCGTGCTCGGGCTCGCCGGCGTGCTGGGGGTGCTCTGGGTGCTCTTCATCGTCTTCACTTTCTATTTCTTCCGCGACCCCGACCCCGCCGTACCCACCGGCAAAAATCTCGTTCTTGCCCCCGGCCACGGCAAGGTGGACACCATCGACACCACCACCGAACCCGACTTCATGGGCGGCGAATGCCAACGCATCTCCATCTTTCTTTCCGTGTTCGACGTCCACGTCCAAAACTCGCCCGTCATGGGTCGCATCGCTTTCTTCCGCCACAAACCCGGCCAGTATCTCAACGCCATGCGCACCGACTGTTCGCAGTTCAATGAAAACGTCCTTATCGGCATCGAGTCCGCCGAACCCATGGGCCGCAAGGTCGGCGTCCGCCTCATCGCCGGCCTCATCGCCCGCCGCATCGTCCCTTGGGTCGCCCAAAACGAGATCGTCCAGCGCGGCGAACGCATCAGCCTCATCCAGTTCGGCTCGCGCGTGAATGTTTACTTGCCTTTGAACGCCACGGTCAAGGTCAAGCTCGGCGACCGCGTGGTCGGCGGCGAAAGCATCCTGGCCGAACTCACCTAAGCTCATGGCCACCGAACCGCAACCCAAACCTTCGGGCGCTGAACCCGAAAGATTGAAGATTTATTTCCTGCCGAATCTCTTCACGGCGGGCAACCTCTTCTGCGGCTTCGTGGCGCTGACCCAGATCGTCGAGGCCAACCTGACTCCGGACATCAACAATCACGTCAACTGGATGCCCATCAAGGTGGCCCTCGCCTTCATTTTGCTCGCCTGCATCTTTGACCTTTTCGACGGCCGGGTCGCGCGCATGGGCGGCCATGAAAGCCCCTTTGGCCGTGAGTTTGATTCGCTGGCTGATCTCGTTTCCTTCGGCGTCGCCCCGGCCTTTCTCGTCCATCGCGTCGTGCTGCACAATGCCCTGCCGGATGAATACGTGGAACTCGGCTGGTTCATCGCCTCCATCTATCTCATCTGCGGCGCCTTCCGGCTGGCCCGGTTCAACTGCCTTTCCGCCATGAACCTCCCGGGCGCCGGCAAGGATTTCCTCGGCTTTCCCATACCATCCGCCGCCGGCCTCGTCGCCTCGCTGACGTTGTTCATCATCAAGCTCAAAGAAAATGACAAGGACCTCGGCCACTGGGGCTGGCTGCTGCCGTCCGTTTTGCTGTTTCTGTCCGCGATGATGGTGAGCGAGGTGAAGTATCCCAGCTTCAAGTCACTCGGCTTCCGTTCGTCCACGACCTTTTTAAAGCTGGTCGTCGCCGCCGTGTTCGTCGGCAGCCTGTTCGTCCTGCGCGAAAAGATTTTGTATTACGTGCTGCCGTTGTTTTTCACCGGCTATCTGCTCTACGGCTTCGTCCGCCCGCATATCTCCCGTGCGTGGCGCCGGGAAATCGAGGAGGACGAGGATGACCTGGACGGAGCGCCCTGAATGGAACACCACCCAATCTTGTTGGCCGGATTGACGGGGTACGTCATCGCGGCGCTGTTTTCCTCCATCCCGGTCGGCCCCATCAACCTCACCATCCTCAATGAGGGCGCGTGCCGGGGGTTCCGCTGGGCCATGATGATCGGGCTGGGGGCGGCTTCGATGGAGGTGATCTATTGCGCGCTCTCCTTCACCGGGTTCTCGACGCTCTTCGCCGACACCCTGGTCAAGGCCATCATGCAGTTGTTCACCTTCCTGTTCCTGTTGTTCATCGGCATGAAATTCCTCGCCGCCCCGACCGTGAACGTGCCGACCAAGCTCGATTCCGCCTCCAAAAAGATCGAGGCCAAGCTCGGTAAAAAACTGCATCCCCACAACGCCTTCACCACCGGCTTCGTGCGCGTGATGGGCAACCTCGGCGTGCTGCTCACGTGGATCGTGCTGACCGGCAATTTCATGGCGCACGACTGGGTGGCCAACTCCTTCGCCGCCAAGGCCGCCTGCGTCGCCGGGGTCGCCCTGG
>Ga0210392_10001022_pt1 | contig 15173 bp, 17 predicted proteins | sample IncBWC30OmetaG_FD_161057 | JGI IMG/M metagenome (GOLD analysis project Ga0210392, IMG submission 161057) | Forest soil microbial communities from Barre Woods Harvard Forest LTER site, Petersham, Massachusetts, United States - Inc-BW-C-30-O ...
TTCCAAAAACCTTCCTTAGCAAGCACGGGAAGTTTTGTGGTGTAGATTGCCACGCACATGTAATGATCATGGGAATTACAGGCGGTCGCGTAAAGAGGCCAAGCAGAAGCAAAGCTCCGCATCCGATTTCAAATACTCCGTCAAAGGGCGCAAAAAAATGCGGCCAAGGGATACCAATCCTGATAAAGCGTCCGACGCCGAATTCTTGAGGCGAGTGAAATTTCAATATCCCCTCAATAAGAAAGATCGTACCTACGGGGAACCGGTCGAGAACGGCGGCTGCGAACGGAGGCGCCTGGTCAGGCGGCTCGATAAACCAGTGCACCAGAGGATGGATCATAAAATAAGGTACCTGCTTTCTCGCTGTAACCGCTAAGGAGGTGTCGATCGCAACCGGGCTGCTCATGGCCGACGGACCGTCATGTTGCCTTGGGTTAGAACTGCGCTTTGAGGGCAAACTGATACTGCCGCGGGGTGTAGTTCGGATCGGTCTGCGAGATCTTACCGAAAGCCGGATTGCCGAAGCTTGCCCCGCTGCTGCCGTTTCCGATGTAGTAGTTTGGCGTGTTTGAGATATTGAAGCTTTCCGCACGAAACTGCATGTTCATACGTTCTGTGACCGGAAAGGCCTTGAAGATGGAGAGGTCGACATGACGGAAGTCCGGCCCGAAAAGCGAGTTGCGCTGGGTATTTCCAACCGTTCCGAGTGGCTGAGGAGCGAATGCCGCGGTGTTGAAGAATTGAGCGTTGGTCTTGTGAGACGCACGTGCATCGCCGATCTGGTTTGGCCGATCCTGCCCTCCGCTGTTAAGTGGGGTAGCACGATTGTTATAGCCGTGTTGTTTGCCATCGCTCTCGACAGGGTTGTCGGCACCGCTGCCGGTTTCGGTGATCGTGAAGGGCTTGCCACTCTGCCATACCGTGATCGTATTCGCCTGCCATCCGGAGAAGACTGCCTTCTTGATACCGGTGAAGCTCTTTCCGTACTGCAGTTCGTAATTAAGCGAGAGGGCAAAGCGGTTTTGGATGTCGTTTTCCGCAATGCCGTATTCGATTTGGCGGATGCGGGTCGGATCGGCGTTGCTCCAACCCTGATTCCCACCCTGCTGGGAGAAGCCAGTGATGTCGCTCAACCCCTTACCCCAAGTGTAGTTTGCATCGAATGCCAGTCCATGGGTAAAGCGGCGCTGAAGGGAGGCCTGCAGAGCGTTGTAGTTTGAGACACCCTCGCTCTGAATGTAGCTGACGCCGGCCAGATTTGAACCTGCCGCCTGGTTCGTCGGGTTAGTGAAGATGGCGTCCAGCGGACGTGCTGACCCAAAGGCATTGGTGATGGGGTTGAACGGCTTCGGTTGGTTAATGTTGTTGATCGATTCCGGTAGATGCTGGCCAATGTTGCCGACATAGCCGATGGTGAGGACGTTGGCGCCGAACTGCTGCTCAACCTGAAGATTGAACTGCTGAATGAGAGCCGATCTGAACTGGGGTGCTTCGGCTACGAACGATAGAGCGGGGATAGCGAGTAGATTAGTGATATTGGGTGCAGTAGGAGTTGGCAAGCCCTGATCAAAGGCCGTGGGCGCACCCGCTACAGTCGCGCAGTCCCGGTTTTGCGAAGTTGGAGTTATGCCCTTGCTGGCTTCAATCTGAATTGCGAGACTGGATTGGCAGTTGGGGCTGAAGACGGAGGTGAATGGGGCGTTCTTCAGGTCGGCATTGGAGGTGTAGTTGCCGGGGAAGAAGCTTAGTCCGTAGCCACCGCGAAGCACGATTGCGGGCGTCAGTGACAGCGAGAAACCAACGCGCGGAGCGAGGTTGGAGTAGTCGGTAGGAATGTTCGCATGTCCGTCTACACCGTTGACGCCTGCGACCTTGAGTGCGGAAGTTACGTTTGCCGGAGTGGACGAAAGCGCTTGCAGGAAGTCGAAGTTCGAGATATGGTTGTGCGCTTCGGTGAAGGGAGTGAAGACGTCGTAGCGGACACCGTAGATCAGTGTCAGCTTCTGGTTGACCTTCCAGCTGTCCTGCACGAAGCCGTTCGGCTCGTAGCTGCGGTAGTCGGGTGGGCTCAGGTTGAAGTTGCGCGTATCGTTCTGGAAGGCGCCCACCAGGGTTGATGCAAGCTGGTTGTCCTGCTGTGTCGTCAGGTTCGAGTTGTTATCGGTTACCAGACCGAAGCCGTACGCACCCGTTGCGGAGGCGCTTTGCACGTTACGGGCCTGTCTGCGAAGGAAGCTTGCGCCGGCTTTTACGGTGTGGCTGCCTTTCGTCCAGCTAAGCGTAGCGGTGTACTGGAAGGTGTTGTCGATGTCCTGAAGGGGAACAAACGCGCCGTCGCCAATATCGGCGAATGGGCCAATTGATACAGGGGTCAGGGAGTCAGCAAAGGGACTGAAGGAGCTATGGCTTGCGGGAAAGCCCACAGCTGTATTCGCACCCGTGCCGAAGTTCAGCGGGAGCGAGAGATTGTTGATACGAGTGAACGCCGCCCTAAGGTCGAGTAGAAGGTTTGGGGTGAAGATGTGGGTGTGTCCCAAGACATACTGCTGGGCCACGTCGGATGCGGGACCGTCGAAGTCGAACCTGCCGCCGCTGATCTGGAGGCCGTTCACGGTTCCCAGACCTGGCGGCGTGAAGGTGTTGACCGTGTTGTAGGCGAAGCGTGCAAAGAAGAGGTTTCGGTCGTTTAACTTATGGTCGACCCGAGCGTCGTAGGTGTTACTTGTCTGTGTTTTGTTTGGGCTGATCGTGAAGTTGTTTGCCAATTGGCCCGGCGCGCCGGTGTTCGGTGCTGGAAACAGCTTCAAGTAGTTAAGTGCGATCGGATCAATGGATCTAGCTGCTGTGCCGTTGGCCGCGGAGAGCAGCGCTTGGGGGCTGTTACCAGGGCCGATGCTGTTGATCTCGTTGTACTCCGCGAGGGTTGGGACAGTTTTGACGTAGGTGACGCCCGAAACCAGCCGTAGTCCCTCATAGTCAAAGTAGAAGAAGGTCCTGTCCCTGAAGATGGGCCCACCGACGCTTCCACCGAACTGGTTAAGACGCAATTCAGGCTTGCGACCGTTTGTCTGAAACACATTGCGACCGTCGAAGATATCGTTGCGGAAGAACTCATACACGCTTCCGTGGAATTGATTCGTTCCAGAGCGCGTGACAATGTTGATGACGCCGCCGGCCGTACGGCCAGCCTCTGGGGCATAGCTGTTGGTCTGGACTGTGATCTCCTGAATACCTTCGACGTTCGGCTTGACTCCGATTGATCCGATAATACGTTCGTTGTCGTCAATTCCATCGACTACCCAGTTATTAAGCGTATCGTCCTGTCCGTTTACTGAGATACCGGCAGCGTTAGTGCGGCGATCATCAGGTCGGCCACCGCTGCTGAGTCCGTTGCCGGGGCCTTCGTTGGCGCCGGGGACGAGCTGTACAAGCTGGACAAAGTTACGGCCGTTCAATGGAAGATCCTGCACTGCCTTCGCGGTCACGGTCGAGCTTACCGTTGCGCTGTCAGCCTGCAGGAGAGGTGTGCTTGCAGTTACCTCGATGACTGTTGACTCCGAGCCAAGCTGGAGGTGGACGTCGGCACGGGCGCGGTCGCCTGCTTCCACGGCGAGGTCCTTCGTGATGGATGCCTGGAAGCCGCCGGCTTTGACTGTGATGGAGTAATGTCCGACCGGAAGAAGCGTGAAGCTATAGTCGCCGGAACTGTTGGACTTGCCGGTGCGCGTCTCGTTGGTCCCGAGGTTGGTAAGAGTTATGTTGGCACTCGGAACGACCGCGCCAGTGGCATCGGTGACCGTGCCAAGAATATCAGCAGTCGTCAGCTGCGCGAAGGTTGCTGAAGTAAACAGGAGTACAAGCACCAGAAAGAAAACTGGCGGCTTGAGTTGTTGAGAAAGTATCCGCCCACACTGGCCGATGCGGGTTATTGCTGTTTTCTTTTGATCGTTCATCATATCCATCCTCGTTGTGTCGTTAATCAAACGTTTGCTGATTAGGCGTTTTGTTTAGCGTCGACCTTTTGAGTCGGAGCCGCCTCTTCATTTGGCTCGCTCCGATCTATCGCCATAAGTGCTGGCCGCGAGCCGTTCGTTAGCTTGTGTCCAAATTCGTGCCAAGCACGGATCACCTGGTATGAGTTTGAGTCGATGTCGCCGCTCAATTTTGAGTGAGTTGAACCTGCTGTTTTGGAGGTGTGTCGTTACGCGTAATACTTCATGATTAGTTCCTCCATGGAGGTAAACCGGGCGCAACGCGGTTTATTCCGCACGAGAAGGAATAAGTCTTCCGGGGCCCGGACGAGAACTGGAGGGCAAAATCTATTCGCATTGCGAAAAGTAGATTGGGCTGTGCCTTGGTTTGCTCGTCGAATCGTCTTGGTATGTCGTATTGACCGTCTACGTCGGACGCCTCGCGTTCGAACGCCAGCTTCGTTCGAACGGGCCACCGGTCGCCGCATCACCTTGGTTCATGGATCAATCGAGGAAGCGCGGACGATGGCATTGGAAAGAAGCACAGTCCTTCTCTCCACGGGTCTACCTATGCGGATGCAGTATTGGGCGTAGCCCTTGGGAAGAGCTGCTAGAAAGTTTGACTTTCGCTTATTGGGAAGCTTTGTTTTGAGAATTGAATAAAAGACTTATCCGCCAGTTTTGATGAGCGAGGTTTAAGATCGTCCTGGAAGCACACTGGCTCCCCCTGCATTAAGCGTGTGGGGAGATAGACGCATAGACGACTCGCGATTGGATCGGAGAGCTTACGACCTTATGCGCAATGATTTGATTTTCGGCGCTCTCATTTGTATTAAATACACATATTGGCGGGCGGTTTGGATTCAAGAGAGATCTATCAGTCAAAGAGTAGGCAACTGCTGTTCCAGGTTGTTCTATGCTTCGCACGTGCCGCCGCGCTCATTACGTTGTCGGATCTGGACACTCTGGACTGCACCAGTGGTTCCATCTTGAATATCCGCCATCACCTCGTTGGAAAGAAAGTTGATTCAACTACATTCTATTTTTTGAAGCCCTGCATCATGAGCTGCGCCTGAACCTGATTCAGCTGCTTCAGCGTCACCTCCAAAGCCGGTCGGTCTTCATATGAAGCTCCACTGAGGATGCCTTTGAGGCGAAAGGAGGCGCGCCGCAGAAGCAATTCAGCATCTCTTAGCCTTTTGCTGTCATCGGCAACGCCCATATGGATCTTCTCTGCATACCGTTGCACCAGCTTGAGGGTCTCCAAAGCCTGCCCGGAATCACCGGAGTTGAGCTGTTTGCCCGCCATGTCCGTCATCTGGCTGACGAGCTCGGCATAGAGAAAGCATCTGTCTCTGGGCTGGGCTTGATCCGCTTGGGCCTGAAGCGCGGCGAGAGCTGTTGGACTGTCGTTTAGACCCGAGGCGGGAACGTAGGCACAAGTCAACGACAGGGTGGATATGACTACGGCGGCGGTCAGGAACCGCATCTTGTACCTCACGACGAACAACGGTCTCAAAGACATGCAAGTGTTCTGGACCGACGCGCGACGCACGCCTCAACAATATCCCGTTCGATCAGCCAAGAACCCGGAGCGATCCGCGCATACACCGGCCACCGCGTCTCACTCGAGTGGCAATCCGCGCACTTGCTTACCAGTACCGCCTTCACCTCAGCCGGCATCTTCGCACCCTGCAGCAGCGTGCCGAGCCCCTCCGCAGGCTCGACACGCGGATTGCCAAACGGGTGCAGGTTTCCCAACCATATCCCACACCGATCACTGGAACGACAGTCACAACAGCCACCAGCCAGGGGCGCACTAGACACTCTCCGCCAGCTTCGAATCGACGACTGCAAGATGATTGTGTCCGCGAACGACCTTGACCTTGGTCACTCCCAGCACGCCGTCCAGCTTGCCCGCCGGAACCATCATCGGCCCTGGGTTCGGCGCTGCTCCGGGCGCAGGCTGCGGAAACGCCGTCGCCATCGCCGTGTGGAACGCAACATTGCCCTCCACCTTCTGCACCACCTGATGAATGTGTCCGTTCAACACCGTCACCGACCCAAATGGCTTCAGCATCGCAAGCGCCTGCTCGCCATCCTTCGTCCCCCAGCCCCACTTCTCGTACACCATCCACAGCGGAATATGCGCGAACACCACGATCGGCGTCGAATGACTCAGCGGGTAAAGCCCGCGAAGCGGGAAGAGAAGAGGCTGAATCGCGGTTGACCACGCGTGCACCCGAACGCCCAGCTGGAACAACTCGACTGATGGAGGAAATATGTGATCGAGAGAACCTGAAGGAAGCACTGCGACGGGTGAAGGCGAATAAGGGTAGTCCGGGAATTGACGGGATCACTGTCAACCAACTCGATGACTATCTGGAGCAGCACTGGTCAGCCATCCGGGAACAACTGCTAAGTGGGACTTATAAACCAAAGCCGGTGAAACGGGTAGAGATACCGAAGCCAGACGGAGGGGTGCGAAAGCTTGGCATCCCGACCGTGCTGGATCGCTTCATTCAGCAAGCGGTGATGCAGGTTCTGCAGCGGCAGTGGGACCCAACATTTTCCGATCACAGCTACGGCTGCCGACCGGGACGATCGGCGCATCAGGCTGTAACGCAGGCACAGCGGTACATTGCCGAAGGCTATAGCTGGGTGGTTGATCTCGATTTGGAGAAATTTTTCGATCGAGTTAATCATGACAAATTGATGGCACAGATCGCCAAGCGTGTCGAAGACAAACGGCTGTTGAAACTCATCCGGACGTTCTTGAACGCCGGGGTGATGGAAAACGGATTGGTCAGCCCGAGCGTGGAGGGGACTCCGCAGGGAGGTCCTCTCTCGCCCTTGCTCAGCAACCTTGTGCTCGACTCGCTGGACCGGGAGTTGGAGCGTCGGGGACATCGCTATGTTCGTTACGCAGACGACAGCAATATCTATGTGCGTAGCGAGCGTGCTGGTCAACGGGTGATGAACAGCGTAACGCGGTTTATCACGCAGAAGCTCCAACTCAAGGTCAATGAGACGAAAAGTGCAGTGGCGCGACCGCAAGAGCGAAAGTTTCTTGGATTCAGCTTCACAAACGGTTCAGCGGTCAAACGGGCAATCGCGCCGAAGGCCCTGGTCCGTTTCAAGGATCGAATCCGGGAAATCACGCGACGGGCGAAGGGCGTTAGCATAAAGTCGACAGTGGAGGAACTAGCTCGCTAGTATTTTGGATCGTCCATCGTCGATTAGGGCCGGTTGCACCGAAATGAGTTACGCGATGTCGATGAGCGACTCAGCCTGTTGGAGCAAGTTGAGTCTCTATAACTCCACGTCGGCGCATGCCAAATCTCAGTTCTTTCTCGCACCACCTTTTGCTACGGCCCTTATCTCGGCCAACACTCCGCTTCAATCGGAAGAGCTTCGGTGTTGAAGATTCCGAATTGAAGTGGAGCGTTGACTGGAGAGATAAGGATACTTCAGCGTCTCAGCAACAAAGAAGCTCTCCCCTGCGTTAACATTGCATGTTGTTTATGCGCTCCCGACAATGAAATACAAACGCCTCATTCCGGGAGTGGCGTCAATCGTGCCGATGCCACTGATATCGCACCGTCCCCTCCTCGTCTCCGGCGCCGACATATCTCATTCCGCACTTCTCCATCACTCGTAGGGACTTTGGCAGTGAAGGGAACGTCTGAGCCGAAATTATCTTCAGGCTTGAAGGCGCCAGCGCCCAATCAATCAGGGCCTTCGTCCCTTCGGTAGCGTACCCCTTGCCCTCAAAATCCTGCAGCACTGAGTACCCTACCTCGCACTCCTCTGGCCTTTCCGCCTCGCGAAATCCGCCCAGCGTACCAATCAGAGTTCGACTCTCATCGGTATGGCGAAGAGCAATGTACCGGTGCCACCCAACCTCCGTCGGGTCATCGGCAATACGCTTTAACAGCAGTTCAAATACATGCGGTTCCCAGTGCTCTGGCGGCCACTCCAGAGGCACATGGGCGTTGGCAACCGCGCCGAGGAGACCGTCGGCCGATCTTTCGGACTGCAAGCTTCAGGGGTAATCGCAATCAGCGCAAGGCGCGGCGTAATAATATCGTTCTCTTGAAATTTCACTTTGGAATCTCCTGAACTTTGAGAAAACACACTTCTACTCAGCAGGCAAGGCGCGGAGTGCTGTCGTTGGCGGCAGCGGTGTCGTTGCCGTATGTACTGCCGGATGGAAGGATGTTTCCGCAGAGGAGCATGATCATCTATCTGGCCTTTTGCTTGATCGTGACGACGTTGGTTGTACAGGGGTTGACGCTGCCATGGCTGATTCGGCGGCTAGGGTTGTCGGAACCGGTTCGCATGAAGGATGAGGAGCAGGAGGCACGGCGTGTTTTGCTGCGAGAGGCCGTGGTGCATCTCGACCGAAAGCGGTCGAAGAATCGGGATCAGTCCGCGATGTTTGGGGAGTTGATCGCAAGCTATCAACAAAGGTTGGATGCGATACCAACGGAACGAGAGGAGCGTGTGCAGCAGCTGGTCGATCAGGTGCGACGAAGTGATGCGATTTTGAGCATGAGCGCTTCCTCCAAAAGACACCAGTCGCCTGCGCGTGCGGACGCAAGCTGGCTGATCCATTGATCTCAAATCCTCAAAAGCCGTGACGGAACAATGGAAAACGACGGCCTGAAGTCAGAGGTCCTGTGGGTATCCAAACTGGATTGCGCGAGGATTATTCCCACCGCGGAGAAAAAAATTGAGAAGGAGAGAGTGGCGCGATCCCTGACTCAACCGATTATGGATGCTCAACGGCAGGTGATCATTTTTTCTCATCTTCGATCTCTCGACAGGAGCGATCACGAATTGTTGTAACTTTCGAATTCACTCTGTGTCTCATCGTCGTGCATGCGAAACCCACAGGTGAAACTCATATGGCTCGCCATCGGCCGGTTTTGACTGCACACATCCAGTCACCTTAGGAGCACTTATGAGAACAGCAGTTCGCAAATCAGTGATGTCAGGACGGAGTACAAGTGAAGGTACAACGCGGTTGCGCTTTTTTGCAGACCGACGAAACACTCTTACTCTAAGCATTCTATTTCTCGGTATCCTTGTCACTCCGCTTGCCGGGGCACAAGTAACTCCGTCGGCTGTCTCCTCGGCCGCAGCATCTGCGGCAGACAGCGACGAACAAGTGCAAGAGGAAGGCGGACTCTTACGAGCTGGGAATGGTCCCGGGCCGGCAGCGAATGGGCCTGGTCCCGGATGCAACGTCATACCCCCCTTGGCCTCGATAGGAACGAAAGTCGACATTTCACAGTTCCCGCCGGCCGACTCGCTCACGGATCCGGAACTGGCAGGGCCGGTCCAATTTCTAAAATCAGGTAAGTTCGACCTACCGATCGAACAACTGACGAGCGTGAATGTTCCCGCCGGCACTCCCAGAGGAACGATCACGCTGCCGCTTTACAAGGGTGCGGTGAAGACACCGTTTGGTCTGAAGCCCATGTGGTACATCATCCTCGATGTAGGCAACCAAGCGGAGGCGGACCGCCTCGGCGTGAATTTCTCCAAAAAACTGCCTAACGACGCCGTTGCCGCACGCCCCGCCACGCGTCGCGCCGACGGGACATTCCTCTTTGAGTCCGGCCTCGTAGACTTCAGTCCAAACCGGGTGCTCGTGGCCGGCTCTAAGGAACGACCATTCCCACCCCGGATCGCCCAGCCAGGCTCGGTCGGCGACGCGGACTACAGCCCACTGGTAAACGTCGACGGCATCATTTACGACGCGCCCGTCATCGCCGCCGCCGTAGAGGATGGGGCTATCAACTTCCCAGGCGGAAACCCGAACTACGGTCTCGTACATGATCAGGTGATCGCCATTGATCCGGCGAATCGGACAGTCACGCTCCACCTGATCAACGGGTATAGCTTTGGCAAGCCGCTCTTGTACATCTCGACTGAGACCAGCGATCCCACTGCGTCCGCCATCGAGGGGGCAACTTTCGCTCCACGTTTGGGCAGAATCGAGGTCGGGGTCGACGACATCGCCCGTAGCGGTGTCGAGCGGCTTTTCATCGCGACGAACGGCCCATCAGAAGGCGGCTGCCAAAATCCGCAGCGTCAGGGCCTGGGCGCCGAGCTTTTGGACGGGCATCGGCCGAACAACACGTTCGGCGGTGTTCCCACGGTTGCCACCGATTACAGCCCAGTCTGGGACGCCAACGTCTATGAGTGGACCGAGGAGGCAATCGAAAAGGGCTATCGCGGTATCCTGATCGAGGAGTTCCGAATTTTGAAACTGGCGAGAGACGGATATATCACCGGACCTGGTGGTAAGCCGTACGGCAGTGCTGGCTTTGTAGTCATATGCGGTGTAGCCGCCCGGCTTAACTAAACGAAACTGGCGGAGTGCCACTTTTACAGTCTGCGGAGCGGCGGATTCCAACCGCTTGCTCCGCTTCCGTAAAAACTGCACGTAGGCCAGCTCCCTATTTCAAAAAGTAGCGGCTCGCGATGTGTTCTGTTTCTGAAGGGACAGCTTGGCCAGAAGTGTCGGCGCCAACTCTCTCTTGGAGTATGACTGCAGCATCACGGGCAACTCGGAAGTTATGCCGACGACGGCAAACCGGCCAAACGCATTTATGAGATAGGTTCTAATCTCCTGAGTCATTGATTTCTTGCAGAAATAGCGCGGGAGTGAGCTGCCAGGGTGGAAGTGGCAAAGCGGGCTATGGAGGCCAGGATCTGGTCTGCGGATTTTGTCCACTGAAAGGGTTTTGGCTGCTGATTGTGGACAGAGATGAACTCTCGTATCGCGGTTTCGAGTTCGTGAACGTTTCGGTGCGAGCCGCGTTTGAGCTGCCGTTGGGTGAGTAGTGCGAACCATCGCTCGACCTGGTTGAGCCACGAGGCATGCGTGGGGGTGAAATGCATATGGTAGCGTGGCCTCTTCTGTAGCCACTGGCGGACCAACGCGGTTTTGTGGGTGCCGTAGTTATCCAGCACCAGATGAATGTCCAGATCTGCGGGAACAGCGCCGTCGATTTTCTTCAGGAAATCTAGAAACTCCACCGAACGATGGCGCCGGTAGCACTTGCCGAGCACGCTACCGGTGGCGATATCGAGAGCTGCAAAGAGGCTGGTGACGCCGTGTCTTTTGTAGTCATGCGTGCGTCGCTCCATTTGTCCGGCTCGCATAGGCAACACAGGCTGCGTGCGACTGAGCGCCCGAATCTGCGACTTCTCATCCACGCACAGGACCAGTGCATGATGGGGTGGGTCAAGATACAGCCCAACAATATCCCGCATCTTGTCGATCAACAGCGGATCAGTCGATAGCTGAAAACTCTCCGTGCGATGTGGCTTCAGTCCAAAGGCGCGCCAGATGCGGCTGATAGTGGACTGGCTCAACCCAGTTCTGGCCGCCAGCATGCGGCTGGACCAGTGCGTAGTTCCCCTCGGAGTCTTCTCCAGCGTCAGCCGCACGACCTGCTCGACCTTCTCGTCACCGATCTCACGCGGTGCTCCCGGACGTGGCTCATCTCCCAGGCCGACAACTCCCTCAGCGATGAAACGGTTGCGCCAAAGACCCACGGTAAAACCGGTAGTGCGCAACTTCGCCGCCACCGCAGCGTTGCTTGCTCCACCCGCACACTCCAGAACGATACGGGCACGAAAAGCTACCGAACGGGCGCTGCGCGACTGCCGGGCTATGCGTTCCAACTCGACCCTTTGCAACGCGCTCACCTCCAACTCGTGCTTCTTAGGTCGTCCACGACGAGGCTCCATGTCTCACCATAGAACCTGGCAAACATATATGCAAGCTATTTATGATTCAGGAGACTAATCTTGTATTGGGCCACGACGACAGCTTCGCCAGCCCGATCGAGCGCATCTTTATCTCTACCAACGGACCTGAATCTGGAGGTTGCAATAACCCACTGCGGCAGGGTTTGTCGGCAGATCTGGCTGATAGTTTTAGACCAAACAACGTTCTCGGCGGAATTCCGACGATCGCTCTCGATTACAGCCCGGCATGGGACGCGCAGTTGTTCGAGTGGACCAGTGATGCAATCAACCGGGGGGCTTCCGTGGACAGGTTCGTGAGGAGTTTCAGATCCTCACCTTCGTGCAGGATGGCTTAATCACAGGGCCTGGAGGGGCTGCATTTGGCAGCTCTGGCTTCTCGATCAATTGCCCAATCGTTCAACGTCTCGACTAAACAATCACAATCTAACCTCGAACACTGTCCGCCGATTCTATAGGTTGAATCGGCGGCATTTCGGGGCTCGACACAAATGCGCAAAGATTATTCGTCATGCCGAATCATCGTAAACATAGTCGGGCCGACGTAAGGGGGAGCTGCCAATAACCCGGGAGCCTCTCGATACATCTTCTGTGCCATCGTTTCAGCCAATCCCTGATAGATCGATGCTCCTGCTGAATTGATCGGCCAAAGCCAATTCCAGATACCCTCCCAGCCGAAATGACTGCTTCGATGTATCACGATTTCCATCGCGGAAATCGTCTGGAGTTGCCCTGCCTGAGTGGGGCAGTTGCGGAGTTGGGAGAGCAGATGGGTATAGCTGTTCCTCGAAACAGAGCCGTGTCCGACATCCTCGCACTCTACTTGATGGGCCACAGGTCGGATTAGTCAAAGGCGTGTCGCCCTCAAGATGTCTCCGTTCATTACGGAGCCATGCGCATGAACTCGAGATCGATGCGGGCGTGAAGCCGTTCGCTGAAACCAACAGGAAGTTCGAAGATACGATCGTCGGCAACCAGGATGATCACGTTACGCGTGGAATCAAGAATAGCTGAGCAGATCTCGCAGTGATCCAGGTGCTTTTGCACGGTGTCCCGTGTTTCATCCGGAAGCGTCCCATCGAGATATTCAGAAATGTAGTTCCAAACGTGTTTGCAATTTATGACCATGGTAGCCACCTCCTCTTCGATGTTTGGTTTACCGTCCTTAGCTGAGGGGCCAGTTGCTTTTGTAGCATCATACGTGCACGATGCAATCGGACCTTGACGCTTGGAATACTGATATTCAATGTTTCTGCTGTTTCGCTAGTCGTGAGTTCTTCCACATCGCGCAGAAGGAAAACCTGGCGATAAATATTCGGAAGCTGTTCAACCACCCGTTGAATCAGATTTCGGACTTCTTGACGCTCTACGGCTTCAGACGGTATTTCGCGCCAGTCACGTAAGAGGGCAGGTGATACGCTCTTGTCTTGGTCGGGAAGTTGGTCGAGCGGTTCCATTCTGACCAAAGCTTGCCTACGGAGACGGGTCCTCGCCTCATTGATCGTGATACTGATGAGCCACGTACTGAATTTCGATTCCCCACGAAACGAAGAGAGCTTTCGGAACGCTCGAATGAAGGCCTCTTGTACAACGTCCTCTGCATCTGCCTCGTTCTTCATATACGACAGAGCCATGACGTAAACACTTCGCTCGTAGGGGCGGATCAACTCATGATATAGGTGAATTTCCCCCGCGATGACAGCGGCGATCATCTCCGACTCTGTGCGAGTTGAGACTTGAGGCACCTTCACTCCTCAACAGCTTTCAGTCGCTTGGCGACGAGAGTATCCACTGCAAAGAAACCTGCTCCAAAAATCAGAACCATCAGCGACGCAAACAGAAAGGTATAGGGATCCGCCACGTAGAACTTTCCGGGGTCGGAGAAGACCGCTGAGAGCGCCTCGCGGTCTGCGGTCCAATATGCAACGAACATGTTGCCGGCCAGCAGGAGCGAGATCGGGCGCGAAAACAAGCCCCAGATAAGAAGAATCCCCCCGACAAACTCCAGAGTCGAGACAAAGGGAGCGGTGAAACCTGGAAACGGGATGTTGAGACTGGTGAAGAACGTCGTAATTTTCGCCAAATTGTGTAATTTTCCCCACCCAGTCTGGGCAAATTGGAATCCCCAGTAGAGACGCACCGCGAGAAGCATGACGGACTGGAGGGATGAAGACGCCGATGCGATCCGGCGATAAAGTACTAGCAGATGAGCCATCGTTACCTCGTGAAGTTTGAGCCTCGCTCGTGACCAGCGGAAACGTTGTTTCGCTTCGTTAGAAACTTAACGAAGGTTTGGGTTACAAAAACATGTCTAAGGCGCATTGTGTAACCGTTTCGCGTGCCATACGTCAGATGTTCGCCATATGGCTGGAGGTATCCCAATGCAGCTTCGTCCCGCGTTCGCAATTTTGTTTGCTCTCCTGGCTGTCCCTCTGAAATCGCACGCCGCTTCTTCCGACAGTTCGTTCAACGTCAAACCGACATCTGTGGCGGTCGTAGAACTTTTTACTTCGGAAGGATGTTCAAGTTGCCCGCCCGCGGACTCGCTTCTCCAGCAAGTAAACCTGAAGCAAACGCTCGCTGGACAACTGATCGTCGGCATCAGTGAACACGTGACGTACTGGAACAATCTAGGTTGGAAGGATCCATACTCCTCTCCAGTGTTCACCGACCGACAGAGCGTCTACGCTTCGCGGCTCTCGCCCGAGGGCTCGTACACACCACAGATGGTCTTGAACGGCCGCGATCAGTTTGTGGGAAGCGATGGCCCGGCGCTCGAGCGAGCCCTGCGCGATGATGCTCGAAGAGAACATTTCGTGCTCCGCATCGTCTCTTCTGCGCCTACTTCAGAGGGAATCGACGTGAAGTTTGCCTTCGCCGGAGATCCATCGAAGCCCCTCGATATCATCGCAGTTCTAGCGGATGATACGGACCGATCCAACGTTCTGCGAGGAGAGAACAGCGGCAGGCAACTTCAACATGTCTCCGTTGCTCGCTCCATGACGCGCGTGGCTACGGTGAGGGATGGCGGCGAGCAATCCGTCCATGTTTCGTTTCCGGAAGGGCTTTCGACAGGTAGCGGCTCGGGCCATCACTTGATCCTCTTTGCTCAGGAGCCGCACCAGGGTGCGATCCTCGGGGCAACCACGATGCCTTTCTGAGAAAGGAGAGACAGGCTGTAACCATCCGCTTCTTTAAGCTTCTAACATGCGGCAAGGTAAGGGCACTCATTGAAATCCGAATGCACTCCTCCGGGCCATCTGCATCAGGTAGCAATCAATATCCCGAGGCATAGAGCCCTATGCCCAACCGACGAAAGGAACTCTTCATGAAGAGCAACAATGTAAACAACCTCGTGCTGGCCGCGGCTTTCGCCGGCCTTCTTGGCGGTACCACTGCCCGTCTCAACGCCCA
>Ga0210392_10001023_pt1 | contig 15172 bp, 11 predicted proteins | sample IncBWC30OmetaG_FD_161057 | JGI IMG/M metagenome (GOLD analysis project Ga0210392, IMG submission 161057) | Forest soil microbial communities from Barre Woods Harvard Forest LTER site, Petersham, Massachusetts, United States - Inc-BW-C-30-O ...
GCTCTTCGATCGCCGCGCGGATCGACGAAAGGCTTTCGAACACGCCTCGCTTCAACATGCGATCCGGGAACTCGATGTCGAACTTGCCTTCCAACGCGAGCATGACGTTCACGCTCGCGTGAGAGGTAAGCCCGGCCTGATAGAGATCGGCGTCGTCAGCGAGGGTGGTCGCGTCGACCGATAGCCGCCCGTGCTCTTTCAGAATGTTCCGAATGTCCTCGATCATCGCTCGTTGGTCCCTTCGTTCAACACTGCCGAGCCACCACAGCTCGCTGGCCCTCGCCGGCGTTTGCCCGACTTGCCTCTGGCCCATTTCCGGGCTTCTTGAGGCCTCGAATCTACCCCAGAATGTGCCCGAGCTTACAAAGTTTTGAGGGCGGCGCGGTCGAGCTCGAGTGCCGTGAAAATCAATCCAGGCGGATGCGAGCCGCATGACCGGCACCAGCGGCCGATCAGCTCTTGCCCGGCTTGGAAGGGCGGGCAAGCAGTCAAGAAGCGCACGTCGAAATGACTATCGCCCAGCAAGACCTCGAGGTCCCGCCAGTACAGCACGATACCGCTCCGCGGATGTTGCAGTTTGTAGACGCTCTCCTTGGCCGAGAACACGACCCGCGCGAGCTGTTCGGCGGAGCCGTGCTCGGCGCAGCGAAGCAGCTCGCGCTCCGAACAGACGCGGCGTGCGAACCCCTCGCTGACGGGCAGATCCATTTCTACGTCGAGGCCGAGGCCTGCGTGATCGGCCTCGAGCGCGACCGCCGCAGCACAGAAGCTCTCCGTGTGACTGATGCTTCCGACTACGCCGTTCGGCCAGCGCGGCTGCCGATCTTTCCCGCGCAAAATTGGCGTTTCGTGGCAGCCGAGCTTTCGCAGTGCGGCGTGCGCACAGGCCCGGCCCTCTAGAAATTCGAGCCGCCGCGACGAGCTCGCGTCCAGGACCAGCGCTTCCTCTTCCGGAAACAGAGCGCTTTGCGCCCGTGTGGGATCTCCACAGGCGGTCGACACCGTGTCCTTGAACAGGCTTGCTAGTCGCGACGCGTGCTCGGTCACAAAAGACTCACATACTACGGGATCTCAGGGACGTTTAGATAAGTGCTCTCGGGCAGGCGGCGCAGCTGGCTCGTTCGTGCTCGCTCATGGCTCGTGCCCGCGCGGCCCCAGCTGCCAAATCCGTCCGGATCCTAGCAACCTTTGGGGCAGGGAATGTTATAGTCGGTGACCCTTCCGTTCGCCCGAGCCCCTTTTTTTCGACTCTTCCGCGATGTCCCAAGTACGCCCTGGCGCTCTGATCGCGATCATCATTTTCGCGGTTTTTGCGGCTTATGCGTTCTTGGTTCCCGCCACCTATCGAACTAGCGCGTTGGTGGTCGTCGATCAGGCGAGCCCCGCGGGCTCCGCCAACCTGCCCGAGCCTTTGGAAGCCGCCCGACGCTTGAGCGAGGCGATCTTAGATCGCAAGACGCTCGAGCGCTTGTCGCGCGAACGCGCGGGGTCGTCGGCGCCCGACGCCCAAGCTCAAGCCTCCGCCAGCGTGCGCCGAGGCCTCGAGATCGACACCAGCGATGCGCACTCCTTCAGCATCAGTTACCGAGACACGGACGAAGGGCGCGCGCAGAGCGCGTGTAACCAACTGGCGAAGCACGCGGTCGAGATCGCGCCGATCGTGCTGGTCGATCGCAGCGCGGAACGCGCGCTGGATCTGAAGCGCCAAGAGCAAACGCAGCAGCTGGCGACGTTCCTGACGCAGCACCCGCAAGTCGCGTCCGAGCCGCCGCCAGCGGGCGAGAAGTCGCCTGACAACGACCCGGCATTTTCGGCCCTGAGCGCCGAGAAGTCGAACCTCGAACGCCGCATTTTGGAGCTGGAAAGCGGAGTCGGCTCCGACAACCCGTACGTCGATCCGAATGAGTCGGATCTGAAGCTTTTGCGAAGGCGGCTCGCGGAAATCAATTCCGGTCTGAGCGCCCGCCGCCAAGCTCTAGACACGAAGCCAACGGGTACGCAGGTTGCGCCAGAAGTACGGGCCGAGTGGACGCGCTTGCTCGACGCCGTCACTCAATCGAGCGCCGAAGCGCAGTCCCCAGCGCGTCCGGCTCTGGTCGCGCGTCTAGCTTTGGAAGCGCCGCTGCCAAGCTCACCGATCGATCCGAATCGCCGGCTACTGCTGTTTTTGGGCGTCGTGTTCGGCGTCGGCCTCGGAGCGGCCTTCACGCTCGCCGTGCGCGCCGCGCAACAGCGCCGCGTGAAATCGTCGAGCCGGCCACCCACGCCGATCCCCGCTCAAAGCGGGCTGACGATGCAACTGCCGTCGGCGCCCGCGCTCCCCTCTGGGCTCGGTCCCGCCGTGCCAATGGTTGCGCAGTCCGTGTCGAAGCCCGCTCCGGCGATCGTGCCGATGCCGCTCCGGCCAATCTCATCCTCGCCACCGGGACCGAGCGACAACGCGCAGAACCACCCCTCGTCGAACCCGCCACCGGTGATCGAGACCAAGCTGCTACCGATTGGTGAAAGCGATAGCAAAGACTCGACCTCGAGCCGGCCGCCTGCGCGCCGCTTCGCTTCGACTTTGGTCCTGCCCCCGTTCGACAACCCGAGCCGCAACGACGAGCCGACTCGGGACCCGGTGTTGGCCTCCGCCGCCCAAGCCTGGGACCAGCAGATCCGCGCGCACGACGTGCCGGGCTTCGCGGTCGTGAAGTCGGGATCGGAGCCGCCGCCACCCGTCGCGCCCTTGCTGGCGTCGTCGTCCACGTACTCGGCGCGGCCGTCATCCAGTAACCCCCCGCCCCCAGCCACGGTGCAACGCACCACCTCGCGGCCGCCGAACCAGATGAAGGTGACTCAGCCGTTGGGGTCCTTCCTGCCTGACTCCATTTGGACGGACGCTGCACAAGAGGCCGTAGCGCGCCACGCGCAGCAGGTTTCGCACACGCCAGTGCCTTCGCGCTCTCCATCACCGGCTCCGGCGTCGCAGTACAGCTACGTCAGCACGACGCCGCCGCCGTCATCGACGCCGTCGAAGAACGTCGTCTTCGTGCAAGACGTGCCCAGGACCTGGCGCCCCGATCCGACCCTGACGCCTCAAGCGCAGCGCGGCTTGTGCGAACAACTCTACCCTTACGCGGTGGAGAGTTGCTTCGTTCTGTCCGTGGTCGCGGTGCCCGAGTCCATGAGCTACAAATCGCGCGTTGCCGCCGAGCTGGCGTTGGCTTTGGCCGAGTCGGGGCACCCGCGCATTCTAATCCTAGAGGGTGATTTGCACCGGCCCTGGGTGCAACGAACGATGGGCGTGGACATGCCGATTTCCTCGGGGTTCTCCCAGCAATTGAACGGCCGCGCGCAGGGCTCGGGCGAGGGCTCACGTTGGACGGTGCTGGGCTGCACGCGCACGTTGCACGTGCTCGCCGAAGGCATGATGCGCTCCCCTGGCCTGCTGCTCTCCAAGCAGTTCGGCGATTGTGTGAAGGAGCTGCGGACGTATTACGATTTCATCGTGATCGACGGTCCCAGTGCGTCGCTCGACGTGGACTCCGGCGCGCTCGATGCCGTTACGGACGGCGTGGTGACGGTGTGCCCGGCGAAGGGCTCGCAGGCCATCGCGCATATGCAGAATCTATTTGCGCACAAACGCTTCAGCGCATTTGCGACTGCACCCGACCGCTGAGCGCGCCGAGCTCGCGCCGTCAGCTCGGCGCAGACGGCGACAACATCTGCTTGGCGACTATCCCGAAGAACTGCGGGTCCCGAAGCAAGTAGCGGCTGGCCATGCGTCGCGGATCCTGCGCCAGCCGGTACGCCCACTCCAGCCCCGAATCCGACATCCAACGCGGCGCGCGGCGCTGCGCGCCGGCGATGAAGTCCAAGCTCGCGCCCACGCCGATGGCGACCGCTGAACCGAGCGCAGCACGCTGCTCGTGACTCCACAGCTCTTGTTTGGGCGCGCCCAAGGCGACCAGCAGCAGATCGGGCGCGGCTGCGCCAATGCGGTCCAAGATCGGGCGCTGTGCTTCGGGCGTCCCGTTCACGTCGATGCGTCCGGAATCGATGCCCACGACGCGCAGGTCGGGTAGCTCCTGTTCGAGCCTCTGCCGAGCGAGCTCCGCGGCGCCGGCGGCACCGCCCAAAAAATAAACTCGATAGCCACGCTCCGCGGCCCGGCGCATGAGCGGCATGATCAGATCCGACCCTGAGACCTTCTCGGGCAACGGAGTCTTCAGCAGACGTGAGGCCCAGAGCAGCGGCATGCCGTCGACCAGCGACAAGCTGACGTCCTGGTACGCGGCGCGGAAGCGCGGGTCGTTCTCGGCTTGCACCACGTGGTCGACGTTGGGCGTAAACACGCGACCGCCTTGCTTTTCGCGCACCAAGTCGTCGATTGCGTCGAGCGCGCCTTGGAGATCGACGCCGTCGACCGGCAGCGTGCCAATGCGAATCCTGCTTGCGAGCCAGGGTCGCGAGCTCACGACCCGGTGCCTCCGACGACGACGGGCACGGTCCTGGCGAGCACGTACAAGTCGAGCCAAGGCGACCAGCTGCGCACGTATTCGACATCGAGCAACACGCGTTGCTCGAAGGTGGAAGCATTGCGGTCGGTCACCTGCCAGATCCCAGTGAGCCCTGGGCGAACGCGCAGGATGATCGCCTCGTGGCCGTTCATCTCCGGAATTTCTCGCTCCAGATACGGGCGTGGTCCGACCAAGCTCATGTCGCCGACGAACACGCTCCAGATCTGGGGCAGCTCGTCCAAGCTGTAGCGGCGCAGCAAGCGCCCGACGTGAGTCACGCGCGGATCGCGCGCCAGCTTGTGGAACTCGTCGTACTCGGCGCGCAGGGCGGGATCGCGATCGAGCACTTCTTTCAAGCGCTGCTCGCCATCACCGTACATGGTGCGGAACTTGAACGCGGTGAAGCGCACGCCGTCCTGGCCGAGCCGCTTCTGCTTGTAGAAGACCGGACCCTTCGAGTCGAGCTTGACCAAGAGTGCCATCGCGAAGACGAACGGCAGGATCAGCAGGCCGCCCACGGTAGTCAGCGCCAAGTCCATCACTCGCTTGGCGAGACGCGGGCCTTTGAGCAACAGCTGCCGCTGCACTTCGATGCCGAGCACGCCGCCCAAATTGTGAGTCGGGGCGCCGAAGTGCGCGACCGAGAACAAGTCGGGGATCACCAGCACGCTCGAGTAACCCTCCGCGTAGCGCTCGATGACAGCCAGGAGCTTGGCGGAGTCCATCTTCGGCATGGCGATGACGATCGAGCGGATATGCAGGCGCTGCGCGAGGATCGGCGCCAGCTCCAGGCCGCCGACGACCGGTACGCCTTCGACCTCCGCGAATTGCTCGAGAGCCGAGCGCGCGGACGGCGTGTCGTACTCGTCGCCGCGCTGGGATTCGGGCCCTTGCCGCACGGACTGCACCATCAGGTCGTCTTCGCCCCAGGTGGCGCGCACGGTGCCGTGCTTCGTCGGGTCGTCGTCGAGAATAGCGACGGGCTTGAGGCCCAATTGCGGCCGGCTTTGCAGTGTGGCCACGACCGCGCGACCAACCTTGCCAGCGCCGATCACCACCACTGGCTGACCCCACCAAGGCCGCCGCGCGCAGCTCCCGCGCAGCGTCGCGCGGCCGATCGGCACGATGAACGCCGCCACGATCCAGCCCAAGAGCCACGCGCCGTGCGAGACCGCGCTGATCGCACCGCTGCGCGCCAGCACCGCAACCGCCCAAGAACCGGCGTAGATCAAACACGTGGCGAGCGTGGCGCGGCGCAGCTCCTCGGGCGGGCTGGGCGGCGTCATCGCGTACAGTTGTAGAGACGCGAAGGCTGCCACGCACATCGGCACGATGGCCGCTACGCTGAAGCGTTGCGTGCCCGTCAGCGAGTCCCCGGCGAGCACGAAGCCGGCGATGCCTGCGGAGATGCCGAGCGTGAGTACATCCGTCAGGATCAGCAGTGTGAACGACAGCAGGGGCCGGCCCGGCACGTGGAGCCCAACGATGGACGGGTTCTTGCGCGCTCGCTGCGCGAGCCCGCGCCCCTTTTCGTGGGCAATTTGAACCTGTTCGATCAGCGCTTCGGCGATCGCCTTGGCGTCACAAGCGCCCATGCGCTTCAGAATCGCACCGACGTGGCCGCCGCTCTCGGCTTGGATCTTCAGCGCTTCGCGCAGTTGCTGGGGCGTGATGATCCCCTTGCGGATGAGCAGCTGCCCGATCTCGTTATTTCGCCTCCGCCGCCGTTTGTAGAAAGCGGGCGCACGTTGTCCCGAGCCGTTCGGGGGCGTTGCGACGAGCACCGGCTTCGCTCCGAGACCCATTCAGGGACGGGCTATCCGAGAAGGGCGCGGCCAACCCAACTGGTCTTCGCCCCCTGAATCGCGACTCGCGCGATTTCACGCATCAGCGCTGCGTCGATTCCGTCCGGACGGATTTCGATTTGGGGAGCGCTGGTGAACCCGCCGACGACGACGTCGTCGAGGACCCGCACCACGTTGTAGTGACCACGCTTCAGTCGAACGATGCGGTAGGTCGTCCCGGCAACCTGAATCATCCCTTTGACGATTGTGTCCATTCGTTCTGCTCCGCGCCAAGAGTTACATACCGCTCCCAGTGCTGGCTGTGAAGGGGCTTCGTGTTTGCCTCGCCTTGCGTTCAGCCTGAACCACACCGAGCTTCGCGGCCGTTCCGAGGGCGCGCTACCGCGGGTCCATGGAATTATTGGTCAAAGTTGGGCCGCGGGCAAGCTTGAGGCGAGTCAGGGAGGGGCATGCGTCCGCGGGCACGCCAGCCATGTCTACCCCGGCCGGACTCACTTTGGACGTTTGGCCAATAGGCTCTGAAGCTGCTCGACGCTGCGCGCGCCGAGCAGCGCAACCGAGACTCCGTCCAGCCGACTGGCGTAGCGGAGAGCCAATGTCGACAGCGAGATGCCCTCGCTCGCCGCTTCGTCGCGGAGCTCCTTCAGCTGCAGGGCGCGCCTTTCGACTTCTTCGTCGGAGCTGCAGTAACCTTTGAGATCGATCTCCTCGGCTTGTTTGACGAGTAGCCCGTTGGCCAGGCACTCGCGGGCTATCACGCCCACACCGCGGCCCTTGGCCTGCGGAATCAGCTCCCGAGCGCTGCCTTGCTCCAGCAAGCTCAGCACGCACTGCACGGACGACACGCCCGTGTATTGTAAGCCCGCCAAACCCGCGTCGAGCGCGTCGCAAGACACGCCATAGTATCGGATTTTCCCCGCGCGCTTCAGGTCGTCGAGCACCGGTTCCCACTCGCCGCGCAGGACCACGTCCAGCGGGACGCTATGCAATTGCAGCAGATCCAAGTAGTCCGTGCGCAGCCTCCGTAAGCTGCCTTCCACCGCCTGCCTGAGATAGCCGGGTGAAAAGTCCTGACTCAGCGCGCCGCGCGTGCCGGAAGGCAGGCGGTCTCTACGGATCTTGAGCGCGCGAATCAACGGACGGAGCAAGGGCTTTATCCGGGCCGCAAACCGGCGCCGCTTCGGCAGCAGATAACCGGCCTTGCTGGCGATAATCACTCGTCCGCGCTGCTTGCGAAAGGCCTGGCCGAGCAGCTGCTCGCTCTCGCCTTGGCTGTACATGTCTGCGGTATCGAAGAAGTTGATTCCGAAATCCGCGGCCGTCGCGAATAGCCTCAAGAATGCCTTTGCGTCTCCCTGAAAGATGCCTCCGATGCGCGCGCAACCGAGGCCATACTCCGACACCTTTAGATCCGTGTTTCCAAACGCGCGCAAGTTCATGAATCGAGTATCGCCGGCCGCCAGCTCCGTGGAAAGGGGGATCCGTGTGCGCTCGGCGTGCAACCTGTCGACGTTGCGTTGCACGTGTCGCGTTCGGGCCGGGATGGTATACGCTTCGAATCGTGAGCGACGACAATCGAGTCGTGATTATTGGCAGCGGACCCGCAGGCGCTGCAGCGACTGTGTTCCTCGAGCGGGCAGGCGCGCAAGTGATGGTGCTCGAGGCTGGCCCGGAGCGCTCGGAGCTCGGGCTCACGCTACGCGTGCGCGGCATGACGGTGGCGAAACACCGCCGTGAGTTGAGGCAGCGCCCGCACGTGACCCGCACCGCCGCGGATGACGCGCAGGTGAACGAGGAGCTGGCACCGGGCGGTTTGTCCAACCACTGGAGTTGCGCCGTTCCGCGTTTTTCGGAGGAAGACTTTCAGGACGCCAAACGCGCTGGTTTCGAGTGGGAATGGCCGCTGGGGTACGCTGACTTGGCGCCTTGGTACGATCGCGTAGAGCCGCTACTGCATATCGCCGGCCCGACCCAAAGCGCGCCGCAGCTACCCGCCGGGAAGGTGCGTGACGCTCGCGAATTGGGTGCAGATTGGCGAGCTCTCGTCGCTTCCGCGGAGCATTCCGGGCGCTCTATTTTGCCGATGCCCTACGCCTATGGCGCGCAAACGACAGTCACTTTCAGCGGTACCGTGTTCAATGCCTTCGTGCGCTTGGTGAAGCCGTTGCTGCGTGCGGGCAAGGTCGGCATCCGATACCGCTCGCGCGCCGTGCGCCTCGAATGGTCGCCCGAGAAGCGGCGCGTGGCCGCCGTGATTGTTCGCGACAGCGCGACCGGCATCGAAAGCCGAGTGCCGTGCCGCGCGGTCGTCGTTGCCGCCGGCGCCGTCAACAGCGCCGAGGTGTTGCTACGCTCGGTTAGCGCGGATTTTCCCGAGGGCCTCGGCAACACGCACGGCGTGCTCGGTCGCTACCTTCACGATCACCCACTCGGCAAACTGGTGATCGATCTCGAGGCGCCCGTGTCGGTGCACCCGGCTTCGTACATCACGCGCTTGTCGATGGACCGCTCGCCCGCTTTGTACGCCGCCGCCGGCATGCAGTGGAGCGGCGCTGCGATCTATGCTCGCAGCGTGCTGGACCGAAAGCCCGGGCGCCTGCCTTGGATTGGCTTCAGCGTGTTCGGGACCATGCTGCCTTCGCGCGACAATTGGGTCGGTTTGGACAAGTCGGGGCACAGCGCTGACGACACCGGCCTCGAGTTGCACATGCGCCACGAGCCGAAAGCCATTCAGACGCTCGACCAAACACGGGACCAAATCCTCGAGCTCTTGAGCGCCGCGGGGATGCGGCCCAAGCAGCGGATCTGGCATATCGAACCCGCCGGCAACTCCAACCACTACGGCGGAACTTGTCGCATGCATGCCTCGCCCGAGTTCGGCATGCTCGACGCGTTTAGCCGAGTTCATGGCGTCCCGAACGTCGTCGTCGCCGACTCGGCCGCCTTCACCACCGGGCCGGAGAAGAATCCGGTGCTGACGGCCATGGCGCTGTCTGCGCGAGCCAGTGACCGGCTGGCGCAGGACTTGAAGAGCGGCGACTTGTAGACGGCGCAATGCGCGAAACGCGCGAGCGACCGTTACGAGTCGTAACCTTTTTGGCCGACGAGCGAGCGCGCAAAGCGATAAGCCGAGTAGGTGATGGGCGCGGTGACGAAGGTCCGCTCGCGCAAGCGGCCCAGGAAATCAGGCCGGAACCAGTTTGGATCGAAGGTCACTTTGCCTTCGTTCACGGCGAACGGATCGCCCTTTGGCGCGACCTTTTCACCGAACGTGAAGGCCAGCATCGGCCTCGGCGTGACGCTGTTGTTGGGCATACCGCGATGCCACAGCCTGGAAGTGCGCACCAGTACGTCCCCGGCGCTCAGCGGTAAGCGCGTGGTCAGCTTGTAGCGACGCTGAATCGCATAGCGCCAAAATTCGTAGAACCGCTTGTGAGTGCCCGGAAGGACATCGATGGCGCCGTTCACGAGATCGGTGTCGACGACCGCCACGTTGGCGATCATGAAGTCCTCCGCGAACACGCCGTCCTGATGATAGTGCTGAGCGACGCTCTTCGGCAGGTTCAGGTTGCTGCTGACTCGAAGCGGCATCGGCTTGTTGTATAGCTGCTTGATCAGCTCGATCACGCCGCGCTCCTCGAGGGCGTCCAATGCGAAGCGTGAGTTTTCCCCGGGGAAGCAATTGAGGTGGCCGCTGATGTTGCCTCCGCCCGAGAACAACTGCCCGGAGCGCTTCGCCTCCTCGAAGGCGTCGAAGATTTGCGCCTTCAGCTCGGCGAGCTTTTCGCGCGAGACCATGTCACGCAGGACGAGGTAGCCCTGCTCGGCGTAAGTGTCGCTGAATTTTTCGAGATCGCTTTTGGAGAATGCGCCCATGACAGGTTGCTTCGTGCCTTGGATTGGGGATTCGGAAACCGGACTCTTGCTTGCTCAATCTGGCGAATACGGTGGCAGATGCAGCTCTGCGAGCACCGGGAGTTGCAGGTGCTCGACCTGCCAACGCTCGACGAAGACGCCCTTGCGAAGCTCCGCTGCGAGCGGCAGTAGCACTGACAAGAGCAGGGACAGGAACAGCCCGGCCCCGACGATGATGCCGGGTTTCGGCTTGTCCGGCTTGATTGGCACTTCGGCGGGGATAATCACCTGGTAGCGGTGATTGAACGCCGCTTGCGCGGTATCCAGCTCGATGCGCGTGCTCAGTAGCTCGTCGCGCAGCGCACCATAGCGGATCACGGTGCTCGATAGCTGAGTCGTCAGCGCCGGGTCCAGATTGTCGCGCTGTAGTAAGTCCGTCACGTCGGGGGGGAGCAAGTCGTCCACCGCCGCCGCGGCACGCGCGCCGCCTCTGGACAGGATGCTCGCGAGGCTACCGCCCGCGCTGAGCCCTTCGCGCTGCCGGAGCTCGGCCTCGAGGTCTTTCGACTCTGCGCGCATCAGAGCGAGCTCCGACGGTGTTCCGGAGAGCATGGCGACCTGCTGCTGTTGCGAAACGACCTCGGGATGAGACGGCGTCAGCTTCAATTTCAAGTCGTCGAGCTTGGACTGTGCTGCACGAAGGCGCTGATCGTGGTCGGCCTCCGTCGCCGCGAGCTTCGCATGAAGCTCCTCGAGCTTGGCTTTTAGCTCTGGAGTTTGCGTGTCGGGCGCGACAGCCTGCGGAGGCGGAGAGACTCGAACCATTTGGCGCTGCTGAGCGGCCAGCTCCGCAGCCTTCGCCTTGCCTGCCTCGCTGCGCATTTCCTTAACTTCGCCGAGCTTTTGATCGCGTACGGCTTTCAGCTGGTCGGCCAGGACGCCGATTTCCCCCCTGAGCTTGTCACTATGCCCGTCGAGAATCGCCATCTTCTCCTCGAAGGCAGAGATCTCGGCGGTGTGGCGGGCCTTGAGAAAGCTATCGCGAGCGGCCGCCGCCAGCTCGGCTGCCGTTTGCGCATCGGACCAACCCACCTTGATGGTCAGGTCACCCTTCTCGGTGGAGACGTCAATTTTGGTCTCGAGCGTTCCGACCAGCGATCCGACCAGCGTCTTCTGTGACATCGGGCCCGAGATGGCTGCGGAAATGCGGTCCTTCAAGTGTAGCAACGGAGGACGTCGCGACTCGAATTTTGGGATCAGCCCAATGTCTCGGATGATGGCTGCCAGGTTCTCGTGGCGAAGGATGAGATCAGACGCGCCTGCCAAAGCGTTCGGGGTATCTCGGGCATCGAGCACCCCGCTGCTCGCGGGCATCAGCACCGTCGTGCAAGAAAAGGTCTTCGGCCAGTAGATCGAAACGGGGATCGTCAGCGCGATGCCCGCGGCGAGCACGGTAGCAAACGTGATCCAGCGCTTTCGCAGCGTGAACTTAGCGAAGTTCAGGTAGCTTTCGAGGTGCTCTATCTGAAAGCCTCCTCCACCAGCGTCGTCGTCGCCGTGCTCTTGGTCTGAGGGATTTTCCATAGTGCCGCCTGCGCTGTGCTCAGCCTGCCGCGCAAAGCAGTGAGCTGGCAAGTATCGCCGGAAAGCCGGCGGTGAACGAGGCATTTGTTCGCGCGCCTATTTCCAAGTACGTTGAAAGTCGGCCTGACACGCCTATTGCAGCACAGCGCGAGCCCGCTTACACCCGCATGGGTAAAATGCGCTGTTTGATTCTTGCTGCAGGCCGCTTCGGCGAACAGCTCCGAGCCGAGATCACAGCTAGCCGTGAGCCCAGACTCGACGTCTTCGAGCTAGCGCGGGTGCTCGATGCCGATGTCATCGATTTCGCTGACGTGGAGCGCTCGACCTCGCCCGCGGTAAAGCTCGCTGCGCGCGCCGGCGGACTCTCTGCAGGTGTCGGCATGTTGGGCTTTCTTGCGCGCGAGCGCTACGATGCCTTCTTCACTACCGGCGAAGACATTGGGTTGCCGCTTGCTGCGCTCCTCCAAACGAGCCTCGCGCGCTGTTCGCACACGATGATTGCGCATACGTTATTTCCTACCAAAAAGCAGGCCTTCTTCAAGGTGGCTCGGGTTGGCAGGAAGATCGATCGCGTGCTCGTTTATTCGACCTCGGAGGAGCAACTCGCGACCGAGCTTGGGCTACCCAAGTCCAAGGTAGAGCGCATTTACTATCACGCGGACCAAGAGTTTTTCAAACACGACGGGCGCCCGCTCGAACCGGATTTGGTGTGCGCCGCCGGCCAACTGCTGCGAGACTACGACACGCTCGTGGAAGCCGTGCGCGATTTGCCAGTGCGCGTGCAGATCGCTGCTGGGAGTCCCTGGATCGACAAGAGGCTCGAGCCGCGCGGGCCGCTCCCCGCCAACGTGAGCTGGGGAAAGTTGAATCGTTTCGAGCTCCGCGAGCTGTACGCGCGCTCGGCGCTTGCCGTCGTCCCGATTTTGCAAAACCACTATCAGACCGGTATCGCGACGATCCTCGAGATGATGTCGATGGGCAAATGCGTTATCGCGACCAAAACTCATGGTCAGACCGACACGATCGTCGACGGGGTGACTGGGGTTTACGTGCCACCCGGGGATCCAGTTGCCATGCGCAACGCCATCGAGCGCTTACGCGCGAACCCGGACGAAGCTCAGCGCATTGGTCGAGCTGCGCGCCGTTTCATGGAAGAAGAAGCGGGGCTCGACGTGTTCGTACGACGAGTCGCCGAGGCCGTCAGAGCGGGGCACATTGCTCGTTTCGCTGCCTGACCGGGGAGCTTCGCTGATACGGACCACGCTCGCTGGATGTCGAGAGTGAAGAAGCGAATCGTGGCCGCCGTGGTCATCGCTCTCGCAGGAGCGAGCGGTCTTGCTCTGCTGAAGGTCGAGCATCGGCGTGCGCATGAGCAACCGCTGACCGTCGCGCCGGCGGCGCCGTTGCCCTCTTGGGGGTCGGTCGAAGTCGCCGAGAGTATTTACGATGGCAAGCTGGGGTCCGGCTGGCAGGATTGGGGTTGGGGACCGCACGAGCTGCCGAAGGCTGGCGCCGCGAAGGTGAATTTCAGTGGTTTCGGTGGGATCATTTTTCGGCACGACTCGCTCAGCGGCCAATACGGTCTAATTTCGTTTCGTTACAAAGCACCTACTGACTGGTCTGATTTCTTACAGGTCTCGCTCAAATCATCGCTTTCGCCCGACGCGCAGCTTCCGGACGTTGCCGTCGACGCCGACCACACGAAGGCCAGAGAGGATGGCTGGAGGGAGGTTCGGCTGGACCTCGGCGTGCTGAACCCGCAGGGCGCGCCATTCGATCGCATCGTCCTCTCGGGACGCACGAGCGTTGCTTCGGAGTGGATTTCGATCGACAAGGTGGTGCTTACGAAGCCGAGTGCCGACGCTCCGGCGGCGTTGGCGCCGAAGCGCCGCGTCGCACTTCGAGTTGCGTGTGGGCCGCAGACCCACGCCATCAGCCCACTGATTTACGGTAGCGCGATGGGAGCTTGGGACAGCGGCATCACCGCGAACCGACTCGGGGGCAATCCGACCAGCCGCTACAACTGGGAGCTCGGCGCGTGGAGCTCGGCCAAGGACTGGTTTTTCGAGAACGTGAAATCCGCTGACCTCGGTACCGTCATCGACGACGCAATTCAGCATCAGGGGTTCACGGCGCTGACCGTGCCGATCATGGGTTGGGTCGCCAAGGACACGAGCTCGGTAGGGTTTCCCGCGGCAAAGTTTCCCGGGCAACGCAAATACGACCCTTATCGGCCTCAAGCGGGTGACGGCTCCCAGCCCGATGGCAAGCCGATCGCGCCTGGGCCGCCGACGGAAACGAGCACCCCAGCTCCTCCCGAACTGATCTCTCGCTGGATTTCCGCGCTGCGCGACAAGGATCGCACGCGCGGTAGCCGCGGCGTGCAGATGTACATCTTGGACAACGAGCCGGGTCTGTGGAATTCGACTCACCGGGACGTTCATCCCGATCCGGTTGGCTACGACGAGTTGTTGGACCGCACGGTGCGCTACGCGACCGAGATCCGCAAAGCAGACTCGGATGGGTTGATTGCGGGTCCTGCGGAGTGGGGCTGGCTCGGCTACAACTATTCGGCCAAGGACATCGCAGTCGGCAAATTCCTGCGACCCGATCGGCGCGCTCACGGAGATGTCCCGCTGATCCCTTGGTACCTTTCGGAGATCGCCAAGCACGAGCAGGCCACCGGGACGCGCCTCCTGGACTACCTGGACGTTCACTTCTACCCAGCGGCAGATCGAGTCTATGGCGATGACGGTGCGGTCGATGAGGCGGGTCGAGCGCTTCGCCTTCGCGCGACCCGAGCCCTGTGGGACCCGGAATACACGGACGAGTCTTGGATCGATGAGAAGATTCGGTTGATTCCCCGGCTCAAGGAGTGGGTCTCAGAAAATCACCCCGGCCTGAAGATTTCGATCGGAGAGTGGAGCTTTGGTGGTGAGCATGACATCAGCGGCGCTTTGGCTACGGCGGAATCGCTCGGACGCTTTGGTCAACAAGGGCTCGATGCCGCGTTCTATTGGGGTGGGCCAAAGGCTGGGACTTCGACGTACTGGGCCTTTCGCGCCTACCGCAACTTCGACGGCAAAGGGGCCCGTTTTCTAGACGAGGCGCTGGACACTCGCGGGGAGGATTCAGTCTCCATCTTTGGTTCGCGCGACCCGGCGGATCACTCACACATCGTCGCCGTTGTCGTCAACCGCGACCCGCTGTACGAAATCTCCGCTCAGATAGCCTTGGGCTCCTGCGGTCGTCCGGCGAAATATCGGGCGTTTGGCTACCGTGCAGGTTCGACGAGCTTGGAGCAGTTGCCCGACACCGCGCAGGCGGCCGACGGCGTCACGGTGACCGTGCCCCCCTATGCGCTGCAGGTCATTGACATCACCCTGCAGCGTGATGCCCGCGATGAGTGATCAGAGGCCCAGCTTG
>Ga0210392_10001025_pt1 | contig 15166 bp, 17 predicted proteins | sample IncBWC30OmetaG_FD_161057 | JGI IMG/M metagenome (GOLD analysis project Ga0210392, IMG submission 161057) | Forest soil microbial communities from Barre Woods Harvard Forest LTER site, Petersham, Massachusetts, United States - Inc-BW-C-30-O ...
AACTCACCGTCAGCGACGACGGGGTCGGCTTTGATGTCGAATCCACCAACAAGGGACGCGGCCTCGGCCTCATCAGCATGCGCGAACGAGTCAAGCTCGTGAAGGGAACCTTCTCAATTGCCTCAAAGCCAAATGCTGGCACCGTGATCAACGTTCAAATTCCAGTGCAGCCGTCGCCGCAACTCAATTGAACCATCGACGCCGGATCAAGCGCCCCGAAGTGCACCTGCCGCGCTCGGCAAAGGCGAAAGGCGCTGATTAGAGCATTGACACGGAGAGGCACCGCAGATACTCTGGCCCCTCAGTTCCTACGGCTTTGTCAATGAGTTCCTTGTGCGAATCAAGGTTCCACAATCCGTAAGAGGGACTCCCTGGGGTGGCGGCGTTGAGGCTCAACATCAACTCAGGAGGATAGACGATGAAACTCGTGATTCCAGCAGCTTTTTTCCTTGCCTGCATCGGCGCCCTGGCATCGGTTCCCGCATTCGCCAGCACAATTCTCTATGACAACTCGACGGCCGCGTCCGGCACCGTTACGGGCTGGACGATGGGCACGGGTAGCGGCGGCAATTCTGTCTCGGATAGTTTCACCGTTTCCTCCTCGGCCACCGCAACCGGAGCCAATTTCTGGATCGTGCTGCAACCGGGGGATTCGCTCCAGAGCGTAGATTGGTCGATTGGGCTGGCGCCATTCGGCGGGACCCTCGCCGCAGCCGTCCCCTCCTCGCTGGGCCAGGTCGGCACAGAATACGGATCTGACCCCATCTATGACGAATCGATCTCCTTCCCAGGCGTTTCTCTGCTGTCCGGGACCACCTACTGGCTCACCCTCCAGGGTGGCCTCTCCGCTCTGAATCCGGTTAGTTTTGTCGAGTGGGATCAATCGAACGGCCCCTCCACCGCCTTCCAAAACGAACCAGGCTATGGCGTCCCCTCGATACCGTCGGAGACCTTCCAGATCACTGGCTCGTCGGCGCCCCCTACACCGGAACCGTCGAGCCTGCTATTGCTGGCTTCCGGCCTGACCGGTTTGGCGGGCATGCTCCGCCGCAAGATCAAGGTCTAGCCCTTCGGCGTAATGTCCGTCACCAGCAAATCCTGGAAGCTCTCTCCGAATCTCTGAAATCGACCCGCCATGAGAGTTTTATGGGACGAACTCAACCCTCGATTGGGGATGAAGTGTGAGTTTGCGCTAACACAACCTCTGTGCTTCACAAGGACACTAGGCAGGAGGTGCTATCAGCCATCCCAGCTCCGCTGCGTGCACAAAGTATTGATGAATCTTCTCCGCCTGCACACTGGGTGACAACTCGCTTTGACAGAAAGCTTTATCCACGACGATCGCAAGTGGGTTGCCCTCTTGAATCGCTGACAGCAGCAAGAACGCTTCACGGTCGATGCTCCGGTAGTAGACCGAATCCTGGTAGCGGTGGACAACCAGATACGTCGGGGATCGCCTGGGTTTCGGTAGCCGGACTTGCCTGGATTTCTTCCGTTCTACGACGGCATTGCTGACAATATCAACATCCGGCTTGTTCTTGTGCACTGCGAGAACCACCTTCTCCGCGGCATAGCGCAGTGCCAGCAATTGAAGATGAGGCTGCAGAGCCAACACGCTCGTGGGTTGAAGCGCGGCAAGATCCGTCTCGTCGAGCGGAGGCATTGTGGCGCTGTCGAAGGCTTCAATGTAGGCCCACTCCAGACGTGCCACATCGACGGCCAGATCAAGATGTGCTCCCGTGAACTCTGGGTGATCTTCAAGCCACGATGGCAATTGTGCACCAAGGTCGCGCAGGCTGAAGGAGGTCGACGGGTTCTCCTTGAGGTAGTTGAGGATGAGCGCGTCGAAGCGCTTCGGACCGAGAATCGCATTCAAAGCCGGAAAATCTTCCGATACCGCGGCGATCAAGCGAAACCAATACTGCCGGTTGTAGATCTCAAGTCGTTCAAAGGATGAAAGCCTACCGTTGGGTTTAACGTAGCTGGCGACGGACTCCGCGACAGACGAGCCGTCCGCGCCTAGCTCCTGCATCATGAAGCCGGCAGTTAAGGGGCGGCTTACATCTTCCGCCATGCGGCGCTGGAACTCGAGTAGTGTCATGCCTCCACCTCCTCGCGCTCTTCCATCGGCAAACGCAGAGCGTCGGCGTTGCCTTCGGGGCGATATCGGTTTGCCTTGAGAGCTTCCGCATGAACTTCATCGAAGGTCGGGATATTGTCGTCCCATTCGAGCAAGGTAGCCGTGGGTCCGACGCGTTCGATGGCGCGAGCGTACATCTTCCACACCGGATCGAGTACAGGATGATCGTGCGTATCGAGCGTATACCTCTCAAATTTTGAGTGCCCCGCGATATGAATCTGCGCGACCCGCTCGGGGGCGACCGCATTCACATACTCCATGGGATCGAAGCCGTGATTTTGCGAGGAGACATAAATGTTATTCACGTCGAGGAGGATGCCGCAGTCTGCGGCGTGAACAACCTCGTTGAGAAACTCCCACTCCGTCATCTCCGACTCGTGAAACTCGGCATAGCTGCTCACGTTTTCTACCGCGATGGGGATCTCAAGAAAATCCTGGACCTCACGAATGCGCGCGGCCGTCGTCCGGATCGCTTCGAATGTGTAAGGTAGTGGCAGCAGATCGTGCGTGTAGCGGCCGTCGACGCTGCCCCAGCACAGATGGTCAGACAGCCAGGGGGTCTTGGTGCGTTTCGTCAACTCTTTGAGTCGCCGGAGATGCTCCCGATTGAGCGGCTGCGCAGAACCGAAGTACATCGAGACGCCATGCTGCACAACTCTGTACTGCTCCAGTATCTGATCGAGGACCTTGAGAGCATGGCCGCCACCGACCATGTAGTTTTCGGAGATAATTTCAAACCAATCGACCACTGGCTTTTGGGAAAGGATGTGGTCGTAGTGTGGCACGCGTAGTCCGATGCCGACACCGTAATCCGTAAACGCGTTGAATCTGTTTGCTGGCATGGCGAGATCCATTCGTGGCAGAGAGGAGGAAGGGTGTTGGAGGTTTGAGCACCTTCGCAAGCCTCCAACACGAGGAGCTAAACCTTCGGGGTCTTGGAACCGTCGGTAGCGCAAGCTCCCTTACCCTTGCAGCTGTTCTTGCCGGCATGCTTCGCGTCGCCGCCGCCCTGCCCCTTGCAGTCATTCTTGCCTTTGCAGGAGTGTTTGGGAAGTGTCGGTGTGTTCTGCGCGATCAGCAGAAGACCGGCACTGGCGGACGGCGTGCCGTTCTGACCTGTGGTTTGGGCGTTGAGGCGGGCGGATGTTCCGCCAAGAAGCCCGGCGAATGCGGCCGCGAGGGCCAGATTGTGTACGGTAGTAGTTTTCATGAGGAACACCTTTCGTGGTTGGGCCGCGCGCTTCCACGCGCTGGACGTGTTGGTTGTGGAAGATTGCAACTGTGAATCGGTCGAAATTTCCGTATCAGAGGACCTTCTGGATGCCAATCCAAGCCTCTTACCCATAAGAGCGGCATGGGTTGTAAAGGTTACACGTTTCCTGCGCAGCGAAGAAAATAAATCGCAAGATAGACGTTCGCTGAATCAACGATTCGACCGCCGTTTGGATCCGGCCTGTAACCATTACGCTCTTCACCTCTCTAATGCCATGAATGACTCTGCCGGATAACGACAGGCGCGGGTAGTTTGCTGCGCTTTTTGACCACGGGGAGGTGAGGGCACTATGAAGCAGTGGATCGAGAGGTACTTTGGAATATCAGGGAAGCTCTCCCTGCTGCAGTCCCCGTTTCTATTGGTGGTCCGGCTTTATTGGGGTTGGCAATTCGCGCAGACTGGTTGGAGCAAATTGCACAACCTGGCAAAGATCACGAACTACTTCGCCAGTCTCAACATTCCGTTTCCGGCTGCGAACGCCCACTTCATTGCAGGGCTCGAATTCTTCGGGGGCTTGCTGTTAATTGTCGGTTTGGGGACGCGCCTGGCGGGCCTCCTGCTCGCTGCTAACATGATGGTGGCTTATTGGAAAGGGGATCATGACGCGCTCGTTTCCATCTTCTCCGATCCGGGCAAGTTCTACGTCGCAGACCCGTACACCTTTCTATTTGCATCGCTGCTGGTCCTCATCTTTGGAGCAGGGTGGCTATCACTCGACGCTCTCATCCTGAAACGCCTGAAGGAGCAGGCCTGGCCCGCATGAATGTGGAACACCCAGCTCGTGACGAGGCGCAAATGATCGCGGCGATACTTGCTGGCGACACGCGGCAATACCACGAACTGATTCGACCTTATGAGCGCAGCGTCTACAAGATGGCACTTTCCTTCATGAAGAATGAGACGGACGCTGAAGACGTAGCACAGGAAGCCTTCCTGAAGGCATTTCGAAAGCTCGCCGACTTCCGGGGGCAGGCGAAGTTCAGTACCTGGCTCATCAGCATCACCTTGAATGAAGCGCGCGGCCGATTGCGGCGGCAGAGCACGGTGCCCATGGAATCGCTCGACCAGGCAACGGAAGATGGTGGCCACATTTCGCCGGCGCTCTTGCGCGACTGGCGTGAAGTTCCGTCTGAAGCATTGGAGCGAAAGGAGATTCGCGCCATACTGGTAGAAGCAATTGGCCATCTTACCCCCTTGTATCGCGAAGTTTTGCTGCTGCGCGATGTGGAGGAATTCTCCATTGAGGAGACAGCCGCGGCGCTTACGATCACCCCTGGCACGGTGAAGGTTCGGTTGCACCGCGCACGCATGATGATGCAGAAGGAGCTTGCACCGAAACTCAAGAATGCCAATCCACGGAGGAGGTGGTTTCAGTGGTCATAGAATGCAAACACGTTTGGAACTACCTCTCTGGCTATCTGGACGATTCCTTATCGCCTGAAACCAAGGAATTGGTGCAGAGACACCTGGAGCACTGTGAGATCTGTTCCGCGATTCTCGACTCCACACGCAACATCGTGGTGCTGACCGCCGACGATCGCGTATTCGAACTACCCATTGGATACAGCGAACGTCTCCATGCAAGACTTGCTCAGGAGATTGAGAGCCATGGGGTACCGGGTCGCAAGGATTCGGGGGACTAGATGGTAGCGTGGAGATAAATGTGGATGGACCATTCGACACCCACGAGCAGCAAGGTGAGAATCGCAAGCGCTATCTGGATCGATTCGGCACGCCTTTTCTCCGGAGTCACTGGCCCAACCCGCCACTGGGAAGAAGGCCTGGCGCGCAGCGAGCGAACTCGCCAGATTGCATACAGATTGATGACGGAGCCGGCCACGGCAAAAATTTCCATAGGTATGCGCACCACCGCACCATGGATCGAATCAAGGAAGTGTGCGCCTGCCACTGCCGCGGCAAGAGAGCCGACGCCGATTAGGAGACGGAGGCCGCTGAGTGCCATGAATGCGGTGCAGGCGCTCTGAAGAAGGATAAAAAACAGGCTGGTGAGGCTGATTAGCCATGAACGGCGGTTCATCGCGTCATGATGCTTGTCGCCTACTGGTGTGTTTTGTTCAAGCAAGCTCTTTCTCCAACAGGTAACGCTGCCTCGTTCTGGCGTCTCGTGTCATCGATCGTTTGAAACAAAGCGCGGCTGCTCAGAAAGGGTATCACTGTTTCCGCGAACGATTGTCTCGCCGAAAGGGCCTCAGTGACACCGCTACGCGGCGTATCTCCACCATTAACTTTTCGGCATTCACGCACGAGCCTGTAACCTTTCCTCACCTCGCCTCTCCAATGGCTGCGCACAGAGCGGCCATTCCATGAGCGTTGTCTTCATAGACAACACTTGGGTCTTCTTTGCGCGCAAATTCTCGCCCTTCCAAGGAGTAGGAAATGTTGAAAGCAATTCGTGGCCTATCGACGATCGCGATTGGGATTGGATGCTTAATCCCAGCCATGTTCGCCAGCGCGCAAACCAGAGGAACAGAAACGTTCTTTGTCATGTCCAATAACGCCGACAAGAACCAGGTAATTGAATTCGTTCAGAACTCCGATGGGACAGTTGTCGCAAAGGAAACCTTCGATACGCAAGGCAGGGGCACTGGAGGGGTGAACGATCCTCTTGAAGCGCAGGGCTCGCTGACCTTGAGTGCAGACCACTCACTCCTGTTTGCCGCGAACGCGGGGAGCGGCGATATCACTGTCTTTCAGGTTATCGGGGGACGCCTGATTTTCCTCAATAGGCAAGCATCCGGCGGCAGCAATCCGGTGGCCATTGCTCAATCGCAGAATCGCGTTTACGTCCTCAACCAGGGTGGCGCGGGCAGCGTTGTTGGCTTCCAGAGGGGCTTCCGCGGGCAGCTGCTTCCCATTGCTAATTCCACCGCGTTTCTCTCTGCCAATGCGGTCGGCGGATCATCTATTTCGATCAGCCCCGATGGCCAGACCCTCGCCGTGGTGGAGCGTCTCACCAACAATATCGATACGTTCCACATCAATGCGAACGGTACGTTGGGCACGCTTGTTGCCAATCCCAGTGCTGGGGTTGGAGCCTTCTCAGGACGGTTCGCTCCCAATGGAAAGCTGATTGTTTCTGAGACGGGTTCTAGCATTTCTGCCATCTCTTCCTACACGGTGAATTCCAATGGAACGCTCTCCGCGGTCACGCAGAGCTTGACGACCAACGGCGCCGCCAACTGCTGGAATGCCATCACTCCGAACGGCGCTTTTGTTTATGCATCGAATGCCGGTTCTTCGAACATCTCCGGATTTTCGATCGGCAAGAGCGGCGCCTTGACCGCGCTCAACTCGTCCTCTATCGTCGCGAGCAATCCGGAGGGCGCCACCAACCTTGACATCACGATCAGCGGTGATGGCAAGTTCTTCTACTCGCTCAACGCGATGGTCGGAACCGTGGGTGTCTTTGCCATCCAGCCCAACGGAACACTGTCGGAAGTGGATGAGATCCCAGGGTTCACCGCCGCGGTGGGCTTCAACGGTATCGCAGCACTGTAATTTGCAATTGGGCTATGCCCGTTGCCGCCCACGCGGGTAACCCCTTTGCCTGCGTGGGCAGCATCTCCTCAACAAGCTCGGTTCCGCATAAGGCACATGTCATCGATCGTGCCTATGTACAACATCCTCGACGTTTCATGACAAATTAATGCCAGCGGCGTAGCTCTTTCCGCATCAATTGAGTGGTTGTCGTATTGGTCGCTGTAACCTTTTACCGGATCTCACCTCTAACAGTTGAGGTCGGATTCGCGTCTGCCCGATTTCGGTCGCGCTCGATCGATTGCGATCTAACTCAAGACCCTGCGCGCCGAAACTGAAGCGCGCAGCTTAACCATCGCGAGGGAAAACTTAGATGAATAAATTTGGTATTTTGGCAACATTGCAGGCACGTACAGGTAAAGAGGCGGCCGTCGAACAATTTCTTAGTTCGGCAACGCCGCTCGTAGCAGCTGAGGTTGGTACGACGGCTTGGTTCGCATTCAAGATTGGCTCGGCAACGTTTGGCATCTTTGACACCTTCAAGGATGACGAAGGACGTAACGCACATGTGACCGGTGAGGTGGCAAAAGCTCTCTTCGCTCGCGCCGAAGAGCTATTCGTCTCTCAGCCGCAGATTCAGATGGTCGACATTCTCGCGGAAAAGCTCTGAATCAGGATCTACATTTTTTGTTTAGAATGGGCGTTCGATCAAGCAGCATTTGAAACCGGGACGATCGATTCATTGCACAAGCAATTGGTGGCCGTGGTTGTTACGGAAACAGAATCAGGTCGCTTTCAGGGAGCGCCTTCCAACGCGCGGAGAGCTGCTGAAGGAAATCAACGTGGCGGACTCCACAAGGTATCTGTCGACGATCATCCCCGGTCTATCCATCCAAGCAGCGAACGGTTCGACGAAGGCCGAGCTCAAGCAGTAACCCAGATGGCCCTTCGTCATCTGGGTTACTGCCTGATACAGGATTCGACATTTGTTAGCAGTACGGAGACGCCCGTTGTAAGCAGCGTGAAGTTGTCGGTGACTCCCCAGGTGTTAGAGCCCGAGCTGGTCCAGCAGCTGTGGCAGCGGCCCTCGAAGAGGGAGATTCTGGATGCCGTGCATAACCGGCTACTCTCAAATTGGCGGGGCTATGGATGCCGCGAAGCACGCCCGCGCGGGCTTCTGGGGCTACGGAACTGCGTTGTTCTTGAGCATCGTGCTTGGGATTGCTTTCGGTTCGGCTGTGAGGGCAAGCGTCGCAAGACTGTTCCACGCTGTTGGCGGCCAACCCAAGACTGCCCTAGTGTGGCTTTATCTGGCGATATATCTGTGCGCTGCGTTCTTATGGCCGTTCTTGGGTCTCTTCGTTGGAGAGTGGGCCTCGAAGCCAGTTCTTTCACTCCTCCATTAGTTTCTGTATTCAGGCTCCCGCGAAGTCGGGTTTTGTCGAAGTTCGATTATGCGGCTGAGCGGCCTGTTTGAACTTGGATGAAACCCCGTTTTCAGGGCAGGACTGGCGTGAGAGCATGGACGGCATGACCAAATGGGAAGGTGATTTTCTTTTGATTGGACTAGGATTCGGTCTAGTCCTGGCCGTTGTGACTGTGGGTGAGGCATTTGAGTAAGCTAACCGGAACTGCATACGTTTTCGCAGCCGTGACCCTCCTAACTATAGTATCGGCCCAGGCCGTCGCCGCTGGGCAATGCCAAAGCGGAGCAAACGATCCTCGCAATCTAAAAATACAGACCATGATGAAACGTCAATTCGCAGAGGGCTCTGGGACAGCTCTGTCGATGGGTATTGTGGAGCATGGCTGCCTTGCTATGGTAGCCAACTTTGGCAGGATGGCGCCGAACAGCTCCATACACCCGACGGAAAGATCGATCTACCCAGTCGCATCGGTCACGAAGCTCTTCACGGGCATCATGCTGCTGCAGTTGGTGGAACGCGGTAAGGTCCATTTCACAGACCCGGTCCAGCAGTACGTACCCGAGTTAAGGAAGGTCCACACCCCTTTTCCGTGGGCACCTCCGATCACTCTCATTCAACTGGCCACGATGACATCTGGGATCGCCGGCGACAATTGGGGATCTTCTGGCTTTTCCGATCAGTTTCCGTCTGACGACAACGATCCGACAACGTGGGACCAGCGCTTAGCAAAAGAGATCCCAAAGTCGACCTTCCACTTCGAGCCCGGCACACGTCGGGAATACTCAAACGAAGGGTATCAAATCCTCGGCTTAGCACTGAGTCGCGCGGCACATCGACCTTTCACAGATTATGTGACAAGCGAAATACTAAGGCCACTCGGAATGATGGATACATCATTTTGGATTGGGCCCGACAGCGTTGCCCGCTTCGCCACAACAAGCCATATGCCCGTACTTCCATCTTGGCGAAAGAATCCTGCGCTTCCTGCTGGGGGCTTGTTTTCGACAGTCGACGATCTAGCCAAATTGATGCGCTTCGAATTTGGGCTTGGGCCTGAAACGGTTCTCACGCACGCGAAGCTTCTGGAGTCTTTTCGCTTGGTTGTTCCCTCAGATGGCGATTTGCGCTATGGCGATGGCATTGGTTACTCGGCCGTTCGAAATGAAGATAGCGATTTTGTCGCCTTAGGACACGGGGGCCAAACGTGGAACTACATTGCGTCGTTCGAATATGACCGCGGGAATCAGTCGGGAATCATCATCCTTACCTCCGATCACACAAATGCATACAAGCCGCTCGTGAGAAGGGGACTGAAAATCCTGAATGCGAAAAGCACAGGTGGGATCGGCATGAAACCCGGCGAAGAACACTGACCCTTCCGTGACATTAGGCGGGGGTGTGCGTCAGTAGACGAACACCCCGCTTTACCGGTAATACCGACGTTTTGGCCACGCGCTCAAGGAGTGCGAATCGGTGACGCGCCAACTGAGCTACGCTGTCAGGAACGAGAAACGCTGCAGGAACTTGTAATCCGGAGCGGAGCGTTCTTCGATTTCCGTGAAATCGCCATTTGCGCGAACCGCGCGGCTAGTGGATATCGGCGACTGCCGGTCCAACTTCCGCTAAAGTCGCCTTTTCGGCAACTTCAGTTCCGCCCCCTGAAAGCCCGTAGCCCCGCCCCGCCACCACCCGCCAAACGCCAAAAAGCCCCGCAACCCAAAAGGGAATCGCAGGGCCTTTCGGCTACTTCATTCTGCCTCAGGAACTCCGGCCGCCTTAGCGGTCCACATCCACGACCAGCCCAGGCGTCAACGCGCCCATGCTCGGCGGCTCATCCACCGGCTGCACCTTCACCGGATCGTCCATCCTCAGCTGAGACACCATCATCTCCGCCAATTCGGGATCCGTAAGATTCACCTCTTCGACCCGTACCTTGGCCAATCCCGCCACTCCCAGCTTCTGGGCCGCCGCGTACGAGAGGTCCACAATCCGGTTCAGCGGCACCGGGCCGCGATCGTTGACCCGGAGCAGGGTCGACTTGTTGTTTTTGAGATTCGTTACCCGAATCCAGCTTCCCATCGGCAGCGTGCGGTGCGCGCAGGTCATGGCATACATGTCGTATGTCTCACCATCTGCAGTCTTTCGCCCGTTAAACTTCTTGCCGTACCAGGAGGCTTTACCAATTTGGAACCAGTGACGTTTCGCAACGGTCTTGCCCGTCGGTGGATTGACCGGAACCCCTGCGTTTTCTCGTTTCACCGTAGGACTTGCAGCAAGGGAGGCTGTCAATCCCAGGGTTACGGCCAGCACACCAACGCGAGTCCGTTGATAGCCTTTCTTCCCCTGCAGCTCTTCCGTGCCATTCATCGTGGGATCACTCATCTATATATTGTCGCCTCTGGGGTACCCGTAAGTCAAACAAATCAAAGGTAGTTATTGCCTATTTTGGGTTGCAATATCCCTCTGTGTATGATAGGGTTTTCGCACCTTGGGGTTGCCCTTCCGTGCCGCAAAATCCACCCGTTTCCTCCGCCCCAACCCGCTCCCTCCTGACCATCGCAGGCCACGACCCCTCCTCCGGCGCCGGCATTACCGCCGACCTCCAGACCTTCGCCGCCCACCGCCTCTTCGGCACCTCCGCCATCACCGCCCTCACCGTCCAGTCCACCCTCGGCGTCGCCGAAATCCTCCCCACCGACCCCTCCTTCCTCCGCCGCGCCCTCGACCACCTGGTCGCCGACCTGCCCCCCTCTGGCATCAAGATCGGGATGCTCGGCTCCAGCGAAATCGCCGCTGCTGTCGCGGGTTTTCTCGCTACCGTCCGCCCCCAGGAAGGGAAGTCCAAGGCAGGGAATCGGCCCCCCTCCGCGCCCCTCGTCGTGCTCGATCCCATCCTCCGCGCCAGCTCCGGCCACGACCTCCTTCCACCCGGCGCCATCGACCTCCTCCACCACCAGCTCCTCCCCCTTGTGTCCTGGATCACCCCCAACTGGTTCGAGCTCTCCGCCCTCACCTCCCAGCCCGTCGAAACCCTCGCCCAGGCCGAGCTCGCCACCCGGCATCTGGCCGCCCGGCACCCCCATCTCCACATCGTCGCCACCGCCGGAGACCATGCCCAACCCACCGATATCCTCCGCCTCCCCTCGGGAGATTTCCACAGGTTCGCCGGCGAGCACCTCGACTCCACCTCCACTCACGGCACCGGATGCGCCTTCGCCTCCGCCCTCCTCTGCCACCTCGTCCTCCGCGATACCCCCATCCAGGCCGTCCGCAACGCCAAACACTTTGTCACCGAAGCCATCCGCAACGCCCCCAACCTCGGCCACGGCAAAGGTCCCCTCAACCTCTTCTGGCACCTCTCCTGACCCGCGGACTCGACCGAAAACCCAACGAAAAGGCCGAAAGACAAGCGTGCTTGACGTTGGTGTCAAGTCTGCTTGTCTTTTAGCCGGAAAAACCTCTGGAATTGGCCCCCTGACCCCAGCTAAGAACGCCTCCGCGTAGCTCGAAACCGGGCTAAGTCATGCGAAACGTACCCGAAAGGCCCCGATCTGCTAGCCTGAAAGCGTATGTCGACACCCCTCACAATCCAATTAAACGGCCAGCAGCGCACCCTGGACACCCTCGAATCGCCGTCGCTGTTGTCGCTTGTTATCAATGCACTAGAGCTGAAAGTTGATCGAATAGCTGTAGAGCATAATGGCGAAATCGTTACCCGCACCGCCTGGTCCCAGGCCCAGATCGCCACCGGCGACCGTCTGGAGATCGTCCACTTCGTAGGAGGCGGACTTGAAGAAGTAGCCCTAAGCTGCTGATTGTACACGTGTTGTGCGAGCAATGGCGCCCATCAAATGGTCCACCCCATCCTCATACGGCCGGGGCAGTCCACCCTCCTGCAATGCCTCCACCGCCGCCGGCCCACTCCGGCTCAACTGATCGCGTAAGTCCCTTGATTCATATAGCCTTAGGATCGCATCCTTAATCTGTTCCACGCTGAAAGCGTCGATCAGCAGGCAGTCCCGCTCCGCCACCAAAAGCTCCGAAGCCCCGCAATTCCGCGTAGCCACCGAAGGCACCCCATTGGCCACCGCCTCGAACAGCGCCATCCCAAACCCGTCGTCCACACTGGGCAGAATGAACGCGTCGCACTCGGCGTAAAATGTACTAATATCAGGTACATAGCTCACCAGCTCGACGTTCGGCAGTTGGCCCATCAGCTGCTTGAGCAGGGGATAGCGGAACACCGCATCGCCCGTCCGAATCTTCAATTTCGCGTTGGGAAGAGCCAACTCCTTCCATGCCTGGAGCAGATACAGATACCCCTTCCGCAGCGGCTGACCACCCACACATCCAAGCACAAACGTTGATCCTAAAGGCTTTGCATTCCGAGCAGAGACCTTCGATCGTCCATACAGGGGAGCCAGCACCACCTTCTTGCGCAAGTGATCCGGGAAACTCCGCCGGCTATAATCTGACGGCGACAGGATAAAGTCTGCCGTTTCATACTCTTCCACCTGCCGCTCAATAAACCAAGGCGAATTTCTCCGAAATTCGCTCCCAACCTTCTTAGCTTCTTCAGCCATAACATCTTGCTGCACACGGATATCCGGGCAAGCACGGTCCAGCACAAACGTAGCTCCCAGGCGTTGCGCAGCCTTGCCACTGGCGAGACTTGAAGTAGACGCACCTAGCAGCAAGTCACAATCCTTCAGTACCTTGGCAGCCCAATGATCAAAGAACGTTGAATCCAATTCATCCAGCACCAGCGGTGTCCGAACATGGGTCAGGCCGCTAAACATCGCTACTGGCGCAGGGATCCATCGATTCAGGACCTTCGGGTCGAAGTTACGCATGCGGCTGCGGGGCGTCGCGGTGTAGAGGCAAACATCGAATCCTCGCCGCACAAACGCATTGGCAGGCAACTGATAATGTGCCTGTCGACCGGTAGCAATAACGACCCTCACAACCGAAACCTCATTAGTTGGAAGGTTATCATTTCAGCGATGAACGTCGCGCAAACCTCAAAATCAACAGGGTATAGGCAACAAACATCGTGAGTATACAGAATATGTGTTATCGGACATTCCAATAAAGAGCCGCCCAGTGGATCGGTTGCCCGCTACTTTGGATCCTTCCACCTGGCTACGGCTACCACCGCGAAGCCGATACCCAGAAAGAGGGTGAGAAGCACGCCAGAGTTCAGCAGCACCTGTGGGTAGCCGATTCTGCCGACATCAACGAATGGATATGGGTAGCGTCCAGAGATCGCCCCGCGAATCAAAATCCACACCAAATAGATCATCGGGTAAATCGCCCATGCCAGTGGGTTTTTCCAGCGCAGCCCGGATTTCGGTACGAAAAAGATCCAAAAGGCGACGTACAGGACTGGCACCACGTCATGCAGGATGGCGTCAGTGAGCCGGTCTAGACCCTCCGGGCTCCACGTATTTCGCAGCAAAACGGAATACACCACGCCAACCATTGCGATGTAAAGAGCACTTCCCGTGGCTACGACGGAACTCGCAGACAGTCTTCCCCAACGGGAATTTGGAGCCACCAACGAGAACGTAAGAACCAGCGCTACGAGAAGGTTTGTCAAAAGGGTGAAAAAACTGAAATACGTCAGGATCGCGCCGATCACCGTCATTCCATTGGCAATCGAGGTGCGCAATGTCAGCGGAGCCTGCAGCAGGAGTGCGAACCACGCAGCCGATGCAGTGGCCACCATGAGAACTCGTTTGGCCTTATTCCTCACGATATTGGACATCTGCGGCACCCAAAATCCACGAGTGCCATCATACAAGCCACCTCTGCGTGACCCCCCATCGGCCAAACAGCCGGCATGCAATCACAGATTCGGGCGAGCTTCGAGTAGCAAATCGGCGTGCCTAGCCCGGTTTCGGGTTACTCAGCGCGGCCTACAGCGACGCCCTTTTCAGTCTCCGACGAGCCACACGACAAGGGAGTATTGCTTGAGGAAATCCAGCCGGGATTTGTTGATATCCGACCGCTACGGATGGACCCATGAAGGCGCTGAGCGACGGAGTACTTCCCTGTTTACCCGTCGTGGTAAAGTTAGAGGATTGCCCCGCGTTCGAGCGGACAGATGGCCGAGTGGCTGAAGGCGCACGCTTGGAAAGCGTGTATACCGCAAGGTATCCAGGGTTCGAATCCCTGTCTGTCCGCCATAATCTTTTAGAATCAATGGTTTCCACATTCTAAACCGGTTAGATCACGCATAAAGCGCACCTTAGCTAGGTTGTTCCCCTCATTTACCTGACTATGAGGATGTCATCTAACTAAGGCTTCCCGGTCATATTACGGACATCTTGCTTTCAATCTGTTCGCCTGTGGCACCGGGATCAAGACGGACATAGTCGTGACTTTGAGCGCTGCTATCCCTCCGGTCGTCATCAATATCTCTGGCCAAATGGCTATCTAATGCCCATGGTGGATCAAAAGGCCGATGTGTGAACGTGCGTTCGACACCATTGCAATTACGGCGATGATCAACACCACGACCGCATCAAGCCACAAGATTTGGGATGTATCAGATTTCTGCTCGTTCTTCATGCCGGTACTGTACTCAGATTGGCGCCTGCTGGCTCGAACAATCCACGATGAGGAACCTTCTCATGCACTGTGATTTGAGAGGGTACTCACTGCGACTTAAAAGGAATGACAGCCGCCCCAAACGATCGGGAGCGGCTGTCCTTGTTCTTGATTGCGCTGCGTACTAGAACTCGTAGTGCATGGAGAGGGTGACGAGGTTGGCGTGGAAGTTTCTAGGGGCGGTGAGGCCGGAGGGGGGTTCGGTGAGGCCGGTGG
>Ga0210392_10001027_pt1 | contig 15156 bp, 14 predicted proteins | sample IncBWC30OmetaG_FD_161057 | JGI IMG/M metagenome (GOLD analysis project Ga0210392, IMG submission 161057) | Forest soil microbial communities from Barre Woods Harvard Forest LTER site, Petersham, Massachusetts, United States - Inc-BW-C-30-O ...
GTGCGGGAAGGGCAGGAACCTGTCGATCGGCCGGATAATCGGCACCAGCGCATTCAGCATCTTGATTTGCCCGAGTCCGAATGTTTCGCGTTTCAGAATACGCCCATTCAGCCACCAACCCGGTGATCCGATGCGGTTGAACGTCAGCATTTTCTCAACCGTGAACCCCGCGCGCCGGCACACGTCTACGAGTTGTTCCCGCGTATATCTCCGGAAGTGCCCGAGCACCTTATCCAGCGTTCCGTAAAGCCCCGGACCGCTTGGCACCAGCACAATCGCGCGGCCATTTTTGTCCAGCCTCTTGCGGATGTTGCTGAGCGCCGTTACATCGTCCTCGATGTGCTCCACCACGTTCAGGCATACCACCGTGTCGAAGTGTCCCGCCGGATAGGTCTCGCCCGCCGCCGCGTCCGTGTAGTGCACTTGTAGGTACGGCCGCGTTTGTTTTAGCGTCTCCAACCGGTCCAGATAGTGCGGGTTGATATCGCTGGCGTGGTATTCGGTGCGTGGGGCAAGATTAGCGGTCAGGTTGCCGATGCCCGCACCAATCTCCAGCACGCGATCTCCCACATACGGCCGAATCGTGTCCGCCATCCATTTGGTGAAGCGCGGCGCGCGATTCAATCGCGCCAGAATCTCGCTTCCGTAAGCATCCGCAACGTAAATCTTGTCGGAGATCCCAAACTTTACCAGCGCTCCCAGCGCTTTCACTCCGTCTCTCCAGGTAATCTTCTTCCCCTCGGCGTAGGTGCGCCCTGAATAGCGGATCGGAATCTCGAAAATCCTGGCTTTGCGTTTCGCCAGCTTCACTGTGATTTCCGGTTCGATGCCGAACCGGTTGCTCTCCCACGGAATACTTTTCAGCATGTCCGTGCGAATCATTTTGTAACACGTTTCAATGTCGGAGAGGTTCAGGTCAGTCACCAGATTGGTCAGCAGGGTAATGAGTTTGTTGCCCAGGCTGTGCCGGAAAAACAGTACCCTTCGGAAATCGCTGGACAAGAATCGCGAACCGAACACCGCGTCCGCGTACTCTTCCAAAAACAGCGGGATCATTTTTGGCAGGTCGCTAGGGTGATATTCCAGATCCGCGTCGTGGATCACCGCCAAGTCCGTGTTCACGTGCGGTATCGCCGTCCGGATCGCCGCGCCCTTTCCCTGATTCGTTTCGTGCTCCAGGAAAATCCATTCGAATTGCGCCAGTTTCGATTGCCCCAGCGATTCCTGAAATCTCTTCAACGCTGCCGCGGACTGATCCATGGATGCATCGTTCACGACGATCACCTGCACGCGGCTCAGCACCGGACAATCCGCCAGCACTCCCAGGCGCTTCAAGCTGGTTTCCACCAGATACTGCTCGTTGTAAACTGGCACCAGGATTGCCAGACTCAGTTTCGATTCCATCGTCTTTGATCTTAGTCCCGCGCACGGGGCAGGTTTGGTGCGCACCAAGATTCCCCCCCCGGCGAATTTGATTTTACCATCATTGTATCCCTTGCCGTGGTGCGCCCTTCGGAAGACTCGCCATTCCGGGCGCTCAGCTTCCACTCCTCGCTCTTGCACGGTTGACACTTAAACTGCCGCTGCCTTGCGGTACGCCATTCGGATTCGTATACTGGCCACCCGGCCAATTGTCTGGTCTGGCAGGTGGGTAGCCTGCTGACATTCGCCTCTTTTGGCCCTTCATCTCGTGCCTGCGCGTCTCTCACAGGCCGAACCATGCCGCACAGCCCGCGTCTTCAGGCAGCTGTGTGAATAAAGGAGATTTCTGCATGTCGTCAGCGCCTGCACCGGAAGAAATGAATGTCTATCAAAACGCCGAAGCGCGGTTTGAGGTGGCCGCCAACAAACTTGGTCTTGAGCAAGGTATCTATCGTTATCTGAAGTATCCCGACAAGGAAATCACGCTGTACATTCCAGTGGGCATGGACAATGGTCAGTTGGAAGTTTTCACCGGATACCGCGTTCTTCACTCCACCGTGCGCGGCCCGGGCAAGGGAGGCATCCGTTTTGCTCCCGACGTCAGCATTGATGAAGTTCGAGCTTTGTCTGCCTGGATGACCTGGAAGTGCGCTGTGGTGGACATCCCCTTTGGCGGCGCAAAAGGCGGAATTATTTGCGATCCCCGCAAGATGTCACGTGGTGAACTCGAGCGCCTTACCCGCCGTTACACCGCGGAACTTTCTGACTGGCTGGGGCCTGAGCGCGATGTTCCAGCCCCGGACGTTGGCACGAATGAGCAGACCATGGCCTGGGTCATGGACACTTACGCCATGCACGCTCGTCAAGCCACCACCGCCGTCGTCACCGGCAAGCCCATCGAACTTGGCGGGTCGCGTGGACGCCGTGAAGCCACCGGGCGCGGCGTGATGATGTGCGTCAACAAAGCCATCGAAAAACTCGGCCTCAAGAAGGAATCCACCCGCGTCGTCATTCAGGGATTCGGCAATGTTGGCTCCTTGGCCGCTGAACTCATGCAAAAGGCCGGTTATAGAATTGTTGGCTTGGCGGACATCGGCGGTGGCCTGTACAACGAGAACGGCTTCAATGTTCCCGAAGTCATCAAGTGGGTCTACATGCAGAAGAAACCGTTGCAGGAATTTCCCGGTGGTGGCGCCAAGATGAGCGCACGCGACGTCCTCTTCCAGCCCTGCGAAGTCGTCATTCCCGCGGCCATCGAGAACCAGATCACCGAGCAGAATGCCCGCCAGGTTCAGGCCAAAATTCTCTGCGAAGGCGCAAATGGCCCCACAACTTGGCAGGCAGATGCTATTATTGACGCTAAGGGCATCTTTACCGTTCCTGATATCCTCGGCAACGCCGGTGGTGTCACCGTCAGTTACTTCGAATGGGTGCAAGACCGCCAGGGGTTCTTCTGGCGCGAAAGCGAAGTGAACGAGCGCCTCTTCGACGTCATGGACCGGGCTTTCGACGAAGTCGTTCGCTACGCCGAGCTTCACCGCGTGAATAACCGCATTGCGGCCTACATGCTGGCTATTGACCGGGTGGCTACGGCTCTCAAGTTGCGCGGCATTTACGCGTAATTTGCCCTTGGCTTTCGCTACGGCGAAGCGTACTCTCTCTGCAAGTTGTCTCAAATTCGGTTGTACCGTTTGAATTGATACTCTTAGGCCGCGGAAAGGAGTCCGTACCGTGCCCTCGGACTCGACAGCCGGAACTCGCGCTAGAAACGAAGAACAGCACCGCCACGACCTTTGCCTCATAGGCCGCTGGATGTACGAACGCGGTTACATTGTTGCCGGTGAGGGCAACTTGTCGGTCCGCCTCGACGCCGACCGCATCCTCACTACTCCCACCTGTATCAACAAGGGCATGATGACGCCCTCTGATCTGGTGGTCATGGATATGGAAGGCCGCCATCTTCAGGGCGACCGCAAGATTTCTTCCGAAGCCGGAATGCATCTCCTCTACTATCGCATGCGTTCCGACGTGCAAGCTGTTTGCCATGGTCATCCGGCCACCGCCACCGGTTTTGCCGTTGCAGGTCAAGGCCTTGATCAAGCCTTGCTTCCTGAAGTCGTCGTTTCCCTGGGCAAGATTCCTCTCGTTCGCTACGCCACGCCCGGCACTCCCGATCTCAGCGCCGTTCTTGAACCCTACGTCCCGCACTACGACGCTCTTTTGCTGGCTAATCACGGCGCGGTAACCTGTGGGCCGGATCTGCTTACCGCCTTCTTTCGTATTGAAGTCGTGGAGCACTTTGCAAAAATCACCCTCGCTGCCAGGCTTGCCGGTGAACCGCAACTGCTTTCCACCCGCGAAGTCGCTAAGCTGATGGCCGCGCGAGCCCGCTATCACGTCACTCCTCCTCCCGGAGGAGGTGCCGAGCTTCCTGAAACTTGCGACAACGGTGAGAACACTACCGACGAAGTCACTCTCACGCGTTCTGAACTTGACGCCTTGGTGGACGAGGCTGTCCGCAAAGATCGCGCTCGTCGCTAACTGTTTTCCACATCTCCTCTCTAGCTTTCCCTCGCTTCTGTGCCTTCCATTTTCCTTCTCGCATCCAATTCTTGCGGGTAGGAAAGGCCCGCCAAAATGAAAGAACGAATTGACTACCAGAAATTTGCTCACGAAGCGCTGCACTCTTTGCTTGCCATCGAACGCTACCTCGCCGGCAGCGGCATTGACCCCAAATTGCTCCATCTCATCAAACTTCGCGCTTCGCAGATCAATGGTTGCGCCTTTTGCATCGACATGCACTCCAAAGACGCTCGCGCCGCCGGTGAAACCGAACAGCGCCTCTATGAGCTGAACGCCTGGCGCGAGACCCCGTTTTATTCAGAGCGCGAGCGCGCCGCATTGGAATGGACCGAAGCGCTCACCTTGATTTCCCAGACCCATGCTCCCGACGACGTTTTCGAGCGTGTCAGCGCCCATTTCTCCGAAAAGGAAATTGTCGACCTCACCTACGCCATCGCCAACATCAACACATGGAACCGCCTGGCCATCGCCGTTCGAGCTGTTCCCGGCACGTACCAGCCCGCCAAAAAGACTGCCACCGTCTCCTAGCCAGCGCTCGCTGTTTTTCATGCCTCGAGGAATAACCCCGGCCGTTCCTCGTCGCCCTACCTTTTCAGGACTGCCAATGATTGTTCTCTTCGTTCTGTTTGGTTCGCTGCTTTTCTTGCGCGCGCTCGGCGCATTGGGTGTTTCCACCTTCGACAGTTGGCCTGCCTCCACCCGCTTTGCCTTGGCCGTCATGTTCCTCTTCACGAGTTCTGCCCATTTCAACAAATTCCGCCACGACCTGGTGCGCATGATGCCTGCGATTTTTCCGCAGCCCATGGCATTGGTCCACTTCACTGGAATCTGCGAAATCCTCGGAGCCATTGGAATTCTCGTGCCGCAAACCCGCTCCCTCGCCGGACTCTGCCTGGTTGTCTTTCTTCTAGCCATTTTGCCCGCCAACATCAGGGCCGCTCGCCAACATGTCACCATCGCCGGCAAGCCTGCCACGCCTGTTTGGTTCCGCATTCCCATGCAAATTCTTTTTATTGCCCTGCTGTGCTGGACCACAGAACCATGGCGCCTGTGGGGTTAAACGCGGCGCCTTCTTGGGAGTTGGGCTGAGCTATAGCGGGAAAATTGTTGACTTGTACCGCGTTGCATCATACTGTCAGCCAAGTCATTTTTCACGGCCCGCGGCGAATTTCCAGAAACACTTCAAGACCATTAGCCGGACTAAATCAGACAGGACCTTAGGAGGGTCATACATGAAGCAGGTCTTACAGTTTGTCGCCATTGCTCTGTTAGTCGTCGCTGGTGCCTCCCCTTTGTATGCTCAAAGCAATCCACTGGTCGGAACTTGGAAGCTTAATGTTGCAAAATCGCAATTCGATCCGGGGCCAGCGCCAAAGAGCCTCATCCGCACGGTCGTAGCGCAAGGCGATGGAGTGAAATATACGTTTGTCGGAGTTAGCGCGGACGGAAAACCAATTTCGTACGGCTTCTCCGTCAACTTTGACGGCAAAGACAATCCCATCATGGGTTCCATTCCAAGTGGGGCAGACACCATTTCTGCCCAACGCAAAGATCCGAACACGTTTGAAGCGAGTTTGAAAAAGGGTGGCAATGTAATTGGAACGTCCAAAGTGACAGTTTCGAAGGACGGGAAGGTCACCACCGTGGACTCAAACGGCACTAACGCGGCTGGCGTGAAAGGGCACGACGTGCAGGTTTACGATAAACAATAGCGATTGCCCGCTGCATCCGGCTACTAAGCAATTCCAGGGCGGCTCTTCCGCGGGCCGCTCTTTCAATTCTTGCCCGGCCTAAGAGTCAATCGCCAAGCTGGCAGGTCGTACTCCTGAAAGGCGATTCTTTCATCGTCGCCGTATCAGGCCACAGTCGAGAAATAGAAAACAGCAACAAAAAACAATGTGCACCGCTGCCCCGAGATCAAGAAAAAACGCTGAGCGCGATCGGGCTATCCGCAGCCTATGTTATTTTCCACCCAGCTCGCGCGATTCGCCGCCTTCGAGGTGAACTTCGCAACTGGAGAGCTTCGCTGCTTACGCTAGTCTAAGTCGGCATTATTTGCAGTTGGCAGATTCCGGCGTGAAATCTTTAACAGAAGTGGCGCCCAAGGCGAAGGCTCTTGCTAAATGAGGCAATCGGTCGTTTTCAACACCTCACTGTGGTGGGTGTTTTATTACGCTCACCATTATGCAGAAGCAATCGAACCGTTCCAAACTAGTATCGCGATGGATCCAACTTTCCTGTCGGCACAGCTCGGTCTCGCCAGCGCCTATCAACAAAACCACGTAGAGAAGGAAGCAATACTGGCGTGGCAAGACTACATAACAGCTTCTGGAAACCCCGGCGTTGCGTCCGAGCTGGCAAAAATATACGCGAGCTCCGGTTACGCTGCAGCCATGCGTATGTTCCGCAGCAAGGCATTGGAACTCAACACCGACGCTGCACGAGACAGTTACGTATCTCCAATGGTCTTTGCTGGATTGCAAGCAACGCTGGGGGACAAGGACAAGGCCTTCTCATGTCTCGCCAGAGCTGACACGGAACGCTCAAGCAAACTCCTGGACTTGAAAGTCGATCCCGATTTCGACAGCCTGCGAGGAGATCCGAGATTCACGGAGCTAGTGAGGCACATCGGATTACCTTGACCGCAAGGATGTCGCGGTCGTCGCAGCCGCGGAACCAACGCCTGAAAATGCTGGAAACACAGACGGCCCCGTGATCGAGTGGGGAGCAAGCTCTCCCACTTCCGAGATGAGAGGCGAAGAGAAGGCGGCAATACTGCCGCACCAGGGGGTGGTCCCTTTTTCCCGTCCGTATCCGCTATCCCATCCTCGCGTTGACACCCGAACCTAACGCGGCAATACTGGCGAACGATGATTGGACTGCTGCGCGGAAGGCTGCTGGAGAAGCGGCCGAATCAAGTCATCCTGGATGTGGGCGGCGTCGGCTATCTGGTGGCCGTTCCTCTTTCCACGTTCGCGGCGATCGGTGAACTCCACGCCGAAGTGACCCTGCTGATTCACACCCACGTGCGGGAAGACGCCTTGGCTCTCTACGGTTTCCTCTCGGCGCGCGAAAAGCATTTCTTTGAGTTGCTTCTCGGTGCCTCCGGCGTCGGCCCCAGCCTCGCCCTAAAAATTCTTTCGGGCATGAACGTCGAAGAACTGGTTCCAGCCATTCGCACTGGTGATCTCGTCCGCCTGACGAAAATTCCCGGTGTTGGCCGCAAGACCGCCGAGCGCATCATTGTCGAACTAAAAGACAGGCTTGAGGCCATCGCCAAAGAGGTGGACAAGCCCGCCGCACCGTCTCCCGCCGGCGCCGAAGCCGACGTGCAGTCCGCGCTCGTGAATCTGGGTTACGACGAACGCACCGTCGACAAGGCCGTATCGGAGGCCAAGCGTGAAGCGGGCACATCGAATTTCGAGAAATTGTTGCGCGTGGCACTCGCCGCTCTCAGCGCGCCGAAGGCATAAGCAAAGGACACGCAAAAAAAGATGCCGGACTTCACTCCCAAAAAATCCATGGGCCGCCGCAGCGACGAAAATCCCGAGCGCTCTTCACGCATCGTTTCCGGCGCCCCTTGGGACGATGACGCGCGCATCGACGCCAGCGTTCGCCCCAAGCGCCTCGACGAATACATCGGCCAGAAGCGCGTCAAGGAAAACATCGCCATCGCGCTCGAAGCGGCTCGCAATCGCGGAGAGGCTCTCGATCATGTGCTGCTCTATGGACCCCCGGGCCTGGGCAAGACCACCCTTGCGCAAATCATCGCCAACGAATTGAATGTGCCCATTAAGACCAGTGCCGGTCCTCTTCTCGAACGCAAAGGCGACCTCACCGCGATTCTCACTTCCCTCGAAGCCAAAGAGGTTTTCTTCCTCGATGAAATTCATCGCCTGCAGCCCGCCGTCGAAGAAGTTCTCTATCCCGCGATGGAGGATTTTCGCGTCGACCTCATCATTGGCCAAGGTCCCGGCGCGCGCATTCACCCGTTTCCCCTCAGCCATTTCACGTTGATTGGCGCCACCACGCGCGCCGGCCTCATTACCGCGCCTCTGCGCTCCCGCTTCGGCATCGTTCACCGCCTCGATTTCTACGAGCCCGAGGACCTCCTCATCATCCTGAATCGCTCTGCCAAAATCCTGAACATTCAACTGGATCAAAGTGGCGCCGAAGAAATCGCCACTCGTTGCCGTGGCACACCACGCGTCGCCAATCGCCTTTTGCGCCGCGCCCGCGACTTCGCCGAGGTCCGTGCCGATGGCCGTATCACTCGCGAGGTCGCCCAGGACGCCCTAAAGATGCTTGGCGTCGACGAGCATGGCCTCGATGAAGTCGACCGCAACCTCATGATTGCCCTACTCGACAAATACGCCGGCGGTCCAGTCGGCCTCAGCACTCTCGCTGCCGTCCTTAGCGAAGAAGAAGACGCCATCGAGGAAATGTATGAGCCATACCTGATGCAGATCGGCATGCTCGATCGCACGCCGCGCGGACGTGTCGCCACTCCCCGCGCGTACCAATATTTCGGCCGGGACCTCCCCAGGCGCCAGCCTCGCTTGTTCTGAGCAACGTCAAACTGCAGCATCTCGTTAATTTCGGAGCGACGGACTAGCTGGGAGTCAATACGACTTAATTCCCCTAGTTGTGTTTCATGAACTTGCCCTGGGTTCCGGTCAACGAATTGTACAGCGTCTCAATCCACGCGTCCGTCTTGAAATCGCCAGACCATTTGCTGTCCCATTCCGCCAGGATTTTCTCCTGCTTCATCTGGTCCAGAGTCTTGTGCGCATGAATCGCGTTTTGCACCACCGCTGATGTTTCCTTCAGCATCTTTACGAACGCGCGCACGTCGTCCAGATTAGAAATCGCACCGTGTCCCGGAATCACCTTCACGTCCGCCGGCAGCTGCGCGGACGCCTTCTCCAGCGCGTCGATCATTCCTTGCACGCTGCCTCCGCTGAGCACGTCAATATATGGGAAGCCGTAGCGCACGAAATCGTCCCCCATGTGCACCACGTTGTTTTTCGGAAAGAAAATGATGGAGTCGCCGTCCGTGTGCCCCGACGGAAAATGCAACGCGCGAATGTCTTCCCCGTTCAGGTGCACGGTCACATCGTGTTCAAAGGTGATCACTGGCAGCGCGGTTTTTTCCCCCGGCTTTATCTCCCTCTTTGACGACTCGCCATATCCCCCGACTCCGCCGCTCTCCAGCCGCTTTCGCACGTTATCCTGTGCGATTACCGTGGACCCGCCATTTGCGAACGGCGCGTTCCCTCCGGTGTGATCGCCATGATAGTGCGTGTTAATAACAAAACGGACCGGTTTGTCCGTAATGCCCAGACTCTTCAGCGCCGCTTGAATTTTCTCGGTTAAGGGCGCGTACTGATCGTCGACGATCACAATGCCGTCTTCGCCAACGGAAGCCGCAATATTCCCTCCCGCGCCCTCGAGCATGTAGATGTTCCCGGAAACCTTCGTAGTCTTGATCTGCACCTTGGAATAGTCGGTCGCTTGCCCGCAGGCTTGCGGTGTGGGCATTAGCACCAACAATAGATCAACCGCCAAATCTCAGCAGCGAAAGCATAGCCAAAGCATTTCCGCATAACTCACTCCAGTGTGAAATGCGCGCATTCTATCATCCGCGCGCCACACTTCGAAATCGGTTTGCCTCCACGATCGAGTTGCCTTGAAAGAAGCCATTCCCCGCACAAGAAAAAGGGCGGCCTTCGCAGCCGCCCTTCCCTCACAGGATTTAGCTTTGCTTCCTCTGCAGGTCAGTGATCGCCGTGATCGTGACCGCCGTCGTGCTCGTGATCGAAATGGAACAGATCCAACAGGTCGCTGATGGCCGGACTGTTTTCCGGAACGTGAATGGAACGTGACACCATGATGGCGAGCGCAAGCAGTTCGTCGCGTCGCGGTTTCAGCCAAGCTGCAACTCGCGAAATATTCAACGTACCTTCAACCGCCGAGGTCCTCCGGGTGCCCCGAACGCCGGTTTTGCGTGTGTGTTCTTTTGTTTTCCTCAGGCGGTCAGAGTTCTTAGCTCCGACACTACGCCCTTGGCCACTAGCGGGCTTCAGCCCCTCACGAATCAGAATCCTCACCGTTCTTTCGCATCCACCCCTAGTTCGTACTTCTGCACCCGTCACAAACTCGCGAACGCGACTTCCCCTTGGTGCGGTATCTTCGATACTGGCATTCGCCGTCAATTTAGACACGCAAGCGCAGGAAAGTTAGCACCTCAGGCGAGCGTAGCTGGGATGGTTTGTGAATAACGCCGACAACTCAGGTCCAGGCGCGGGTAGTTCCAGAAAATATGCATTTCTGGTCGCCGCCGGCATTTTCCTCAGCCGCGTCGCTGGCCTCATCCGTGACCGCGTCTTCGCCCACTATTTCGGCATCTCCGATGCCGCCGAGGTGTTCAAAGCAGCTTTCCGCATTCCCAATCTCCTTCAGAACCTTTTTGGCGAAGGTGTGCTTTCCGCTTCCTTCATTCCCGTTTACGCTCGCTTGCTGGCAAACAACGACCAAGAGGAGGCGCGTAAAACTGCCGGTGCTGTTGCCGCCTTACTCGCTCTAAGCACCGCCATTCTGGTTCTGGTGGGCGTGCTCACAGCGCCCTGGCTCATCTACGCCATCGTCCCCGGATTCCATGGTGAAAAGCGCGAACTCACCATTCTCCTGGTGCGTATTCTCTTTCCCGGCGCTGGCTTGCTCGTGGCCTCGGCCTGGTGCCTCGGTATCCTGAACAGTCACCGCAAGTTCTTCATCTCTTACACTGCTCCTGTGCTTTGGAACATCGCCATGATTGTCGCCATGATTGCCTTCGGCAAAAGCCGCTCGCAAAATTCCCTGGTGGTGATCACGGCTTGGGCTTCTGTCGTGGGCAGCGCCGCACAAGTCGGTGTGCAACTGCCCATCGTGTTGAAACTCCTTGGCGGATTGAAACTGTCGTTGGCGCATCAAGCGGAACACGTGCAAACCGTTATCCGCAATTTCTTTCCTGTGTTTGTCAGCCGCGGCGTTGTCCAGATTAGCGCGTACATTGATGCGCTCCTTGCAAGCTGGATGCCTGGTGCAGTTGCGGGCCTCGCTTACGCCCAAACACTCTACACCTTGCCCGTAAGTCTCTTTGGCATGTCCGTTTCCGCTGCGGAATTGCCGATGATGAGCGGTGCCATCGGCGAAGCCAGCGAAGTGGCGAGCATTCTCCGTACTCGTCTCAATTCCGGCTTGCGCCAAATCACTTTTCTCGTGGTTCCGTCAGTAGTTGGATTTCTGGTCCTGGGTGACGTAATTGTCTCGGCCATCTATCAAAGCAAAACCGGGCGTTTCCAGCATGCGGATGTAACTTATGTCTGGGTCATTCTGGCCGGTTCCACGGTAGGCCTGCTCTCGTCAACGCTCGCCCGCTTGTACTCCTCTGGTTTCTACGCTTTGCGCGACACGCGCACCCCTCTGCGATTTGCCGTCGTGCGTGTCCTGCTCACCACCATCCTCGGCTATCTGTGCGCCTACCCCGTTCCGCGCCTTGTCGGCATCGACCCGCGCTGGGGCGTCGCCGGTCTTACCATCTCCGCAGGCGTCGCCTCCTGGGTTGAATTCAGTCTGTTGCAGCGCGGAATTCGCCGCCGCGTCGGGCACGTAGGCGTGCCGCTTCCGTTCCTGGCACAAGTGTGGATCGCAGCCCTGATCGCGGCCGCCGCCGCGCGCGCTCTGCTTATGGCTATGGGTTCACGCGGGCCCATTGTGTTGGCAATCTTCGTGCTGAGTCTCTATGGCATCGTATTCTTCGCCGTTGGCATGGCCTTGAAGCTACGCGAAGCGGATACCATGCTGGGATTGCTCCGCCGCCGTTTTACAGCGAAGTGAAAGCAGGTGTGGAAATGTTTCTCACGAAGGCGCGCGGCTTCGCAGCTGGCGGAAGGACCGTGATTCTGTCATTCCGCACGGAGTCTGCGGAGTGAGGAATCTCTCTTGGGTTTGCCAAGGGGAAATTCCTCGTTCCAGCACATCGCGCAACGAAAGAATTGCATGACTTTCGTCTATCTAGCTCTCGGGAGCAACGTCGGCAATCGCGAAGAAAATCTCCGCGAAGCGGAGCGTCGCCTGCGTCAGCTCGGCATCACCGTGAAACAGGCCTCCAGCATCTACGAAACGGCGCCCGTCGACTATCTTGATCAACCCTGGTTCCTGAATGCTGTCCTCGAAGCCGAAACTGGTTTGCCCCCGCACGAACTCTTGCGTCGGATGCGAGAAATCGAATCGGCCATGGGCAGCAAGAAACCCTTCGCCAAAGGCCCCCGCCTCATCGATCTGGATATCCTGCTTTACGGCCACGACACGATCAGCACACCCGATCTGCAAGTCCCTCATCCCCGCATGCTCGAAAGACGTTTCGTCCTTGTTCCGCTAGCGGAGGTCGCGCCAAACTACCGCCATCCTTCATGGCAGGACACCGTCGCCGAACTGCTCCAAAAAACGCCAGATCGCAGTGAAGTCCGCAAACTCCCCGGCAAATCCGATCCCGACAGCGGCTAGCTCTCAGTAGCACAGACTTCAGTCTGTGTTCCGAGGTTGCCTTTGTAGAGGCTGCCTTCTGACGCAGGCCCTTTTTCCGGCACGTCTAGGGACGGCCTTCTTAGGCCGCCCGCTCCTGGGTTTCTCTTCATTCTTCCGCGTAGTTCTGGCTTTTATGCCAGCCACTTCGCGACTCGGCTGCTATCGCCGATAGTCACCGAAAAACCACGCTGGCTGTTTGCCGATATTTCCCAGCAGCCATAGCTAGCTTAGCTAGTCCGCCGCAACACCAATCGGTGCAAGGTAATCGTCTTCGGCTGCAGCGCGTCCAACTCGATCTGTGAAAGCGACCCTTCGCTGATTTCCAGCCATCGGTACACGCCGGGCTCCGATTCTGTCGTCTCCCTGCCATTCAAGCGCCGCAAAAATTCCCGGGCCTCGTCGAGCGACGCCTTCTCGCGCAGTGTCGGCCGTGCCAGCGCTTCCACGGCATAGCTGCGCAGCAATTTATTCCAATACTGGTCGAACAGTTCACTCGATGCGAAGATGTCGCTCCACGCCACTTCCCCGCCATACGCAATCACCACTCCTACCACACGCTCTCCCTTCAATCCCGAGGTCTCTCTCCGGAATCGACGCTGCACCTCCTCCACGAACGAATCCACCGATCCTCCAAGCAACCGTGAATTGTAAATTTTGTTGTACGACTGCGTCGGCGCTTCCGTTCGCACTGCCTCGTTAATCGCGTCTGCGCTCATCCGAGGAGCCGCGGCATGCGCAGCGGTCCGAGATTCCGTGGCAACCGACCCTCCCGCCACCGATGCCCACACATCGGATTGATTTCGCTTCACTGCCGCCTGTTCGCGTACGCTCGGATGCACGATGGTGTTCGCGGCGCTGAACTGCGCTCCATTGGACCACCGCCCGTGCTCCACACAAAATACGTTCAGCGGCAACGGCTCTGCTCCCGGCGCAACAATGCGGTCCTTCGCGATAACGCGGTCCTGCTTCCCGCCGCTCACCAGCTCGCCGGCAAGCAAAATCAGCGGCCTTTTGCTTCGGTTGATCAGCACAAGCTGGTTTACAGACGGTCCACCATAGCTTTGCGGCACGGGACGATTTCGGTCTCGGTCGCGCACAATCGTCTCTGCTCCCTGCTCCCGCACAATGATCTCCCCGGAAGATAGCCCCTCTTCGAGAGTCAGGAACGCGCGGGTGTCATGTCCCGACGCGCTGACCACTGGGAACACAGTCAGATTTTCGTATGTGATCGGCTCCAGAAGGCGCCAGTCGTCCTGCGGCTTTGCGCCCGCCGGGGTTCCGGGGCTAGACCAGACAAACCCCATTGCGGCAACTCCCAAGGCTGTAAATCCCAAAAGTCCATGGCCAAACAGGCTGAACAGCGAACGGTCCATTCCATCCTCCTGTCCGTGCGGCGAGGGCACGGTTCAGAGTTAGAACGCACCAGCAGGATTTTCTTGCAGCGGGGAACGGCCAGAATCGTAGGGACAGGGAATCGTCGGGCAGCAACTCGTTATCATCCTGAGTGCCGCGCAGTTGGCGGCGCGAAGGATCTCAACCAACACACCTTGCTTTTCGATGTGGGACATGAAAACTAAACGCCTGCACTCTACAGCCACTGCCAATCACCCTCGCGGATCACCCAGGTTCGTGCGCGGCTTATTCCGCCTCAGGCGCGACGATTCCGACTCCGCCTTTTCATACTCTGCAATCTCTTCTTCCGTATACGAGTACGAATCGCGCGACGCGAACATCGACGTCGTCCGGCTAGCCTGCTTCTTCTTCTTCCGCGCCTCCCCGAACTCGTACCGCGTCATCCGCAGCGGCGCGGCAATCGCCTTCACTTCCACCAGCAGATCGCTCACTTTTTCCAGGAAGTCGTGCAAATGGAACGGCCTTAGCACGTAGGGCAGCCGTGCCGTCTCCAGATGCCCGATGAACTGGCTCCCGTTCAGCTCCGGTATCACAAACAGCGTGCGGATCTTTCCACCATCTTCCGCCGACACGCCCCCCAACTCCTTCAACACATGGAAGGTGGGCGAATCCAGGCCGATCAACGCAATATTAGCGATTAATAGAGAATACTCCGCGGTCTTCAGCTCCACGTGCAGCATCTTTAGGTCTTCCACGATGCGCACGCGCCAACCTTCCGAATCCAGAATCTGTTTCAGTGCGGCACTACTTCCAGGGTCACTCTCCAGAACCAGTAGTCCTACTTGCCGCTGTTCCGAATTGGGAAGGGTCGCCATTTAGGAAGTATAGTGGCCCGCAATGTCACGGTTATGGCTCACCATTTCGGCGAGTCGTAAGGGGCACCTGTCCGGAAGGACGGGCATTACGGTCAGGGTTTTGCCGCCGGAGTCGACGGGGTCACCGGTTTAACAATCACTTCCACGTGCGCTGCATTCCCCCGCGTCAGCACAGGATACGCCTTGTCGCTGACGAACCGTAGCTCCCCATCTACAAGAATGCTGGCCCTTACCGAGTACATATGCTTCGGGTCGATCTTCCCCGGGTCGAACTTCAGCTCAAACGGCACCGGCACTTCGCGCTCGCCCAGCGCAATCTCCTCTTTCGTAATCAATTTGGCCGGAGCATCCGCCA
>Ga0210392_10001028_pt1 | contig 15138 bp, 13 predicted proteins | sample IncBWC30OmetaG_FD_161057 | JGI IMG/M metagenome (GOLD analysis project Ga0210392, IMG submission 161057) | Forest soil microbial communities from Barre Woods Harvard Forest LTER site, Petersham, Massachusetts, United States - Inc-BW-C-30-O ...
ACGGTCGAGTTCATGAGTCGGGGAAACCTTTGAGGATGTAGGCGCTCACGGGAAGGTCGATGCCTTTCAGGGTGATGCCGGGCATTTCTTCGACAATCACTTGATCGGCGATGCGAAGGTAGAGGTCTCGGCTGAGCAGCACGCCACCGAGCGGGGCTTTGGATTCATGGCGTTGGGCGCGGTTTACCACGTCTCCGATGCAGGTGTAGTCGCGGCGCACGAAGCGCGAGCCGATGTCTCCGCGCACGACCATGCCCGAGTTCAACCCGATGCGCATCACCAGCGGTTTTTCCCGAGGGCGCCGGGCATTGAACACGTCCAGCGAGCGTTGCATGCCCCAGGCGGCGCGGGCCGCGCGCAGCTCGTGGCCTTGGTCGAAATCGCTGCGGCTCTCGAACACGGCCATGATCGCGTCGCCGATGAACTTGTCGATATCGCCGCCGAAATCGCGGAGCACGATGCACAGGGAATCGAAGGCCTCGTTCAAGATGGCGACGACCTCGGCGGGGGTCATCTTCGCGCTCATGTTGGTGAAGCCGGAGATGTCGCTGAACAAGAGCGTGGCGTCGACCTCTCGCGCTCGAATCTCGCCGAGCGACCCGCCGTGGCGCGACAGCTGCTCGGCCGCCTGCACTGCGCCTTCACTAATGTACAAGCGTGACGCCTCCTTGTAGCGAGACAAGCGTGACTCGGCGAGCACGCGCTCCACGATGGCGACGCATTTATCCGGACCGAACGGCTTCACCAAGTAGCTGGTCAAGCCAGCGGCGCGCATTTGCGCTTGGTCTCGCTTGGTCTCGCGTGCGGTGAGCATGACCAGCGGGATGTCGCGCGTGGTGGGATCGCGGCGCAGGCCGAGCACTAGCTCGAAGCCGTTCATGCGCGGCATGTCGTAGTCGGTGAGCACCAGCTCGGGGTGCTCGGCCTTGGCTTTCTCTAGGCCGTCTTGGCCGTCGACCGCGGTGCTGACGACGAAGCCTTGGCGGCGCAAACAGTCGGAAACGAGGTGCCGAATCGCGGCCGAGTCGTCCACGACGAGCACGTGTTCGCGGCCACTCAGCATTCTCGTCGCCAACAGAGAATGCAGACGACTCACCAGCTCTTCCGGGACGACGGGTTTCACCAAGTAGTCGTCGGCGCCGACGTCGAAGCCGCGCTCGAGATCACTGGCTTCGCCGAGCGACGAGCAGATGATCACGGGCACGCCTTCGGTGGCCGGATCGTTTTTTAGCGCCATGCAAAGCGCGTAGCCGTCGAGACGCGGCATCTCGACGTCGGTGAGCACCAGATCGGCGCGTTCGGTCTTCAGCTTCTCCAGTGCTTCAGCGCCGTCCCAAGCTTCCGTCACGTCGTAACCAGCGGCAGTGAGCAGCGGCACCGTGTGCTTGTGGATCAGCGCGCTGTCGTCGACCAGCAGCACGCGCAGCTTGCCGCGCGCCGAGCTCTCCAGCGCCTCCAGCAGATCTCGAGCTTGGAAGGGCAGCGCCAAGCAGCGCGAAAAGCCCTCGCGCTGCATGCGCGTGCAGTCGTCCGGGACCAGCCCGAGATACAACGCGCGCGGGACGAGCAGGCCCTCGTCTCGGGCACGTACTAGGGCTTCGTGCGCTGGGCGGTCTTCGACGATGGGCGCGAACAGCACCACATCTGGCGGGGTTTCCGCTTGGTCGTACAGGGCGTTCAGGCTCGGCGCGATGCTGAGCGCGTGACCTGCTGGCCTTACTGCGCGCGCTACGAAATCCCCCAAGAGGCCGGGAGGAGTCACGAGACCGACGTGCATGCCTCTATCTTACCTGACTCGCGTCAGCGATGAGCACAGAATGGGAACGGCGAATAAACCATTTCTGTAGCGCGCTTTGTGTGGCGAACAGCGCGTTTTCCCAGGCCGCGGACGTTGCGATGCCGCACGCCGGATGATACGAGCAATTGCGCATGATGGGCTTTCGATCGTTCGCGCTCGCGTGTGGCACGCTCCTGGTCGCGCTGCTCGCTGGCTGTAGCTCGAACAGCGGAGGCTCGGCCGGCGGTGGCGCGCCGTCGGCCGCTTCCGGCAGCTCCGGCACAGGCGCGGTCGCTGGCGACGCAGCTCGCGCGGGGGCAGCAATGACGATCAGCGCGTGCAGCCCCGGCGATGGCGCGGGAAGTGCCGGCAGCGCTGCTTCGGGCGCGAGCAGCGGTGGAAATGCTGGAAATGGCGGCAGCGCCGGGGGTACGACGACTGCGATGTGGACGACGAACGGTGGCAGCTATGTGCTCACTCTCGGCAGCACCTACCTCGAAATTGACCCAATGAACGGAGCGCGCATCACCGCCTTGCGTGTCGGCGGCAGTGCTGGCGGCAACTTGCTCGCGGATTCGACGGTGACCGGTCAAGCCGACAATTGGGGGTCCACGTTTTGGCCCAGTCCGCAGACTTGGCCGTGGCCGCCCACGGACGCGGGCAGCATCAACGCCATCAACACACTGCCCTACGCGGTCACGAGCGACGCCACTTCACTCACGCTCACGAGCTCGGTCAACGCGAGCGTGCCCAAGCTGCAGGTGATCAAGAAGCTCACGCCAGACCTCGCCAAAGAGGCGATCGTCATCGACTACACGGTGACCAATGGCGGCACTGATCCGGTGACCACCGCGCCCTGGGAGGTCACGCGCGTCGCCCCCGGCGGCATCACCTTCTACCCAGCCGCCAGCCCGCCGTACACGCAGGCCACTCCGTTGCTCAAGACGACGGATGCCGCCGGCGCCACCTGGTATCAGCACGACCCGACGGACATGACGCTGTACAAGCTGTTCGGCGACGGCAAAGACGGCTGGCTGGCCCACGCCGACGGGGATTTGCTGCTGATCAAGACCTTCACCGACATCCCCGCCGGCACCGCCGCCAAGAACGAAGCCGAAATCGAAATTTACGCCGCGCCGATGTACGTCGAGTTGGAAAACCAAGGCATGGTCCAGACGCTGGCCGCCGGGGAGTCGCTGCATTGGACGGTCCGCTGGTATGCGCGTAAGCTCGCGGCGCCCGCTGCCGTCGGCAGTGCGGACCTCGTCGCTTACGTACTGAACCAGATCAAGTAGAGAGTGTCAGCGCCTGCTCCTGCCTCGGCCGCCGCCGAAGCCGTGCTCACCTTTTTGGAAAGCGTGGGCCGTCGTTCCGAGGCGGAGTTCTATTTGCGGTTGTTTCTGAAGCTGCCCAAGGAAAGCTTCGGCATCATCGCGCCAGGCGCAACGGTCATTCGCTACGCGCTCGGTTCGCTGGTCGAGCAACTCAAATTTTTGGCGGACTTGGGGTTGTACGCACCAGTGGTGCTCGGGCTGTACGATCCAGAGCAGGGAGCCAGCAGCTCCGACCGCTTGGTCAAGCGCCTACCGTCAGCCGGCGTCGACGCGCGCTGGCACGAGATGGGTGAGCCCGGCTTGGCCGAAACGCTACGCGCCGAGCTGCGCGCCGACAGGCTGCCCGTCGTGCACTTTCGACCGCTCGAAGGGCAGGGCATCGAAGATCGCTTGAACGAGCTGGGTGCGCTGGCAAAAGAGCTGGATACGCGGAAATTCGTGCTGCTGCGGCGGCGCGGTGGCTTGACGCCGCTGCGCAACGGCAAACTCGAGCTCGCTCCCGGCTACTATCTGCCCACGGAATCAGGTCGAATTTCGATCATCAACTTGCGCACGGATCGCGACGGCATCGTGTCCGGAAAAACACTGCCCAAGCGCGACGCAGAGCTGCTCGCCGCCGCCGAACGCTTGATCGACCTATCGCAGCCGACGCCTATCCTGGCCAGCATTACTTCGCCGTTGAACTTGCTCAAGGAGCTGTTCACGGTGAAGGGCGCAGGCACGCTGATCAAGCAGGGCAGCGCCGTTGCTCGCCACCGCTCGTACGTCAACGTGGACACCGAGCGGCTACGCAAGCTGCTCGAGGCGAGCTTCGGCCGCGCGCTCGACGCGAGCTTCTTCGAGCGCGCGCCGCTCGCGGTGTACGTCGAAGCCGACTACCGCGGCGCGGCCGTGATCTCACACGGCACGCCGGTGCCGTACTTGAGCAAGTTCGCGGTCGAGCCCGAGGCCCAAGGCGAAGGCATGGGTCGTGATCTGTGGCAGGCCATTTCGCGCGACTATCCGGCGCTGTATTGGCGCGGTCGCCCCGAAAATCCGATTGCGTCCTGGTACGCCAGCGTGTGCGACGGCATGGTGCGCTTGCCCGAGTGGAACGTGTACTGGCGGGGCATCGAAACCAAGAGCATCCCGGACGTCATCGAAGCCGCGCGCGCGCACCCGGCGGATTTTTCCACGCCCGCCCTCGAAGCCCTGCGTTGAAGCGAGGTTCCCCGTGTTTTACGTGTTCTTGCTGATAGTCGCTGCCCTCGGCGTGGCCGTGTATTTGGTGTTCATCTTCAAGCTCGTGCCGGGCGCTGCGGAAGAGCGCTTGGGCGTGCTCGAACCGCTACCGGACGACATCGGCCAATGGCACGTAGATGAAGACTCGGAGCTTGGTAAGGCGGCGTTGGCCCGCAATCGAAAGCGCGAGGAGCGGTTGTTCTTCGAAGAAGGCACTGGGCTGATGGCTCGAGGTCGGTTGCTGCGTCAGGTTCGCTATCGGAGCTTGACCAGCAACGTCATCGAAGAAGTCGAGCCCGATCGACCCGTGAAGCGCAAACGCATTCGCGTTTGACCGTCGAGGCGAGTGCGAAGGGCCTGTCGCATGCCCGAGTTGCCGCTAGGCCCGAACATCTAGTGCTCCGGCAGAGGCTGCTGCGGATCGATATCCTCAACCTCTCGCTTATGCCGCTTCTTGTGCGGCTTCGATACATCCGGCGCGGGGTAGTCGTAGCTCGTCGCTTTGGTGGATGGTACGGCGTTGCTCGGCTTCCAACGAAACGCGCGCGGCTGCATCGGGCGGCCGAGAGCGTACAGCACGCTGGTTTCGTAGCTTGCTACTGGTGGCGTGGTCGTGCCGGCGCGATTCAAGAATGCTGGATGGTGCGAACCGCGGTCCAGCTCGACGATGCGCGTGCAGCCGATCTTCATCAGGGCGGCCGCCAACGTGTCGCTGGTGTCGTGCAGCGCGGAGGCGACGATCAAGCGCTCGGTGGGAGTGATGCACAGCGCGGCCCGTCGGCGCATGTCGCCGCGTTCACGAGCGCGCGGTTCGAGCTTTCCGTTTTCGACCAACAAGGGCAACTGCACGGCCTCGTCGTCCGCACCGAGCGTGGGCGTGACGCCGGGCGCCTCGATGCGCGCGGTTGCGCCGGGCGACAGCACCAGGGTCGCATAGCCCGGCCGCAGCGGAATCGTGGTGGTGGCGCCGAAAGCAAAGCCGTAACGCGTCGAATCAGTGGTGTGCCCTAGGCCGATTGCGGCCACGACGCGGTGCTCGGCTGCGTCGTCGAGGCTCGTTTTCAGCCCTGGAGCCGTCGACGCGACTGGTTCGCGAGTGCCCGCGCGAAAGCGGAGCTCGACGTGCCCCGGCTCGAAGCTAGTCAAATCCACGTCGACGCTGCCCAGCGTGAGCTTGCTCGAATACACGCCCGGGAGCCATGCCGGCGTGGGTTGCGTTCCGCCATCCGTGGCCCAGGGAATGCCTGCTGCGTCGTGCGGCGTGGCGTCGCGCACCGTCACATAGAAAAAATCCTTCGCTGACCAGCGCACGAATTTCTCGGGCGGGATAGTCATACGCTCGTCGGCGAGCTTCAGGTGATACTCGGCCTTCTTCGGGTTGACGACGTCGGTGTACACGAAGCCGCTGTGCGCGGGGTTCATGTCCAAGTGCATCGCGTACGAGCAGCCCGCTTGGCGCAGCGCTTTGCCGAGCGTCGGGCCGTCAATCTCTTCGCCCCACGCGTAGTACAGGTGCCCGGCCGCAGTGACGCACAGCGCGGTGCGCTGGGTCATCACGCTCGTGCCTTCGATTTGCCAGCCCCACAACCGGCGCCCAGTCGGGTTGGCCACGCCGTCCTCCACCAAGGGGTCGAGATTCTGCCGAAAAGATAGGATATTTGCCGGAATTTCGTCGCTTGGCGGCCAGCTGCCCAAGCCGACCTCCGAGGCGTCGTTCACGATCACGGTGGCGCCGCCCTTGACCGGCGGGATGAGCACTCGGCGATTCACCATCATGCCGTACGCGCCGTGCTGAGTCTTGAACGCGCCGTTGAACGTGCCCACCACGCGGCTGTACACGGCAGGGTCCGCCGGAATGTGTCCCTCACCGGGTGAGCCCGTGGTCGGCTTCGGATCTTCGTAGCCCGCCTGCATGCCGAGCTCGAGCTGGCGCATATCCATGGCCACGAGCACCAGCTCCGAGTACGGCCGATCGGGATCAGGACGGATCACCGTGCGGTAAAAGTACGCGGGCGGTTTGATGCCATCCGGCACACCGAGCATCGGTTTCAAGAAGCCGTACGTGACCGGCGTCCATTCGCCTTCACCGGGCTTCGGATCCTTCCAAATCGAGGGCACGTTGGGCGGCGGCCACGAGTCTGTGGCGTGCTCGAAGTCGCTGCCGTCCAGCACCTTGGCCACGACTTGTTCGGTGGCGACCGCTTTCAGCACGCTCTCTTTTTTTGAGGAGAAGACGGCGAAGCTTGCGCGCTTGAGGTCATCTTTCGCGCCAAAAACCTTATTTTCTAACCAGGCGATGGCTTCCGGACCGACCTCGGCACGCACGGTGTCGACCAGCCACAACAAAAGCGGCTTCGGCACGTGCACTTCGGGCACGACGCGCGCGGCGTATGGCTCGCCGCCGTCCAACGCGCAGAGCGAGCGCTGTTCGGTCTCGTAGTGCAAGCCGCGACCGTTGTCGGAAAAATCGATGTCGAGGCTCGGCGGATTGAGCGTCAGCTTGGCGCTCTGCGCCGGCACATCGAGCACGATGTTCGTGCGCCCGAGCCCAGCGAAGCTGCCCGTGTCTTGATACGAGTTGATCGCCAAGAGCACGCGATCGAGCAGCTTGTCGGGGCGATCGCCAGGGCGAATGCCGCCCAAATCGAGCACGCTCAGGCCTTGAATGCGGCCATACGCAAGCGTTGCGAAAGTCGCGCGATCACCGCGTGCTTCGAGCGCAGCGTCGTCCCCGACCGGAGTGTCGGTGACATTGCGGATCTCGCTCACCGACAGCGGCTGTCCGTCGAGCGTGACCCGGACCCGCGCTCGGTACAGATCTCTGGCGCCGCCGACGCGCGGCGCGCCCAAAAAAAGCACCCGCCGCCCGAGCACGAGCTCCTCGAGCGCGCCCGGGCTTTGCTCCCAGATCATCTCCTCGGGCTGGACCACGCCGCCAATAGCGCCACCGAGCCATTTCGCAAGCCCGTCGACCGATCGCTCGGGCGGTTTGGGCGAGCTACAGCGGCCGGCCGTGGCGAGTAGCGCCACGAATCCGAGCAGCAGCCCGCGCCGCTTGAAAAAGGCTGACGGAAACTTCATGGCGGAAGCCCCGCGGGTCTACTTTCGGCACGCCGGTGACGCAAGTCGCGCGGAATATTCGCGTCATCCCCCCTTGTGACGCGCCGTAGTGGCTGTTAACCCCCAGGGCGTCTTGGCTGCGAGCAATCTCAAAGTTCGGCTGTTGACCGCCGCGGTGGTCGTGCCGCCGCTGATGTGGCTCTTGTTCCGAGGACCTTCGTACGGGTTCTTTCTGCTGGTCCTATTCGCCGCCGCGATCGCCGCCGACGAGCTGTTCCGGATGACGCATCCGAACGACATCGTGGCGCGCGTGGTCGGCATCGTGACGACGCTCGGTGTATCGGCGAGCTTGTATCTGTGGGGCACTGATCCGCGTGCGCTGCTGACGCTGCTGTTCGTGGTTCCGCTCCTGGGTTTGATGGTTCCGCTCTGGCGGCTGGGTGACATCCCAACCGCGGCGCTGCGCACGTTTGCCGGAGTGACCGGACCGCTTTACATCGGCGGCTTGCTCACGGCGCTCGCGCTCGTGCGCCGCGACGCAGGCGCAGTCGGTCCGCACTACGTGTTCATGTGCTTGACGTTCGCGTGGCTCGCGGACACCGGCGGCTACTTCTTCGGCAGGTTCTTCGGCAAGCGCAAGCTGTACGAAGCCGTCAGCCCGAAAAAGACGCTCGCTGGCTTCGTCGGCGCGCTACTCGGTGCCGAGCTCGGTGGCCTGCTCGGCCACTTCTTTTATTTGCGCAGCATCCCGCTCGCGCACGTTGTGCCGCTCGCGCTCGTCGCGGGCGCGCTCGGTCAATGCGGGGACCTCGTCGAGTCGCTGTTGAAGCGCTCAACGGGCATCAAGGACTCGGGTTCGATCGTGCCGGGGCACGGCGGAATGTTGGACCGCATCGACGCGCTGATCATCGTGGCGCCAGTGGTCTACTTGTATATTCTCTGGTCTGGTGCGGCGGTTTAGGGGTCATTGCCAGTGATCCGCGCACGCAGAGCGTCGCGCGCGTGTTCGACGAACCAGGACTTGATCCCCTCCCACCGCTCCAGGCTCAAGCCGAGCGGAAGGAGCGAGTCGGCCTCCGCGTCATCAAAATAGGTCAGGGCTTTCAGCACGTGATAGAGGTCGGACTCCTTCACGCCGTATCGGCGCAAGTAACTGCCCAACGCCTGATCCAGCGATGGCGTTTGTCGGTTGAACATTTCGTACAGATCCCAGAAATCTCGACGGATGCCTCGCCGTGAGACGGCTGACAGCTTCATCGTCGCGAGATCGTCGAGGCTGGCCATCGGGAAATGGTCTGGACCCTCAGCCGTCGCGTTGAGCAGAGGATACGGGTAACGAACGACATCGACTGGAACGCTGCCGATTCGAAACCGAAGCGTGGCATCGGTCAGCGAATCGACCTCGAATTCTGGGAGGACGGCAAAGGCACGTCGTGCACGCTCCAGATCGAGACCGGGATCTCGGCTGAAGAGATCAACATCTCGCGACAGCCGGTGTCCGAGGTGAAACGCGAGCGCCGTGCCTCCGGCGAGATAGAGGCCGAGAGCCTCAACCGACGGTCTCAATCGATCCAGGGCGCGGCGCTGGTCTTCCGCCAACTCGTGGGGTCCGGCCATGGGCTTCCTTTCTCATCGAAAAACGCGCGCCACAGCCCGACTGTCGCGCGCGACAGCTCCGGGTGGCCACCGCTTCGAAAAAACTCGTGCAAGCCGTCGAGGCTGTACACGCGAACCGCCCAGCGAACATCGGCGAGCCTCCCGCGTTCGAGCACTCGCCCCAAGACGTAGCGGCGGTCGCGCTCCAGGTTGATGGCCTCGGGCTCGACATCCCAGAACAGCCACCTATGTTCGGCGGGAACAGCCACGCGGCAAGCGTACCACGTAGGTGCGCAAACCGGTCACACGCGCCGGCCGGCGTGCCAAACGCGAAACAAAACCTTACCTTTTTGCCGACTGCCACCGTTACTGGAACAATAACCAGCATGCAGTCGGTTCCTCCCAGCTCCACGCGGCCCCACGCCTCTCTCTCGCCCCCCACTCTCTCGCCCCCCAGGTACGAGTTTTTCAAAGTCATCCAGAACTACTTGGATGATGCTTCCAAGCTGATTCAGATGCCGGAGTACATCCGCAGCATCCTGAGCCAGCCCAAGAACGAGATCATCGTTCACTTCCCGGTGCGCATGGATAGCGGCGAGTACCGCGTATTCAAAGGCTACCGCATCCAGCACTCGAACATCCTCGGCCCTTATAAGGGCGGCATGCGCTACCACGAGAGCGCATCGCTCGACGACTTCAAGGCCCTGGCGGCGATGATGACTTGGAAGTGCTCGCTGATGAATCTGCCCTTTGGCGGCGGCAAAGGCGGCATCAAGTTCAACCCGCACGGCGTGTCGCGCCATGAGCTCAGCCGCATCACGCGCCGCTTTTTCCACGCGCTCGGCTCGAACATCGGACCGGACTACGACATCCCCGCGCCGGACGTGGGCACCAATGCCCAGACCATGGCTTGGGCACTCGACACCTACATGAACTCGGTCGGCATGCTCTCGAAGCAGAGCGTGATGGGCGTCGTCACCGGCAAGCCAGTGAGCAGCGGCGGCACGTACGGCCGCGAGAAGGCCACCGGCCAAGGCTTGGTGCATTGCATCTTGGATTGGGCGGATCGCGCGCGCTTCGACATCAAGGGCAAGAAGCTGATCGTACAAGGCTTCGGCAACGTCGGTTCGAACGCGGCGGTGCTGCTCAGCCAGCTGGGCGTCTCGCTCGTCGCCGTCGGCGATCACACGGGTTACTTGTACAATCCGGAAGGCTTCAACGCCTACCGCTTGAAGCAATACGTCGAACAGAACGGCTCGATCGCCGGCTACGCCAACGGTACCAAGATCGAACGCGAGCAGTTCTTCAGCACTCAGGCGGACATCTTCGTGCCGGCCGCGCTGGAGAATCAGATCGGCGTCGCCGAAGCCGAAGCGCTGCAAGTGCAGTTGATCGCCGAAGGCGCCAACGGCCCGTGCTCACCCGAAGGCGAAGAAATCCTGAAGCGCCGCGGCATCGAAATTCTGCCCGACGTGCTGTGCAACGCCGGTGGCGTCACCGTGAGTTACTACGAGTGGGTCCAAAATCGCCGCAGCGAACAATGGACCCTTCAAGAAGTCGATCAGCGCCTCGAGCTGGCCATGCACGATGCGTACGATCGCATGGCCCGTTTCGCCAAAGCCCACAGCTGCGACTACCGCCGCGCTTGCTACGGAGTGGCTCTGCAGCGCATCGCTCAGGTCTACACCGAGCGCGAGATCTTTCCCTGAATCTCCCCTGATTGATTGTTGATGGTCACGGGCGCCGAAGAACACAAAGCCTTCGGCGTCGCAGCCGACCTCTGCGGAAGCCCCGATGCGCAGCCTCTTCCGAGGACGCCCTGCGCAGCCTCTCCCGAGGACGCCCTGCGCAGCCTCTCCCGAGGACGCCCTGCGCAGCCTCTCCCGAGGACGCCCTGCGCAGCCTCTCCCGAGGACGCCTTGCGCAGCGTGCCCGGAACTAAAACGACCTAGAAGTCTTGGAAGTTCAAGATCACGATCTTCGATTGAGACCAGATCTACGAGAGCCGGCGCGACCGGCGCCTGCTTTCCCGCAGGTGGCCATCGTCGCCACGCATTCTGCGCAGCTCCTACACAAGAAAACTCAACTCGTCGCGATCACTCAACCGTTAAGGAATCACGCCGCAGACTTAATAATAGCCTTCAACCGCTGAATCGCACGCGAATGAAGCTGCGAGATGCGCGGCTCGCTGACGCCGAGCTCGACGCCCAGGTCCTTGAACTTCACGCCGCGGAAGTAATGTTGCGAGACGATGTGACGTTCGCGCTCCGGAAGTTGCTCGACGGCTTTGGCCAGGGTCTCTTGGGCGAACTTGGCGGCGACGGCGGCTTCTGAGCTGGAGGCGTCGGCGAGGCAGCGGTTTTGTTCCCACTCGCTCACGTCGTCGAAGCGAACGACGGCGGGCGGGGGGACGTAGGCGTCGGTGCCACTGGCGGCTTCCGCGGCAGCGCGGCCACGGCGAGGCAACCAATCTTGAGCGCGCAGCTCGTCGAGGATGGCGCCGCGGATGCGCACGCGGACGTACCACTCGAAGCTCTCGCTCGGGCCGTCGGGGTGACGGCGAATCGCGTCCCACAGGCCGCTCATGCCGGCGGCGATCAGATCCTCACGGAGCACGTTGCGGGGCAGCTTGCGCTGAAAGCCGCCTGCGATCTTGCGGACCAAGGGCTCATAACGAAGCAGCAGCTCCGCGCTGATTTGCGGGTCCATGCCGCGCGCCTTCTTCACGCGCGGGCCGCGGGCCACGACGGTCGCTGGCGACGCGATAGACGGGCGGTGAGCGGCACGCGCCGCCAGGGGAGCGTGACGGCGCGCGGGACGCGGCGCCAAAGAGGGACGAACGACTGCTGCAATGAGGGCGCCGGGCGCGACAGAGGCGCGAGCGCGGGGCGCCAGCGAGGCGCGCTTCTCAGATTGCTCAGGCTTCGCTTTGACGATGCGAGCGCTCTTCGGTTTCGTCGACTGGGCTCGGTTTTCGTTAGTTGCGGGCATTGGCTTGCTCTCCCTTGGTGTGTCGGGGCTCTTTGCAGAGCGCGTGCCAGTCACGAAATCCCCTAAATTTCCCTGAAAGACCGATGTAAGCGAAATTAAGGGGAGGGTCTGCGAAGACCCCCACGGTCGCGGCGTCTCGAGGTTGCCACCCACCAGGCCAAGCTTTTGACGCTGATTTCGCCCCCGTTTGAGACAACCGGAGCAGCAGGTCGGATTCGACCCAGCCCCGGGTCAAACAACAAAATGTGAGAATAATCAAGTGGTTAGGCTCGGTTTTTCGGCGTCTCCGAGCGCTTCGCTCAGCATCGCCGGTTGTCTCCGGCGTCTCGGTTTCTGTTGCGCCATGTGTTCAGCGTTCGCCGAGCGCCCCCCGGTTTTTTGGCTATCTGGGTCTGCGGATGCCAAAGTTTTACCGCACGCATTTGTGTGAGTCGGATTTCCGAGAGGCATCATGGGCGAAGGACGAAACTTGGTCGGCGTCGACATCGGCACCGCGTCGATCAAGGTCTGCCAGGTAAAAGAGACCCGAAAAGGGTTGGGGCTCGTACGCCTGGGATACGCCCCGCTCGGGCCTCAGGTGATCGTGGACGGACAGGTGATGGACTCCGGCGCCGTCATCGAGGCGCTGCAGAAAGTCTTTCACGACGCGAAGATCCGGCAGAAGGAGTGCGCGCTGAGTGTCTCGGGACAGAGCGTGATCATTCGCAAGATCACCGTGCCGATGATGACCGAGGCCGAGCTGGAGGAGCAGATCCAGTGGGAGGCCGAGCAGCACATCCCGTTCGATATCAAGGACGTGCACGTCGACTACCAGGTGCTTCGGCGCCGCGCGGAAGCCAGCCAGATGGATCTGCTCTTGGTCGCGGCCAAGCGCGATCAAATCGAGGAATACGCGCAGCTGGCTCGCAACGCCAAGCTGAAGCCGGTGGTCTGTGACATCGACGCGTTCACGGTTCAAAACCTATTCGAGTATTCGCGCACCTTGCCGGTCGATCAGACGATCGCCCTGATCAACGTCGGGGCTAGCCTTTCCTCGCTGAACATCATCGCCAACGGGGTCAGCGCATTCACGCGCGAGATCGCCAACGGCGGCAACGTGATCACCGAAGAGATCCAGAAACAGCTGAATGTGCCGCACGATCAAGCGGAGGCCTATAAGTGCGGCGGCTCCGGGGATCCGAATCAGGTGGGAATGATCCCGCAGCAGGTGGTGCAGGTGATCGACGCGGTCAGTGACACGATCGCCGCGGAGATCCAACGCAGCCTCGACTTCTTCATGGCGACCAGCGGTGAGGGCGAGATCGCTCGTATCTACGTGACCGGTGGCTCCGCCAACTTGGCGGCCTTGGCGCGCGCCATCGAGCGTCGAGCTCGCGTTTCGGTCGAAACTTGGTCGCCAGTGGAGAAGCTGTCGATCGAGGCGAAGGAAGTGGACCCACAGCTTCTTCAGACTCGCGCGGCGCAACTTTCGGTGGCGCTCGGCCTCTCGCTCCGTAAAGAGAAAGAGGCGCGCGCATGATTCGCATCAATTTGATGCCGCAAAAGCGGCGCGCCGAACGCAGCGACGTCTCGCAGCTCTGGTTGGCGGTCGTGATGGTGGTGATGCTCGCGGAGGTCGCGGCGCTGTTCGTGTTCCACGGCTTCAAGAACGAGGAGCTGAACGACCAGGTACGGAAGAACGCCGTGCTCACCCAGCAAATCGACCAGTCGAAGAGCGCCGTCGCCAATCATCAGGACGTGAAGGCGAAGCTTGCGACGCTGCGCGCGCGCGAAGAAGCCATCAACAAGCTGCAAAGCGCCCGCACCGGGCCGACCGCCATCTTGCTCGAGCTGGCTCGCCTGCTGACGCCGGGCCGTGGCCCGAGCGTCGACCCCGATCGCTTGAGCGCACTGCGGCGGGACAACCCGCTAGCGGTATTCAACCCGGCCTGGGACGCTCGGCGTCTGTGGCTGACCAAGTTCAGTGAAGAGCAGCGCAAGCTGCGCCTCGAGGGTTTCGCGCAAGATGGCGAAGACGTGAGCGAGCTCGCGCGGCGCATGAATCTGTCTGCGTACTTCGCGGACGTGGTGCTCTTGCCCGCCAATCGCGTGGTCGACGGGACGAGCAAGATCGAAGTCGTGAAGTTCGCGCTCGAAGCAAAGGTTAAATACTGATGGCCCGCCAGACTCCTACCTTGGCTAAGCTGCCGCTGATCGCGAAGGTCGGCGTCGGCGTCGGCGCTACGCTGTTGGTCGGTATCGCGTACTTCGTCATCTTTTATGGCGATATCGAGAGCTCGATCAAAGTCGCGCAAGGCCAGGAGACGCAGCTTCGAACGGACTTGGGGGACGCACGCAAGAACGAATTCGCGTATCAGAAGGACCTGGCCGAGCTGACCGACCGTCAGCAACGTCAACGCGAGCTGAATAAGGTGCTGCCCGTGGACACCGAGTATCCGGCGTTCTTGAGCGCCGTGCAGTCGGTGGCCAACGTGTCCGGGATCGGGCTCACCGCTTGGGCGCCGCAACCAGAGGTCGCCGAGCAATTCTACTCTCGCGTGCCGATGAAAGTGTCTCTGGTCGGGCGCTATCACCAGGTCGCCAAGTTCTTTTATGGCGTTGGTCAGCTCGATCGCATCATCAACATGGAAAACATCTCGCTCACCGACCCGAAACTCCAAGGTGACGACGTGGTCGTGAAGACCGAAGCGCTGGCCACGGCGTTCCGCGCCTTGAGTGAGACGGCCGCGACCGCCGCCGACAAGCGCGGCTCGGCGATCGCGGGGCAAAAGTGAGCGCCCGCCTGCCTCTGGTTTTGGTGCTGGTCGCGCTGGCGGCATGCAGTGATCCCCCGGTGGTCAGCGCGCCTCCGGCGGCTTCGGCTGCGGCCGGTGTGCCGGCCGCGCCGGTCGTCGCCGTTGCTGCCCCCGTTGTGGCGAGCGCGGATCCGAACTTGACCCCGCCACCCAAGGTCGAGGTTCAAGAGACCGAGTTTACCGAGAACGAGCGGTCGCGAGATCCCTTCCGCTCCTTCGCCGCGACCTTCGTCGAAGATACCAAGGCCAAGGTGCACTCGCAGCGCGAGGTCATCCTCAGCCAGTACGCGCTCGACGAGCTGAAGCTGATCGGCATCGTGACACGGGCGGAGCCGGCTAAAGCCATGCTCGTCGACCCGACCGG
>Ga0210392_10001029_pt1 | contig 15132 bp, 10 predicted proteins | sample IncBWC30OmetaG_FD_161057 | JGI IMG/M metagenome (GOLD analysis project Ga0210392, IMG submission 161057) | Forest soil microbial communities from Barre Woods Harvard Forest LTER site, Petersham, Massachusetts, United States - Inc-BW-C-30-O ...
TACATCGCCGATCTGCCGATTGATCGCCGCGACTACCTGACATTCACGTTACTTGCGCCGGGCGTTAGCAATTCCAATACCATCGCCGATAATGCCGATTTCCGCCCGAAGCAAACACCACAGAGCGGCCTGTCCTTCTACGGCAGCAACGGCCGCGGCAACAGCGTCACCGTGGATGGAGGCGAAGCCAACGATGACGCGGGTGGTGTGCGCCTGACGATAGGCCAGGATGCGGTCCAGGAGTTCCAGATCAACCGCAGTAACTACATGTCGGAGCTCGGTGGAGCGAGCGGTGCAACCATCAACATCGTCTCGAAATCCGGCACGAACCAACTGCATGGCAGTCTTTTCGGATTTTTTCGAAACGATGCCCTGGACGCCCGAAACGTTTTCGCTATCAGTCAAGCTCTGCAGCCCGGCGAGCCATTTTCTCTTTCGGCGACGGGCGAGCCGGTGAAGAATTCCCTGAACCGCCAGCAATTCGGTGGCAGTGTGGGGTTCCCGGTCAAGAAGGACCAAACCTTCTTGTACCTGGCCTATGAGGGTTTGCGATCCGATGCGCAAGACGCCGTGCCACTGCTTACGAATAGCAATATTTTTGCGCCGAACACAGCGCAGCAATCGATTATCGCGGGACTGAACGCAGAAGGTACGACACCTGTTCCGTGCATCACTACAAATCCCGCGAATCCGTTGATGAACCCGCTTGTTCTGCCCGCCGCGGAGTGCGCCTTTGCCTTAAACAGCATCTTGACGGTCAATCCGAATCCCGGCGCCAATCCTTTCGTCGGCAATGCTCAACGCGCCCTCGCCCCTTACATCGTGAATCAATTTGAGGTCAACGGAGGCTTATTCCCGTTCCCCACGCATGAGAGCCTCTTTTCCGCTCGGCTCGATCACCGCTTCAGCAACAGCGACCAGGCTTTTGTGCGCTACAGCTATGCGCACCTCACGGAGAAAAACCCGGACGTGCAGGCGCTGACGGGATTTTCGCGAGGAACTTCGGAGTTGGCGTGGGACAGCACAGCGCAGATCGGGTGGTTCCACCTGTTCAACCCCAGCACGCAGAACGAAGCACGTTTCCAGTGGAATTGGTATCAATTCAACGTGAACACCAACGATCCTGGTGGTCCCGGCCTGGACGTTGAGGGTTTCGGGTTTTTCGGTAGGCAAATCTTCTTGCCGAGTTTCACAACAGCGCGGCGCTACGAATTCGCGGACAATCTGTCGCTCACCCGCGGTCACCATACCATGAGGATGGGCTTCGCCGAGCTGATCCGCGGCAATAACACCAGTTCGCAAACCTTCTTCCCCGGGCGGTTTGAATTCCTCGAGTTGCCGGGGGCACTCGTCAGTCTTTGTCTCGAAGCGCCTGCGGCGTGCGGTCTACCGGCGACCCAGGTGCCCGGTAGCCTCAGCACATTACAAGCCTGGAGTTTGGGGCTGCCAGCGTTCTATGAACAAGGGTTCGGGAATCCCAGCTACAAAGAGTCGCGACCTTTCACGGCGCTCTACGGGCAAGATACCTGGACCATCCGCCCCAATTTAACGTTGCACTACGGTTTGCGTTACGAACTGGATAGTCAGTACGGCCCGTTGCACACGCCAAAGACCAATTTCGCACCACGAGTCTCCTTTGCCTGGGATCCGTTCAATGATCAGAAGACGGTCATCCGCGGCGGTTACGGAATTTTTTATTCACAGATATACGCCCAGATCCCCAATGTGGTGTCTACCCTCGGAAATGTGAACGGCACGCGGCGGATTGCGAACTCACTGGTTTCGATTGTTGGCGACCCGCTGAACCCTGCGCTTACATCACCGGCGATATTTCAGACGCTGTTCTTCGAAGGCTTGACTGCCAACCCGACGAAAAACAGCATCATCGGCTGCGGAACGCCGCCAGCAGGCGAATATGCCTGCATCACCCCCGCCATGCTGCAACAGTTCGGGTTGCAGATTGCGAATACCGGCCCGCTGCCCCCGGGCACGGTTTTGTTTGCCGGCCAGCCGGGCTACAAGAGTCCCATGGCGCAGCAAGTCTCTTTCGGGATTGAGCGATCCTTTGGTGCCGGCGTGACCGTCTCCGCGAGCTACGTCTATGTGCATACGACGCATTTGCCGGTGGCTCTCGATTCCAACCTACTTCCCGGCGCGCCCATCTGTCCGACGGCTGGGGTCGCCGCATGTGGGCTGCCCGGACTCGGCGCCAACAATCTGCCGACCAACGGACTGCCTTTCCAGGACTGGGGCGCTCCGGCTTGCGCTGTGAATCCCGGGCTATGCTTCGCCGATCCTACGCACGTAATTCTGCAGAATAACGTGTACAGTTCCGCCGCTTCCGCGCTGTACCAGGGCGGCCTTTTTGAACTCAAGAAGAATTTCTCCAACCACTTCATGATTCTGGCGAATTACACCTACAGCCGTGCAACCGACAATGCGACCGACTTTAACAGCGACTATTCGCCGTTCAATGCCACCTGCCTGCGCTGCGATAATTCCTTGTCAGATTTTGATCAGCGCAACAAGGTCGTGATTGCCGGAGTCTTTGAGAGTCCCTGGGACAAGTCGAAAGTCTTTGGCGGCTTCCAGTTGGCACCGATTTTCAGCTACAACAGCGGCCATCCGTTCAATCTTCTCGCCGGTGCGGACATCAACGGCGACGGTCACTTCACAAATGACCGCTCGCCGGGCGCCGGCCGGAACACGGGAATCGGTCCGAGCTACACGAACTTAGACTTGCGTCTCAGCCGCGCGTTCAAAGTCAGCGAAAACGCGAACCTGTTGTTTACCGCGGAAAGCTTCAATCTCGCCAATCACACAAACTACGCGAGCGTGAACAATATCGTCGGTGCGGCTTTTGGTCCGCCGTTCAATGTGCATGGAACGGCGAATCTCGGGCCCAGCCAACCGCTTGGATTCACCGCGGCGTTTCCGAATCGCGAAATCCAGTTGGGTGTGCGTTTCACTTTCTAGGTTCTAAAACAGATTCCCGCTAATCCGCGTTGGCGAGGGGCGGATTGTTCGCTTGGAGTATTGCCTGAAGAAAATAGAAGACTTGTTGCGGAAGGGAGAGCGAATATGCGGGCGGAGAAGAGATACGTCACGTTGTTCGCGGCGATGGCTGCGCTCGTAGTTTTGTTTTGCGGCGGCGCGTGGGCGCAGTCTGGAGTGACCATGAAAACGGGAACACTGCCCGATGGCGCTGCTTATTTGATCGAAGTGCCCTCCAATTGGAATGGCGTTTTGTTCCTCTACAGCCACGGCTACGTGGTTCCGGGCAGCGCTAATCCTGCAACGGACGTTGGCGATCCGGCCACGCGGGTTTTCATGCTTTCGAGTGGATTGGCGCTGGCCGGCTCCCGGAATACACAGGTGGATTACCGGCGACAGTTTGAGCGCTCCGGCGATGCCGCCGAGGTGCGAGCGCTTTACGAACAGGCTGGCCTGGATCTGGAGGCTGACCGGAAGATGCCCAATGAAACGACACGGATCAGCGCCGGTCGGCAAGCTACGGCTTACCTGGAACGGAACATTATTTATGACGGTGACATCCATATTCCGGTGCTCACGCTGCACACCACCGGTGATGGGCTCGTTGTCGTTGAAAACGAGAGCGCCTACAAGCAAGTGGTGTGGGAAGACGGAAACGGAGAATTTCTGCGCCGCACGTTCGAGGCGCGTGCCGCATTGCACCTTCACGCCGGCGGAAACCATCGCCGCCGTGCAAACGCTGTTGGCTCGCTTGGAAACGGGAAGATGGCCAGAAGTGGACACTTCGACTTTGAATACGGCAGCACTCTCAACGGGACCGGCTTTTATGGTCTTGAGCATGGCTTGCAGAGTTAACTTGTGAATGCGAAGCAACTTTTTGACCTTACAGGCCGCGTGGCCATTGTGACAGGAGGCTCGGTAGGGTTGGGGCGGCAAATGGCCCAGGGCCTGGCCGAAATGGGAGCGAACGTGGTGCTCTGCGCCCGGAAGAAAGAGCGCTGCGAGCAGGCGGCCGAGGAGTTGAGGCAGACCGGAGTGCAAACGCTGTCGCTTGGCTGCGACGTCAGAAATCCGGAGCAGATCTGTGCGGTTGTAGAAGCGACGATCGGGCAATTTGGGAGGATCGACATCCTGATTAACAATGCGGGTACCTCGTGGGGTGCGCCAGTGGAGGAAATGCCCCTGGAACATTGGAACAAAGTGATCGAGACGAATTTGACGGCCACGTTTTTGTTTTCACAAGCTGTCGGCAGGCACATGGTGCCACGGCGAAAGGGGAAGATTATTAACATGGCCTCAGTGGCCGGCCTGCGCGGGGCGTCCCCCGAGCTGCAGGCCATCGGTTATCACGCGAGCAAGGGAGGCGTGATCGCTTTCACCAAGGATCTAGCCTGCAAATGGGCGCCGCACAACATTCAAGTTAACGCCATCGCGCCGGGCTGGTTCCCCACGCACATGTCTGCTGTGGTCATTGAGAAAAACAGTGAAGCACTGCTGAAAAGGGTTCCGGCGGGGCGCTTTGGAAGTGATGACGATTTGAAGGGAGCGGCAGTCTTTTTGGCCTCCGATGCCTCCAGTTATGTCACCGGACACGTGCTGGTGGTCGACGGAGGCCAGACAGCTTAGGGGCCAGCAATGAACATTCCACTGACGCCAATCCGTTTCCTGCGTTACGCGGAACAACAGTACCCGCAGAGGATCGCGGTCGTCTGCGGAGGGGAGCGGTTCACCTACGTACAGTTCGCCGAGCGTGTTGGCAGGCTTGCTGGAGCTTTGCGAAAAGCAGGCGTGCAGCCTGGCGACCGCGTCGCCTTTCTCAGCGCCAACTGTCACCGGCTTCTGGAGGCGTATTACGGTGTTGTGGAAGCGGGCGCCGTGTTGCTGCCGCTGAATATCCGACTGGCTCCTCAGGAACTGGCATATGTGCTGAATGATTCCGGGGTTCGCGTACTGTTCTATCAGAAGCGTTTTCTCGAGATCGTGGAATCGCTCCGGGCGCGTATCTTGAACGTGACGACTTTCTATATGCTCGATGGTGTGAAGGAGGAAGACTGGGAGAGCGAGCCTCATTACGAGGCGCTGCTCACCGGCGCACCCGTGCATCGCACCGATGTCATGACGGTCGACGAGAACTCGATCGCCGAACTGTTTTACACCAGCGGAACCAGCGCCGAACCCAAAGGCGTCATGCTGACCCACCGAAATGTCTACTTGCATGCTTACAATACCGGCCTGGGCTTGCTCGACGGTCAGAGGGATGCGGTGGAACTTCATACCATCCCACTGTTTCACGCCAATGGCTGGGGCGTGGCACATTTTCTGACGCTGCTCGGCGGCAAGCACGTGATGATTCAGCGCTTCGATCCGCCGGAGGTTTTTCGGCTGATTGAAACGGAGCGCGTGAACTACTTCAGTCTCGTGCCGGCCATGGCTACAGCTCTGGTGAATTGCCCGGAAAGGACCCAGTACGATTTGCGCAGCCTGAGGCGGATCAACATTGGCGGCGCCGCGTCTTCGCCCACGTTGGTGAGGGAGGTCGAAGAAAAACTCGGCTGCAGTTGCTTCTCGGGATACGGCTTGACGGAAACTGCGCCAGTTTTATCGGTCTCGCTGACGAAAGCCGGATATTCCTGGGAAGGTGAGGAGCGTTTCACGCGGCAGGCGATGACGGGTTATGCCATGCCGGGCGTGGAGCTTCGCGTGGTCGACTCCAATGACCGGGACGTCCCGAAAGATAGCCGCGCCATCGGCGAAATCATCACGCGCAGCGATGGAGTCATGAATGGGTATTGGGGACAGCCTGCGGCCACGGCCGAGGTAATGCGCAGCGGCTGGTTCCACACTGGGGACATGGCGGTGTGGGACGAGCAGGGTTATATCCTCATCGTCGATCGGAAAAAAGATGTGATTATCACCGGCGGCGAAACCGTGTCTTCGCTGGAGGTCGAGAAGGTGCTGCTATCGCATCCTGCGGTACTGGAAACCGCGGTTCTGCCTGTGCCCGACGAGCAGTGGGGAGAGGTTCCCATTGCCCTGATTGTTTTGAAGGCAGGCGCGCACGCCGGGGAGATGGAGCTGATCGAACATTGCCGTACGCGCCTTGCGCACTACAAGTGTCCACGCGCCGTTGAATTCGTGGAGAGCCTCCCCAAGACCGGCACAGGGAAAGTGCTGAAGCGAGATTTGCGCAAAAAGTATTGGCAAACCGATGCGAAGGGCGCCTCGCAGACGAGGTAACAGGCAGTTTCCAGCAAAGGAGCAGCACAGGAAATGGATTTGAATCTTACCCGCGAGGAATTAGCCTTCCGAGACGAGTTTCGAGCCTGGCTTGTGGCCAACGTTCCAAACAATTGGAGCAGTTGGCGCGAAAAACCCCTGGAAGAATCCTTTCCTTACCTCAGGGCTTGGCAGCGGAAACTTCATGAAGGTCGTTGGGCCGCGGTTTCGTGGCCCGAGGAATACGGCGGGCGCAGCGCCAGTTTGATGCAACAAGCGATTTTCTGGGAAGAGATGGCGCGAGTCGAAGCTCCGCCGATGGCGAACGCCTTGGGCCTTGGATTGATTGGGCCTACGATCATCGGTTACGGGACAGACGCGCAGAAAGAGCGATTCATCCCCAAAATTCTAAGTGCGGAAGAGATTTGGTGCCAGGGCTTCTCTGAGCCGAATGCAGGTTCCGACCTCGCCTCGTCGCAGACCGAGGCACGGCTCGACGGCGATCATTACACCGTTAGCGGGCAGAAAGTGTGGACCAGCTATGGCTGGGTGGGCGACTGGTGCGAACTGGTGGTCCGCACGGATCGGGAAGCCGCGAAACACAAGGGGCTGACCGTTCTTCTTGTCAACATGAAATCGGCGGGCGTTGAGGTTCGCCCGTTGCGCCAGATGACCGGCGAGAGCGAGTTCAGCGAGCTGTTCTTCCGCGATGTTCGCGTGCCCGTCGAGAACGTGCTTGGCAAAGTGAACGACGGTTGGAACGTGGCTGTAAGCACGCTGATGTACGAGCGCGGTTCTTATGGAGCCCGCCTCCACCTGATTTTCAGGCGCAATATCAGCCGGCTCATCCAAATCGCACGCGTTACGCCCCGGAACGGCCGCACTGCAGCGGACGATCCGCTGATCCGGCAGAAACTAGCGCAATGCTTCGCGGAAATCGAAATTATGCGCCTCAATCAACTCCGTGCTTTCAGCCGCATCACGGCGACGGGTGTGCCGGGTCCGGAAGGCTCTATTCAGAAGATCTTCTGGAGCGAATTGAACCAGCGCGTGCAACAGCTTGCCCAGGAGATTATGGGGCCTTATGGCCAGCTAATCGCAACGGATCCGCAGGCTATCGACAAGGGTATGTGGTCGTACGGTTACCTGCGCACGCGTGGGAACACCATCGAGGCCGGCACTTCGGAAGTGCAGCGCAACATCATCGGGCATTTCGTGCTCGGACTGCCAAGAAGCTACTAGGGAGAAACAATGGAATTTGGTCTGAATGAAAGCCAGGAGATTTTACGGGACAGCGCGCGCAGCTTTTTTGCCGGCGAATGTCCGACGAGCGAAGTGCGGCGTTTGATGGAAACCGATACCGCGTACGACGCCGATCTTTGGCGCAAATTGGCCGAGCAAGGCTATACCGGGATTATTTTTGCCGAGGAGTACGGTGGCGTGGGTCTTGGCAAGGTCGAGCTGATTCTTCTGATGGAGGAGGCCGGACGAGCCCTCCTGCCTGGACCTTTCTTTTCCACGGTGGTACTGAGCGGTTCCATCATCGATGCAGTAGCTACTGCCGAACAAAAGAAGAAATACCTTGCACCAATTTGCCGTGGCGAAGCGCGCGCGACGGTCGCCATCCTCGAGAGCTCGGCAAGTTGGGATCTCAACGATATAAAGATGACCGCGGATGGCGGAAAGCTTAGTGGCGAAAAGTTGTTTGTCTCCGACGCCGCGATTGCCGATTGGATTGTAGTGCTCGCCCGCAACGGGGTGTTTCTGGTGGCGAAGGGCGCGCCCGGCCTCAAAATTTCGCTGATGGTAAGCATGGATCTGACGCGCAAGCTGTACGCCGTTCAGCTCCACGACACTCCGGCAGAAAAGCTTGGCGATTTCGCTGCGGTGATGCCAGCAATCGACGTTGCGACTACCGCTCTCGTTGCGGAGATGGTTGGCGCGATGCAGCGCACTCTGGACCTGACCGTCGAATATGCGAAAACGCGCAAACAGTTCGGCAAGACGATCGGCTCGTTCCAGGCAGTGCAGCATCAATGCGCGGATATGTATCTGGAGACGGAGAGTTCACGCTCCGCTGCATATTACGCGGCGTGGGCGTTGCAGGAAAATATGCCGGACGCCCCGGCAGCGGTGTCCATCGCGAAGATTTACGCCAGCGATGCCGGCCGCACGGTAGGGAATCGCGGAATCCAGATTCATGGGGGAATGGGCTTCACGTGGGAGAACGACTTGCATCTTTATTATCGGCGCGCCAAGGCGTCAGAGACCGCATTTGGCGACGCGATTTTTCATCGCGAGCGGCTCGCGCGGCTGGCGATCGACACCGCTTCGGTCGCGGGCATGCGCGCTTGAGGGGGCGTCTTTGATTTGCTGAACACGGGGGATTACGGTGACCAATAATTTGGTGGAACTGAGCAGCGACGGCGAGATTGCCGTCATCCTTATTAACAATCCGCCGGTAAATGCCCTGGGCCCAGGCGTGGCGGAAGGAATCGCTGAAGCGATTGAGAACGTCGTCCAAGACAGCCAGACGAAAGCTGCGGTGCTGATGGGCGCCGGAAAGACCTTTATCGCCGGAGCAGACATTAAAGAGTTTGGGAAGATTACCTCAGGTCAGAGGGCAGGCTCGGGGCTCGGAAGATTGCTCTCGAAATTAGAGGATTGCCCCAAGCCGATCGTCGCGGCCATTCATGGCTCAGCGTTCGGTGGTGGACTCGAATTGGCAATGGCGGCCCACTATCGTGTGGCGAGCCCGACAGCTCAAGTGGGCCAGCCGGAGGTGAAGTTGGGGATCATTCCTGGCGCAGGTGGGACGCAGCGCCTGCCGCGACTTGCCGGCGTGGCGAAAGCCGTGGAGATGTGCGCGGAAGGCAACTCAATCAAAGCCGCAGAAGCATTGCGGTCTGGCATTGTGGATCGGCTTATAGAAGGCGATTTGCGTGCGAGCGCGGTGGCGTTTGCACGAGAGATTGCAGAGAAGCCCGCGCCGCAAACTCGGGCTCGCAACGAAAGGCTGGGAAGCTCGGAGGAGAACGCAACAATCTTTGAAGCTGCGCGACAAAATGCCCGCGTGAAGCAGCGCAACATGATCGCACCGCTGGCGGCGATTGATGCTGTAGAGGCTGCCACGAAAATGTCTTTTAAGGAAGGTTGCGAGTACGAGCAAGAGCGATTCACGGAATGTTTGTTCTCTGAGCAGTCAAAGGCGCTCATTCATGTGTTCTTTGGCGAGCGCGAAGTGGCCAAGATACCGGACCTGCCGAAGGAAACCGTTGTTTGGCCTATTGGAAGCGTGGCTGTGGTGGGAGCCGGAACCATGGGCGTCGGAATCGCCATGGTTTTTGCCAACGCAGGGATTCCGGTTTTGCTGAAAGAGGTGGACCAACCAGCGCTGGACCGCGGACTCGCCAACATACGAAAGACTTACGACCATTCCGTCAGTAAAGGCCGGCTCACACAAAAGGCTGCGGGTGAACGGCTGGCGCTTATTCAGCCAACCCTGCGATTTGACGGCTTTGCTGATGTGGACATGGTGGTTGAGGCGGTCTTTGAAGGCATGGAACTGAAGAAACAAGTGTTCGCGGAACTGGACCGGGTGTGCAAGGCCGGCACGATACTGGCCAGCAACACGTCGACGTTGAGCATTGACGAAATTGCCTCTGCAACATCGCGCCCGGAATTTGTCATCGGCACGCATTTTTTCAGTCCGGCGAACGTGATGCGTCTTCTGGAGATTGTTCGCGGCCGCGCAACCTCGAAAGAGGTTATTGCCACGTGCATGCAGCTTTCCAAGAAACTTGGCAAGGTTGGCGTCCTGGTGGGGAATTGCATGGGTTTCGTGGGCAACCGCATGTTTGGGCTGTATCGCCGCGAAGCACAATTTCTCGTCGAAGAAGGAGCTCCGATTGAGGCGGTCGATCAAGCTCTGGTCGATTTCGGTATGGCCATGGGGCCGCTGGCGACCGGCGACCTGGCTGGCCTGGACGTCGGGTGGCGCATTCGGAAGGAACATCAGCACCTGCAAACTCCGGGCGTGCGTCAGCCTTTCGCGGAAGACAGGCTTTGTGAACTCGGTCGATTCGGACAGAAGACTGGCGCCGGTTGGTATAAGTACGACGGACAGCGGCGTCCAAGTGTCGATCCTACGGTCGCAGCGCTGATCCGCGAATGGACTGCACAGGCAGGCATTCCGCAACGCGACATTTCTGCCGAAGAGATCGTGGATCGCTGCATCTACGCGCTGGTGAACGAAGGAGCGCGCATTCTTGAACAGGGTTATGCGCTGCGCGCCACGGATATCGACATCATCTATCTTTATGGATATGGTTTCCCATCTTACCGGGGAGGACCGATGTGGTACGCCGACCGCGTAGGACTCGACAAGGTATATGATCGCGTGTGCGAGTTTCACCGGCAGTTTGGCGCGCCCTGGGAACCTGCGCCGCTGCTGAAACAACTGGCTACACAGCAAAAGACGTTTGGTGACTTTCAAACGGAGCACGGGGCCGCGGCCTAGATTCTGTGGAATCCGGAACCAGTTCACGAAAGAGAGAACTTCTCGATACGCCGACGCGTGTGCGCGCGGGCGAAGAACTGGACTTAGGCAAGCTTGAACCATTCCTGCGCGCCCGCTTTCCGGGCGAAGGGGATGGTATAGCCCTTCAACAATTCCCCAGCGGGCATTCGAATCTGACTTACGCCGTCGTGCTGGGCGAACGCGAAATGGTTTTACGCCGCCCGCCCTTTGGCACCAAGGTGAAATCGGCTCACGATATGGGCCGCGAATTTCGTGTGCTCTCGAGGCTTCACAGTCCTTATCCCCTCGCGCCCGCTGTGATGCTCTATTGCGAAGATGACACCATCATCGGCGCACCCTTTTACCTCATGGAGCGCCTGCGCGGAATTATTATTCGCAAGGATCCTCCGCAGGGCTTGAAATTTTCCGCTGGCACTGCTCGCAAACTCAGTGAAGCTTTCGTGGAGAACCTCGCGCGGTTACATGCTTTGGACTACTCGACCATCGGCTTGGCAGAAATAGGGAAACCGGAAGGCTACCTGCAACGCCAGGTCTCCGGATGGATCGAGCGCTACGCTGGCTCCAAAACACACGACTTCCCCGAAGTCGAGCCGATTGCGAGCTGGATGCAACAGCACACGCCTCCGGTCAGCAACGCGGCTCTTATCCACAACGACTATAAATACGACAACACCGTTCTCAATCCCGAAAATCCCACGGAGATCATCGGCGTCCTTGATTGGGAAATGAGCACCATCGGCGATCCATTGACCGACTTGGGCACGGCTCTTGCGTACTGGGTGGACCCGAGCGATCCGGAAGAGCTACAGCAGCTGCGCTGGGGGCCAACGACCTATGTGGGCAGCCTTAGCCGCGATGGGCTGGTCGAACGTTACGCCCGGGCAACCGGACGCGACGTTTCGCACATGCCTTTCTACTTGGCGTTTGCGCGTTTTAAAGTCGCGGTTATCGTACAGCAGATTTATTACCGCTACCATCATGGGCTGACCCGCGATCCCCGGTTTGCTCAGATGCCGGGAGTTGTTAAAGCGCTCTTAAGGGCATCGCTAGGGGCTTGTCGCGCCGATTCGGTTTAGTACGATCCCGCGGAGAGCCAACGCTCACGAGTAGTAGCGCAGAATCCATTCCGCCACGCAGCCCGGCTTAGCCGCTCCGTCGGTTTCCATGGAAACGGAATAGATTGCTTCGATGCAGTCCGGGAGCTCTTTCAGGTTCAACAAGGTTACGCGGGCACGAATCTTGGAGTTGGCGGGCACCGGGGCAGGGAAGCGAACACGATTCAATCCGTAATTGATGGCCAGGCGTACGCCGTGACGGATCTCAAGCGCTTGTTTTAGGAAATAACTCGTGAGGGAGAGGACTAGAAATCCGTGCGCAATCGTTGTGCCGTATGATGATTCTAATTCCGCACGCTCCGGATCGACGTGGATCCATTGTTCGTCTCCGGTCGTTTCGGCAAAGCCCTGGATGCGCTCTTGGGTCAGTTCCAGCCAAGGTGTTAGCGCGATTTCTTTCCCTATAAATTCTTTCAAGCAGAGCGGGTTTTCTATGACACAAGTTGGCAACGAGTCGCCCTCCTTAGGGACGCTTTGGCATCAGGGCGCGAGCGACACGACTTTGGACTTTTCCAGCTTTTGAAGCTCCCATTTCGCGATTGATTCCAGATGCACTTCGTCCGGTCCGTCGGCAAGTCGCAGCGTGCGCACATTCGCCCATGCGGCCGCGAGAAAGGTGTCCTGGGAAACCCCCGCGCCTCCGTGCGCTTGAATAGCGCGATCCAGCACGTTCAAGGCGGTTCGCGGTGCGACGACTTTGATCATGGCTATTTCGGTGCGCGCCGCCTTGTTGCCGACTGTATCCATCATGTGCGCAGCTTTTAGGGTGAGCAAGCGCGCCTGTTCGATTTCCATTCGCGATAGCGCGATATCCGCGCGGATGCTTCCTTGTTCGGCCAGTTTCTTGCCGAATGCCACGCGGCTTTGTACCCGCTCGCACATGGTTTCCAGAGCGCGCTCCGCTATGCCGATGCAGCGCATGCAGTGATGAATTCGCCCCGGGCCGAGCCGGCCCTGAGCTATCTCAAAACCGCGTCCTTCTCCCAGCACCAAATTCGAAATCGGGATGCGGACGTTGGTGAAGGTAACCTCACCGTGCCCGTGCGGTGCGTGGTCGTAGCCGAAGACCTGCAGCATTCGTTCGATCTTCACACCGGGTGCGTCCATGGGCACGAGCACCATGGATTGTTGGCGGTGCGCGGGAGCTGCCGGATCGGTCTTGCCCATAAAAATGGCGACCTCGCAGCGCGGATCGCCTGCTCCGGAAGTCCACCATTTCCGTCCGTTCAGGACGTACTCGCTCCCGTCCCGTACGATACTTGCCTGAATGTTGGTGGCATCGGAGGAAGCAACCGCGGGCTCGGTCATCGCAAAGCACGACCGTATTTCGCCGGCGAGCAGCGGCTTCAGCCAGCGCTCTTTTTGTTCCGGCGTTCCGTAGCGGGCCAGCACTTCCATGTTGCCGGTATCCGGGGCCGAGCAATTGAATGTTTCCGGCGCCATTGGACTGCGGCCCATGATTTCGCACAGCGGAGCGTACTCGAGGTTCGTCAGACCGGCCCCACCGGCATCACTTGGCAAGAAGAGGTTCCAGAGGCCGGCTGCGCGAGCCTTCCCTTTCAACTCTTCAATGACTTTTGCCGGCGACCACCGATTTTTCTGGACCTCTTCCTCGAAGCGGCGTTCGTTCGGATAGACATGTTCGTCTATGAACGCCTGCAAGCGCTGCTGCAAGTCTTTCGTCCGAGAACTGAATTCGAAGTCCATTTCGGTTTATCTGCCCACGAAGGCGAGGGAGCGCTTCTCGAGATAATGATCCACACCCTCCTTGAAATCTAAAGAATCCAGACTGGCGAGCGTCTCGCGTTCGGAAGCATCAAATCCTTCTTGAAGCGGCTGGAACATGGATTCGTAAACCTGGCGCTTGATCACCACGAGCGAGCGGGGACTCACGTTCGAGGCCAGGTCTCCCGCGTAATCATAGACCTGATTGATAAATTCCGCGACAGTCTGTCCGGATCGCGTGAGGTGATGTGTCCCGCCACCACTTCGTCGAATCCAAAAACGCGAAAAAAGACGGAATGCAGCGACCAGCATGCGTTTGCGATGCAAGCGCTCTTCGGCAACGGTGGCAAACACATGGGGCCGCGGAATGTTCAGTGCATTTGCGGGCGCTCCGCTCCCCGTCCGGAGAATGTCCTGACTTGGCACAGCGTCCGCGATTATATACAATGCCCGCCGCGTTAGTCACAGTCATCTGTAAGCGACTATCAACAGTCAATTAGATTACGGCTCTGCCTCGTCTTTAGCCCCGGAGGAAACACCTATGAGCAAATTGAATCACAAATTCGAGCTTGCGGCGCGGCCCGTCGGTATGCCCAAGCGAACCGATTGGACATACAAGGAGGAGCCGGTTCGCGAACCCGAGGAAGGCGAGTTGCTCATAAAGATTCTGTATATCTCGCTAGACCCGGCTATGCGCGGGTGGATGAACGAAGGGAAATCATACATTGCTCCGGTAGAAATCGGCGAAGTGATGCGGGCTGGTGGGCTTGGGCGCGTAACGGCGTCGAAAAATCCCACGTTCGCCGTCGGCGATTACGTTTACGGCGCCTTCGGCGTTCAGGAATTCGCAATTTCGAACGGCAACGGCATTACCAAGGTAAACGCGGGCTCGATTCCTCTGCCCGTCTTTCTCGGGACGCTTGGAATGCCCGGAATGACTGCTTATTTTGGCTTACTGGATATCGGTCAGCCAAAGCCCGGCCAGACCGTAGTTGTCTCAGGCGCGGCTGGAGCGGTGGGAATGGTCGTAGGGCAGATCGCCAAAATAAAAGGCTGCACCGTGGTAGGCATCGCCGGCGGGGCTGAGAAGTGCAACTACATTGTGAGAGAGCTCGGCTTCGCCGCCGCCATTGACTACAAGTCGGAGGATGTCCGCAAATCTCTGCGCAAGCATTGCCCGAACGGTATTGACGTTTATTTCGACAATGTGGGCGGGGACATCCTTGACGCCGCGCTGACGCAGCTCGCGCGTGGTGCACGAGTAGTCATCTGCGGCGCAATCTCGCAATACTGCAATACCACACCAATCGATGGACCCTCGAACTATCTCTCGCTTCTCGTTAATCGCGCCAGCATGAAGGGTATGGTCGTATTCGACTACGCTGATCGTTACCCTGAGGCCGCACGGGAGATGGCGGCGTGGATGGCGGCTGGCAAACTCAAATCGCGCGAGGACATCGTAGAGGGTCTCGAAACATTTCCCGAAACGTTGCTGAAGCTCTTCAAGGGCGAGAATACTGGAAAACTCATTCTCAAAGTAGC
>Ga0210392_10001030_pt1 | contig 15125 bp, 10 predicted proteins | sample IncBWC30OmetaG_FD_161057 | JGI IMG/M metagenome (GOLD analysis project Ga0210392, IMG submission 161057) | Forest soil microbial communities from Barre Woods Harvard Forest LTER site, Petersham, Massachusetts, United States - Inc-BW-C-30-O ...
CGGGATTTCCTCGGACTGCTTGAGTCGGCAAAGGGAATAACAGTACGACTGGTCGCGGATTGGCAGTGTCCTCAATCATGCCTGAAACCTGACACCTGACACCTGAAACCTGACACCTGACACCTGAAACCATGAGGTGACCTTTGACTACGCACGACTTTTTTGACCTTGACGGACATTTCGGACTATACCGTGAACCCACGGGTCGCAGCACACTACGTCACCGATTTGCGCCATTGCGAGGCCTTCCGTGTTTCTAAAATCAAGAATCCTGTTAATTAAGAAGGAGAAGCCATGGGAAGTTTTTTGATCGATTCCTACAAACTTCGTCTTGAGCTGGTACGGACCCGCAATCCTGTCGTGACCACCCGCAATCGAATCATTGAACTTACCGCCAGTCCCGTTATTATCGGGATTATGGAGCGCGCCGTGTTGGCTTTTTCGACGGTTATGATAAGTGGGTCGGGAAGGCCGGCCATAGGATTTTTGCGACTCGTCGAATCCCTGCAGCCGAGAATCACGGGTTGGCTGCCATCGAGCGAATACTCGCTTTGGTACGACGTGCTGCGTTCTTGAGAACCGCTGGTCTTCTTTTACGACATCACACCCATTGGTGGTGCGAGCTATGTCGGTAAGATTAGCCTTGGTTCGTCATCGGCTTGGTAGCTGTCAGTTTGCGGGTCCAGCAAACAGCAGCAGATTCCCATCCGGCCTGCCCCCGGCCACCGCGGCCGAGGCAGCGTGGAATAAGAGAGTTGATATAGCCTTGATGACATGCCGGGCAAGGGATGCCGGCCAACTGCAACGGAGTTGACCTCATATGCGCAAGATCATTTCGATATCATCCGTTTCCCTCCTCTTACTGGCGCCCTTCGCTTCGCCGCAGGCCACCAAAACGCCGGTCAGCCCGCGCGGACCGAGTGTTGCCGCCGGCAGCAAGGGCGTGGTTGTTTCCGGTAAGGCTGCCGCCACTGCGGCCGGCATCAAGATTCTGGACCAGGGCGGAAACGCCGCCGATGCAGGCGCCGCCACTCTGCTGGCATTGTCTGTAACCTATGTAGGCGCTTTCTGCGTGGGAGGAGAGATTCCTATTCTGGTTTACAGCGCCGACCAGAAAAACGTGAAGCTGCTGGAGGGACAAGGGGAGGCCCCTCGCGACCCCAAAGCCATCGCCTGGTACATGGAACACGGAATCCCGGACGGTGACGTCAAGGCAGCGGCCGTGCCTGGCACCATAGATGCGGTCGTCACCCTGCTGAAACTTTACGGAACCAAAAGCTTCGACGAGGTCGTGCAGCCGACGCTGGCCATTCTGGACGCCGGCGGCCCCAGTTGGTATATCGATACCGGCGACGGAAAGAGGATCGAAACCGGCGTGAACTGGCAGGCGGATATGGCGGTGACCTTTCGCAAATTGGCGGAGTCGGAAAAGGCCGCGAAAGGTACGCGGCAGCAGAGGCTGCAAGCCGTCTCGGACCGCTTCTATCGCGGCGACATCGCCGACGCCCTCGAAGCCTGGTATATCGAAAAGGGCGGTTTCCTTCGCAAGGCGGATTTGGCTGCACACAAAACTCCCGTAGTGGATCCGCTCAAAACCACGTACCGTGGCTACACGGTCTATAAGGCCGGTCCGCTAACGCAGGGTCCTTATCTCTTACAGACGCTGCGCCTGCTGGAAGGCTTCGACCTGACGAAGATGGGCTTCAATTCGGCCGATTACATCCACACGGTGATTGAAGCGGAGAAACTGGCGCTGGCGGATCGCGATGAGTATTACGGCGATCCGAATTTTGTGAAAGTGCCGATGCAACAGTTGCTTTCCGATCAGTACACGAAAATGCGGCGCGAGCTGATCGATCCGAAGAAGGCATCTCTCGAGCTTCGGCCGGGCGACCCGTACAATATGAAGCCGACCAAGCCGCCCACCATCACCGGACCCTGGCATGGCGGAACCACCGTCATGTGTGTGACGGATAAGTTTGGGAACGTCATCGCGGCTACTCCCAGCGGCCTGTCAAGCACAGCTGGCGTCGCCGGACGCACAGGCATTATTCACGGAAGCCGGCTCAGCAGCCTGAACACGTTTGCGGGAACTCCCAACGTCATCCAGCACGGCAAGCGGCCGCGAATCACGCTGAGCCCTACGCTGCTTTTCCACGACAACCAACCCGTGATGGCGATCTCGGTAGCTGGCGGCGACCAGCAGGATCAGGCAGCCATCCAGGTCATTCTCAACTACGTGGAATTCGACATGAGTCCCGAGGAGGCGTTTAAGGCGCCGCGCTTCTCTACCACGCATTTCATCAGCTCCTTCGGTCAGGACCGTGCCAGCCTGGGCAGCCTCTCTGTGCCCAACACGCTCGCCGAAGCAGTGCAGGCCGACTTGAGGGCTCGCGGCCATGTGGTTACCGCCAGCCAAGGCGGAGTAGGCGGAGTGGCGCTGATCGGCATTGACCCCAAGGTCAAGCAGGCCACCGGCGTGGGTCCGGCCGCTGGCAAAATGGAATAGACCCCGGGTACCACGACCTGCGCGCGAGCAGAGATTCCGACGCCGGACCGCGGATATTGGGCAAAAAGGAGGCAGGAAAGAGCACGTCGCAGGAAGCACTTCCCGCGGGTCCGCCCGGAATGGCGGATGTCGTCATTGCTGGTGGCGGCAGTCATTGGCACTGGGATTGGAGCGACGGGGAACTTTTGGCCTCTCTTCCCCCACTTCCGGAATTTCCTGAATCAAACGACATAGTTCGGATCGACGTTCGGCCGATCCTTTATATATGTGCGCTCCACGCGGACCGAGCTCGTCCTCTTAGGACTAACACCCCCCTGTGGAGGCACTAGTTTTGCAGGTCATGTTCTGGCGTTCGCCGTTTTTCTGAAACCGATCTCACTTTGGCAGCTTTTCGGGATCCCTTCAAACATCATGGTGAACAAGGACTATGACGCCGAGGACCTGATGGGAAGAGATGTGCTTGAGTTTTGGTCGAAGATGGCTGAATGCGCTACCTTTCGACAGCGCATTCGAGCGATAGAGGAATATCTAGTTCCGTTCGCTGCCCGTGCGCGCGTCCGCACACTGATCATGAGGACGGCTAAACATATACTTGTCTGCAAGGGCGCAGTACGCATCGACGAGATTGCGTTTCATGCGGTGCTAAGCGTACGCCAGTTTGAACGCCGTTTCTCTTTGCCCTAACAGCGGCTTTCAAAATGCGCTCGATGCGAAGCGATCGGCTCCGAGCCGTTCATGGCTCGTCATAGCTCACGAATTGGGTACTTTGATCAAATGCATTTGATCGGTGATTTTCAACGAGTGGGTGGCAGCGCGCCGAACGGAATACTTGAGCCGGGCGGCGATATTCAGCCGTGGTCGCTCGCACCGCACCAAAGCCTGGAGATGAAGTAGCGACGAAATGCGTTCGGACATCAACAGAGGTTTCGCTAACTGGTATTGCCAACAGATTGCCGCTCGCTAAAGCAAGCGGCGAGCAGGGAGCCTGGCTAATCAAGTGCTGGTCTAGTGCTCGCTTGCCTTTACTCCGCAGAGACTAATTTAAAGTTCTTTACTTGCTTATTCTACTACTATTCGCTTCCCTGTCACCTTACTGGGCTGGGGTGAGACGCTCACGCAATTTTACCCTTGCAAGTCAAATCACGGTAGAACAAAACCGCAAGCTTGTGGACTGGATCAAAAAAAACGGAAAGAACCTGACTACGATTTATGCGACACACGGAGGTAAACGCTCCACGACCTTATGAGGTTGATCGAGGTGAAGTCTGCCCTCGACTTCTAGATTGGAGCTGAAACGCCTCATTCAGTTCGGCGCGGTGAGTTGGCCGTTCGTGAGAAGCCTCGAATCAACGATGCCGATCTCGACCCGGCGGTTAGCAGCGCGTGCCTGTTCGCTGTCGCTCGGAACGCGCGGGTTGGACTTGCCAAAGCCCTTGGTTGTCATGATCGTTGGGGAGATTCCAGCCTGCGCCAGGAAGTCGCGGACGGCTTCGGCGCGACGTTGGGACAGTTGCAGATTGTACGTCTGCGTGCCGATATCGTCCGTATATCCGTAGACAGCAATCGTATATCCCTTTAGCGTCATCAGGATCCCGGCGATGCGATTGAGCATGTCGCGGTATTCCGGCTTAACGTAGGCCTTGTCAAAGTCGAACCGGACCGATTTGCTGTCCAGCGTCATTACCAGTCCCATCGCCGTGCGACGCGTTTCAGCGATCTGCGAGAGAGCCTGTTGCAGTTGTGCGAGTTCCGCCTCTCGCTGTTGCCGATATTCTTCAGCCTGCTGTGTGGCTTGGTTCGCCCTTTGCTGCTCAGCGGCGGCCTGCTGGCGGGCAAGTTGCGCCTGGGTCTCCGAGTTCTCCTGGGCCTGCTTCGCCAAGTCACGCTGTTGAGCGGCCGCCTGTGCGTTAGTAGCAGCTTGCGAAGCTTGCTGAGCCAGCGTCTGGGATTGGTCCTGTGCTCGCTCGACCAGCCGGCGGAACGCTTCCGTCTGTTGGCTGAGCTGCGCCACCTCGCGCTCCAGGCGACGGACCGATCTTAGATAAAGAAACCCCAGAACCAGGCTGAGCCCGATTGCAATTGCTGCCAGAGCGAGCGCTAACTTCCCGTGAGACTTAGCAGGTGCAACCGCAAGTCCAGATTCATCGGGCCCTGGTGCCTCGGGTGAAAAGCCCATAATCTCGTAATTTTAGCGTGGAATCAAAGATCGATGCAAAACACAGACCCTGCCACCCTGCCACCCGATGACCAATATTGGCGGCCTCCTGTGCCGCTTTCAGTATGGTCATTTATTCAAAGGTTTATGGTCTCGAACCCCGTTTGGGGACCGCGAGACGCTGCTTACGTGATGCAAAGTGTTGCTATGGCAAATCGTTGCCGCTTGGCCATACTCAAGTAGAAAAGCACCGGTGCTTGGAATGCTTGGCGAAAAGCGCACGCGGTGGCCACGCCTGACTTGAAAAACGCCGACCTACTGGATTTAGATTGTGATCGAGCGGATCTGAGCGGAGCGAATCGGAAAGCCTCCTGACTGAAGACGATCCTTCTAGAATCCTAATGCACGGGGCCGCCGTGTGGAATGTATGGCGCAGCCAAAATCCAGCACCGCTCGCATTTTCATCGCCGCACTGGTATGACTGTCCGGGGCGGGGGGCATCCAGTTGAAAGGGAGAAATCGCATGGACTTCAGCGGGATAAATCTGTCCCGCGCCTCTCTCTACAGAGCCTTTGCGGAGGGGCTCAACCTCTGCAATGCGGTGTTCGAAGGCAGCCACGTTGAAGAAGGCGATTTCTCACGTGCAGCCTTTCGCGGGGCAACCTTTCGCAGTACCACGTTCAACAAGACAATCCTCACGGGTGCAAACCTCGACGGCGCGACATTTGTCAACTGCAACCTCAACCGAGTGAATCTTGTGGGTGCCTTATTTCGCGTCAAGGAGATCACGGAAACAGTGGTCTATGGAATCGCAGCGTGGGATCTAGTGACGTCCGATGAAATGAAACAGTCAAAGCTGGTAATCGAGAAAACCTACGAGTTCTACTCGGATCTCATCCAACAGGGGAAGATTCCAATGACGGTGGATGATATCGAACTCGCCCAGTTTGTCTACTACCTGAACGACCACAAGAAGATGAGGGATACGCTTAACATTCTGAACGACAAAGGCGTCCTTCTGTTGGGTCGGTTCAAGGATGGCGGATTGGAACGCCTCTATTCTATCTGCGAGTGGTTGCAACGCAAGGGCTACATGGCGATGGTCTTCGATTTCGCACGACCCGACAATCTCAGTCTAACCGAGACGGTGGTGACGATGGCGGGCCTGTCTAAGTTCATCTTCGTGGACTTGCCCGGCGCAAGTGTTTCAGCTGAGCTCCAGGCCGTTCTCAGTCAAGTCAAGAAACCGCTACTCGCGTCTGGCGACCCCTACGCGTTATTCCCGGATCGGACTGACCAGACGCGGGTGCGAACTATTGAAGGCGACGACGCGAACCTTTTGGTGGGCCTTTAGGCCAACTTGTCGGAGATGGAGAAGCTGCACGGCGAGCGTATCATGCAGCTCGCGAGGCGGTACGATAAGGTGGAGTAAGGAACGGCTGCTCAACGGTCAGTCTGAAGAACTCGCTGCCGAGGGGATCAACGGTTGCGGACGCGGCGTGATCTCGTCGGTGCATGAGAGGCGATTCGGCGGCCTGCACGAGTAGCGAGATTGCTGCATCTTGCCCCCCTGCAGGCGAAAAAGTTCAGGCTCGTAATACTTATCCCGTTCTGCTTCGACAAGCGAGAGCGTTCTCGACCGTTTTCAATCCCCCGTCGGCGCGGCGATGCGACTCCGCCCCCGAAGCCTTAGGTGCCGTTACCGTTACAGTGGTTATGTTGCTGCGCGGTTGGTAGAATGCTCGCGCTTACTCGATTGATTGAAACCGTAGCCAGAGACGGAACCGAGCCAATGAATCGAAGAGCTTTCGTGAAGACATCGGTGGCCGCGGCGGCTGTTGCTGGTGTGCCAAACGCCCCGACTCAATCGCAGCAGGAAGCAGCCGGCGCCAAGGCACGCGAATATTACGAGCTGCGCCAGTATCACGTGCAGTCCGGCCGTCAGCAGAAACTCACCGACGCATTCCTTAAGGACGCGCTCGTTCCTGCACTAAATCGCCTCGGAATTGCCTCGGTTGGCGTTTTCAATTTAACCATCGGTCCGATGACCCCCACGTTTTATGTCTTGATGGCGGCAGCTTCCGTAGAGACCTTGACGACGGTGGAAGCTCGGTTGGGCCAGGACGCTGAGTATCTGAAAGCGGGCGCGCCATTCTTGACCTCTCCCGCCGATGAAGCCCCGTTCATTCGTATTGAGAGTTCGCTGATGGTCGCTTTCGAGGGCTGGCCCAAGTTGAAGCTGCCTGCGGCCACCACAGAGCACAAGGAGCGCATGTTTGAGCTGCGCACATATGAGAGTCCCAGCGACCAGGATCATCGTCGCAAGGTCGAGATGTTCAACAGCGGCGAGTACGACGTTTTTGAGAAGGCCGGCTTCTCGCAAGTCTTCTATGGCGACGTGCTGGTTGGTTCGCGGCTGCCCTGCCTCACCTACATGGTGGGCTTCACCGATCTCACGGATCGCACCGCCAAATGGAACGCCTTCCGCGAGGCGCCGGAGTGGAGGAAACTATCGGGTTCACCCCGGTACGCCTTTGAGAGCATCGTCTCTAACATAACCAACTTGATTCTGATCCCCACGACGTATTCGCAGATCTAGGCGAGTTTGTAGACCATAGCAAAAAGAGACCCCTAGTAGAAACAGAATCCTCGAGGGCGCGAGGGAGCTGACCAAAAGTCCGGTTGGCGGACATCGGAGCAGATGGCCAAGCTACCACTTTGCCGGTTTTCCGTTCTTCCCGATAACAGTTGAAGCGTTTTCCCGAAACACCAGGCCTCCCGCGTCCGGCTGGAATTGACTTGTCGTCGATACAAATTCGTCGAGGTGGTGCACGAGCGCCGCATGCGGGCCTTGGCTCAGAAAGTCAGCCGTCACAAAGCAGTCGTCAGGCTCGGTCTTCAAGTAGTTTTTAACGATCCATTAAACATCTGCGCGGACACTGCCACGCCAAAAGTGGATCGGCGGCGAAAAAGCTTGGGTAGAAAGACTGGACCACTGTCCGCCGCAGGATTGGGTGTCCCGTGGTTCCGGAAAACCATGGTGGGATTGAACTTCGAAAGATCGGAGGTTGCCTTCTTCCAAAGCCCCGCTTTGTTCTTGCGTGCTTGTTGCGCAAGGGCTGCCAGATCATTGATTTCCTGATTCGTCATCGATGAATAGAACGTTGGGAAGGCCCACCCGTTGGAGCAAAGCCAGTGGTTTACGTTCTGCTCCTTCCCGCCAAGGGTGACAAAAATGTCTCCGATGAAACGCCCAAAAGTATCAAAGACGTCAGCCGGCTCGTCCACCTGCGTGCGCACGACGCACCCGATCGGGATCGCACCCGCTTTGAAAAGAAAGCCGTGGAGGCTTACAGCGGCCGTCTCGCCAAAAAATTGTCTGAAATTGCCATTATTGGCGTTAAATCTAGTCCGTTGTGCCTTCGTTGGCTTCGTATGATTGATGGTTGGCGCTGTCGGCCGGTAATGAAGTTCCGGAGCGTCGATTCCTTACAGGCGAATTGTTATGCGGCCATTCTTGTCAATCGTGGGCTTACTGACCTTGCCTTTTACAGTAGCCCCTTCGAAGGCGTGTGTGACCTTGAAAGGCGCACCAGCGTGGGAACGAAATCGGAATGCGTTTGCTGCGGAAAGCAGAAGCTTCACGGTATCCGCATCAGATTCCCCTGTCGGTCAAAACTGGTTCAAGTCGATTGATCCGGAGACTTCCAATAATCCCTGTGGCATTTTCCCACCTTCAAGACCGTCAACGGTTTTGGTCCAGACCCACAGCAAAAATGAGACAGAAACCGTTCGAACGGATTTCGACAGTGGGCCGACTCATAAGAAAAAGACGATCAAATCAGTTTAGCCTGGCTGATCGAAGCAAAGGTTAGAAGCGATGGCACTGCTTCGCGGTATAGGAGCGCGAGTATATTCGGCATTTATATTTTGTCAAATGCGTTATTGTGGCCTGTAATCATATATATCGGTATTTCATGGGGATGTCCTCACCTTCGTACAGGTGGACGGCACAAAAGGCGCAGTCGACCTGAATCAAGTGGATTGGCGCAATACTATCGAAATGACGTCGCAACTGCGGGCACAAGGTGTCCCGGAAATTTCAGCCCGCGTTAACTAGTCGAGACAAAAAATCGGACTGATCCGCTGCTCACGGCTGAGTGGCGAGCAATCGGGCTGTGTTGATAATTGATTCACAGCGTCTTCAGAAAAGCGATGAGTGCTTTGCGGTCGTCTTCGGATAATGCTAGCCCGAAGCACGGCAAGGGTTTTCGCACCGTAAGGCTTGAAACCCGTCGGAACGTAGTCCTCGCGCACGAGGCGCGGGTTCGAACCAGTTTTCGAGAGCGGCGCACCAGCCGCTATGCCCGAACACGCTGCGGCACCACACGCCCTTCAGAGGGACAAGAGATTATGTTGACGCAATCATTCACCCGCGCCTTATGCATTAGCCTTACGATGTTTCGGCTCCCTTGCTCTTTGAATGCCGCTCGATAGCGGAACACGAACACGGATTCGTGTCCCATCCGAAGGCTGCGATTCGATCGCGAGTTGTCCGCCGATAAGCCCTAGGCGTTCGCGCATGCTAATCAAGCCGAGACCGCCCTTTCTCTCGATAGACTCCGGATTAAATCCTGCACCGAAGTCGGTGATACAAAGATTGAGTTCGTCCCCACGAGCGGACAGCTGCACCTTGGCCTCCAACGAATCCGTATGCTTCACAATGTTGCGCAGGGCTTCCTGCACAATCCGAAACAGGCAGAGAGCGACATCCTTGGGGATCTGCCCGGGCACGTCGTCGTGAAGAAAGATGATTTGCAATTCGTGCTGGTAGGAGAATTCTCTGCAGAAACTTGCCATGGCGGGGACCAAACCCTGAAGGTCGAGTTTCGCTGGATGAAGTTGGCGCGACATGCTGAGAAGATCGGTCGAGGTCTCCGACGCGACTTCGGCGAGGTTGTGCAGTTGTTTGTGGTCGGAGGGTGTTAGCGTGGGCAGCCTCTGCTCGAATTGCTCCAGGCCAATCTGGAGAAAGGCCATGCGCTGACCGATATCGTCGTGTAACTCCCGGGCAATCCGGGCGCGCTCTTCCTCTTGGGCGTTAATCAGGCGACCCGTTAGGTTGTGCAGAACAGCTTCATGTCGCTTTCGCTCTTCCACCAATACGGCGAGGGTCATAAACGGGACAGCGGCGCACAACAAGAACAGTTGTAGCGTGAAGACCCCATGGATCGGGTCCGTTTCGGTAAACGGTCCACGGCCGTGGATCGCACCCCAAATGGACACGAGGGCGACTATGCTCGCTGCAGTCCCAGCCCCAGCAGAACCGAAACGTAGAGCGGACCACAGCAGAAGCGGTACCAGAGAATAAAGAACTGCAGGGGATGCATGGGTCGCACCAGCAACAAACATGCTGAAACTTAGCGAAAAGAGCGCGGTGAAAAGAGCGCCTGCTTCCAGGTAATAAGCACGCGTGGGGCGCGGCCGTGCCCGGAAGCGCTGGACCCCACCGAGTATAGCGGGCGCCACTGTGAGAAAAGCCAGACCTTCCGATAGAAAGGCAGTCCTGCCGCTAATCCAGCGGTCCCCACTCAAGGCTTGCCAGCCAGTCAAGCATACGACCAGCGGACCGAGGATCACAGTAACGAACACATACTTCCCAAAGGCCTTCACGCTGTCCAGACGGGCCACGCCCTGCAAGAAATAATCAACTCCCCAAAGGACAACGAGAATTTCCGCAATGTCGGCCAGCAGGAGCACAGCCATCGAATGAATCGGTACGCCAGCTGGGAGGTCGTAGAGGACAAAACCGGCCAGACCTGCTGGAATAAGGATGGGCCAGATCCTCCGTTGAGAAACCAGCAGAATGGCCACCAAGACTGCGCAACCGGGCCAAAAAGGCCAAAGCATTTGGGGAGCGGTTATGATTAAGGTTCCACCGAGTCTTGCCGCGAGGTAGCACAGCACGAGCACGAGGATCGCTTGGACCATCGAGTGCGACCAGAATTCCGCGTTTGCAGCAGAGGATAATCGAGCTCTCTGATTTGTTTCCATTGGCCGCCTCCCAGGAGGGCGCGCAAACGAAGACAGCGTGGGTCGAGGTCCTCCGAATATACATTAAGTAGTCGTTACGCTGTAGCTGCATCTCAGGACCACTTTTCAATGGAAGGGGGATGTAGTGTTTCTTAAAGTCTATGCAGAGCTATTGCTGCGGTTGATTGCTTGGCTGACCGAAAACTTTTTACGAGCTGGGGCTGGAATGGACGTTGGCTCGGGTCCCATTCAGGCGCCAAACTCTCGCCACTACGCGAACTTTTCGCGAGTAATTGGATTCTCGTGCTTGGTCCCCATGGCCTGCGATCAGCTTCACTCAGGCTGGCAAACCATAAAAACCGATGGTCTGACGCTCATTACGCTGGAGCGCCGTCCGAAGTCCTGCTAGATTCGAACCCTATGCGAACCGATCGGAAACCCCGCCTGGCACGTGGGATGATCAAGACCAGCTTCGTTTTTGGCGTCGCGCTTCTCCTCGTCGCCTGTGCGCGCCGGCCGCAATACGACATTGTCCTCCGAAATGGCCGGGTCTGCGACGGTACCGGCGCGCCGTGCGTCCCCGGCGGAATTGCTATCAATGGAGATACCATCGCCAAGGTCGGCGACCTCGCGGACGCGCGCGGGCGGACCGATCTCGATGTCCACGCACAGGTCATTGCACCGGGCTTCATCAACATGATGAGCGGAGAGGCCGGTCTATTTATCGACGGGCGCTCGCAGAGCGACATCCGTCAGGGAGTCACGCTGGAGATTTTCGGCGAAGGCGAATCGATGGGGCCGCTGAACGATGCGATGCGAGCGGAGTATGAGAAGCAGGAAGTCGATTTCCACTACGACGTTACCTGGCATACGTTGGCGGAAGGGCTCGAAACTCTTGCCCGCCGCGGGATCTCCACCAACATCGCGTCGTTTATAGGGGCGGCCACTCCCCGCATCAACGTGATCGGCCGGGACAATCGCGCCCCGACCACAGCCGAACTCGACCAGATGCGTGCACTGACCGCCAAGGCCATGGAGGACGGCGCGCTAGGAGTTGCTTCCGCTTTGATCTATCAGCCCGGCGTTTACGCCAAGACCGACGAACTGATCGCGCTGGCCGAGGTTGCCGCGCGATACCACGGCATCTACATCTCGCATATGCGCAATGAAGGCGATCGCGAACCTGAGGCTATCGACGAACTGATCACGATCGCGCGCCAGGCGAAAATCCCCGCCGAAATCTACCACCTGAAAGTGTCCGGGGAGAAGAACTGGGGTAACCTTCCAGAAATCATTCGCAAGATTGAAGAGGCCCGCGCAGAGGGTCTGAAGATCACCGCCGACATGTATACCTACACCGCCGGCGCCACGGGTCTTGACGCATCCATGCCCCCGTGGGTCCAGGAGGGTGGCCTGGACGCTTGGCGTAGACGCCTTCAGGACCCGGCCATCCGCAAGCGCGTTAAACGCGAGATGCGTTCGTCGGCTGAGAAGTGGGATAACCTCTATCTGGCTACCGGATCCCCGGACAAAGTTCTTCTCATTGCTTTCAAAAACGAGAAGTTGAAGCCGCTCACCGGGAAGACACTAGGCGAGGTGGCGCGTATGCGCAACACATCGCCCGAGGACGCTGCGATGGACCTGGTGATTGAAGATAATTCGCGGGTCGGCACCGTGTACTTCCTGATGAGCGAAGACAACATTCGGCGCCAAATCGTCCTTCCGTGGGTGAGCTTCGCTTCCGACGCAGATTCTATGGGAACCGAAGGTGTCTTCCTCAAGACGAGCGCGCACCCGCGCGCCTTCGGCAACTTCGTCCGGGTTTATGCTCGTTACGTCCGCGATGAGAATCTCATGCCGGTGGAGGAGGCCGTGCGCAAAATGACCTCGCTTCCCGCCTCCAATCTCGGCATCGAACGTCGGGGTCTGCTGCGCGAGGGTTATTTCGCCGATGTGGTGGTTTTCAATCCTGGGACGATCCAGGACCACGCCACCTTCGAAAAACCAATGCAATATGCCACCGGGGTTTCGGAGGTGCTGGTGAACGGAGTCGAGGTGGTCAAGGCGGGCGAGCACACCGGGGCCAAGCCGGGCCGCGTGGTGCGCCGCGGTCGCTAGGGTTACTGTGGGACAGCCAATCCTGGCTGCCGCCGGCAACAGCCGCCGAGTGTCAAGTGCGAAGATGCATATGTTTGGAGGTCGTCACCGCCAAAGCCAGGCGGCGGATCAGGGATTCCTCATCGAGAAAAGGCTCCTCAAGTCAACCGTGAAACATAGTAGTTGTTACCGCAAGGGGTTGCGAAAAGTTTGGAGAGGAAACGAATGCTCTCAAGCTTCGGAAGTTGTGATCCAGATGGCGTCTCGAACACTCATGACACATTAACTCTGTTCGCTGGATTCGGCGGAGGCGCGAGGTGCCTTGCGCCAGTGGTAGAAGAAGGGAACGCCTCCCAGGATCACTGCCAGTCCCAGCGAGGAGCGCACGGGCCGGACCATCCACAAGTTCACGGTGAGGGAAACTGCGGCAATCAAAAAGATGAGCGTCGTACAGGGATGGCCCCAGGCGCGGTACGGCCGGGATAGGTTGGGCTCTTTTCTGCGCAAACGAAAAAGGGCAATCGCAGTTAACGCGAAGAAAATCCACGCGCCAAAGACAAACAGCGAATAGAGCTCTTCGTAAGTCCCGCTGAGTGCGAGCAGCGCGGCTAGGCATCCGAGAAAGATCAGCGCGCCGCTGGGGGTGTGAAGCGACGGTTGAACGCGCTTGGCGAATTGAAAGAACATGCCATCACGAGCCATGGCGTAAGGAATGCGGGCGCCGGTTAAAACTACGACGTGGAGCGCTCCGAGAGCGGAGATGGCCATGGCTACCGTCAACCAAGTCGCCCCTCTAGAGCCGGCAAACGACTGCACCACATCCGAGGCGACCTGCTGTGATTGCATCAGCGTTGCGAATGGCAAAGTACGGAAGTAAACAACATTTGCAAGCAGGTACAGGCCGGCCACCGTGAGCAGTCCAAGGATGATGGCTCGCGGGATGTTCTTCTGAGGATGCGCAATTTCTTCACCAACGTCACCGAGGTCGTTGAAGCCGTTGTACGCCCACATAGCCGGAACCAGGGCGGTCAGGAAGCCACTGATCGTTCCTAAACCTAGGTGGGTGAATTGCGTCGCGGCGTCGAGTGCCGTGTGCTTTCCGTATAACACACCCGCGACCACGATCACAGCGATCGTACCCATCTTCAGGGATGTCAACACCACCTGGATAGCGCCGCCGATGCGCACGCTCAAATAGTTGATGGCGGTGACAGCCACCACCACCAGCGCTGCGAGCGGTTGGGCCACCGTGAAGGTGAAATCGAATTGCCCGATATGGCACGTAAACAAGGGGGTGGCCACAACCGGAAAGAGGAAACCGAGGAATCGTAGAAATCCGGCTGCCAGCGTGGCCATACCCACGGGCCGCTCCAGAAACGAACTCATCCAGCCGAAAAGGAATCCCCAGAGAGGACCGAGACCGCGGTTGAGGTAGACGTAGGGGCCGCCTGCTTGTGGAAATGCCGCGCCCAGTTCGGCGTAGCAGAATGCGCCACACAGCACGATGAGTCCGCCGATGATCCAAGCGGTAAAGACCAGGGTGGCTGTACCCACGGCGCGGGCCATGTCACTGGTGACGAGAAAAATACCCGTGCCAATTGTATCGCCAATCACGATTGCAGTGGCCGACCACAGACCAAGGCCCCGAATTAAGTCAGATCGTTCGGGTTGTTCTGTCAGATTGGGACGCGTCGCGCTCACAAAGGCTGACAGAGCCTACTATCCGGAATTCAGTGGGTCAATCAACTTTGCCTGTTAGCTGGCGCGCAGCGAGGTGGTTTGAGGTTATGTGGCCTGAGTCGCGTTTACGCGCTATCATCGAAGCCGGAATGGCTACACAAAAATACATGTTGAGCGAATTTGCCTGGGACCAGCGCTACCGCGCTTCCTCTCTCGATGACGTGCTTACCCCTGCGCTGCTCCTTTATCCAGAAATCGTTGCCTCCAACGTCGAGCGCACCTTGGAGTTGTTGGATGGTGACGCGAATCGCTGGCGCGTGCACATCAAGACCGCAAAGCTGGGCTACACGCTCCGCATGCTGGTCGAGCGTGGCATCCGCCATTTCAAGTGTGCGACCACTCTGGAACTACTAGTGGCCTGCCGCAGTGGCGCAGGAGATGTACTCTTCGCCTATCCAGCAGTGGGCGCAAATGCGCGGCGGGTAAGGGAAATCGCCGATCAGTTCCCGCAGCTGCGCATTTCCGTCCTAGCCGAGAACGAACAACAAGTGGGGCAGTGGCGGGGCAGCCGAGTTGGAGTCTTTCTCGACGTGAATCCTGGTATGGATCGGACTGGCATCGAGCAAAGCAACATCGACAAGGTTGTTGAAC
>Ga0210392_10001031_pt1 | contig 15123 bp, 13 predicted proteins | sample IncBWC30OmetaG_FD_161057 | JGI IMG/M metagenome (GOLD analysis project Ga0210392, IMG submission 161057) | Forest soil microbial communities from Barre Woods Harvard Forest LTER site, Petersham, Massachusetts, United States - Inc-BW-C-30-O ...
ACTCCGCCTTCAAGTCCACCTGCAACCCGTGGGATCTCACGCGCGTGCCCGGTGGCTCGTCGGGTGGCAGTGCCGCGGCCCTCGCTTCCGGCGAGGCGATCGCCTCGCTCGGCTCCGACACCGGCGGCTCCATCCGCCAGCCGGCCGCGCTCTGCGGCGTCGTCGGCCTCAAGCCCACCTACGGCCTGGTTTCGCGCTACGGCCTGATCGCCTTTGCGTCGTCGCTCGACCAGATCGGCCCGTTCACCCGCACGGTCGAGGACGCGGCGGTCTTGCTTGGCACCATCGCCGGCCACGATGCGAACGACTCGACCTCGTTCAAAGCCGAGATTCCCGACTACCGCGCCGAGCTCGCGAAACGCAAAGGCCCGTGGAAGCTTGGCATCGCCAAGGAATATTTTTCCGAGGGCATCGATCCCGAGGTGAACGCCGCCGTGCAGGCTGCGATTGCCTACTACAAAAAACTCGGCTGCGAAATCCGCGAAATTTCCCTGCCGCATACGAAATACGCCGTCGGCGTTTATTACATCATTGCCACGGCCGAGTGCTCGTCGAACCTCGCGCGCTACGACGGTATCCGCTACGGCCATCGCTCGAAGGACGCGACCGACGCCCTGGATATTTATTTCAAGTCGCGGGCCGAGGGCTTTGGTCCCGAGGTGAAACGCCGCATCATCCTCGGCACCTACGTGCTGAGCAGCGGTTACTACGACGCGTATTATCTCCGCGCGCAGAAAGTCCGCACGCTCATCCGCCGGGATTTTCTCAATGCCTACCAGGAGGTGGACGCCATCCTCACGCCGACCTCGCCCACGCCCGCGTTCAAGAAAGGCGAGAAGGCCGCCGACCCGCTTGCGATGTATCTCAGCGACATCTACACCATCGGCGTGAACCTCGCCGGCCTGCCCGGCATCAGCCTGCCGTGCGGGTTCTCGAAAGGCGGCCTGCCCATCGGCTTGCAAATCATCGGCCAGCCCTTCAAGGAAGCCGACCTGCTCGCCATCGCCCGCGCGTACGAACAAGGCCACGACTGGCACACGAAACATCCTGCACTATGAAACACAGTAGCGAGCATCGAGTAGCGAGTAGCGAGCATGCTGTGCTCGCGGTCGTTTTCTACTCACTACCCGCTACTCACTACTCGCTACTGTCCTCATGAAATACGAAGCGGTCATCGGTCTCGAGGTTCACGTCCAAATCAAGACGCGTTCCAAGATGTTCACGCGCGTCGCCACCGGCTACGGCGCGGAGCCGAACACGCTGACCGATCCCGTCGTGCTGGCGTTGCCCGGCGTGCTGCCGGTGATGAACAAGGCCGCGCTCGACGCGGTCATCAAGTCCGGCCTCATGCTGGGCTGCGAGATCGCACCGGTCTGCAAATGGGATCGCAAAAATTATTTCTATCCCGATTCGCCGAAAAATTACCAGATTTCACAGTACGACCAGCCCATCTGCCTCGGTGGCACGGTCGAGATCGAGTTGCCCGGCCCCGCGCGCAATGTCATGGGCGAGCACAAAAAAATCCCGCTCACCCGCATCCATCTCGAGGAAGATGTCGGCAAACTCAACCACTCCGCCACGGGTTCGCTCATCGATTACAACCGCGCCGGTACGCCGCTGATGGAAATCGTTTCCGATCCCGCGATGCACACGGCCGAGGAAGCCTACGCCTACCTGACGTCGCTCCGGCAGACGATGATCTACGGCGGCATCTCCGACTGCGACATGGAGAAGGGCCAGCTGCGCTGCGACGCCAACATTTCCATCCGGCCCGTGGGCGAAACCAAGCTCGGCACGAAGGTGGAGTTGAAGAACCTTAATTCCATTTCGTTCGTGCGCGACGGCATCGCCCACGAAATCAAGCGACAGATGGCCGTCGCCGAGTCCGGCGGCACGATCGTGCAGGAGACGCGCGACTACGACGGCCAGACCGGTGTCTCGCAATCGCTTCGCTCGAAGGAAATGGCGCACGACTATCGCTATTTCCCCGATCCCGACCTTATGCCGGTGAAAGTGGACGACGCGTGGAAGCAAAGTCTGCGCACCGAATGCCCTGAACAGCCATTCGACAAGCAACGGCGGTTTCTCGAGCAGTATCAAATTCCCTACACGATCACGAGTGTGCTCGTGCCCGAGCGCGAACTGAGCAATTTCTTTGAGGAAGCCGCGAAACTTGCCGGCCCGGGCAATGCTCAGGCGGTGGGTAATTGGATCGTCAACGATCTGCTGCGTGAACTCAGCAACGCGAAGGTTTGTCTTGCCGATTCAAAGGTGAAGCCGGCGCACATTGCTGCGCTGGTGAAGCTCGTCGAGGCTGGCACCATCCTCAATAACGCGGCGAAGGAAATTTTCATCGACATGTTCGCCACGAGTGAGATGCCCGAGGCCATTGTCGGACGCAAAGGCCTCAAGGCCGAGACAAACACCGCCGAGCTTGAGCAGTGGTGCCGCGAAGCCATTGCCGGCAATCCGAAGGCGCTGACCGATTTCAAGGGCGGCAAGGACAGCGCGATCAACGGATTCAAGGGCCCGGTGATGAAAGCCGCTAAGGGCAAGGCCGACCCAAAGCTGGTGGACGAGACCCTGCGCCGCCTCCTCGCGTCGATGTGAGGGGGTAGGGGCGGCTGCCCTCAGCCGCCCGTTGGTTTCCGTCTTTGCCAAGGCTATGGCGGACAAGTCGGTCCGTTGAGGGCAACGGACCCTACCTGACAACCCCTTAAAAACAAATGAGGCAGCTCACGGGGAGCTGCCTCACGGAAGGGGGACCTGGCGGGACGGACTGCTACAGCATAGCAAAAAACGTTATCAACGGGCCGCGGAGGCTTCGGAGCTCTTCCGGTTGCTGGGAGAGGAGACGCCGAAGAATTCGACCACATGCGTCACATCGCTGTAACCGCGATTCTTGAGCATGTCTTCGATTTGCTTGATCGACCGGCGAAGTTCAGTGGTGGTTTCGGCATCGATTTCCTCCACCCGGTGCGTGTCTTTGCAAACGACGTGGTAGTGGTTCGTGCCATTGAGATTGATTTCGTAAAGCGCCGTGCCGTTGTGCAGGAAGCTGCGGCGGACGAAGCCAAGCTCTTCAAACACGGCGAGACAGCGATACACCGTGACAAGGTCACACGAGCTGTCAGCCAGGTCGGTGTGCACTTGCTCGATGCTTGCGGGTTGGCCGCGCTTGATGAGGGCGTTGATGATGGCGATGCGGGGTTGCGTGATACGCATTCCTGCAGACTTTAAACGGGCACAGGCTTGGTCGAGAGATGAAGCCGTCCGGGGGGCGATTTTCGCAGCTGTCATTGTTGGGTAGATTTGTGTAGCAATCATGATGGTGTAAATTTTTAGCACAATCTTTTGCAATTGCGAGTAAAATCTTTGTTTATACAACATTTTTTTCACAAATGAATGTAAAAATTTACACAATGATTTGCATCATGCTCATAACAGTTAAGAAGTTGCAAAACTGTTAAGCGATTTGGCAAAAGACCCTGTTGTGAAGTTGCGCGAGGCGAATCTCTCTGCTACTTACCTCCGTAAATTTTATGTCAGACCTCGTTTTCTCTGAAATTGTCGATCTGATCTGCAAGGAAGATTCGCGCTTTGATCGCAAGGCTTACGATTTTGTCCGCCAGGGTCTCGACCACACGGTCAAGGGAATCAAAAAAAAGGATGCCAGTCGCGCGACCCGCTCGCAGCACGTCGCCGGCGCCGAGTTGCTCCACGGCTTGCGCACCTACGCGCTTGAGCAGTTTGGCCCGCTCGCCAAAACCGTGCTCAACGAATGGGGCGTTGCGCGTTGTGCCGACTTCGGCGACATCGTTTTCAACCTGATCGAATATAATGTCTTCAGCAAAACGGAGAATGACCGCCGTGAGGACTTCGTTGAAGTCTTCGATTTCAACGAGGCGTTCGTGAAGCCATTCCAGCCCGCCCGCACGCGGCGCTTTGGCTCGTCCACCACCGAGGCGGTTGGCTCGGCGTAGTGGCCTGGCCGACAAAAACAAAATTTTTCCCCGCGGGCGTCCGCGGGGCCGCTGATTCATCATGGCCCCCAAAATTTCTTTCGCCGCCGATTTGCGCCTGCTCGAACCATTCTGGCGCGAACCGGTCGACCGTTTTGTCCTGCCCAACGGTCTGACCGCGCTGCTCAAGCCCGATCGTTCCGCCGCACTCGCCTCGGTGCAAGTCTGGGTCAAGACCGGCAGTCTCCACGAGGGCGTACAACTCGGCGCCGGCCTTTCGCATTATCTTGAGCACATGCTCTTCAAGGGCACCACCCGCCGTGCCGGGCGTGATATCTCCGCCACCGTCCAGGCCCACGGCGGCTACATCAACGCCTACACCACGTTTGATCGCACCGTGTATTACATCGATCTGCCCAGCGAGCACGTCGGCGTTGCGATCGACCTGCTCGCCGACGCCGTCCTGCATTCCACGCTGCCTGCCGATGAAGTCACCCGCGAGCGCGACGTCATCCTCCGTGAAATCGCCATGACGCAGGACGATCCCGAGGATCGCCTGGCCGAGACGCTTTTTTCCACCGCTTTCCGCGTGCATCCGTACCGCCATCCCGTCATCGGCCATCGCGATGTGTTTGCCGCGGTCACGCGCGACGAACTGGTCAATTACTACCGCACGCGCTACGTACCGAACAACCTCGCCGTCATCGTGGTCGGCGACATCGATCCTGCCGCCGTGCGCGCCGACATCGAGAAACACTTCGGCGCCGCGCCGCGCGTCGCGTTCGCGCCGGCCCTGGTGGTTGATGAACCGCTCCAGCTCGCCCCGCGCGCACAGCACCGCTTTGAGGACGTCGAACTCACCCGCGCCATTCTCGCCTGGCAGATTCCCGGCCTCACGCATCCCGACGCTCCGCTGCTCGACCTGCTCGCCACCATCCTCGGCCATGGCGACAGCTCGGTGCTCTGGCGGACCATCCGCGAGCAGCAGCACCTCGTGCACACCATCGATGCGCACAGTTGGAATCCCGACAGTGTGGGCCTCTTCACCATCTCGTTCACCTCCGAGGCGGCGAAGCGCGAGCCCGCGGCTGCCGCCGTCGAGCGCACGCTCGCACGCTGCGCCGTGAGCGGCTTCACGCCCGCGCAAATCAAAAAGGCCCTCCGGCAGATCTCCGTCGGCGAAATCAATGTTCGCCAGACCATGTCCGGCCAGGCGTCGAAGCTCGGCGCCGCCGAGGTGATCGTCGGCGATCTCGATTACAGCCGCACGTATTTCTCCCGCCTTGCCACGGGTAAGCCCGCCGATCTCCGCCGCGTGCTTAAAACTTACCTCGTGCCGTCGCGGCTCACCTCGGTTTCGCTGAACCCAACCAGCGCCAACCCGCCGGCCGCGCCCGACAGTCTGGGCCACGCCGAACGAAGCGATTTCACCGTTGAAACCCTGCCCAACGGCGCGCGCCTGCTGCTCCAGCCTGACCCGCGCCTGCCCAACATTCACTTCCGCCTGGCCTGCCTCGGCGGCCCGCTTCACGAGTCGCCGGGCAAACGCGGCGCCACCTCGCTTCTCGCCACGCTGCTGACCAAGGACACCCGCACGCGCACCGCCGCGCAAGTCGCGCAGGCCATCGAGGAAGTCGGCGGCGCCTTCCAGCCCTTTGCCGGCAACAACAGCTTCGGCCTCGCCCTCGAAGTCCTGCCGACCGACATCGACCGTGGCCTTGCCATCCTGGCCGACGCTGCACTCGCGCCTGCCTTCAAAAAGGAAACCTTCTCCACCGAGCGCGACGCCCAGCTGGCCGAATTGCTGCAGGATGCCGATGAAGTCGTCACTCTTGGCCGGAAGCTACTGCGCAAAAAGTTCTTCGGCGACCATCCCTTTGCCATCGATGCCACCGGTGACGAAGCCGGCTTGCGCGCGCTCACGCCTGCTGACCTCGCCGCGCTTCACCGCGCGCTGGTCGTCGCGCCCAATGTGGTCCTGGCCGTGGCCGGCGATTTCTCCCCGAAGAAACTCGCGCCCTCGCTCCGTGCTTTTCTCAAGAAATTTCCGCGCACGCCAGCGCCTGTTTCTGCCGCGCGCTTCAAAGGCCCGGCCGCGGTCGGAGATTTCGTAGAGAAACAGCCGCGCGAGCAGGCCGTCGTTTTCCAAGCTTTTCCCGGCCCCGGCCAGTTGTCCGAGGATTTTTATGTCGGCGAAGTCGCCGACGAGCTTTTCAGCGGCATGGCCTCGCGCCTGTTCGAGCGCGTGCGCGAGGAAAAAGGCCTGGCGTACTTCGTGCGCTCCGCGCGCGTGACCGGACTCGAGGCCGGCATGTTTTATTTTTACGCCGGCACTGCGCCCGTGAGTGCTTCCGCCGTGCTGGCGGAGATCGATGTTGAAATCGCCCGGGTGCAATCCGGCGAGGTGGAGGAGGCCGAGCTGCGCCGCTGCCAGGTGCGACTCCAGGCCGGACGCCGCCAAGGGCTGCAGCCCAACTCAGCCCGCGCCATGCACGCCGCACTCAACACGCTCTACGGCCTGCCGGCCAACGACTGGAAAAATTACGATGCGCGCATCGACGCCGTCACCTGCGCCGACCTCGCCCGCTTCGCCAAGAAGTATCTCAAGCGCGAACAGCGCACGCAACTGATCGTGACGCCGTGAAAATAATTTAGCATTTCGGCTCGTCACAGTGGGAGCATGACCTTTTCGTGCTTTCAGTATGTCGGTTACCCAAAAGGATGCCCAAAAGCAGATACTTCGGATTACCAAAGGCCTATCCCCGGCCGAAATTGACCGCCGCTTAGCACCAAAATTCGATCCAGCGCCACCGCGTGTTCCAGGCGCGACAAAAACCGAGCCTGAAGTAGTTGATAAGCGATGGACCGTTTTGCCCCATACCGTTTCTGGGCGTGCTGAGGTGGCCGATCCGGGCACGCTTGCCGCGAATGCCAGTTACGCACGTAATATCGAGAATTTCATTGGTACCGTAAAAGTGCCGGTGGGGCTGGTGGGACCTCTTCGAATCAACGGCTTGGCGGCCCAGGGAGACTATTACGTCCCTCTTGCCACCACCGAGGCAGCCTTGGTTGCCAGCTATCATCGAGGCGCGTGTGTGATCACCGAATCGGGTGGGTGTTCCGTCCTGACCATAAATGAAGGGGTGAGCAGGGCGCCCGCTTTCGCTTTCCGCACGCTGCTCGAAGCCGGCCGCTTTGTGCAATGGTGCCTCGAACATGAGTCAGACATCCGGGAAGCCGCCGAGTCCACGACGTCGCACGGTCGTCTCCAAAACCTTCGTTTTAACATCGAAGGCAATCACGTCTATCTCCTCTGTGAATTTACCACGGGTGACGCCTCGGGCCAGAACATGGTGACGATCGCGGCCCAAGCGATCTGCAATCTGCTGGAGGTCAGCTGCCCGATCAAGCCGGTCTATGGATTTGTCGAAAGCAATTTCTCCGGTGACAAAAAGTCCAGCACTCAATCCTTCCAAACCGTGCGTGGAAAAAAGGTCACCGCAGAAGTGCGTATTCCGCGTTCCTTGATCAAGCGCTTGCTGCATACGACGCCAGAAAAGATGGTGGAATATTGGAGAATCTCCGCAATGGGCGGTGTCCTAAGCGGAACCGTTGGCGTCCAAGGTCACTACGCCAACGGCCTGGCCGCTCTTTTCATCGCGTGTGGCCAGGACGCCGCTTGCGTGTCTGAGGCCGCTATGGGAGTGACTCGACTTGAAGTCGAGGACAGTGGAGATGGGTTGCTTTACGCCTGCGTCACGCTGCCCAACTTGATTGTCGGAACCATTGGCGGCGGTACCGGACTTCCGAGCCAGCGCGCCTGCCTTGATATCCTTGGTCTCGCCGGGAGCGGGAAGGCAACGGCATTTGCCGAAGTGTGCGTGGCTCTCGTGCTGGCCGGGGAACTTTCCATTACCGCCGCACTCTGTGCCAACCAATTTACCAAGGCCCATGCTCGCCTTGCCCGCGGCCGCCCGGTCGGGAACCCGGATCCAAAGCCCCAATGAGCACGTTTGGCGTCATGGCGGCTGTCATCGCGACTCTTGGAGGACTCATGCTTGGCGTCCGTTCGCTGCAGGCGCGAAAGTTTGTCGGACCGGAAATTGGGCGAAAGCTTGTTCATATGGGCATGGGTGTCATCGCACTTCCCTTTCCTTGGATTTTCAGGGATTCGTACCCCGTCTGGCTCCTGGCAGCACTTTCGATCGCCATTCTTGGCGCCGTGCGGCTGATGCCAGCTGCAGCCAATCGCTTCGGCGCGGTCCTCGGCGGGGTTGAACGAGCTTCGCTTGGAGAGGTTTTTTTCCCTTTGGGCGTGGCCATCGCGTTCACGCTGGCCCATGGAGATGCCGCCGCATTTTGCGCGGCCGTGGGCGTGCTTGCTTTTGCCGACACAGCGGGAGCCCTGGTCGGCACACGATGGGGACGCCTACGTTATTCATTCTTTGGTCACAAAAAGAGCATCGAAGGATCGGCGGCGGTATTCGTTGTGTCCGCGGCTTGCGTCGCAATCGCCTCCATCACACTCGGTGCCAAGACGTGGGACGCTGGCCTCACTAGCGGTCTTTTCGTCGGACTCGTGGCCGCGTTAGTCGAAGCCATTTCCTCGTATGGCCTCGACAATCTTCTCCTTCCAGCGGTTGTCGTCGAATTATTGAAACATTACGCAGCTCATCGGAGCTGAAGTTTGAAATCCCCACTCAACCGAAGTGTATCCTTCCCTCGCCAGCGCCCTTTGGATTGTAGTCCCGCTCCTTTTGGCGGGTCTGACTCAAGTGGCCGTAATTAAACTGGGTGCATTTAAATTCCTTGCCTCCGTGCCCCTCGATTTTGGGGCGACCATCCAAGGCCGGCGATTATTTGGAGAAAATAAAACGCTTCGCGGTTTAATCGTGATGGTCGTTGCGACTGCGGCGTGGGTTCTTGTTCAAAACAAAATGGTGTTATGGTTCAATTGGACTGGCGGCCTTTCGGCGCCTTTCGAAAGGGTGCATCCGCTCGCGTGGGGCGCATTGGCCGGAGCGGGCTATGTAGCCGGAGAATTGCCCAATAGCTTTATCAAGCGTCGTTTGGGGATTGCAGCCGGGGCCGCTGCGCATGGAAGCCTGAGGGCAATTTTCTGGATCGTCGACCAGGTGGACAGCTTGGCTGGGGTCCTGATTTTTCTCTACCCCGTCTGGCAACCGTCCGGCCTGGTGGTTTTATCCCTGTTCGGCGTGACACTGCTGGTCCATCCGGCAGTCGCTCTCGTCATGTTCTGCTTGGGATTGAAAGCCCGTGTAGGTTAAAGGAACCCATGCCATTCAATATCGCAAATCTGATCACGGCTTGTCGCATCGTTTTAGCTCCGATCCTGCTGCTTTTGGCGTGGCAGGGCAAAGACGGCCTTTTTCTTGCCTGCTTAATCGCGTCACTCGTTTCGGACATCGTCGACGGGCAGATTGCCCGTCGCTTTAATCTCACGTCGGAGCTGGGCACGCGCCTTGACAGCTGGGCGGACCTTTTGACCTACGCATCTGTTCCGGTCGCCATGTGGTGGTTGAGGCCGGATCTTGTCTCGACCGAGAAAACAACCTTCTTTGCAGCCATTGCCAGTTATGTTCTTCCCGTTGTCGTCGGGTTTGTGAAATTTCAGCGACTCACCACGTATCACACCCTTATGGCGCGAGTCTCAGCGTATATGCTGGGTGTGGCCGTGGTCGTCTTGTTTGCCCATGGCCCGATTCTTCCATTTCGGATTGCCGTTTGCGTTCTGGTTATCGCTGAGCTTGAGGAAATCTGCATCACCTTGGTTCTGCCTGAACCGCGATCGAATGTGCGGTTCCTCGCAAAAGCCATCGTGATCCGGCGTGCGGCTAGTGAACGTCGCTAAGACACGGTGGAACACGCCGATATTTTTTCATCCCCCCGCCTTGGGCGGCTCGGTGACGCCGCCGCTCCACTTGAGCTTTGTGCGCACGACGGAAAAATGCGAATAGTCCACGCGCTGCGCGAGGGGTAGCTTGAGTTTTGAAAGGGAGATTTCCACCGGCGCGGTTTCGCAGGTGACGCGGTTGTGCTGTCCATCCACGGCCACGAGCAGGCGCGAGCCCACGCCGCGGTTGAACACGCGCAGCCGGACGTCATGCTGGAAGATGATCGAGCGGTTGCTCAGCGTGTGCGGGCAGATGGGCGTCATCGCAATGACCTCTGCGCCGGGGTGGATGATCGGCCCGCCGGCGGAGAGATTGTAGGCGGTCGAGCCCGTGGGCGTGCAAAAGATCAGGCCGTCGCATGAAAACTCCGTCACGAGTTCGTCGTCGGCAAAAACCTCGAGCCGTACAAGGCGCGAGTTGAGTTCGTCCTTGATCAGCACGTCGTTGAGCGCGAGGCCGTGGTGGCCGGGGCCGGTCGAGCAATCGAGCAGGGAGCGCCACGCCACCTGGTAGGCGCCGCCGAGCAGCGTGGCAAATTGCGCCCGCGCCTCGTCGGCCGAAAATGTCGTGAGGAAGCCGAGGCTGCCGCGGTTCACGCCGATGATAGGCACCTGCGACTGAACCGATTCATGCGCCACGCCGAGCAGCGTGCCGTCGCCGCCGATGACGCAGCAGGCGTCAAAACCCTTCAAGTAGCCGGAGGGCAGCGGAAAATCCGCCGTGTGCTTGATCTTGGCGCCGGCTTTTTTCGCAATCGCCATCAGCGCCTGCCCGAGCTCGTGCGCGCCCGGTTTCTGCTCGTTGATGACGAAGGCGAGTTTGCGAATGGGCTGCATGGTTAACCGCTAATACACACTAATTTTTGCCGATAGCCAAACCGATTAATGAGCCCTGGCCGGAACAATCTTTTTTTAACCGCGAATGGACGCGAATAAACGCGAATTTTTGAGGTAAAGGCATCCTGTCTGATGTAGCGGGCCTCGTTGAGGCCAGTGTCTTGGGGTGGAGCGCGTTGACCTCAACGCGCTGGGAGCGTCTTGGGTCAAGCCGCCCCACCTTAAGACGTAGCCTGCCGTTCTGTGAAAAAATCTATCCGCGTCCATCCGTGTTCATCCGCGGCCGTGCCATCCGTAGCTCGAAGAGCGAAGGATGGTTAAACTTTCCTGAGCCCCAGCAAAAACTCCCGGTTGCCGTCCGCCCCGGAGACGGGTGATTCCATTTCGCCGATGAGATGGGCGCCGGGCAGCTCGGTCAGCGCAAAATTGCACACGCCATCGAGTGCCGCCTGGCGCACGGCGTCGTCGCGAATGACGCCCCGGCCTTTGTCGGCCTCAGCCTTGCCGGCCTCGAATTGCGGTTTCACCAGCGCCACCAGCGTGCCGCCCGCCCGCAAAAACGGCCACACGGCCGGCAGGACGGTCTTAAGCGAGATAAAGGACAAATCCATCACGACCGCGTCATAGCTTTCGCGGGGCAGGTCGCTGGCGCGCAGATGGCGGGCATTGAGCTGCTCAATGTTGGTCACGCGCGGGTCGGCCCGGAGTTTTCCGTGCAATTGCGCACGGCCGACATCGACGCACGTCGCACTCGCCGCGCCGGCCTGCAGCACGCAGTCGGTGAAGCCGCCGGTCGAGGCGCCGACGTCGAGCACGTGCGCGCCGTGCAGGTCGAGGGGAAATTTTTCCAGGAACGCGGCGAGTTTTTCTCCGCCCCGGCCGACGAAACGCGGCGGCTGTTCGAGCACCAATTCCACATCCTCCGGCAGTTCGCGGCCGGGTTTGTCGAGCCGTTCGGTGCCGCGCAACACGCGGCCGGCGAGGATGAGCGCCTTGGCCTGCGTGCGCGTCTCAGCCAGCCCGCGGGCCAGCAGGAGTTCGTCGAGGCGAATTTTTTTGGAAGGCATGATGATCTCGAAAGTGCCGTAGGAGCCTGCTTGCAGGCGATATTATTGCAGGTAGGGGTTTATCCCCCGGCAAAATCGCCTGCAAGCAGGCTCCTACGATACGAAATTAACTCAGACCAATTTTTGCCGGGCCGGCGACCAGCAGGTTGTGCGGCCGCCGATTTCCGCGCGGGCGAGCGGTTTTTTGGTCTTCGGGCAGAGGCCGCCGTTTTCCCAGCGGTGGGGAAATAGCCAGCTCTTCGGCGGGTCGGCGAAGGTTTCCCCGATGGTGGCAAGCGCACGGCGGCAGACCCAGCGCAGTTCGCGATGCAGCGCGCGCACTTCGGCCGGGGTCAGCCGGCCGGCCGGCTTTTTCGGATGAATGGCGGCGCGCCAGAGCACTTCGTCGGCCATCCAGTTGCCGACGCCGGGAAAGCGTTCCTGCATCAGCAGCACGGCTTTGATCGGTGCGCGCGACCGGCGGCGCAAAAACGCAGCGACGACTTCGATTGTGAATGCGTCCGAAAGAATCGGCGGGGCGAGGCGTGTCCACCATGTCGGGGCTGTTTCTCCAGACGTGAACTCGATTTTTCCGAACATCCGCGGATCGGTAAAGACGAGGGTGCTTTTATCGGTCGCGAGCACGAGGTGATCGTGCTTCTGCGGTGCGTAACCGGGAGGCTCGGCGCGCAGCTCTCCGGTCATGCCAAGGTGTACACCGAGCCAGTTGTTGGTGCCGAAGCGAAAGAGCATCTGCTTCGCCGCGGCTTGGGACGAGCGCAGGGTAGCGCCAGTCAGTGCGGCCTGCAGCGCGAGGGCATCCGTGCCCCGGTAAATTTTTGCGCGTTCGTGCACGAGCACCGCGCGAACCGGCCGGCCGAGGCCGGGATTCCATTGCTTGCGATAGTATTCGACTTCGGCGAGCTCGGGCATGGGAGGGTTTATATTTTACACCAAGGTCGCAAAGGCCGCGAAGGGAGATTTATTTTTACCACGGATACCACGGATTTACACGGATGGAGAAAGATCGATCCGTTATCAGTGACAATAGTGTACATCAGTGGTTAAAACTCTGGCTAAATCTTCGCGTCCTTTGCGACCTTGGTGTAAAATCAAGTGAGCGTTTTGGCGAACGTCACGAAGTCGGCAAAGACCGACACTTTTTTTTCCGCGACGATGGGCAGGGTGTGCGGGTCGACCCGGCCGGTGCAAAGGGCCACGGGCTTGATGCCGGCGGCCAGCGCGGCGCCGATGTCGGCCGCCGAGTCGCCGACCATGTAGCATTGCGCGGGATCGAGCGCGTGCTGCGCAATCATTTCATGGATGAATTTCGGCGAGGGCTTGCGGTAAACGATGGGCTGCTCCGACGTTTCGGGTGCGATGCACTCGGCCTCGAAGATGGGCGGGGGCAGGCCGAGGAGCTCTTCCATGCGGGCGTTGACGCGGTGGGTGTCCTCGAGCGTGTGCAGGCCGCGACCGATGCCGGACTGGTTGGTAAACAGAAAAAGTTTGAAGCCGAGGGCGCGGGCCCGGCGCAAGCCCTCGGCGGCGCCGGGGATGAGTTCCACGCCGGCGGGGTCGGCGAGATAAACCCGGTCAATGATGAGCGTGCCGTCGCGGTCGAGAAAAAGCGCGCGGCTCACGGCGAAACGTAGGCGAGAAGTTCAGCGGGCGTGACGGTGGCGGTGCCGAGCTTGCCGACGACCACGCCCGAGGCGGCGTTGGCGAAATGCGCGGCGGTTTCCAGGTCGGCGCCGGCGCGCAGCGCGAGCACGAGCGCGGCGAGCGCGGTGTCGCCCGCGCCGGAGACATCGAAGACTTCGCGCGCGGCGGTGGGGATCGTTTTTCCGGCCTGGCCGTTTTCGCTCAGCAGCATGCCGTCCTCACCGAGCGTGATGACGAGGTGGCGCGTGTGATAAAGCTCATGCAGGCGGGCGCAGATTTGCGCGGAAGGGAACGGCGCGTGCGGGTCGGGCTCGATGCCGGCGAGCTGGAACGATTCCTTTTTATTGGGCGTGATAAGGTCGAGGTCGTGGAAGGCGAGCTTGCGGCGGGGCTTGGGATCGAGCGCGATGAATTTGCCGGCGGTACGAGCGAGCCCGGTGATTTTTTCAACGAGCAGGTCGTCGATCATGCCCTTGGCGTAATCCGAAATAATGACAGCGTCGGTTTCTTGGATGACCTTGCCGAGCAGCAGGTCGAGCGAGCCCGGGGCAACTTTGTAGGAGGCGGGCGGTGATTCGCGGTCGAGGCGGCAGAGTTGCTGATGCTGCACCATCACGCGGGTTTTGACGATGGTGGCGCCGCCGTTGGAAACGGGGATGGGCTGAACGTTCTGCTCGTAGAGAATATGTTTCAGTTTTTTGCCCGCGTCGTCATGGCCGATGCAGCCGGCGACGGCGGTGTGCGCGCCGAGCGCGGCGAGGTTGAGGGCGACGTTGGCCGCGCCGCCAGCGGTCCAGCTGTCGCGCGCGATGTCCACGACGGGAACCGGGGCCTCGGGCGAAATGCGCGTGGCGTCGCCCCAGATGTAGTGATCGAGCATCACATCGCCGACCACGAGGATGCGCAGCTTGGAGATTTTTTCCAGGATGACGCGGGTTTGATCGGGGGTGATGGACATCGGAGGGACGCTAGAAACAAATTTATTAGGTGGAGCTTATGACAATTACGAATCGATTTTGGACGTTTCGCGCGGTAGCGCGGGTAGGGACGGACCGCCGGGCCGTCCGCGATTGTCAAAACAACGGCGCGCCCGGCGGTCGCGCCCTACCTCAAAAGTTTGAACTCGAACTTTCATTGGCATCTTCATTCAACGCAGTTCCCATATGTAGTGATACTTTGAAAGCAGGGTGGGTGCGTCGTCGGTGACGTGAACGACGTCCTCAATGCGGCAGGCGCCCAGGCCCGGATAGTAAAGTCCCGGCTCGACGGTGACAACGGCGCCTTTTTTCAACGCGGTGTCGGCGGTCGCGCCCAAGCGCGGCGGTTCGTGGACTTCAAGGCCGAGGCCGTGGCCGGTGCCGTGAAAAAAGCCGGTCGAACCGGCGGTTCCGTGTCCGGTCTTGTAACCGAGCGATTCGAAGTGAGCGACGACCTGCCCGTGCACGTCCCGGCCGCTGATGCCGGTGCGGATGTGCCGCATGGCGAGTTTTTGCGCCGAGCGGACGGCGGCGACGACGGCGCGTTGCGCGTCGTTGGCGCGGCCCTTGAGAAAGGTGCGCGTCATGTCCCCGTGGTAGCCGGTTTTGCTTACGCGGGGAAAAACATCGACGATGATGAGCTCGTGCGGGCGCAGCGGGCCGGTGCCGCGGGCGTGCGGGTCGCACGCCTGGTCGCCGCCGGCCGCGATGGTGTCGAGCGA
>Ga0210392_10001033_pt1 | contig 15119 bp, 15 predicted proteins | sample IncBWC30OmetaG_FD_161057 | JGI IMG/M metagenome (GOLD analysis project Ga0210392, IMG submission 161057) | Forest soil microbial communities from Barre Woods Harvard Forest LTER site, Petersham, Massachusetts, United States - Inc-BW-C-30-O ...
CTCGCACTGGCGATTGGGCCTGGTCCGGGGCCCAGATTCGCTAAAGCAACTGGGAGTCCGCTATCGGTGCACTGCGCCGCATATTGAATATGCGCTCTCCTTGAACGAGTCATCGTGCGGGGCCGTGCACTGAGTGGTGCAAAAGGCCGCCAATCCTCTAGGAGGTTTGATACGAAGGTAGTGCAATTTCTGTAAGATACAGATATTGAACAAGGTACAGGCATTCCTGCTGTTACGTTAGGACTACACCGCCACCCAGGACAGTAGAGTGGCAGGTGGGAATCAGCGGACCAGTGTCCTTGAAGGGCGCTCAGATAGGAAGCGGATTTCCTACGCCTGGCGAGCGTGAATTACGCCAAATGTGCCACAATGCTGCGGCCTCTTTCCCCGAATGGCTGGCGAAATCGATCAAGTGACGCTGCAAGATCACTTTCCCTCGGAGGACTGATCATGACGTGGACGCAAGTGTACGATCCTCTCGGCCACTGGTGGCTTTCGACGCTTGTTGCGGCAATCCCGGTAATCGTGCTTCTGGGGGCGCTGGCGCTGTTGCGTTTGAAAGCGCATTGGGCGGCGCTGCTTGGGCTAGCAACCTCTCTGCTAATTGCCATCAAAGTGTTCCACATGCCGGTTGCGATGGGGGCGCGAGCGGCTGTGTTTGGCTTGGCCTACGGCGCATTTCCCATTGGGTGGATCATCCTGAATGTGATTTTCATGTACGACATGAACTGTGCATCCGGGCGCTTCAAGGTCCTCCAGGAAAGCCTTATGGGCATTACGCAGGATCGCCGCTTACAGTTGCTGTTGATCGCGTTTTCCTTCGGGGCGTTTTTTGAAGGCGCGGCAGGATTTGGAACGCCGGTCGCGGTCACTGCCGCCATTTTGATTGGCCTGGGATTCAAACCGCTGCAGGCCTCAGGCTTGTCGCTAATTGCCAACACAGCGCCGGTCGCGTATGGCGCATTGGGAACGCCGCTGGTTGCGCTGCAAGCGGTGACTGGTCTGGACCTCCTGCAACTTAGCGGGATGGCGGGTCGAATCTTGCCGTTCTTTTCGGTGCTGGTGCCCTTCTGGCTATTGTGGACCTTCTGTGGGTTCGGCGGAATGCTGCAAGTGTGGCCGGCGATTCTCGTTGCAGGAGTTTTCTTCGCCATCCCGCAATATTTGATGTCGAATTTTCACGGGCCGTGGCTCGTGGACGTTGTCGCCGCCGTGTGTTCAATGGCGGCGGTAATTGCCTTGCTCCTCGTGTGGCATCCCAAGAAAATTTGGGGGTTGACAGGCCACGAGTCGGAACGAGCGGCGCGCGGCCAGCATGGTTACAGCAGAAGCGAAGTGGTCAGGGCTTGGGTTCCCTGGCTGATCCTCAGCGTGATGGTATTTTTGTGGGGGCTACCGAGCATCAAAAGTTTCCTGGACAAAATTTTGATTTTTAAAATTCCAATCACAGGTCTGCACAACTTGATTCTGCGCGTGCCGCCCGTAGTGGCGAAGCCCGCGGCTGAGGCTGCAGTCTTTAGTTTCAACTGGTTGTCAGCCTCCGGAACCGGCATCTTTTTTGCATCCATCATCGCGGGACTGGTGATGGGTTTTGGACCGCTGCAGATGTTGCGGCAATACGGGAAGACCCTCTACAAAGTGCGATTCTCGCTGATCACAATCTCCGCGATGATGGCCATTGGCTTCATGACCCGCTACTCAGGATTGGACGCGACCATGGGTCTGGCCTTTGCTCGCACGGGAATGTTCTATCCTTTTTTTGGCACGCTCCTGGGCTGGCTCGGTGTCGCGCTGACAGGTTCGGACACCTCTTCCAACGTGCTCTTCGGCAGCTTGCAGAAAATTTCCGCCGCGCAGGTCGGCGTCTCGCCAACCCTGATGGCTGCCGCCAATAGCTGTGGCGGCGTAATGGGCAAGATGATCGACGCGCAGAGCATCGTCGTCGCCAGTACCGCCACGGAATGGTATGGCCACGAGGGAGACATCCTACGCTACGTGTTCCTGCATAGTATTGCACTAGCTTGTCTGGTCGGCGTGCTCGTCTTCTTGCAGGCATATGTTTTTCCATTCACGGAACTCGTGGTGCATTGACCTAAGCATTCCTATTGTGTGTACTTCGGCGGCGCGCTAACGTGAGTTGTTAGTTTTTCGCAGTTCCCAGCGAACGCGATACTATTCCTCTGATGAGCAACACAATCCACCGCGACCTGCTGCACCAATTTCGGGCCATCGTAGGCGAGGGCAGCTTGATCTCTTCACCCGAAGAGCTGCACACCTACGAGTGCGATGGACTGACTAACTTTCGCGTGATGCCACTCGCGGTCTTGTTGCCGGCGAATACCGAACAGGTTCAAGGGATCGTGCGAATCTGCCATCGCGAACGTATTCCGTTTGTCGCCAGAGGCTCTGGAACGGGCTTGAGCGGAGGAGCGCTGCCGGTCGAAAACGGAATTGTTATCAGCCTTGCGCGGATGAATCGCATCCTGGAGGTAGACCTGGCAAATGCCCGCATGGTGGTCGAACCGGGCGTGATCAATTTGGAAGTGACTGGTCGCGTGCAGTCGCGGGAGTATTTCTACGCGCCGGATCCTTCGTCGCAATCGGTTTGTAGCATCGGTGGAAATGTCGCGGAGAATTCCGGCGGGGCGCACTGCCTGAAGTACGGTTTCACGACCACACATGTGCTGGGACTGGAGGTAGTTCTTCCCGACGGATCGATTGTGCACTTGGGCGGAAAAACTCTAGACAATCCGGGATACGATTTGGCCGGCGTATTCGTGGGCTCGGAAGGCACGCTGGGAATCGCAACGAAAGTAATTCTGCGAATTGTCAAGCGGCCGGAATGCATTCGCACGCTTCTGGCGGCGTTTCCCGCCACCAACGAAGCAGGTGCAGCGGTCAGTGGCATCATCGCAGCCGGTATGCTTCCCGCAGCTATCGAAATGATGGACAACCTGGCGATCCAGGCCGCTGAAGCCGCCGTTCATGCGAACTATCCGAATTGCGGCGCGCTTTTGCTTGTGGAACTCGACGGACCAGTAGCAGAAGTTGAAGCTTTGATGCAGAGCGTCGAGGCGATTTGCGAGAAGAATGGCGCGTGGGAAATTCGTGTCGCGCAGTCGGACGCAGAGCGCGCCTTGGTCTGGAAGGGCCGCAAGGCGGCATTCGCGGCAATGGGGCGGATTTCACCGAATTACATCGTGCAGGACGGCGTAATACCGAGAACTGCTTTGCCGCAGGTAATGAGTGAAATCACGCGCCTCAGCCGTGAGACCGGACTTCGCGTCGCCAACGTCTTCCATGCTGGCGACGGCAATTTGCATCCGTTGGTTCTTTACGACCGGCATGTTGCAGGACAGGAACAAGCTGCGGAAGCGCTGTCCTACCGGATTCTGGAGTTGTGCCTCGCGGTTGGTGGATCAATCACGGGAGAACATGGGGTCGGGGAGGACAAGAAGCACATGATGTCACAAATGTTCAGCGAGCCGGACCTTACTACCATGCAACGAGTCCGGTGTGCGTTCGATCCGCTTCAGCTCTCCAATCCTACAAAGATTTTTCCCACCCCACGCATGTGCGGCGAGAAAGCGGGTGAGTACGTGCCCCACCCCCTGGAATCCGCTGGGATTGCCGAGCGCTTTTGATGGGAGACCGACGGGACGGTTTCAACGATCATGCTGAAAACTAGCTCTATCGAAGAAAATCTTCGGGCGGCAGTGGGTTCACAGAATTTGCGCGCCGCTACGGTTGGCGACTTCGTCTGCGGTGTACGGTCACAATTTGTTGCGGAACCCGAGAACGAAGAGCAATTGGCTGCCCTGCTCTCCTGCGCGAACGAAGCGGGTGTCGGTGTTGTCCCTCGAGGACGCGGCTCAAAATTGGATTGGGGTAACCCGCCAAAGCGGGCCGACGTGATTTTGTCAACGGCGCGACTCAATCGAGTTCTGGAGCACGCCTGGGCTGACCTGACGGTAACCGCCCAGTCTGGTTGCACCGTGCAAGCGCTCCAAAACACGCTGGTGCAGCATGGCCAACGGCTGGCTTGCGATTGCTTGTGGCCCGAGCGCGCCACAATTGGCGGCCTTCTTTCTACCAATGATAGCGGCGCTTTGCGGCTGCGCTTCGGTGCCCTGCGCGATCTCATTATAGGCGTGACTCTCGCGTTGCCGGACGGCACCTTGGCCAGTAGCGGCGGGAAGGTAGTCAAAAACGTTGCCGGTTATGACCTACCCAAGCTGGTGACCGGCGCCCTCGGGACGCTTGGCGTCATTACACGAGCCGTCTTTCGCGTGCATCCGCTGCCGCACAACACAAGAACACACTCCTTCTCGACGGAGAACTGGCAAACCATGCAAGCGCATATACTTTCCATACAGGATTCGAAGTTGGCACACGCCGCGTTACAGATTCGTTGTGCCGCTAGTGGTCAGCCAAGCGCTGATATTCGGTTTGAAGCCACCGAGGCTGGCATCAGCGCACAAGAATCTCAACTACGTAACTTACTCGGATCCACGTGCGCCGAACAAGTACCTGAATCCGTCTGGAAGGCACGGCAGGAACTTTGCGGTTGGACGGATAGCGCTGTGATTGCAAAGATCAGTGTCCTGCCTGCGGGAATCGCAACGATGGCTGGAGATTTGGAGAAAATCGCTAACTCACAAAAACTGCAATGGCAACTGGTTGTGCAGGCGACCGGGGTCGGCGCGCTGCGACTGGACGGTGAATCCAACCGCTTGTCCGCAGCGGTGGAGCAACTCCGCTCCGATGTGGAGGGCCATGGCGGATCAGTCGTGCTCTTGCGCCGGCCAAAGGCACTGGTTCTGCTTGACGCGTGGGGAAATCCTGGAGATGCGCTTCCACTTATGCGCGCGGTGAAACGGCATCTCGATCCGAAGAGTACGCTGAATCCCGGGCGATTCGTTGGGGGGATCTGATCGAATGGCCAGCGAGAACACCCCAACGAATCTGCCGAGCGCGTTTGACACGCATCATCCGCCAGCACTAGAAATTATCGAGAAGTGCGTGCATTGCGGTTTCTGCCTGCCAGTGTGTCCCACATATGCCTTGTGGGGACAAGAGATGGACTCGCCTCGCGGGCGAATCTATTTAATGAAGATGGCACTGGAAGGCGCTGCCGTAATGAACGCCAAATGGGTGAGCCATTTCGATTCGTGTCTTGGCTGCGTGGCTTGCATGCCGGCTTGCCCGAGCGGGGTGGATTACGGAAAGCTGATTGAGGCGACGCGCGCCCAGATTGACCGTAACTACCAGCGAGCATCGTCGGACAAACTCCATCGCCGATTCCTGTTTGAGACCTTCACAAAACCGGAGCGGTTAAAACTCTTGCGATGGCCGCTTCTGGCTTATCAAAAGACTGGGCTGCAAGCGGCTCTGCGGGCGGTTGGCTGGTTCAGACTGCTGCCGAAATCCGTTGGCGCGATGGACCGCTTGCTTCCAAAAGTGATGCCGACTCAGAGTGTGTCGGCGATAACCCCGGCCCGGGGCGAGAAACGCAAACGCATTGGCCTCTTGCTGGGATGCGTGCAGCGAACCTTTTTCTCGCATGTAAACGCTGCAACCGCGCGTGTTCTTGCTGCCGAAGGGTATGAAGTGGTAGCGCCCGAGGAACAGTCTTGCTGTGGCGCGCTGTTCGTCCATGCCGGAGAAGAAGAACGAGCCAAGGAGCAAGCACGACGCACGATCGACGTCTTCGAACGGGCAAACGTAGAGGCCATTGTGATCAACGCCGCGGGTTGCGGGTCCAACGTTAAAGAATACGGCCACCTGCTGCGCGACGACTCCGCTTATGCGGAACAGGCCAAGCGTTTCGCCGCCAACTGCAAGGACATCAGCGAGATTCTGTCGGAGCAATCTCCCCGAGCCGAACGCAAAGCACTTCGGGCGCGCATAGCGTTTCACGATTCTTGCCATTTGCAGCACGCTCAGGGCGTGTGTGCGCAGCCAAGGGCTCTTCTGGCGCAGATTCCCGGCTTGCAATTGATGGAAATTGCAGAGGCACCGATCTGCTGCGGTTCGGCGGGAATCTATAATCTGGTACAGCCGGATGCAGCGACGGAACTGGGAGATCGCAAAGCACGGCTTATTGCCCAGTTACAAGCAGAGGTAGTGGCCACCGGGAATCCGGGTTGCATTCTGCAGCTGCAGGCGTCTTTGCGCAAAATCAATCACAGAATTCCTGTGGTGCACACGATTCAATTGCTGGATGCATCGATCCGCGGATTGCCGATTGACGCGCTGGACTAGCGGTAGGCCTTCAGGAAGAAATAAATTGTCATTCCCACTCCGAGGGCAATGATCGTCGCGCGAACCAGCGACTGCGGCAATTTCTGCGCGTAATGAGCTGAGGCATATCCACCCAAGCCTGCTCCCACGATCATCACCAGTGCCTGTGGCCAAACGATTGAGCCCGTAGCGATGAAGGTGACCGCTGCTACCCCGTTGATTACTGCCACCAAAACAATCTTCAGCGCATTCATCTCGTGGATGTCCGTCATGCCGAGGGCGGCGAACATGGCAAGATTCATGATGCCAATTCCGCCGCCGAAATAGCCTCCATAGATGGCGACTAACAACTCAAAAAACGATGCACCGGCAATAGCAGCATTACTGGCTTGGTGCGTAATGCCGGCGGAGAGGTGTCCTGTAAGGTGGCGGGCAAACGCAAAAAGCAAGGTGGCGGCGAGCATCAGCCACGGTATGAGGCGAAGAAAGGTATGCGCTGGAGTCTTGATGAGAAGAAGAGCTCCTGCGAGGCCTCCCAGAAGGCCCATGCTGACAAAAGGAAGAAGTATGCGCCGGGGAAGGTTTAAATGTCGGCGATAGGCGCCGCCGCTGACCGCAGTCCCAACCCAGAGCGACAGTGTGTTCGTGGCATTCGCGGGAATGGGTGGAACTCCCGTGAACAGCAGCGTCGGGAAGGCCACAAAACTTCCGCCTCCGGCGACTGCATTCATCGCTCCGGCCAGTGCTCCAGCAAAAAACAGTAAGATGGCATGCGAGAAACTCAAGAGAATCTTCTATCACGAATGCACAAGCTTGCTCCAGACTGGTTTTTGGTCCGAGCGAGTTCAGTGTGCGGCGGACAAGTACGGCACAAACCCGTGTGCCGTCGTCCGAAGTTTGTATACCGAAGTCGTCGCAGTAATGTACAAGGTTCCGAGATCCGCATCTCCCCAGGCAAGATTCGCCGGTTGTTCCGGCATAACGATAGTTCCGAGATGATGCCCTTCGGCGTCCCATATCCAGATTCCTTGCGGACCGGTGACGTAGAGATTTCCATCGCGATCCACCTTGATTCCATCGGGGACGCCGTCGCCTTTACCACCCGGCTCTTCGCCGAAGATGCGGCCATTGGCGATCGTGCCGTCTGAACGAAAATCGTAAACGCGAATGTTTCGTTGCTTGCTGTCGTCGACGTAGAACTCTTTGCCGCCGGGAGAAAAGGCCAGGCCGTTGGGCTGGCTGAGTTCCTTGGTGAGCAGAGTGACTTTGCCACCGGCGTCGAGCCGGTAAACGCCCTGATACGCGAGTTCCTGCGTTTCTCCCTTGGGCAAGTCGAGTGTTGGATCGGTGAAGTACAGTGCGCCATCAGGGCCAAGAACAACGTCGTTGGGACTGTTGAATTTCTTTTCTTCGAAGCGATCCGCAAGGATCGTGTATTTACCATCCGAGGAGATCCGGATGATGGCGCGCAGCACACTGGCGCAATCCACGAGGCGATGCTGCTGGTCGTAAGTATTGCCATCCGGGTCGCCCAGCGAGATGAGAGCTTCTTTCCGGCCATCGAGGTAAACGCGGAAAATCTTGTTAAGCTCCTCGTCGCTGACATACAGAAATCCGCCGGGATCCCAGACAGGCCCCTCCGTGAAACCAAATCCGCTGGCCACAACTTCAAGTTTTGCGTCGCGCGAAATGAGTTTCCAGAATTGCGGAGATGCCTCTTTCAGCTGGAATTCACGCTTCGGGGCGACTTTCTGCTGACCGAAAACAGCAGCAGCCTGCAGCAGTAGCAAAGCCAGGGAAATGCAGAGTCTTCTCATCGAAGTGTCTCGTGGTGAGGAAATTCGAGGAGGCCGCACATCAATCGTCCTCCCGTTCGGAATCGGCGGGAGACGGGGATTTTGTTTGTCTGGCGACAGTCATCAGGTAGCCGACCAAATCGTCGAGTTGCGATGGCGTGAGCGTTGAGCCGTAATCCGTCGGCATTAATGGCTGGGCATGCGGCTCGACTTTTGTGATTTCGGACTTCGACAGAAAATGAAATGTGCCGTCAACCGATTGCAGTTGGAGCGAAAAGTTATCTTCGTTGCGCGCGATGCCCTCCAGCACCCGCCCGTCACGTAGAGTCGCAGTGATTAGCGTGCGGCGTTCAGGTGAGTCGCCGCCAGGCTTGGTAATGGCGCTGTGAATCTCGGACGACGCAAGATTTGCTGCGTAGACAGAAAGGTCCGAGGATAGGAAGCCGCCCTTGCCTTGCACCATGTGACATTCCGAACATCGAGCAACACCGAAAAAGAGGCGTTGACCTTTTTGCGAATCACCTGGAATTGCCGCAGTGCTTCCCTTCCCTTGCAGGGTGCGCACATAGACAAGCAGAGCCGAAAGTTTGTCGCTGCCGAGTGAACCGAATGCAGGCATCCCGGCTGAGGGAATGCCATCGCGCAAAACCTGCAGAATGTCGCGGTCGGTTAGGCGCAAAACCTCGGGCGTGCTGGCGATGTCGGGCCCGCGCTCGCCTCCACGTCCATCCAGGCCGTGGCAGCTAGAGCAAATCGACTCAAACGCTTGCCGGCCAAGGTTTGGGGGCGAATCCGCAGACGGACCTTGCCTTTGGTGCGAAGCTTGTTGTCGTGGCGCCGCGTCCTCGCCCGAGAGGAGCACGGGACCAAGCGCCAGCAACCCCACCACGCAAGCGCGACGCACCGTTGAACGTGCGACTGCTCTGCGATTCATACACATTTCCTCGCGTGCATTTTACGCCTCTCCGCAGAGCCCGACTTCCGTTCGTCAAGAAGCGCTCTCAACAACAACTTCACGCCAGTTTGCGTCACTGTCGCCGGGCGAGCGGTTCAAACCTTTTAAGCCCGGTGGATGCTTACTGTCAAGCGGTGAACATCACTTGCCCGTGCAGGATTTTTCAATGACGATCAAATAGCCAATGGCTGCGCGAACGCAACCTATGGACATCACTGCCGTAGCGGTCTCTTTTGCGTCCGCGCCCGCTTGCCGTAAGTTAAAAGCCTGCCGCCGTTCTCGACCAAACCGGGAATTGTGTGGTGTCAGGCGGCGCCAGCAGGAGCGATGTCGAGTGGCCACCATGCGGGTGCGCGATTGGAAGAGGAACCGTCGTGGCGTTATGCACCTTCGTCCATATTCTCCGTTTGTCCCCTCAACCACCCAGCGCCGCCTCAGGACTGCGATCACTGGCTAGCCGACTAGCCCTGCAGTTTGCGGTCCATTCAGCATGGACTGTTAGTTTTGACAATTCCCCGACCCTCGCAGTACGGGCATCCTTGCGGCGTTTCGGAACCTTACGGCAGGAGCCCAACCATGAGAAAGAGGTTTGTGGTCATTCTCGCACTGTGCCTGAGCTTCGACTGTTTCACCTCGGCGGACACGCTCAAGCTGAACAATGGCGAGGTGATTTACGGAGTCTTTATGGGGCGCAACAATGATGCCATTCAGTTCCTCGGCCCGGACGGCTCCAGCAAGTCCTATCCTCTCACGCAGGTCGCGACTCTCACGTTCGGCCCCATCCCGTCTGCCAGTCAGCAAGCTGCCGCCAGCGCCCCGCCTGTTCCTCTGGAGATCACCGTTCCTTCGGGCACATTCATGCTGGTGCGCATGTCGGAAACTCTCGACACCAGCACCGCCCAGACCGGGCAGATATTTACAGCCACGTTGGCCACGAACCTGGCCGCTCAAGGCTACGTTGTTGCCCGGCAAGGGACCACGGTCTATGGCCAGGTCGTCGAGGTCTCATCGGCGCGCCGCTTGTTCGGGAAATCCAAAATCACACTGCAACTTACGCAGATTGTCATCAACGGCACCGCCATCGGCATCACCACAGACAATTACTCCTCGGATGGCAAAAGCTCCACTGGCCGCACCGCGCGAAGGACATTCGGCGGCGCTGGTCTCGGTGCCGGCATCGGCGCACTGGCGGGAAACGCTGGAGAAGGCGCGGCCATCGGTGCGCTCTCTGGTGTTTTTCTCTCCGCCATACAGCGAGGCAACCAGGTTCAGATTCCTGCGGAAGCGCAATTAGACTTCACTCTGCAGCAAGCGGTCACCCTACCGGTTCCCGCTCAAAATGGCCCTGCGGCTCGTCCGCAATGATTCGAGATCTTTAGGAGGGTGTTCATGAGAATCCGATTCGCAATCCTCGCTGGCGCGGCTTTAGCATTTTCCTGCTGCGCTGCTGCGCAGGAAAAACAGCTCCAAGATCCCGCTGAAAGCAAGGAACGGAACACACAGGCTTATATCCAACTGCTGCGCTCAGACCTGAAGGCCTCCAAGCGTACGCTGATCAAGGAATCGATGCAGCTCGATGAAAAGCAGGCCGTCGCCTTCTGGCCCCTCTATAACCAGTACGACGTGGAGCAAACCAAACTCGGGGACCAGAAGCTCGCCCTGATTCAGGATTACTCCCGGGATTTTCTCACCATGACCGATGAGAAAGCCGATCAATTGGCGCGTCGCGCATTGGAACTCGATGACCAGCGCCAGGCGCTGCGCAAAAAATACTACGATCTTTTCAAGAAGGCTCTTCCCACTGTTCTCGTTGTCCGCTTTTTCCAGCTCGAGAATCAGATTCAGTTGCTGGTGGATCTCCAGATCGCCGCGAACTTGCCCATCATTGAAGAAGCTCCTCTTAAATAGAGGGATTACTCCGCCGCAAACTATGGCGTGAATTTAAGGGAAAGCGCCCCAGCACTGAGACTGCAGCACCGGCTTAGCGCGAATTTATCGACTGCGCGAGACTCAGCAGGTTTTGCGGACTAACGTGAATAATACCGGAACGCGGGCTGTCAATGTCCGCGATCAGAAGGAACGAGATCGAAACGACTAACGGTAGCACGATCAGGCGAACGGATTTCGCTTCCGCGTGAAGCGCACCATAGCCGATCAGCAGGTTGCAACAGATGGCGATCGCCATCATCAGCCCCCACGCCGCAATTGGGATGCGATTCCACCACGCGGCTTGCGTATATCCCTGCGAGTTCAACACATCGTTCATGCCCGAAACAGCCAGCGCAACCACCGGTGTCGGCTTGGCCTCAGCTGGAGATTTTACCGAGTTCCATAGATCCGTCTGCAGTTGAGACGTAACCGCATTGATGTGCTGAAGTTCGCGGCTATCCCGAATGCGATAGAACATCACACGCTCATCGAGGTACTGGCGCAGCAGCAAGCGAATTCTCTCCGCATCGGCGGCAGGCAGTAAATCTGCCCGCACGTACTCCGTGCCGATTGCGTTGGCCTCTGCTTCCTCGTAGTTTTTGCGAAGATCATAGCGGCTGACGGCCATGGAAAAGCTGAACCCGATGATCAAACCGAGCAGTGTCAGAGTGGCAGCGATGACCAAGCTAAAATCTTCGCGGTCATCCTCTGGCAGCTTTCGCCGTCTTCGGAAAGAAGCACCTATCAGTGCCGAAAGCCATAGCAACGCGAAAGACAGTCCGGCCACTAAAAACGGATAGTTCATTGTGTTCATCGGCTGGGGCCTCATTGCGCTGGAGCCAATCTATGGCCTCCGGCGAGCTACGCGCCAAATTATCACGATTGGGCGAACTGGTACATCTGAGGCATGAACTTGCGACGCCGGTGCTTCGTTGCCATCTGTGAGTTTACTGGCAGGAGCCGCCTAGGGAGTTGGGATCTATGTACGTCATGGACTTTGTCATTTGGAGACATTTGTCGCTCAATACGCGCATATTATTGAATTGGTTCGTGAGGAACGGCACAGCGTTCCTGTCCGCAAGCGTGCTTGCGGCAACCGCCAGTCTGACAACCTGTTGGGCTGGGTTGCGATAGGCCGGAATCCAGTCCTCGGCGAGCGGGATTACGGATAGAGTCAAGATTGTGGCCAAGCAATCCCTTTTAGAACTACCTTCGCCTTCCGCCGTAGCCACCACCTCCGCCCAGCTCCGGCCTCCACCACCGTATCCACCCATGCTGTGACTACCGCCCCAATTGCTTCCCGATGATCCATAGTGTTGACTCTGCGCCGATCCGCTTTCCCGGCTCTGCTTCTCAGAGTCGAGACTCTGCGACGAGTAACCGCCAGAGGAGCGCTCCTGACTCGCGTTCTGTTTGTCCTGTTGAGCGTTGGCGTGGCTGTTCGGATGCTGCTGTTCGTAGTTCTGCTTGTCCTGCTGGCGGGTGTTCACATCAGTCCAGCCTCCATTCCCATTCGAAATACGTATTCGTGACATTTATGTTGAACAGCAGAACTGTGTGATTGTCGGTGTTGACCTCGGTCGTGGCTTCGAAGCTTGCTGCTCCCACAATTTGTTTTCCGCCATTCGGCGTCAGCTGAAACGCTGCTCGCCACTTGATGTCGGTAAAATTCTGCCAGTCATCCACCTGCGGCTGATAGACGAGGACTGTGCCCCCGGGTTTGACCAGCTTTCGCAACCACCCAGGATCCTGTGCCCAACTGCAGGAGCAAACCGCACAAATCAGCGCCAAAACTCCCAAACAGATCTTCGTGCTTCGCATAGCAAACTCCCCTTATCGTGAATCGGCGGCCAGTGTGTTTTTTTCTCTTCCCCCTGGCCAAATCATTTCTGGACCTTCGTCTCTTCCAACGTCAGCTTGTAGGCCACGTAGTATTTGTAAATGTTGCTGACGTATTGCACGGTTTCCTGCCCCACATCCTTCGCCACTACCAGTTCGACATTCCCGAACCATTGATTAGCGTCCAGGCCCTCGCTAGCCGCCTTCTTCCGCAGGCGCAGAATTCTGCTCGGGCCCGCATTGTAGGACGCGAAGACCATCAACGTCTTGTTTGTAGCGTCGAGGTTGTCATCCTTAAAGTAGGTTTCCGCGATGTTGTGCAACATCTTCGCGCCGGCATGAATGTTGTTCTCCGCTATGCCCACGTTGGAAATATTGATCGGTGGAGCGGCCGCCAACTTCGGCATCACTTGCATAATGCCCTCGGCCCCGCTGGGATTCTTGCGGTTTTGATCCAGGCCTGATTCCTGGTATCCCTGCGCTACCAGCATCAGATAGTCAAAGTCATATTGCGCCGCATACTTCTTGAAATAGCGGACATAAGCCTGGAACTTTTCCATTTCCTCGCTCGAGGTCGCATCTTTCACCCATTTGGCGCTCTGCAGGTAGCGACGAAGCAAGGTGTTCCCGAAACTCGTGCCCATCTGGTGCCCCTGGACGAATTCGTCGAGGAGTTGCCTCAACTCAGGGCTGTCCTTGCGTGTCGCAAAAGCCAGTTGCTCTTCTTTCTTCAAGACGATGTCTGGATGAAGTGTCAGGTGCGGCAGGACCTTTGACCAGAATTCAGCCCGAATGTTTATGGTCACCGTCGCAGGAATCAAGCCGGCATTGACCATCTCCAGGAGGTCCTCATCCGTCAGGTTGGGATCGGCAGCTTTCACAAGGATCGGCGGCCTTCCTGCATTTTGAAACTCTTTGCTCAGACGCTGAAGGCTCTCGTAGTACACGGTCAGAGCGTTGACGTGAACCTCCTTCCCGCTCAAGTCCTCGAGATTTGTTATGGGCGGCGCCTTCGGCCCGGTGACAATTACCTGCTTCACATTGCTATCGATGGGAGTAGTAAAAAGAATTGCCTTTTCCCGCTCCGGTGTGACAATCACCCCGTAGCCGACGACGTCGCCGACGCCTTCAAGGAGGGCGTGTTCCAGCTGCTCCGGCCTGACCGGAATAAATGTGACGTTCATCCTCAAGCTGCCGGTTCTCAGCTTCTGGTTCGCGAAACGTTGAAATTCATCGAACGCTTCATAGTAGATTCCATGTGGAACACCCCGATCGTAGAAGAACCCGGAATGGCTGGGCACGACAAGAACACGGATCTGGTGCCTTTCTCTCATTCCCTCCAGATCGCCCACATGGCGTGGAAAGGTGATCGGCAATTCCAGTGACGCAGTAGATTTCGTCCCCTTATTCCCGAGGCTCGCTGTCGACTGTTGCAGCCCCTCTCGATGGAAACCCACTGAATTGCACCGAAAGCCGCAATAGACAAGCACAAACGCCACGGCCGGCAACGCAACTGCGAGCCTCAGAAACTTATTGCGCATTCCTTCGCTTCCTTCGGACCCTAATACGATAGCCGGGAGCGACTTCAAAGGCGTGAAGCTCGCCCTGGACGACAGCACCGGCATGGATGGGATTGCCATCCCGGACGATATCGCGGCTGAGGGTGGTCGTCCGTGAGGTCCATAGTGGGATAACAACCACATAGAAATGGTTTTTGTGGGTGAACTTCCAGTCCACCTTGCCAGCAAAGGTAGAGTAGAAATTGAAGCGCAGATCCTTGGTCATATCAACTGGATAGGTATCGCCCTGGGCGCGCATGGCGCCGGAAGGGTAGGAGTAAAACCATGCAGCATCGAAATCGAACTCTTCGGACTTCTGAGCCCGCACCGCGGCCGGAGTGAGAAGGAGCGTGCGTAAGAACGCCAGCGGGAAGAACCTCAAGAAAGCTCGCGAGTTCTGGCCTTCCCTGATCGTGAGCATCGTTTCAGTCCTCCAATGGGTGGAAACAAAAGGTCCTCGTTCTGTGGGCAAAATCCTTTATCTTGCGCGTCGTTAGGTGACTCCCTCACTCGCCCAACCTTCCTTTTGCACCACCAAACGAACACTCGCGCCGCGCTCAGTGGGCGCCCGCAAACTAATGGATACGGTAATGTTGGCATCAAGCCGCAGAAGGGGGTAATTGTCAAAAGTGACAGCCCATGGCCCAGCACTCAGGACCGCAAGGTTCACTACTTTTCTAGAGAAAAGTAGACACAAAGAGCCAGCCCCACCGCATTCACCCGCTGGTTTGGGTGTTTGCCGGTGTTGTTCTCGTGCTCGAAGTAGGAGTTGAATTGCACATGTTTTCGCACAGGGGA
>Ga0210392_10001035_pt1 | contig 15085 bp, 11 predicted proteins | sample IncBWC30OmetaG_FD_161057 | JGI IMG/M metagenome (GOLD analysis project Ga0210392, IMG submission 161057) | Forest soil microbial communities from Barre Woods Harvard Forest LTER site, Petersham, Massachusetts, United States - Inc-BW-C-30-O ...
ATCAAACGTGCTGGCGCCGCCGGCATTGGTCGCGCCTCTGAACCTCGCTCCCATCATTTCTGAAAATCCCAAGGCTGCGCAGATCCACTTTGAATGGCAGCCCGTCGATGACGCCGTTGTTTACACCCTGCGCATCAGCTCCACAACGATGTTCACAAAACTCGCCAAAAAACTGGATGTCTCCGGAACCAGCACTGAAATCACCGGGTTGGAACCCGGCGACTATTTCTGGAATGTCACCGCTTCCAATACCAAAAAAGAAATCAGCGAATTCAGCGAGATGTTTAAGTTCAGTCTTGTGGCCCAGGGCAAAACGCAAGAAATGGTCCTGCAAATTGAGAGCACGCAGATACACGGACGGGTGGCGGAAATCATCGGTCGCACAGAACCCGGCGCTGCCCTTATCATTAATGGACAGTCAGTTGCAAACATTGCGCCCGATGGCGCATTCCGCCATTTCACGGAACCGCTGGAACCCGGCCAGCACACTATTGTCGTTATTGGTTCGAACCGACGCGGTGGAACCGCGAAGCAGCAGGTTTCCATTGTTGTTCCGAAGTAGCGCCTTGCGGGCAGTTGCCTGCCGTTTTGCGTGCAGCAACGATTCCGGCGACAATGGAAGATTGCACAGCGTGAGTCTGTGCGCGGAGTCTGACTTCTTCAGGAGTTTCTCCGCGGGGGGAAGTGGGAATGAATAAGAACGGTTACAACCTCAGGTCGGTCTTCAGTTTGTTTTCTTCCGACCTGGCCATCGATTTGGGCACCGCCAACACGCTGGTGTTCTCGCACGGCAAAGGTATTGTCGTTAACGAGCCCTCGATTGTGGCCATCAACAAATCCAACGGCGAAGTGGTCGCTGTCGGTCGCGAAGCCAAGGACATGCTGGGCCGCACGCCCGGCAACGTGGTCGCTATCAAGCCGATGAAAGACGGCGTCATCGCCGACTTCAAAGTCACTGAGAAGATGCTCACATATTTCATTCAGAAGGCGCACAATCGCCGCGTACTAGTCCATCCGCGGATTGTCATCGGCGTGCCCAGCGAAATCACCCCGGTCGAAAAGCGCGCGGTGCAGGACTCTGCCTATCGCGCGCGCGCCAGTGAAGTGTATCTCGTCGAACAAGCCATGGCGGCCGCCATCGGCGCGGGCCTGCCAATTGAGGAACCCTCCGGAAACATGGTCGTCGACATTGGCGGCGGCACCACCGATATCGCCGTCATTTCTATGAGCGGCATCGTTTATTCGCGCTCCGTCCGCGTCGCCGGAAACGAAATGGACGAAGCCGTGATGCAATACCTGAAGCGCAAATACAACTTGCTGGTCGGCGAGCGAACCGCCGAACAGATCAAAATGGAAATTGGCTCGGCCTATCCGCTGGAAAAGCCGCTGACCATGGAAGTGAAGGGCCGCAACCTCATCGAAGGCGTGCCCCGCACCGTCACCATCGACGACAGCGAAATTCGCGAAGCCCTCAGTGAATGCGTCGCCACTATTTTGAATGCTGTCCGCGTAGCCCTGGAGCGCACACCGCCCGAACTTTCCGCGGACATCAGCGATCGCGGGATCGTTCTGACCGGTGGCGGCGCGCTACTGAAGAATCTCGACAAGCGCATCCGCGAAGAGACCGGCTTGCCCGTTTCCATCGCCGATGATCCCTTGGCATCGGTGGTGCTCGGTACCGGCAAGATGCTCAGCGACTTTAAACTTTTGCGCCAGGTCTGCATCGACTGAAATAGTTGTCAGTTTGCAGTTGTAAGTTCTCAGACAGTCGCGAGTTCCTGATCACGTCTGAGTCGTGCTCGCGGCGCGACATGTTTAGCTGAGCAGTAGCGCGGGCCTGAATCTGCGAGTTTCAAATTTCGATTTTCGTAAGTCGTACTTAAAACTTAGAACTGATTACTGAGAACTGTTTGATGGTCGCCATTCCTTCAAAACACAAGTCGCTCTCGCTGCTCGCGGTGGTGCTCATCGCGCAATTGCTCCTGCTCGCCGTTCAAATCAAGCGCGATTCGCATGGCCGCCTGATCCGCGTCTGGGCCATCACTGCCGTTTCGCCGTTCGAACGCTCCGGCGCCTGGGGTTTCGATAGAGTTCGCGGCGTGTGGCGCCACTATTTCGCGCTGCTGAGCACTTCGCGTGAAAATGAAGCGTTGCGCGTGGAAAATGACGCGCTGAAGCTGGCCATCGCGCAACTGCAAGGCAAAGCCGTCGAAGCCGACCGCCTGGCGGAACTTCTTAATTTTCGCAACTCGCACAAGGACGTGCCCATGGTAGGCGCCCGCGTCATCGGAGCCAGCGCCGGCACCGCCAGCCGCACCGTCGAAATCGATCGCGGAGAGCGCGACGGGATCCGCCGCGATATGCCCGTCATCACTCCCGATGGCGCGGTCGGAAAAGTTATCGAGGTCTATCGCGACAACGCCCAGGTTCTTCTTCTCACTGACAAAGACGGTGGAGCGGGCGCCCTGCTCATCGAGTCCCGCATCCAGAGTCCGGTTGTTGGTACGGGCGAGCCTCTGCTCAGCATGAAATATGTCGCCAACGACGACAAAGTGAATGTCGGCGAACAAGTCGTCACCAGCGGCATGGATAAAATCTTCCCTCGCGACATCCCCGTCGGAATCGTTCAGGAAATTAAGCCTGGCATTCCCTTCAAAACGATTCTTCTGCGACCGGCGGCAAAACTGAATCGCCTCGAAGCCGTCATCGTCTTGCTGGCCCAACAGCCACTCGAGTTCGCAAAAGATGGCCACGCGCCATCCTCTGGGTCAAGCAGTTCCCCGGCACCAGCCGCCGATCCCTCTGCTCCCAAATCCCCTGCGATAGTGAAGCCATGAACGACACATACGAACTCCGCAGTGGCGATACCCATATTGAGGTCCACAAGTTTTTTCCTGGCGCCGTCGCCGGTGTGGCCATTATCACGCTCATCCTGCAGGCCTCCTTCCCGGTTTATCTCCCCAAACTCGATATTCTAGATCTGCCCTTACTCATCACCATTTATTTTGGCTTGAGCCGCCGCAATCCCTCCACTGGGCTGCTCCTCGGCATGGTGATCGGCCTCGCGCAGGATGCGTTGAGCGGTCCCACCGTGCCTCTCGGATTCTACGGCATCGCGAAAACCATCATCGGCTTTCTCGCTTCTTCCATCGGCGCTCGCCTTGACACCGAACATCCCGCCGCGCGCTTCTCCCTCACCGTCGCCTTCTTTATCCTTCACCAAGCCATCCTCGTGCTCACCCGGCGCGTCCTTATGGCCCAGCCCGAGCCTTGGTTCAACATGCATCTCGCCATCGCCGCCGCCGTCAACGCTGTACTCGGAACCTTCCTCTACATCGCCCTGGACCGCCTCCGCCGCAATCGGTAGCTCCTCCCTTTCAGGGGTGAGGCTTATCCGCTCACAGGCAGCCAAAACGCCTCGACCACAACTCGTGTCTCGCGACGGAGCCTCAAAGGCCTGAGCTACAGCTGCAATTTTGAATTGGGATGCCGGTGCGCGCCCAGTTTAATGGCTCAACAGAAACTGCTTGAAGTCTTCATACTTGCTGCTCATCGCCCGCGAAAGCTTCGGCCGCTGCAAATATTCCGCCAAGCGGGACGGCAACGGCGGTGCAATCCCGATTCCCTTTTGCACAATCTCCGCGAACTTCGCCGGATGAGCGGTAGCCAGCACCAGCCCTTGTGACGGTTCCGGATGCTCCTTGCGATACGCTTCCCAGGCCAGTATGCCGACGGCCGCGTGCGGATCGGAAATGTACCGGTAGCGATCCCACACCGCGTGCATCTGCTTGAGCGTTTCTTCGTCCGTAGCACTGTGCCCCCAGATTTCGCGTCGCACATACTCGATCCGATTGCGGCACAGATCCAACAAGCGTGGAAAATTGTTTGGGTTGCCCACGTCCATCGCATTGGAATAGGTAGCGTGCGCCGGCCGTGGCTGGTATTCGCCAGAAAGCAAATAACGTGGCACCGCGTCGTTCGCATTTGTGGCCGCGATGAATCTCGTCACCGGCAATCCAATGCGCTTGGCAAAAAGCCCAGCCGTCAAATTCCCAAAATTTCCGCTGGGCACCGACACGATCAGCGGCACCGATGCTACCGGCAACTGGCGGTACGCCGCCACGTGGTAGAACATCTGCGGCAGCAAACGCCCCACGTTGATGGAATTCGCCGAAGTCAGAAACGCACGCTGGTTCAATCCCTCGTCCGCGAACGCTTGCTTCACCAGCCGCTGGCAATCGTCGAACGTGCCCGCCACTTCCAGCGCGGTAATATTTTCTCCCAACGTGGTGAACTGTTTTTCCTGGGCTTCGCTGATGCGCTTTGAAGGGTACAGAATCACCACGCGAATCCCCGGCACACGCAGGAAACCGTGCGCCACCGCGCTGCCCGTATCGCCGGAAGTGGCCACCAGCACAGTCAATTGCCGCGACTCGCCGCGCACGAAATAGCCCATCAACCGCGCCATGAATCGCGCACCAAAATCCTTGAACGCCAACGTGGGCCCGTGAAACAACTCCAGGATGTGCAGCGCCGGCGAAAGGGACACGAGCTTCACCGGAAAATTGATCGCTTCGGACACGATCTGCCACAGTACTTCTTCCGGCACGTCCGGTGTCGCGAAAGGCCGCACCACGCGGAAGCACACTTCCGTGAATGGCAAACGCCGAAACTCTTCCAGTTCCTCCGGCACATGCCGCGCAATCTCCGCCGGCATATACAGTCCCCCGTCGGGCGCTAGCCCGCGCAACACGGCGCCTCGTAGCGAGGTGAGCGGCGCTTTCCCTCCCGTGCTTCGGTATCTCATGGCTGGTCTTCAGTCATAACCCGGCTTGGGCGTGTCCACGGCAAAGTTCTATCCAGTAAGGCGTAGGCATTATTCTGAGCCCCTCGGAACACATTGCGTGAAGAATCTCCGCGGATGCCGCGTGCCTCTAAGCACGCGGCAATTGCTGCCGTACTTTTTCCAAAAACGCCACCCCCGCCGTTTTTCCGTTGGCCTCTGATTTTTCAGGAAGTTCTCGCAGTTCCGCCACGGGGATGGTGCAGTGAGCCAGCGCCTGGTAGCCTTGCCGCCGCGCCGCCAGCAATGCTGGGTAGCAGCGCGCCACCGTGTCGTGCGGGTCTTCTCCGTTGCGCGGTTGAAACGCCCCACGCCACAGCACCGGCTTGGGATCCTTCAAATAGCGTTGAATCAAAAGCTGGTGCTCTTCGTTCGACGCCGCCAGGTACACCACCGTCATCAACTTCCGCAGCCGAAACAGCAGATTATTCCCCGTGTAAATCACGCTGCCGGTGGTGTCCAACACCAGCTCACGTTGCGGATCTTTTTCCAAACTCGTCAGCACTTCGTCCAGCGAAGCGATCTCTTCGGCCAGGTACTGCAACTCCCGCTCCGCATATTCCGGGCTGTCGGGCCAACCCATCCACGCGGCTACACCGTTAATTCCCTGGAATCCGCCTTCCTGAAGCGTATGCGCAAGCCGCATCTCGATCTGGCCATCGCAGGAAATGGCAGGAATGTTCTCCGCTGCCAGCCGTTCCGTCCAATACGATTTGCCCGCGCCAGACATGCCCACGAGCGCGAGACGCAACGGCTTGATGGAAAGCGGGGTCATTGAGAATTAAGAATTGTACTGTGATTCGCGCGGAACCGCGAAATGCAAAACAACCATGGAGTGCAGCAGGATTTCTCTGCGGCCACACCAACCTGGCAGCTAATCGCTGTTACTGCTTGGGTGTCTGCGCAGGAGCCGCGGCCGCAGCGTTGGGAACATCCTTCGCGGTCACGAACGATTCGCGCTTCAAAGGAACGTCGCCGTCCACCAAGACGGTAAATTCCGTGTCCTGAGGAACCGTAGCGTCTTTCCCCCAGGCAAGTGGCACCACAGAATCCGCCGAAGAAGTGTTAGGCGAGCCGGAAATTTCCTGGTAACAGCGCACCGTTGCCTTTTCGCCGTCGGCCAGGCTCACAGATTTGATGGAAAAAACAAGTCTGCCGCCGCGGCCAAAACGCTTTTTGGGTTCCGCTTGTGAGATCACGCCGCTGGCGGTCGAGCCTTTCGTCAACACCGGCACGCCTTCAACCAGCACATTGTCAAGAACTTCGAACTCGACAACGTCGCCGGCGTGCGCCGTGGCGGATGAAATGGCCTTCGTCAGTTTTACGTGCACGGGCGTGTCGTTTCGCAGCGTGAAGCCGGCAGCAGCCACCGGTGCCGGAGCATGGACTTCGCGCGGACGTGCATCATAGGGCGTGCGTTCTCGAGCAGGCGGCTCAGACGTTGCCACCGGCAGGCCGCTGCCTGCCTGATCCTTCAGCAACACGATGCTGTACAACGGGACGTAGCCGGTGTCTCCCTTGGCGTTTCGCACGCTGTAATAGTTGTCGTAACGCCCGGTAATTTGGACCACTTCATTGCATTGAAGCGTGGCGCGAACATCCATCGTAACGATGGAACTGTACAGATAGACGTACCCGTCGTTACGTGGGCAGTCAATGCGACCGGTGTTTTGCGCCCAATCGGGCGAAGGAGAGACGAGAAAGAACACTGCGGCTGAGCAAAGCGCGAAAATGTTCATCCCACACCTGCTGGCTCAAATGAGTTGAACGACACTTCTATCCAAACGCAAAGAGCGTACGCTGGCAAGGAGCTATCGTTTGGTACTGTATATAAAGCGATACCTTTCGCGCGAAAACAAATGGAAAGCTCCCGGCTGCGCTCTCTCTCTCAAAAAAACCACGCTCTGCGAGTGTCACCGCCTACCTTGATCTTTCCGCTACCTGTACTTTAGGACGAGTTGCGCCCGCTCAGTGCAAATGCTACTTTGAATTAGACTTCCGCAAAATGACGGTGGCGGAAGTTAAGCGGCAATTCGGGAATTTCGTGAGTGCCTCCGGGGCCGCACATGTGCCTCGTGTACCGAAGATTTCGAGTTTTCTCGCTGCAAACAAGGTTGTGGCGCGGGCGGGTTCCGCTCAGCCCTGAATTACAATGGGCCCGCGCGCAGGGTTTTCGTGTCGTACTGGTTCCGCAACGATAATCGCTTGCCGCAGGTTCGGCTGGCTGCCGCCTCCTACGTAATCGTGGGCATAATCACCCTTCTGCTCCTGGGCTTCTGGAAACTTCAAGTCATCGATTCCGATAAATATGGCGTGATGGCAGAGCGCAACCGCGTGCGTTCCATTCCTATCATTGCGCCGCGCGGGCGCATGCTCGATCGCGATGGCCGTGTCCTGGTCGATAATTATCCGTCCTTCAGCGTTCTTCTCCTTCGCGACGACGAAGCCGCCGTCTCCAAAAATCTGCCGGCGATTGCCGACGGTTTAGGTCTTTCTCTCGATGATCTGAAGGAGCAGCTCGTCAATACCGAGGCCCTTCCCAAGTTCCAGCCCATCGTCATCAAGCCCGAAGCCACCCCAGCCGATGTCGCCTTCATCGAATCGCACCGCGCCGATATTCCGCTCCTCGAAATGCTCATGGTTCACCGCCGCCGTTATCTTCCGGGCGGTTTCATGGCCCACGCCAGTGGCTACGTCGGGGAAGTCAGCGAACAACAAATCGAAGCCAGCAACGGCAAATTCCGTCCCGGCGACTTTGCAGGCAAGACCGGACTGGAGCGCCAGTACAACGATCTGCTTGTCGGCACCGACGGCATGCGTCGCGTCATCGTCAACAGCGTCGGAAAAGAGATGGGTCGGCTGGAGCAGCAGGAAGCGATTCCCGGCAAACAAATCCAGTTGACGATCGATTACGACTTACAACAGGTGGCGGAGGCCGGACTGGGCGACAAGAAGGGCGCTGTGGTCGCACTGAATCCGCAAACCGGCGAGGTGCTGGCATTTGCCAGCCACCCGGCGCCAGACCCCAATGATTTTGCGATACGAGTATCGAAGGAAGAATGGCAAAGGTTGAACGCGGATCCAGCCCATCCGCTCCTGGACCGTGTCACCCAAGCGCAACTGGCACCCGGCTCGGTATTCAAGATCATCATGGCCACCGCGATGCTCGAATCGAAGGTGCCGCCAGAAAACTTCACCGCGTTTTGCCCGGGGTACGGCGTCTTTTATGGGCAGATGCACAAATGCTGGGTCTACGGCAAAAGTTCCCATGGAGCAGTCGATCTGCACAGCGCCATCGTGCGTTCTTGCGACGTGTTCTTCTACAACGTAGGCATGCGCATGGGCATCGATCGCATTGCCAAATACGCCAAAATGCTGGGTCTGGGCTCGAAAAGTGGAATTGATTTGCCCTCGGAAGAATCGGGGCTGGTGCCGTCGGAGGAGTGGGTTCAACGCGTCTATCATCACAAGTGGTATCCGGGATCCACGATTTCGGTTTCCATCGGCCAGGGTTCCGTCATGGTCACTCCGCTGCAAGTCGCCTATGTGATCGGAGGTATCGCCTCCGACGGCGATTACAAGCAGCCGCACCTGCTGAAGGATGCCCCGAGCGTCGGCCAAAAGCACGTAGAGCTGTCGGAAAACACCGTGGAGCAAGTGACGCAGGGAATGTATGGGGTAGTGAACGAAGCCGGCGGAACGGGCCAATCCGTAAAACTACAGGGAATCGAGTTTTGCGGAAAGTCCGGCACCGCACAGATGATGAGCTATGCCGCGGCTAGCCGCCTCGGGCTGGGGAAAGGTAAGAATGACGGATGGTTCGTCGGGTTTGCACCGCGACGCAACCCGGAAATTGTGGTCGCCGCCGTCGTTGAGGACACCTCGGAGCACGGCGGTACCACCTCAGGACCTGTTGTCCGCGATATCGTTAAGGCCTACTACGACAAGAAAAACAAGAAGACACAGGGTCAGGTGACAGCGGAAAATCACCCGCCGCAGTTGCAAAAGAATACCGCAAGCCTGGTGTCGGAAGCTCCCAAGGTGGTGTTGAAGCCTCAAGAAACGGCGGCGGTGGTGTCGTCGAACGAGAAAAGGAAGGCCCGTCCAGAGTGATTAGGATGAAGTTGCAATGAAAGAGGCACCCGGAACTCGTGATTACGATTGGTGGCTGTTAGCCATCGTCGCCGCGATCTGCACCCTCGGCGTCATCGAGATCTATTCGGCCACGCACGGCAGCGTCTTGGTCGGCATGCACACGCGCCAGATCCGCTGGATTATCATCGGCACGGTATTGATGTTCATTTTCTCCCGCCTGGACTACCACGTCATTCTCGATCAAGCGCCCATTCTGTACATTGTTGGAATCCTGGCCCTAACCGCTGTGCTCCTGTTCGGTCATCGCCGCTTTGGCGCGCAACGCTGGATTCCCATCCTTGGCGAATTCTTTCAGGTGTCAGAATTGGTCAAATTGATTATAATCATAGTGTTGGCACGCTTCTTTGCGGAAGTGCGCACAGATGAGCTTTCCTTGCAGGATTTAATCAAAGCAGGACTGCTCGTTGGAGTACCGCTCGTTCTGATTTTGAAGCAGCCTGATCTCGGCACCGCCCTCGTGCTCATGCCGATGCTGATCGTTGGCGCGTTTCTCGCCGGGCTGCAATGGAAACACGCGGTCGCTATTGTTCTTATCGGCCTTTTGATGCTGCCCGTTGGTTGGCACTTCTTGAAACCGTACCAGAAGGAGAGGGTCACGTCGTTTTTGCATCCCGAGGAAGACGCCAAGGGTTCCGGCTACCAGGTCTTGCAGTCCAAGATCGCTGTCGGCTCGGGCGGCTTCTGGGGGAAGGGCTTCGGCAACGGCACCCAGAATCAACTGGGGTACATTCCGGTCCGGTATTCCGACTTCATCATGTCGGCCTGGGCGGAAGAACAGGGATTCAAAGGCGTGCTGCTTGCTCTTGGGCTGTACATGGCGTTACTGTTGCGTCTGGTGCAGAATGCCCAGCGTGCTAAGGATCGCGCGGGAATGTTTCTCGTCATGGGCGTAACAGCTGCGCTAGGGTTTCACGTTTTGGTCAATGTGGCCATGGTCATCGGGGCCATGCCGGTTACCGGCATTCCGTTACCCTTGATGTCTTACGGTGGTTCGGCCACGCTGTTTGTTTTCCTGGCGATCGGCCTGGTGATGAACGTCCGGCTCCGCCGGTTTGTCAACTAGCCTTTGTCAGTGCCGTGCGCGCCCCTAGTTCCGGGGGGTGGTGCCGGCTCGATGGATCCGGCAAGAGCCGGAACATCTTTTGCAGTCAATCAGAAGGATTTTCAGAGTGAGGATAGCATCGTTCGCCGTTACCCCGGGAACCTCCCGGCAACGGCCTAGCCTCGATAGCATGAGGTTCCGGCTTCACGGGTGCCGCTCAGCGGCCACTCCCTCCGGCTTCGAACGCAATGCCGCAACACTATTGTTGTCGCCCGCGTGTTCCGCTTCGTTGCGGAACGGCGCCTTGCCTTGGACCACTTCCTTTTCAGTGGGTCCTGCGGCGATGCTCCTTAAGGAGTATTCATGTCGAAAGAATTGGTTATATCCGCGAGCTCTCACGAACGTAGAGTCGCGATTTTGGAAGAGGGTCAGCTAGTCGAAATCTACATTGAGCGTGAAAAAGAGTTTGCGCTCGTCGGCAGCATCTACAAAGGCAAGGTTACTCGCGTGCTCCCAGGCATGCAGTCGGCTTTCGTCGACATCGGCCTGGATGGCGACGCCTTTCTCTATGTCAGCGATGTCTTCGAAAACCTCGAAGACTACGATCACGGTCACGATCACGCCCAGGCCCCCGGTGACGCGCCTCTCCCCGCCATCGCTGGCGGCAATGTGCCCTCCACCATAGAATTATTGCCCGGTGAGTCCCTGGCAACGTCCGGCGGTCGCGGCGACGCGCATCACGATGAGACGCACGCCGATCACGCATCGGTTGATGAGCCTCCGCAAGAGGAGTATCGCGCCGCCGAATTCCGCGAACGCGAAGAGGCCGCTGCCGAGGCTGCCGCCGAGCAGCATCAGGATTCCGAAGTTTCCGACGCCGATGAGCGTCAGCCGGAATCGAACGCTTCAGCGCCGCAGAATTTTGCTCCCAGCTACAATCCCACGCGCAGCTATCCGCCCCGTGGCGGCAGTGATCGCGGACCAGACCGCGGCGGCGATCGCGGTCGCGGACGTCGTGGACGTTGGGGCCGTCGTCGTCCTGGAGGCACTGGCGGTGGTGGTGAACATCATCACGGTCAGGGTGGACGAAATCTACCGCCCTCAAAATATGCATCCCCGCAGGGTGACCGCAATTCCCGCGGCTACGATAACCGTCGCCCCAGCGACCGTGTCCCCAGCGCTCCCGTGGACAAGGCCGAGGACGATATCGTTCTCCCGGGCGAATCCCTCGCCAAATATCGCGGCCGTCCCGTTCCCACACCCGTAGAAACCATGCGGGAACAGGAGCCCGAAGAACGGCAGCCTGACTTCGAACCGCCGACTGGGCGCCCGGCCGGTGGTTTGCCCCAGTCCGGTCCCGGTATACGCCGCCGTTTCTCCGGCAGCTTGCCCCATTGGGTCCTCGCCGACGCCGAATCCGACGCCGCGGAGTCCACGCCGTCCGAGGAAGTTGCTGCTTCAGCTTCTTCCGAAGCCGCCGAGGCGATCTGTGCTCCCGTTGAGGAACATCCTCAGGAAGCAATAGCCGCGCTTACCACGCACAATGGCGCGCCCTCTCTCGATGAGGAGCAACTCGCCGCGCTTTCCGCCAACGTGGTCGAAGCGAAGCACGAGGAAACACAAGCGCGCGCCGACGCCGACACCTTGGTTGGTGGCGCCGCCTTCGACGAAGAGGAAGAAGAAACCCACGAGGCAGACGAGCATCTACACGACGAAGAAGATCGCGAAGACTCTGAGCACGAGGAATCCGAGCGCGCTCGCGAAGATGCCGAAGACGAAGCCGACCGCGAACATCAGGAAGCCATCGACGCTTCCGAATCCGATCTGCACGCGGAACATGATTCGGAGCAGGAATCCGCGCACGAGTCCGATCACGAATCCGAGCATGACTCCGAGCAGCACACCAGCCATGCCTCTGAGGAGTTCGTCACCCGCGTGGAATCCGAATCCTACGCTTCCCTTTCCGCGCAGGGTGAAACTACCGAATCCATCATCGAGGAAGATGTGGTTCTTCTTCCCGGCGAAACTCGCACTCCTCGCGACCCCAACGCTCCACGCGAAGAATTTATTCGTCGTGATTCCGCGCGCATCGGCAGCAATCCTCGCTCTCGATTTCAAAGGCCGCAACGCGGCGGACGGGATCGTGGCGGCGACCGCGGCGGGCGTGGGCGCTTTGACCGTCCTCGCGGAAGAGATCGTGGCAGTGATCGTGGTAGTGACCGCGGCCCAGATCGCGGCCGTGGACGCTTCGAGCGACGCGGTGGCGGAGGCCCTGGCCATAGCCACGGCCCGCATCGCGGGCATCAGGGTGGACACGCTCCCATGCGCCGTCCGCAACTTATTTCCGAAATGCTCAAGCCGGGTCAGGACGTAGTCGTCCAGATCGCCAAGGAACCTCTCGGCAAGAAGGGTGCGCGCATCACCAGTCACGTCGCTCTACCGGGCCGCTTCCTGGTCTACATGCCGACCATCGACCACATCGGCGTTTCCCGCAAAATCGCCAGCGCCGACAATCGCTCGCGCCTCCGCCGCCTCGTTGGCGAAGCGCGCGGCAGCTATCCTGGCGGCTTCATCGTTCGCACCGCCGCGGGCGGCGCAACCGACGACGAAATTCGCACCGACATCGAATTCCTCGGCAAAACCTGGAATGAGATTAAGGAAAAGAGCGAAGACCGCAAGCCTCCCGCTCTGTTGCACCGTGATTTGAATCTCGTCGAACGCATTTTGCGCGATTACGTCAGCGACGATTTCACCGCCATCTGGATCGACTCCGAAGAAGAGTTCGGCAAGGTCGTCGAATTTGTCAGCCGCTTCCAGCCGCGCCTCGTCAACCGCGTCAAGCTGTACACCAAGGAGCAGCCCATCTTCGAAGAGTTCGGTATCCAGCACGAACTCGACAAGGCTCTCCGCGCCAAGGTCTGGCTCAAGTCCGGCGGCTACATTGTCATCAACCACACCGAAGCGCTCGTCGCCATCGACGTCAACACCGGAAAGTTCGTCGGCAAAGGTTCCACGCGCCTTGAGGACACCATCGTCAAGACCAACCTCGAAGCCGTCAAGGAAATCGTCCGGCAAATCCGCCTACGCGACCTCGGTGGCATCATCGTTGTCGACTTCATCGATATGGAAGAGCGCCGCAACCGCGAAAAAGTCCTCGCCGCATTGCAGTTCGCTCTCGAACAGGACAAGGCGCCCTCCAAGGCCCTGTCCTTCAACGAATTCGGACTCGTCTGCATCACCCGCAAGCGCACCAAGCAAGCGCTCGAACGCGTGCTCTGCCAACCTTGTCCGTATTGCACCGGCTCCGGAATGGTCAAGTCCATCCCAACGCTCTGCTATGAAATTCAGTCCGAAGCGCGCAAGATGGCCGTCACTCCCGAACACGAAGGCCCGAATCTCACCCTTCGCGTGCATCCGGAAATCGCCAAGGCGCTCAAGACGCGCGAGTCCTTGCTCATCGATGAACTCGAGCAGAACGCTCACAAGCACATCATCATTCAGTCTGATCCCACCCTCCACTGGGAGCAGTACGACATCTATTAACCATATAGTATATACACGAGAATTCGCTCGTCAACTGAATAAAGCCGACTTTCGGAGCCTTGCACTCGTCGCGAGGTTCGCTCTTTGCAAAATCGGTTTTTTGCTCGCATGGCGCAATAGGTGGTTGGATGGATATCTGTTTTATTTAGCTTGACCTTGAATCTTTTCTCTATGGCTCCGCTATTTGATCTACACGGAGTAGACGTTTTTGCCTTAACGGTTTGCCCGTGATTCCGCCCGAAGCTGTAGACATATGCCGTCCGATGATGGTCAGATACTCCGTAATCTATAGAGTCAACCGATGACCGCAGTAGACTTTCGCAGGATTGCACTGAGCCTGGAGGGGGTGGAAGAGTACTCCCACGCAGGATTGCCGGCTTTTCGTTTAGGAGGCAGGAAATTTGCTTCGCTGGCCTCGCAAGCAGGGGGGTACGGAAATCTGATGCTTACGCTGGAGCAGCAAGCGGCGTTTGTGGAGGAGGCGCCCGAGATTTTCCTGCCGATTCCTGGCGGCTGGGGAAAGATGGGACACACACATATTCGCCTGGCGGCGGCGAGCGAGGATGTACTGACGGGTGCACTCCGAACGGCGTGGAAACTGCGACTTGATAAGAACGCAAAGACAAGCCGAAAAAAACGTGTGGCGGAGCCCAGCGAACTAACAGATAAGAACAGCGGGAAGCGACGACCATGAGAGCAACAACAGCGCGAAACATTTATAGCAACAAGAAGGACTTGTCACCAGAACGACGTGAAGAACTACTAAAAGCACTGAAAACCCGTTTTGAGAAAAACATGAACCGCCATAAAGCTCTTGAATGGGCTAAAGTACAAGCAAAGCTGGAAGCTAATACTGAAAAACTGTGGTCACTCAATGAAATGGAAAGAACTGGCGGTGAACCGGACGTTGTTGGTCATGATAAACAGACGGGCGAATACATTTTGTATGATTGTTCAGCGGAAAGTCCTAGAGGCCGCAGAAGTTTTTGTTACGACCGCGAAGCGCTGGAGTCAAGGAAAGAACATAAACCAGAAAATAACGCTGTTGAAATGGCATCTGCCATGGGCATTGAGCTTTTAACGGAAGAACAATATCGAGAGTTGCAGAAACTTGGAAATTTCGATACGAAAACGTCGAGTTGGGTGAAAACACCTTCCGATATCAGACAACTCGGCGGCGCCCTGTTTTGTGATCGCCGCTACGACACTGTTTTCGTGTACCACAACGGCGCGGAATCTTACTATGCCGCTAGGGCGTTCCGCGGCTCGCTAAGGGTCTAAATTTTGCATGCCGGCACACCAAACAGTCGATGCCAATCAAGCATGGCTTCCGCTCGCCGTGCAGAGAGCTCCCGGTTGCAAACGCTGGGGCAAACATTCCTTTAGTGACTAATAACTTCCGGATGGTCGTCTTGCGCGGACAGCGCGTTGGCGTCTCCTACTCTCCGGATCGGCAGAACGGCCGGCTCGCAAAGATCTCCGGCGGACGGAGATGACAAAGA